>Ga0207652_10001564_pt1 | contig 20131 bp, 12 predicted proteins | sample KBSC63BmetaG_FD_184334 | JGI IMG/M metagenome (GOLD analysis project Ga0207652, IMG submission 184334) | Corn rhizosphere microbial communities from Kellogg Biological Station, Michigan, USA - KBS C6-3B metaG (SPAdes) (version 2) | ecosystem: Host-associated > Plants > Roots > Rhizosphere ... | reverse complement strand
ACGCGCCACCGGCGCCACGAAGCGAATCGAAACGCTGGTGCAGACCATTCAGACCGATACCAACGAAGCGGTCAGCTCGATGGAGCAGACCACCACGCAAGTGGTGAATGGTGCGCGCCTGGCCGAGGACGCCGGCACCGCGCTGGGCGAAATCGAAAAGGTGTCGAACAACCTTGCCGGATTGATTCAGGGCATCTCCAGCGCCGCCAAACAGCAGTCCGCGGCGGCCACCAACATCAGTTCGACGATGAGCTCGATTCAGCAGATCACTGCGCAAACCTCGGTGGGCGCCAACCAGACGGCCGAATCGATCGGCAACCTTGCGCAACTCGCGCAGGAGCTGCGTCGCTCGGTGGCTGACTTCAAGCTGCCGGCATAACGGCGGGAAAGCTCATGATCGCGGGCGACGACATGGTATCCACGGCAACCGGTTCCCCCGGTGTGGCTGCGGACGTGTCCGCAGGGTACGCGGCGTGGCAGGCGGGTGGTGCTGACCGGAAACCGACGATGCGACTTGAAGAACACATCGATTTCTCGACCCTTGGCTGGGTCAAACCGCAAATCGATGAACTGTTGTCGGAAGCGCGCCAGGCGCTTGAAGCCTTCGCCGAAGATCCGGCGGACGTGCGCTCGATGCAGAGTTGCGTCGGTCTGCTGCACCAGGTGCTCGGCACGCTGCGCATCGTCGAGCTGTATGGCGCTGCCGAACTCGACCAGGAAATGGAGCACTTGGCACAGGCGGTGCTCGACGGCAGAGTGACCGACCGCGACGAGGCCATGGGTGCCTTGATGCGTGGGTTGGTGCAGTTGCCCGACTACCTCGACCTGATCGAAAGCGGCCACAAGGACATTCCGATCGTCCTGTTGCCGTTGCTCAACGAATTGCGCGATGCGTACGGCGAGGAACCCGCCGACCAGCGCGTGCTGTTCCATCCCGATCTCGACCGTCCGTTGCCGCCCGATGCGGGCGGTGCGCGCGCGGCGTATCCGTTCGCCGACCTGCGCCAGCGCGTTATCCAGATCCGCGCGCGTTTCCAGGTGCAGCTGCTGGCGTGGACGCAAGGCAAGCAGCCGAACTTTGCGGAAATGCGCGACTGCATGGACGAGTTGCGCGCGGTGTGTCACGCCGAATCCGCGCGGCGGTTGTGGTGGATCGCGGGCGGCGTACTGGAGAGCCTGCAGCAGGGCCGGTTGGATCATCATGTCGCCAGCCTGCGGCAACAGTTCGGCCACCTCGACCGCACCATCCGCCATCTGCAGGATCAGGGCGAGGCAGTGTGCGACGACGAAGACGCGCGCGAACTCACCCGCAAACTTTTGTATTACATCGCGCAGGCCGCGCCGGGTCCCGGCCGCAGCGAAACCATTTCACAGTGCTTCGCGTTGGACCGGATGGTGCCGACCGAAGCGGAACTCGACCGCGCGCGCGCGGCCATGTCCGGGCGCAACCGCGCGCTGCTGGACACCGTCGCCAAGGCTGTTCGCGAAGACCTTTTGCGCGTCAAGGAAGGCCTCGACATCTTCCTGCGCCGCGAAGACCGCAATCCGCAACAACTCGCACCCCAGGTCGAAGTGCTGCACCGGGTCGGCGACACGCTCGGTGTGCTGGGGCTCGAAGCGCCGGCCAGGATGATTGGTGAGCAGCGGCAGACCATCGTCGAGATGATCGATGGCAAGCGCGAGCCCAAGCCGGAGACGATCCTGGACGTTGCCAGTTCGCTGCTGTACGTCGATGCATCGCTGGACGAACACATCGAGCATCTTGGCGCGGACGCCCAGGCGGATGGTGCCCTGCCACGCAGCGAAGCGCGCAAGATCATGCGCGCGCTGATGCACGAGGCCGGCGCCAATCTCGGCAAGGTCAAGGAACACATCACCGCGTTCATCGAGTCGTCGTGGTCGCACGAGCAGTTGGCCGAAGTGCCGCGCCTGCTGACCGAAGTCGGCGGCGCGTTGCGCATCCTCAACCTCGAGCGCCCCGCCGGGCTGGTGGAAGGTATCGATTGTTACGTCGGCAACGAATTGATCGGCGACCGCAAGATTCCCACGGTCGACGCGATGGACCAGCTCGCCGAAGTCGTGGCCGGCGTCGAGTACTACCTCGAGCTTGGCCACGACGTGAACGCGAGCGACAGCCGTATTCTTGATGGTGCCCAGCACAGCCTGGAGCTGCTGCACTACTGGCCGGTACCGGCGTGCCGCGAACCTGCGCAGCCGGTGGAAGCCGTCGAGCCGCCGCATGCGCCGCAACCGACCGAGGCGGTGTTGGCGGAGTCCGCGGAAACGGAAGCAGCTTTACCGGTCGAAGCCGCGGCGCCGGTTGCATGGGTGCAAACCCCACCGCCGGCCAGCGAGGCATTCATCATTCCCGGCGTGGGCCCGGGCAAGTGGGTCGACGTCGAAGAAGAGGTCCTGGAACCCATCGCCGGCGAAGGCACTCCGGTGGATACGTCGTTCCAGGACGCCGCTGGCATCGACGAGGAAATCCGCGAGGTTTTCGTCGAAGAAGTCGGCGAGGAAATCGCCAACATCAATGTGAACCTGCCTGCGTGGAAATCGAATCCGGACGATCTGGATGCGCTGAAGAACGTGCGGCGTTCCTTCCACACGCTCAAGGGTTCCGGGCGGCTGGTGGGTGCCGTCGCGCTGGGCGAATTCAGCTGGAAGGTCGAGAACATGCTCAACCGCGTGCTCGACCAGACCATCAAACCCGACGCGAACGTGCAGGCGCTGGTCGACACCGCGGTGTCGACCTTGCCGAAGCTGCATGCCGGCTTGCAGGGTGGGAGCGGGACGATCGATCCCCCGCTTGACGCGATCATGCAGACCGCCGACAAGCTGGTCGCCGGGCAGCCCGCGCGGGTCGAGGATCTTGCGCAGGGTTACCACAAGGTTGTGCGCCAGGTGCGCCGCTGGGTTCCGTTGGCGGAACCGGAGCATGTGGCCGATATGGGCATGCCTGCGCCGCTGGAGCCCGTCATCACGTCGCCAGTTTCCGGTCTGCCGATCATCGATCCGATCCTGCTTGACGTGTTGCGCACCGAAGTCGGACAGCATCTCGACGGCATGCGCGGTTACCTCGCGCGTGATGCGGCGTTCGACGCCAGCGTCGATGATGAACTGGTGCGCTCGGTGCACACGCTGCATGGCGCCATCGCGATGGTCGGCGTCGATTCGCTGGCCACCATGCTGGCGCCGTTGGAAGTCTGGATTCGCCGCGTGCGCAGTGCTGATGCGGCGCTGGATCATGAAGGCTGCGATGCGCTGCGCGACACGATTGCGCTGACCGAGCACGTAATGGCGCAGTTCGATGCGCCGGTGCCGGACGTGCCCGATGCCACGGCCTTGACCGAGCGACTGGAAGCCTTGCGCAATCGCTGGCCGGAAGCCTCGCCATTGGGTGGGCCAAGGCACGTCGTTGAAACGCGCGCGCCAGCCTCCGTGCAACCGGAAGAAGTGGAAGAAATCGAAGATTCCGGTGTCGCCGCTGTCGGGTTGGAATCCGCTTCTACCCTGCCGACGGAAGACGATGCCACGGCACTTGCAGCGCGCGAAGCGGCCGAGCGGGCCGAGCAGGAACGCATTGCTGCCGAGCAGGCGGAACAGGAACGCATTGCTGCCGAGCAGGCGGAACAGGAACGCATTGCCGCGGAACAGGCAGAACAAGAGCGTCTCGCAGCAGAACAAGCCGAGCGGGAACGCATCGTCGCCGAACAGGCCGAGCAGCAACGCATCGCCGCCGAACAAGCCAGGCAAGAACGTATTGCCGCTGAGCAGGCGGAACAAGAACGCATCGCCGCCGAACAAGCCGAACAGGAGCGCCTGGCAGCCGAACAGGCCGAACAGGCCGAACAGGAGCGTCTTGCTGCTGAGCAGGCGAGACAAGAACGCGTTGCTGCGGAACAGGCGGAACGGGAGCGTCTCGCAGCAGAACAAGCCGAACAGGATCGGATTTCGGCAGAAGCCGCCGAGCAGGCGCGCATTGCCGCGGAACATGCCGAACAGGAGCAGGCCGAACAGGAGCGGGCCGAGCACAAGCGCCACGCCATCGCGCGTGCCAATGCCGAGAAGGAAATCGCCGCCTCGGCATTTCCGCCGTTCCCGGAAGATACGCAGCCGGAAGGTGCCCTGGATATCCCGGGGCTCGATTCCGAACTGGTCGACCTCTTCACCGAAGAAGGTGCCGAATTGCTGGACGCCAGCGACGGTTCGCTGGCGGTCCTGCGCGGCGCGCCCGACGACGTCGAGTCGGTGCGTTCATTGCAGCGCAACCTGCACACCCTCAAGGGCGGCGCGCGAGTGGTCGGTATCGCACCGGTGGGCGACCTCGCGCACGCGATGGAAACACTGCTCGAAAAAGTCGGCGGTCGCAAGCGCACGCTCGAACTCGTCGAAGTCGATTCACTGCAACGCGGTTTCGATCGCCTGCACGAAATGGTCGAACGCATCCGCCAGGGTCAGGCGGTCGCGACGCCGGCCAATGCGATCGATCGCTTCAATGTATTGGCCGATGGGCGCCCTGTCGTTGGCGGCGCCAAGCCAGCGGCGGCCGAACCCACAGAGCAGGTGCAACGGCCGGCCAAGGCCGCCGCACCTTCCCCACGCGAGGCGCCGCGACTGGTCGAAGCCGAGGTGCATGTCGCCGCGGAATTGATCCGCGTGCGTTCCGACTTGCTCGATTCACTGGTCAACGCGGCGGGCGAGGCTTCGATCTACCGCGCGCGCCTGGAGCAGCAGGTCGGCAACTTCCGCTTCAACCTTGTCGAACTCAACCAGACGGTGTTGCGTCTGCGCGAACAGCTGCGCAAGCTCGAGATCGAAACCGAAACCCAGATCCTGTCGCGCTATCAGCGCGAGAACGAAGCCGGCGCGGGTGCCACCTTCGATCCGCTGGAACTCGACCGCTTCTCGAACCTGCAGCAATACTCGCGCGCGCTGGCCGAGTCGGTGTCCGACTTGGCCTCGATCCAGGACATCCTGGATGACCAGACCCGCCAGTCCGAAACCCTGTTGCTGCAGCAGTCGCGGGTGAACTCCGATTTGCAGGACGGCCTGATGCGCACGCGCATGGTGCCGTTCGATTCGATGGTGCCGAACCTGCGCCGTACCGTACGCGGCGCCGCCGACGAACTCGGCAAGCGCGCGCAATTGCGCGTGGAAGGCGCGCAAGGCGAAATGGACCGCAGCGTGCTGGAACGCATGAAGGCGCCGTTCGAGCACATGCTGCGCAACGCATTGACGCATGGCATCGAAGCGCCGGCCGAGCGTGTTGCGCGCGGCAAGCCGATGGAAGGCACGGTCACCATCGAGGTCGGCCGCCAAGGCACCGAAGTTTTGGTCCGTGTTTCAGACGATGGAGCGGGTTTTGATCGCGAAGCGATCCGCACCAAGGCGATCGAACGCGGGTTGCTGAAGCCCGACGTGCCGGTTTCCGATTCCGAACTCTTCAACTTCGTGCTGCAGACCGGCTTCTCCACCGCTGATGAAGTGAGCCAGCTTGCCGGCCGCGGCGTGGGCATGGACGTGGTGGCCAACGAGATTCGCCAGCTTGGCGGCTCCCTGGCGATCGAGTCCGAGCACGGCAAGGGCACCACTTTCAATATCCGCCTGCCATTCACGCTGGCGGTGACGCAGGCCATCACGGTCCGCGCCGACGAGACGACCTTCGCGATCCCGATGACATCGGTGCAGGCGGTGTCGCGTATTCGCCGTCAGGAAATGGCCGATCGGCTTGCGTCCGGCGATCGCACGCTCAGCTATGCCGGCGAGGAATACACGCTGCACGATTTGTCGGAGCTGCTTGGCTTTGGTCCGGCGAGCATTCCCGAGGACGGCTCCGGGCAGTTGCCGTTGCTGATGGTGCGCGCGGGCGACCTGCGCGCCGCGATCCGCATCGACACGGTGATCGGTTCACGCGAAATCGTGGTGAAGCCGATCGGTCCGCAGATCAGCAACGTCCCCGGCATGTTCGGCGCCACCATCCTGGGCGATGGCTCGGTGATGCTTATCCTTGACCTCGCGCCCCTGGTCCGCCACTTCGAGGCCAAGCAGGCGGCCGTCACGGTTGTATCTGGCGAAACGGTGGCGATGTCCGAAACGCCCATCGCGATCGCCCAAGGCGAAGCGGAAGGTCCGCGCGTGGTGATGGTGGTGGACGATTCGATCACGATGCGCAAGGTGACCACCCGCGTGCTCGAACGCGAGCAGCTCGAGGTCATCACCGCCAAAGACGGCGTGGATGCGCTGGAGAAACTGCAGGAGCGCGTTCCCGACGTCATGCTGCTCGACATCGAAATGCCGCGGATGGATGGCTTCGAACTGGCCACGCACATGAAAAACGACGCACGTTTCCGCCACGTGCCGATCATCATGATCACCTCGCGTACGGGCGAAAAGCACCGCCAGCGCGCGTTCGAGATCGGCGTGGATCGCTACCTCGGCAAGCCGTACAGCGAAGCCGACCTGCTGCACAACGTCAGCGAGATTCTGGAGGCCCGCCGTGCTTGACCAGAAGATTCCCGCACGGCCGCGCGTGGCGTTGGTGTTCGCCGATGCGGATTCCGCGGGGCATCTGCGCGACGCGGTGTCGAGCCACGTCGAGATCGTCTACGAGACCTCCGCGGCGGATTTCGATGTGTCGCGTGTGGCCGGGTCACAAGCCACCGCCGCACTGGTGAACCTCGACGATTGCGAGTCGCTGGATGCGGTCGAAACCCGGCTGCAGGAAGCCGGCGTTGCGGTGGTCTTCAATGATCCGGAAATTTCCAGCAAGCTGGATGGCTGGGCGCAGGCGCGCTGGCTGCGCCACCTTACCGCCAAGCTGAGTGGCAACAGCGATTTTGATCCGCCGCGCCCGTTGGTCGCTCAGACAGCGCCGAGCATCGGCGTGGCCGCACCTGAAGCGCAAAGTTCGACGGGAGCCGGGTCGATCGCCCCTCTCAGCGCGCAGGATGCGCCACGGCTCGTGGAACGGCCCCTGTCACCCGCGGAGATCGAATCGATGACGGCAGATTTCGTCGCGGTGCAAGAACTGCAAACTTCGCCTGCAGACATTCACGAAGCCGCGGCCAGGATGCCCCTGGCTGCGGATGTCGATGGCAGGGAATCCCCGGTGCCGGTCACCGCGGAGGCCGAGACTGAAATTGAAACACCACCGTCCTTGGCTGCGGCCGATGCAATGGACGTCGCCATCGCGGTGCCGAATCCAGACAACGAACATGGCGATCACGACACGCTCGACATCGACACCGAAGCGCTGTCGGCCATGATCGACGCGCGGCTGGCGGCGGCGGAAGGCGAGCCGGTACCGGAATCGCCGGAGGTTTGGCGCGAAGTCGAAGGCGGCAACGTTTCCGCGATCGAGCTTCCGCCGATCGAGCCGGAGCCGATTGCAGTGGCATCTACGGTCGCATCGCAATCTGCGATGCCCATCGACGACGCCGATGTATTGAAGGCGTTGCCTTCACTGGACGATTGGCAACTGGTCGATCCGGAGGCTCCGGTCGCGCCGGCTTCGGCTTCGGTTCCGAAGCGCGACGAGCCTGTCTCGCCCGCGTTTTCGATCGATTTTGCGGGGCTGGAACTGATGCCCCTCGAAACCGTCGCGCCGGTCGCACCGGATTCGGGTCCCTTCGCGCGTTGGATACACGCCAGCGACGATGAGGGTGGAGCAGGCGGAAAAGCGAGGTCGGCCACCGCGGATTCGAAGGGAGGGCACGCATGAGCGCTACCCAAGCCATCCCGCGTGAAATTCGCGGCGTCATGCTTCCGGTGACCGGCGGCCGCGTGCTGGTGCCCAATACCACCATGGCCGAAGTGATCACCTACGCACAACCCGCAGCAATCGCCGGTGCTCCGTCGTGGATGCTCGGTCGCCTCGCATGGCGCGGCTGGGGCCTGCCGGTGCTGGCGTTCTCGGTGCTTGCCGGTGTTGCGGAACAGGAGCCCGCCGAAAACACCCGGGTCGCGATCCTGAAAGCGCTGGGCGGTCACGCGCGGCTGCCGTATTTCGGTGTTCTCTGCCAGGGCTTTCCGCGCCTGACACTGATCTCGGAAGAAATGCTGGTCCCGGACGACGCGTCCGGCGCCGTTCTCACCGGCGTGCGGGAGCAAGTGCGCGTCCACGATGAGTCGGCATGGATTCCCGATCTCGGCGCAATCGAAAGCATGGTTGTCGGCGCACTGGCCGCAGCGGCCTGACGCTTTCTTCGCAACCGGACGTTCTCAGGTCATAAATCGCCCTGGACGGCTTGCAGTGCAGCCATTGCAGCCAGCCCGGCGGTTTCCGTGCGCAGGATACGGGGACCCAGCGCAAGTGCATCGAAACCGGCCTGGCGCAGTGCGGCCAGATCGTTGTCACTGAATCCGCCCTCCGGCCCCACGGCCAGCACCACGTCCGCCGCTGCCGGCTCGATATTGCGCATGCGTGCGGTTCCACCCGGGTGCAGCACCCAGCGAACTTCTGCGCCTGCCTGCGGATGCGCGGCAAGGCACGCCTCCAGTGAGTAGGGTGCGCTGATTTCAGGCAGCACGTTGCGGCCGCATTGCTCGCAGGCGGCAATGGCAATCGCGCGCCAATGGTCCAGCCGCCTTTCGCTTCGCGCGCCATCCAGCCGGACTTCGCTGCGTTCGCTGGTGACCGGCAGGATGCGTGTCGCGCCAAGTTCGGTGGCTTTCTGGATGACCCAGTCCATCTTTTCGCCGCGCGCCAGCGACTGGATGAGCGTGATGCGCAGAGGCGACTCGTGCGCGGGTGCTTCCGCAGCTTCGACGTGAATGCGGGCTGCGCGCGGATCGGCCGCGACCAGACGGGACGGATATTGCCGCCCGTCGCCATTGAACAGGGTCACGAGGTCTCCGGTTTTCAGGCGCAGCACCCGCAACGCGTGCTGGGCCGCGCCCCGCGGTAGCGGCAAATCCTTGCCGGGTGCCAGGGGAATCTCGACGAACAGCCGGACTTCGCGCATGGGCCAAGGGAATCTTTCAGGGGAGCTGGGGTCAAAATTATGAACGATCCATGTCACACCGTCGGCATGCACTGGTTCGGCGACCTGCGGCAGGCGCACAATGACATCCATCCCATCGAGGAGACTGGTCATGAACAAGCAACTTCTCGCCACTGCTTTGTTTGCGGCATGCGGCAGCTTGGCGCTTGCCCTGCCGGCATTCGCGCAAACCAGCCCGAGCAACACGCAAGCTCAAACGGCCGCGGCCACGCCGACCCAGCAAGCTGCAACGTCCACCGAGCAGCGCGCGGTTCCACCGCTCGACTCGCGTTCGTGCATTCGCGACACCGGCAGCCACATTCCGCCGCCCAAGGGCCAGTGCCTGCCCGTGGCAGGCAACAGTTACAGCCAGAAGGATATCCAGCGCACCGGCGCCACCAATGTTGGCCAGGCGCTGCAGATGCTGGACCCGTCGGTAACGGTGCACGGACACTGAAGATCGATTGAAGGTTCCGGCATTCCTGGAAGTCGTTTCGCGCACCTCGGGTGCGCGGAACGATTGAAATAGTTCCATCGCGATATTGACTCGCGCCGCGCGCCTGTCTAGCTTGCAGGCATGCGCAAGCGCAAGGCCAAATCAGAAACAACCGAGGTGGCGCAGCCGCCGACGGCTGTCGAGACCGCGGGTATCGATGCGCTTGCCGCGCAACTCGCGGCTTATCTTCCCCCGGAGCAGATCGAGCGCATACGCGGGGCCTACGCGGTAGGCGCGCGCGCCCACGCCAGCCAGCGGCGGAAAAGCGGCGAACCCTACATCACCCATCCACTCGCGGTGGCCACGATCCTGGCGGGGTTGCGCCTGGATGCCGAGACCATCATCGCGGCGATCCTGCACGACACGCTGGAAGACACCGGCATGACCCGCGTGCAGCTTGAGGCCAGTTTCGGCACCACGGTGACCGAGCTGGTGGATGGCGTCACCAAGCTGGAGCGGGTGGACTTTGCCAGCCGCGTGGAAGCCGACGCCGAAAGCTTCCGCAAGATGCTGCTGGCGATGGCGCGCGACCTGCGCGTGATCCTGATCAAGCTGGCGGACCGCCTGCACAACATGCGCACCCTTTCGGCGATGGTGCCGGATGCGCGCCGCCGCATCGCGCGCGAGACGCTGGACATCTACGCGCCGATCGCGGCACGCCTCGGCATGAATGCGATCCGCTCGGAATTGCAGGATCTTGGCTTCCGCAGCCTTTACCCCGATCGCTACAAGATCATCGCTTCGCGCATCAAACGCACGTTGGGGAATCGCCGCGAGTCGATGGTGAAAATCGAGCTGGCACTGGCGGAACGCCTGGCGGCCGACGGAATCCCCGTGCGCATCATCAGCCGGGTGAAGGCACCGTACAGCATCTGGTCGAAGATGAAGATCGAGCACAAGACCTTCGACCAGTTGATGGATGTGTACGGCTTTCGCCTCATCACCGACAGCGTTGCCCATTGCTACCAGGCGCTGGGTTCCGCGCACTCGCTGTTCAAACCGGTGGAAGGACGCTTCAAGGATTTCATCGCGATCCCCAAGGCCAACGGCTACCAGTCGCTGCACACGGTGCTGTTCGGTCCGTTCGCCGCGCCCATCGAAATCCAGATCCGCAGCGAGGAGATGGACACCGTTGCCGAGCGCGGGGTGGCCGCGCACTGGACCTACAAACAGGAGGCGGTTCCGTCCAACAGCGCGCAATCGCGTGCGCGCCAGTGGGTCGCGGGTCTGGCCGATTCGCAGGCGGCGACGCCGTCGTCGCTGGAGTTCATCGAGAACGTCAAGGTGGACTTGTTCCCGGACGAGGTCTATCTGTTCACGCCCGCGGGCGACATCCAGGCGCTGCCGAAGAACGCGACCGCGCTGGATCTCGCGTTTGCGGTGCACACCGACGTCGGCATGCACGCGGTGGCGGTGCGCATCGATGGCAAGCTTGCATCGCTGCGTGCGCAGCCCTCTTCGGGGCAGACGGTGGAAGTGATCACCGCCCCCTCAGCGGTGCCCAATCCGTCGTGGCTGGATTTCGCGGTGACCGGCAAGGCGCGCGCGGCGATTCGTCAGCATCTGAAGCACCTGCAGCACGAAGACGCGATCGACTTCGGTCACCGCATGCTGGAGAGCGCGCTGGACGCCGGTGGTTCGAGCCTCGATGCGGTCCCGCCGGAAGCCTTGGATCGCTACCTCGCCGACAACAACCTGCGCCGGCTGGAAGACCTGCTGTCCGACATCGCGATGGGTAACCGGATGCCCGACCAGGTGGCAGCGAAACTCATCGCGCTGGGCGGCTCGGTCATCGGTGCCGCACAACATCGGGCCGAAAAAATCCGCATCAGCGGCGCCGAGCGCGGCATCCTCAGTTTCGGCAACTGCTGCCATCCGGTTCCCGGCGACGACATCGTGGGTTACCTGTCGCCCGGCAAAGGCATCGTCGTGCATCGCGTCGAATGCCCGAACGTGACCGAGTTGTTCAAGCTGCCCGAGCGCCGCGTCGAGATTGGCTGGGACAGCGAAGTGCAGGGCGATTACCGCGTCGAGCTGCGGGTCGAGGTCGTCAATCGCCCCGGCGTCCTGGCGACGGTTTCGGCCGCGATCGCGGAGGCCGATTCCAACATCGACGACGTCAAGTACATCGAGCGCGGCATCCAGGCTGCCACGCTGATCTTCACCATCGAAGTGAAGAGTCGCAAGCACCTTGCCGACGTGATGCGGCGCATCCGCAACACCAAAGTGGTGAATGGGGTCTATCGCTACCCCATTTGATTGCAATCGTCCCTGATCGCTGCGCCGCGAGTGTTTCGTGCAACGAGATGTCCCTCGGCTCCGTGGAGGCCAGAGCGGCCTTCCGCGGCCTGACTTTTCACGACAGCCGCTTCGAGCAGAGCTGCTATTCTGCCGCTCTTTCCTTGATCGCGATGCGAGAGCGCCATGTCACGCCAACCCATCCATTCCGATTCCGCGCCCAAGGCCATCGGCCCGTATTCGCAAGCAGTCCGCAGTGGCAACACGCTGTATCTGTCCGGCCAGACGCCGCTCGATCCGGCCACGGGTGAGATGGTGGCCGGCGGCATCGAGGCGCAGGCCACGCGCGTATTCGAAAACCTGAAGGCAGTGCTCTCGGCGGCGGGTGCCTCGTTCGACGACGTGGTGCGTGTCGCGATCTACATGACCGACCTCGGCAATTTCGGCACGGTCAACGAGGTGATGAAGAAATACTTCAGCGAACCGTATCCCGCGCGTTCGACCATCGGCGTAGCCGCGCTTCCGCGCGGTGCAGCGGTGGAAATCGATGTGATCGCGGTGACCGGCGGCTGATGGCGTTTCCTGTGCGTCGCTGATCCGCGGCATCGGTTAACCTTGCGCGGGTGACGATGCCAGCCGATACACGCATCACCCCGAGCAACGATCCCGGGCTCGCGCCGGTCGCGACGCTGACCGGGGTCGGCCCCGCGCTCGCGGACACGCTGCGCAGACTCGGCATCGAGCGTGTGCAGGATCTCTGGTTCCACCTGCCGCTGCGTTACGAGGATCGCACCCGCATCACCTCGATTCGTGATCTCGCCGTCGGCGAACCGGCACAAATCGAAGGCGTGGTCGAGGCAGTCGAGACGGGATTCCGATATCGCCCGCAGTTGCGCGTTGCGATCACCGATGGATCGCGCGAAACCCTGGTTCTCCGGTTTTTCCATTTCCGCCGCCAGCAGGCGCAGCAGTTCGCGCCCGGCCTGCGTCTGCGCTGTTACGGCGCGGTGCGTCACGGTCAGCACGGCCTGGAGATGGTGCACCCGCAATATCAGATATTGCGCGGCGAAGTCGCGGTCGCGGAGAGCCTGACGCCGATCTACCCGGTCACCGAAGGCTTGGGCCAGCAGCGCCTGCGCGCCGTCATCGAAAAGGCGTTGTCGCGCTTGCCCGATGAAACATCGCTGGAACTTGTGCCTGGCGATCTGCTGGCGCCGTTGGGATTGATGCCGCTGCGCGATGCGTTGCTCGACGTGCACCAGCCGGCTCCGGATGCGGACGTCGAGACATTGCTCGCGGGGCGCCACCCGGCACAGCAGCGGCTGGCGTTCGAGGAATTGCTGGCGCACCACATCAGCCTCAAGCAGATGCGTGCACGGATGCGGCGGCATCGTTCGCCCGCGCTGCCGGAAGACCCCGGGTTGCGGCAGCGTTTTCTCGAGGGCTTGCCTTTCGCGCTCACGCGCGCGCAGGCGCGGGTCGCGCAGGAAGTGGGACGTGACCTCGAGAAAAACGTGCCGATGCTCAGGCTGGTGCAGGGCGACGTGGGATCCGGAAAGACGGTCGTCGCCGCGCTGGCGGCCCTGCATGCGATCGCCGGTGGCCGCCAAGCCGCATTGATGGCGCCCACCGAATTGCTCGCCGAGCAACATCTGCGCAGTTTCCGCGCCTGGCTCAAGCCGCTCGGCATCGAAGTCGTGTGGCTGGCGGGCAAGGTCACCGGGCGCGCACGCACGACGGCGCTCGGCAAGCTGGCGGCGGGTGCGCCGGTCGCGGTTGGCACCCACGCGCTGATGCAGGAGGGCGTCGAATTCGCATGCCTGGGGCTGGCGATCGTGGACGAACAACACCGCTTCGGCGTGCAGCAGCGGATGAACTTGCGCAACAAAGGTGCGGGCAGCGGTGAGGTGCCGCACCAGCTCGTGCTGACCGCAACCCCGATTCCGCGGACGCTGGCGATGAGCGCTTATGCCGACCTGGATGTGTCCACGCTGGACGAGTTGCCGCCCGGCCGAACGCCAGTGCGCACCGTTGCCATCGCCAATACCCGCCGCGACGAGGTGATCGAACGCATCCGCGCAGCCTGCGCGGAGGGACGGCAAGCGTATTGGGTGTGCACGCTGATCGAGGACAGCGACGTGCTGCAGGCGCAGGCAGCCGAAGTCGCTTACGCGCAATTATGTGCAGCGTTGCCGGAACTCACCGTCGGCCTGGTGCACGGACGCATGAAACCGAAGGAAAAACAGGCGGCGATGGATGCGTTCAAGGACGGCCACACTGCATTGCTGGTGGCGACCACCGTGATCGAGGTGGGCGTTGACGTTCCCAACGCCAGCCTGATGGTCATCGAAAACGCCGAGCGGTTGGGTCTCGCGCAGTTGCACCAGTTGCGTGGTCGCGTCGGTCGCGGCAGCGTCGCTTCGACCTGCGTGTTGCTGTACCAGCCGCCGTTGTCGGGATTGGCGAAGCAGCGCCTGGAAACCCTGCGCCAGACCAACGACGGATTCGTGATTGCTGAACAGGATTTGCGATTGCGCGGTCCCGGCGAGCTGCTGGGCACCCGCCAGACCGGCGAAATGGGCTTCCGTGTGGCCGACATCGTGCGCGATGCCCGGCTGATGCCCGCCGTGCAGCAGGTCGGGACGGCGATGTTGCGCCAGCACCCGGCACTGGCCAAACGCCTCACGGCACGCTGGATTGGTGCCGCCGCACGCTTCGCGGAAGCCTGACCGCAGCTTGTCAGCACAAGGGGGATCGGGTTACAATTCCGCCCTTGCCCGCAGCAATCCAATCCAGGCGAACACCCATGAAAGCCGACATCCATCCCGACCATCACCCGGTGGTTTTCCAGGACGCCGCGTCCGACTTCGCGTTCCTCACGCGTTCGACGATGACGAGCGACGAAACCGTCAAGTGGGAAGATGGCAACGAATACCCCGTGATCAAGGTCGATATCTCGTCGGCCTCGCATCCGTTCTACACCGGCAAGCAGAAGGTGATGGACGCGGGCGGCCGTATCGACAAGTTCAAGCGCCGTTACGCGGCCGGCAGCAAATAACATCCGGTATGCGCGGGTTCCGCTACCGCGAAACCTGCTGAAGCAAACTTGTCCAACGCCTTTCGTGAGCAATCGCGGAAGGCGTTTTTGTTGCTGTGTGTGCCAGTCGTCATACCTGCGTACGCGGCCGTATCGTGCGATAATTGATCGATTCAATTGAGCGAAAACGCGCGCAGCGCGTGCTTCCAAGGAGTCCCTCGTGCCCAACAGCAGCGTCACCCTGACCACCCCCGATCATTCCGTGTCCCTGCCGCTGGTGGAGGGCAGCCAGGGGCCGAGTTGCGTGGACATTGCCTCGCTCTATCGCGAGACGGGGCATTTCACTTTCGATCCGGGTTTCGCGGCCACCGCGGCTTGCAAGAGCGCGATCACCTTCATCGATGGCGAGAAGGGCGTGCTGTTGTATCGCGGTTACCCGATCGAGCAACTCGCCGAGCAATCGCGTTTCCTGGAAGTGGCCTACCTGTTGCTGGAAGGCGAGCTTCCGAATACGCAGCAGATGCATGCGTTCGAAGACCAGATCACGCATCACACGATGATGCACGAGTCGGTCAAGAATTTCCTGCACGGTTTCCACTACGACGCGCATCCGATGGCCATGCTGTGTGCGTCCGTCGCGTCGCTGTCGGCGTTCTATCACGACACCACCGACAACGAAGATCCTGCGCAGCGCAAGCTGGCCGCGATTCGGCTGATCGCGAAAATGCCGACCCTCGCCGCCGCCGCGTACCGCTATTCGATCGGCTGGCCGATCCGCTACCCGCGCAACAACCTGGAGTACGTCGATCGTTTCCTGCACATGATGTTCGAGGTGCCGAGCGAGCCGCTGAAGATCAACCCGGTGGCCGCCAAGGCGCTGGATTTGTTGTTCATCCTGCACGCCGACCACGAGCAGAATGCCAGCACGTCGACCGTGCGGCTGGTGGGTTCCACCGGCGCCAATCCATATGCCTCGGTCGCCGCGGGCATTGCGGCGCTTTGGGGCCCGGCGCACGGCGGCGCCAACGAGGCCGTGCTGAAAATGCTCACCGAGATCGGCGACCCCGCCAACGTCGGCAAGGCCGTCGAGCGCGCCAAGGACAAGGATTCCGGTTTCCGCCTGATGGGCTTCGGCCACCGCGTGTACAAGAATTTCGACCCGCGCGCCAAGATCATTCGTGCGACCTGCCACGAAGTACTGGACAAGCTGGGCGTGAATGATCCGTTGCTGGACATCGCGATGAAGCTGGAGGAGGTCGCGTTAAAGGACGACTACTTCATCGAGCACAAGCTTTATCCGAATGTCGATTTCTATTCCGGCATCATCTACAAGGCGCTCAAGATTCCCACCGAGATGTTCACGGTGATGTTCGCGATCGCGCGCACCACCGGCTGGATCTCGCATTGGATCGAGCAGCACGAAATGCCCGGTGGCCGCATCGGACGCCCGCGCCAGGTGTATGTCGGCGCGACACCGCGCGAGTACAAGGCGCTGGACAAGCGCTAAAACCCGGGAATCGGGAGTGGGGATTCGGGAATCGCGTGGTGGTCCGGCGCGTTCGGTCTGTAATTTCCTATTCCCGATTATCCCTTCCCGTATCGTCCGCCAGCAACGCATCCAGCGCAGCCAATGACGCGCGCTGCTGTGGACGTTCATCGGTGCGGTCGAGCGGTGCCTGCCGCAATGCATCCTGCGGGAATACGGTGACGTCCACCGCCACGCCGTCGGCGTCGAAAAGAAACACCGGGAATTCCGCGTTGCGCTGACGATCCAGCCGGAAGGTGTGTGCGCGCGTCTCGAAGGCGATGCCGCGGTCGAGCAGATAGGTGGCCACGCGCTCCGGTGAATCATCGAATACGTGCAGGTTGACCGGCGAGTGGGTATCGGCCGTGCCGCTGAGCACGGGGCCGACCAGTCGCGGCTCGAAGGTTTCCAGGAATCGCATCACTTCGCGCGCAGCTTCGCGGCGCATGCGCAGCGCCTGCGTTTGCTCCTCGGCGCGGAATAGACGCTGGTGCTCGCGCAATGCGTCTTCGATTTCACTGTTGCGCGGCAGGTAACCGTCTTCGTCAACGCCGACGTGGCGCGCGGCCTTGCGCTTGGCCAACTGGAAATCGCGGATGCCGTGCTCGCTGATCAGGCGGGCGGCTTCGAGGGCAACTCGGCGGCGCAATTGATGCGCGCGACCCTCGGCATGGATGCGGTGATACCCGGCGGTCTTGTGCATGGCGATGAAACCTGTAGCCGCGTCGGGTGCGAGTGTGGCGAATCGGCGAGTGGAATTGCAAGCGTTTGCGGAAGGGGGCGGGGGAAGGGTGGTGTGGGCGCAAGTTCGGAGAGTGCGAGACTGGATCGTGCGCCAAAACACAAAACGGCAGACTTGCCTCGGCGCAGGTTGCTGCACCCCCGCTACCCGTCCCGTCGCCCCCTTTTTCAAAAAATATCGTAGGCCGGCGCCTGGTTCTGCTGCTGCTTGGCTTGCTCGCGCAGACGATCCAGATCCTCGATCTTGAACATCTCGCTCATTGTGTTGGTGTCGCCTGGCGGTGCCGGCAGGCCGGTGGTGCGATCGATGGCCGCGGTGACGATGCCCGGTGGCATCGGCAATTCGGCTTCCGGCTTGCCCTGCAGCGCCGGGGCCATGAATGCCATCCAGATCGGCAGCGCGGTTTCCGCACCGAACTCCTTGTGGCCGAGTGATTTGAAATCATCGAAGCCCACCCAGACGGTAGCCACCAGGTCGCTGTTGAACCCGCAGAACCAGCCATCGTGGTAGTCGTTGGAGGTTCCCGTCTTGCCGGAAAGATCAGTGCGACCCAGTTTCTTCACGGCAGCGCCGGTGCCGCGGTCCACCACGCTTTGCAATATCGAATTGATCAGGAAATCGTTGCGCGGATCGATGACGCGCGGCGCAAGCAACGGCCCCGTCGGTGCGCCGGTGGAAAGTGCGTTGGCCGTGTTGCCGAGCGCGCCAGGGTCGCCAGCGGCCGCGTCCGGTTGCGCTGGCGCCGCGGTGGTCTTGCCCTCGTCGAGCAAACGCGCCTCGCAATTGCGGCACGCCTGCACGGGGTCGGCCTTGTAGATGGCTTTGCCGGCACGGTTGTCGATCTCCGCAATGTAATAGGGCGTGACCAAGAACCCGCCGTTGGCGAACACGGCGTAGGCGCGCGCCATTGCCATTGGCGACACCGAGGCGGTTCCGAGCGCCATTGAAAGGTTGGGCGGAACCGCGTCCAACGGAAACCCGAATCGCGTCGTGTAGTCGCGCGCGTAGCGCACGCCCACGGCATCCAGCAGCCGGATCGCGACCAGGTTCACCGATTGCGCGAGCGCTTCGCGCAAGCGCATGGGGCCGCGGAATTTTCCGTCGTCGTTCTGCGGCGTCCACAAGCCGCCCGGCTTGGAAGGGTCGGGCAACGCGATGGGCGCATCGTTGATGATCGACGCGGGCGTATAGCCGCGGCTGAAAGCGGCGGAATAGATGAAGGGTTTGAAACTGGATCCGGGTTGGCGCGCGGTCTGCACCGCGCGGTTGAATTTGCTCAGATGGAAATTGAAGCCGCCCACCAGCGCCTTGACCGCCCCGTCATCCGGCGACAGCACCACCATCGCGGACTGTGCGGCCGGGATCTGCTCCAGTTCCCAATGCTTCGCATCGGTAGTGGCGACCTTTGCCGTCTTTGTCTTGGCGGATGGGGCGGGCGCCGTCCGCGCGTCTTGAACCTCGCGCACCCGGATGATGTCGCCGGGTCGCAGGATCGATGCCGCACCCTTGCCGCCGATGGCAGCCTTGCGCGCGTAGCCGAGCGCCCATTTCATGTCCGCGACCGGCAGCTTGATCGACTGGCCGTCCTGGACATAGGCCTCGGCCGCGCCGGCATCGACGGCGGTGACGATCGCGGGCCATAGCCCGCTGACATCGTCGTAGCTCGACAACGATTGCTCAAGCGTCGTGGGCGTCGCGGGGTCGGGCAGCGTCACGTGCGCTTCCGGGCCGCGGTAGCCGTGACGATGGTCGTAATCTTCGAGCCGGCTGCGTAGCGCGTGGTTGGCCAACGCCTGTAGGTGGCCATCGATGGTCGTGCGGATCACGTAGCCGTCGGTGAGCGCCTGGTTGCCCAGTTTTTGCAACGCCTGCTGACGCACCATTTCGGCGAGATAGGGCGCATCCACCTGTACCGGTGGTTCGTGCGGCGCGGCATCGTCGGTCGCCGCGATGGCCTGCTCGTACTGGGCGCGATCGATGAAGCGGTGCGAGAGCATCTGGCCGAGCACCCAGTTGCGGCGCGCGATCAGGCGATCCTTGTGGTCAAGCGGATTGACCACCGACGGTGACTGGAAGCTCGAGGCGATCGCCGCACACTCGGCGATGCTGAGTTGGGCGATGGTCTTGCCGTAGTAATACTGCGCGGCCGCCGCCACGCCGTAGGTGCGGTGGCCCAGGAACATCTTGTTGAGGTAAAGCTGCAGGATCTGGTCTTTCGTCAACTCGCTCTCGATGCGGAACGAGGTGAGTATCTCGATGACCTTTCGGGTGTAGGTTTTCTGCGGACTGAGAAAGAAATTGCGCGCGACCTGTTGGGTGATGGTCGAGCCGCCTTGCACTTTCTGGCCGCGGTGCAGCGCGACTTCCATCGCAGCGCGAAAAGTTGATACCACGTCGATGCCGGAGTGGTGGTAGAAGTCGGCGTCCTCGGCGGCCAGCACCGCGTGCTTGAGACTGTCGGGCACGTTTTCCATCTGCACCGGGCTGCGGCGCATCTCGCCGTACTCCGCGATCAGCTGCCCGTCCGAACTCAGGATGCGCAGCGGTACCTGCATCTGCACGTCTTTCAGCGACGCCACCGAAGGTACCCGCGGCTCCAGCAGCCACCAGGCGATGCCGCCCGCGATCGCGCCCAGCACCACCAGGCAGAGCAGGCCGACAAGGCAGACCAGCAGCAGTCGTTTGAAAAGTCTCATGCGGTTTCCGGAAGAAGGGTTCGACAGCCTGCGTGGTGTTGCTGTGTGCAGACCCCGGACCGGGCCGCGTGTTCCGCAGTACGAACGATGGAACGTCGGAAACCGAATTATAAAGGCACGCTTCGTGCACGCGTTTCGCAAAGTGGTCCGAAAGTCATGCCGCCGGGCAGGTGCCGCGGCTGGAAAGCAGACGCGATCTGCCCCCACCGGTACCGCGAAAACCGCGCGAAGTTTCTCGAAGATTTGTGACGTACTTCCAGCCAAATACGGCATCAAAGGACGATCATTTAAGACGGAAAGTAGATGAACTTCATTGGCTTGCAGGTACTTTGCAAGGTTATTGATATTTCGTTAACTTTCGTATCTAATGCAGTCGCGCGGGCTTTCCTGCGCATGCGGGCTCGGGGAAGGGG
>Ga0207652_10001559_pt1 | contig 20159 bp, 17 predicted proteins | sample KBSC63BmetaG_FD_184334 | JGI IMG/M metagenome (GOLD analysis project Ga0207652, IMG submission 184334) | Corn rhizosphere microbial communities from Kellogg Biological Station, Michigan, USA - KBS C6-3B metaG (SPAdes) (version 2) | ecosystem: Host-associated > Plants > Roots > Rhizosphere ... | reverse complement strand
AAATCGATAGCTTGATGAGAAGCAATATCAACTAAAATTTGCGTTTCTACTATAAGATATATTGTCTTGCGATCCTCGTTCGTTGCCGTTACAATAATTTGATATAATCAGATTTTCACAAGCCTTTCAGCGTTAATACCTGCTTACTGTAGATTATTTTATATGTAAACTATAATTCACTGACTGCAGATTTTTTTAAACTGCAATTTATTTGTTAGATTAATGTAACTTTATTCTTTTAAGATAGAAATATTTTGGAGCAACCAGTAAAATAGCAAATCATTTATACAATGGAATCTAAAACAGGCGCTACATCTAATTCTTTGCATGAAGTACATTCTTCCGTGGTGACCCAAAAAAAAGGCTGGCGCCAGGTTATGGCCTTTCTTGGGCCAGCCTATTTAGTAAGTGTTGGATATATGGATCCGGGAAACTGGGCTACCGATATTGCAGGTGGCTCTGCATTTGGATACAATCTTATTTGGGTGCTATTGATGTCTAATCTTATTGCTGTGTTGCTGCAATCATTAAGTGCAAGGCTTGGAATTGTAAGAGGCATGGACCTTGCCCAGGCTTCTAAAAATGCATATCCGCGGTGGGCCAATATTCCATTATATATTCTTGCAGAAATAGCTATTGCCGCATGTGACCTTGCTGAAATTGTGGGAATGGCCATTGGACTTAACTTATTATTCGGGCTTCCGTTAATATGGGGTATTTGCGTTACTGCACTGGATACTTTGCTATTACTGCTTCTGCTCAACAGGGGCATGCGGGTTTTGGAAGCGTTTATTGTTTCGCTGGTTTTAATTATTGGTTTTTCTTTTCTTGTTGAAATGTTTATCGTTAGCCCAGTTTATAGCAACGTGCTTGAGGGGTTTGTACCGTCTAAACTAAATGGTGAAGCGTTGTACATCGCTATTGGGATTATTGGTGCAACAGTGATGCCTCATAATTTGTATTTGCATTCTTCGTTAGTGCAGACGAGGAAATTTGAAAGGACATTTGCAGGAATGAAAAAGGCTATTAAATATAATTTATTAGATACCACCATTGCATTAAACCTTGCCTTTTTTGTAAATGCTGCCATATTAATTTTGGCTGCTGCTGCATTTTTTACAAATGGGTATTTTACTATAGCCGAAATCCAGGATGCTTCTGTGTTGTTGGAAAAATTATTTGGAAAAGCTGCTCCCATGTTCTTTGCCATTGCACTAATAGCAGCAGGCCAAAGCTCTACCATTACTGGAACATTAGCCGGGCAGATCGTAATGGAAGGCCATTTAAACATAAGGATACGTCCGTGGCTGAGAAGATTAATTACAAGATTGCTTGCTATTATCCCTGCATTATTTACGATACTTTATTTTGGACCGGGAGCGCTTGGAAAATTATTAGTTCTTAGCCAGGTGGTTTTAAGTTTACAGTTAGGCTTTGCCGTTATACCACTCATTCATTTTACTTCCGATAAAAATACCATGAAAGGTTTTGCTATCAAGCCCTGGATTAAGGTATTGGCGTGGCTTAGTGCTGCCATCATTGTTTATTTAAATATTCAACTGGTTATACAACAAATTAGTGGTTGGGCAGCAGGCGCGGGCGCAAACATTGTTCTTGTTTATTCTATTGTAATACCAATTGCAATTTCCTGCCTCGGCTTGCTTATCTATGTTTTTGTTCATCCTTTTTTATCTAAAATTTCAAAAGAAACGAAGCAATTTCCCCATGGACTTGCTGAACCTGTTACAGATAGTAACCTGATTAGTTACAGGCATATTGCAATGGCGATAGATTTTTCAGGTAAAGATCAGAAGATAATTCAGAACGCGATAATGATAGGTGGCAAGCAAGCAACTTATACTTTTATTCATATTGTAGAAAGTGCTGCAGCACGCTATTTGGGAAAGAATGCATTGGATCATGAAACACAATCAGATAGAAACAACTTGAAGCAATACCAGCAGCGGCTGGAAGAATTGGGTTATCAATCGGAAATTCAAATAGGCTTCGGAAACCCGGCACTTGAAATGTCGAAGATAATATCAACTCATGCTGTTGATTTATTAGTTGTGGGCTCGCATGGTCATAGAGGAATTAAAGATATTCTGCTCGGAAGCACGGTAGATTCATTAAGACATAAAATTCAAATACCAGTGATGGTGATTAACTAATTTTTTATGCAATACATTCTATTGCTCTTTTTATTAGTTTGCAATGCTGCTCCGGCTCAACAAAAGAATTATCAAAAAACTCATGATGATCTTTTTCATCCAACGCCAAAAAAATTTATGCGTGGTTTTAATACAGACCGCCCGGATGTTACAGAAAGCGCTTATACGTTGGATGCCGGGCATTTCCAGGTTGAAACTGATCTGTTTAAAACAGAAAGATATCATATAAACAATGTAAAAACTTTTAATAATTTCTTTAATGCCGCCAATCTTAAATTGGGCTTTTTGCGTTCTTTAGATTTACAACTCGTTGTAAGAACTTTATCTGTTTCAAAAATTAAAAATGGAATTATCGTAAGCAAAGAATCTGGTTTTGGTGGCCTTACTCTGAGAGCAAAGCAAAATCTTTGGGGGAACGACCATGGCAAATCGGCTTTATCGGTTCTTCCTTTTATAGACATTCCAACAAAAGCTGCTGAAAAAATTTCGTGTGGTATCGTTTTCCCATTTGCATTGTCTTTGAAGGGCTGGAATTTTGGAAGCCAGATAGAAACTGATTTCGAAGGGAATCAAGCCGAAAATAATTATCATATAAATTTTCTAGCATCTGCAACAACTTCGCATTCATTATTAAAATTTTTGGATTTTTTTATAGAAGGCGTTATAACCAGGAATGGAGAGACATCGATATGTGAATATTTTATAAATTGTGGCCCTGTATATTCTTTTTCTGAAAATGTAAATATGGATTGTGGCCTTTATTATGGACTTAAAGAAATATCTTCAAAAACATATTTTATAGGATTATCTTTCAGAATGTAAAATGCTTTATTAATTACACACAATCTTTTTAAAAGTAATTTTGATAAATGGTAATTTATTATTGTATCAACATAGCCTTATAATTTATTTCAATTTGCGCAAACGGTTGCTTGTTCGTTTCTTAACGTAAAGCAATAGTTTTAATTTTTTAGATTGATTGTCTTGATTTCGAATTCAAAAAAATAAACCGAAGTAAAATAGTTTTTAATGAAAGCATTAAATCGTACAACTTATGCCGTTGTAATTATTGGCATCCTGTTTTTTATCTTTGGTTTTGTTACGTGGCTCAATGGAACACTTATTCCTTTTCTGAAACTTGCCTGCCAGCTTGAAAGCGATACACAGGCTTTCTTTGTGACGTTTAGCTTTTATATGGCGTATTTTTTTCTCGCAATTCCATCTTCTTATGTGCTTAAAAAAACAGGTTATAAAAATGGCATGGCGCTGGGATTATTTGTAATGGCGATAGGGTCGGTAATATTTATTCCTGCTGCGAATGCAAGAAGTTTTCCTTTATTTCTTACAGGCTTATTTGTACAGGGCATGGGCCTTGCTTTACTACAAACCGCATCTAATCCATATATAAGCATTATTGGCCCCATTCAAAGTGCAGCAAAGCGCATCAGCATTATGGGTATATGCAATAAAACAGCCGGCATGCTAAGCCCAATTATTGTTGGAGGATTGGTTTTAAAAAATGCATCTTCAATAGAAGAAAAAATTATCGCAGCCACTGACAGCCGACAGAAAGAAATATTACTTAATGAACTTGCACACAGAGTTATTACTCCTTATGTGATCATCACTATTATTTTGGTGATAATGGCTGTTATGATAAAAAAATCTTCGTTACCTGAAATTGTTTCAGACGAAAAGGAAGTAAGTTCTTACACATCATCTACTGAAAAAATAAGCGTATTCCAGTATCCACACTTGATTTTAGGTGTGCTTTGCCTTTTTTTATATGTGGGCGTAGAAGTAATGGCAGGCGATGCTATCGGCACTTATGGAAAACACATTGGTATGCCGTTGGATCAAACAAAATATTTTACAGCATTTACCTTGTTTGCAATGCTTGCCGGTTATGTTATTGGAATTTTTACCATACCTAAATTTATTTCGCAGCAAAAGGCTCTGGCAATTTCTGCGGTATTAGGAATTATTTTTACTATTGGGGTTTTTGTTTCTGATGGTTATACCGCAATAACATTTATCGCCCTGCTCGGTCTTGCCAATGCCTTAATGTGGCCTGCTATTTTTCCGTTAGCGATTGATGGGTTGGGAAAGTTTACAAAAATAGCGTCAGCGCTGCTTATTATGGGAATTGCCGGCGGAGCTATCATCCCTTTAATTTATACAAGCCTGAGAGATATTGTGCATCTTTCCAATTCGTTTTCATTTTTTATATGCATATTTCCCTGCTATGCATATATATTTTTTTACGCAGTTAAAGGATTTAGAGTGGGAAAGCCTTTTGCATTGAAAGCGGTATTAACGTAAACTGATATTTGTATTTATACGCATGCAGTTTGAGATATAATTGATATTGATTTGATATTATAAAATGTAGTTTTAAAAACCGCTTTTATTTTTCGCAAAAAGATAGAATCAAAGCTCAACAAAATTACTTTGGATGAAAAAAGGTTTACTTGGTTTTACTTTCCTGTTTTTATGTAGCACAGTTTTTTCTCAGGAATTATCCTTTACAAATTGTACCAGTTGCTGGAACCCTGATTCACTAGGCAATCACAGGGTTGTTCTACAATTTTATAATACCGGCAAATATGCAAAAGCAATTATTCCCTGGCGCAGAAGAGACGAAAATCCACAGGATAAAAGAATTATTATTGAAGACGCTAAAACACAGCAAAGGATATTAAATGTAAAATCGGGTACACTTAACCGTGAGTTTGGTGAAATTTACTTTGAACCGGTTTCCGGGCCAGGTATTTATTATGTGTATTATATGCCTTATAAAAATGAAGGGCGCTCCAATTATCCAAAAGGGGTTTATCTAAAGCCTGATATTACGGCTTCTTTTAATTGGCTGGATGAATTGAAAGAAGGCAATACAATTCCATTAGCTACCGTAAAAGAAATGCAATCCATTGACTCGTTCAATACTTTTTACCCAATGGAAATTATTGCAACTAAAAACGAAACTGCGGCATTAGTTCAAAAAAACAGATCATCAGCCTATTTAATTTTTCCCGAAGACAGGTTGCATTCAATAAGGATGACAGATGATCTGCCGCAACGCTGGATTGAAAGAGGGCCAAAAGATAGCTTTAGCGGTACTGCATTAAAGCGAGAAAATTTTGCATTTCAGTTAGGCATTTATGCTTTGCAAAATCTCGAAAATGTAAAGATTAATTTTAGTGATCTCAGATCATCAAATGGCAAAACAATCTCATCAAAAAATATTTTTTGTATCAATACGAATGGTACTTCTTACGATGGAAAATCTTTTATAAAAAACTTAGATGTTGCAAAAAATAAAGTGCAGGCCTTATGGTGCGGCGTTAATATCGCGGAAAGTGTAATGGCAGGCATTTATCAAGGAAAGGCATTAATTTCTGCCGATGGAAAATCACCACGACAAATTCGGCTAACCCTTACCGTTAGTAACACTGTGGCAAAGAACGGCGGTGTAAATGAGCCATGGAAGATGACACGATTACGCTGGCTCAATTCTACCATGGCCCAGGAAAATACAGTAATAGCGCCATATACAGATCTTTCTGTAAAAGATAACATCATTAGCTTACTCGGCCGAAAAGTAGAAATAAATAAAGACGGCTTCCCGGAACAAATACAAACTTTCTTCACGCCTGAAATGACGTCTTATTCAAGCCAGCCGAATGATTTATTAACGGAGGCAATTCATTTTCATTTTACAAAAGAAAATGGGAAGAATATGGCTTTGAAAAGCCAGGGATTACAGTTTACAAAAAAAGAACCCGGCACTATTCAATGGAAAGCCACAAGCGCCAATGATACTTTGCAGATGGAAGTTTCCGCGTCAATAGAATTTGACGGCTTTGTTGCATACACGGTAAAAGTAACTGCTTTGCAGAATGCAGATTTTAAGGACATCACCATGCACATCCCTTTTAAAAAAGAAGTAACAAAATACATGATGGGCCTGGGACAAAAGGGCGGTTATCGGCCTGAAAACTTTGAATGGAAGTGGGATGTGGCCCACAAAAACCAGGATGGTGTATGGATAGGAAATGTAAACGCAGGGCTTCAATATTCGCTTCGCGATGAAAAGTATGTGAGACCGCTTAACACCAATTTTTATTTACAAAAGCCGTTGCTGTTGCCTTCCTCATGGGGCAATGATAATAAAGGGGGAATAACTATAGGTGAAAAAGGAAATTCAATCCTTGCTAATAATTACAGCGGAGAAAGGAACATGAATAAGGGTGATGTATTATATTATAACTTCAATTTACTCATTACTCCCTTTCATACAATTAATACCGACTTTCAATGGGCTACCAGGTTTTACCACGCATACAAACCTATTGACACCATTAAAGCAACTGGGGCAACGATTATAAATATTCATCATGCAACTGCTATTAACCCTTATATCAATTATCCATTTATTGCCTGGAAGGCAATGAAAGCTTACGTTGATTCAGCACATGAAACAGGTTTGAAAGTAAAAATTTATAATACAATTCGCGAGCTTTCCGATCATGCTTATGAAACATTCGCGATGCGTAGTTTAAATCATGAAATTTATTCAGCAGGGAAAGGCGGCGGCTTTAGCTGGCTGCAGGAGCATTTGGGAGGTGATTATATTCCTGCATGGTTTGTTCCTGAATTAAAAGATGCAGCGATAATAAATAGCGGTGCAAACCGCTGGCATAACTATTATGTTGAAGGCATGAACTGGCTTACGCAAAATGTGGGCATAGATGGCATTTATTTAGATGATGTTGCGTTTGACAGGATTACGATGAAGCGAATTAAAAGAGTGCTTACAAAGGATGGCCATCCTGGCATTATCGATTTGCATTCAGCCAATCAATATGATAAAGCTGATGGATTTAACAATAGTGCCAATTTATACATGGAACATTTTCCATACCTTAATCGCCTGTGGTTTGGTGAATATTTCGATTATGAAAAAAATCCTCCCGATTTCTTTTTGACGGAAGTAAGCGGAATACCGTTTGGTTTGATGGGAGAAATGTTGCAGAGCGGCGGCAATCCATGGCGGGGCATGATATATGGAATGACGAACCGCATGCCGTGGAGCGATAATGCCGACCCACGGCCGATCTGGAAAGTATGGGATGATTTTGGAATGCAGGGAACACAAATGATCGGCTATTGGGTAGATACTAATCCTGTGAAAACTGACAATGAAAAAATATTGGCAACGGTTTATAAAAAGAAAGACAAATCATTAATATCTATTGCAAGCTGGGATAACGGTGACGCCTACATAAAATTAAATATCGATTGGAAAAAACTGGGAATAGACTCATCTAAAGCGGCTATAGTTGCCCCTGAAATAAAAAACTTTCAGGCTGAAAGAACTTTTAAAATCAATGAAAAAATACCTGTTGAAAAAGGTAAAGGATGGTTGTTGATAGTTAAGTAGCGAAAAGTAAATATGTAAACAATTCAATTCAAAAATAAATAAATCATGAACAGAAAAGAATTTGTAAAAACGGGCGGCCTTGCTGCAGCAGCAATGGCTTTTGCGCCTTCCGTTAAATTATTTGCAACGGCACCTGAGCAAAAAGTAAAGCTTGCAATTATTGGCGTGGGGGGTAGAGGGCAAAGCCATCTTGATTTGGTTTTAAGGAGAGATGATGTGGAACTTGTAGCGATATGCGATATAGAACCTCATGCAATTGAGAATTCCAAATCGATAATAAATAAGAGCGGAAAAAAAATGCCGCAGATTTTTACAGGAGATAATTATGCCTGGAAAAATATGCTGGTGGTTAAAGGCGGACTGGATGGGGTAATTATTGCAACGCCGTGGGAATGGCACAAACCAATGGTAATGGGATCTTTGGAAGCAGGACTAAAATATGTAGCAACGGAAGTAATTTTAGGCCTTTCATTGCAGGATCATTGGGATGTTGTTAAGGCTGCTGAAAAATATAATGCCAATGTGATGATGCTTGAAAATGTTTGTTATCGCAGGGATGTAATGGCAGTTTTAAATATGGTACGCCAGGGAATATTTGGTGAATTAATTCATTTGCAGGGCGGCTACCAGCACGATCTTCGCGGAGTGAAATTCAATAATGGATATGGCGGAAAGCCACACGGTGTTGAGTTTGGAGAGAAGGCTTATTCTGAAGCACATTGGCGAACAGAACATTCTGTTCATCGCAATGGTGACCTTTACCCAACTCATGGCATCGGCCCCATTGCAAATTATATTAACATCAATCGTGGTAACCGCTTCCTTTCATTATGTTCGTTTTCTTCAAAATCAAGAGGACTTCATGATTATATTGTAAAGTGGGGTGGAGAAAATAATCCCAATGCAAAAGTAAATTTTAAATTAGGTGATGTAGTTACTACTTCTATTAACTGCGCCAATGGAGAAACTATTTTATTGCAGCACGACACAGATTTACCAAGACCTTATTCTTTAGGATTTCGTGTTCAGGGTACTGAAGGCTTATGGATGGATGTGAGTAAAAGTATTTATATACAGGATAAATCTGCCAAAGAAGATGAATGGGATGATGAACAAAAATGGTTTGATAAATATGACCACCCGCTTTGGGCAAGATGGAGCAAAGAAACAAAAGGAGCTGGCCATGGCGGCATGGACTTTTTTGTAGTGCATGCTTTTGTGGAATCTATAAAACATAAAACACCCACGCCTTTGGATGTGTACGATGCCGCTGCATGGAGTGTTATTACGCCATTGAGTGAACAATCAATTGAACTGGGAAATCAAACTGTTGAATTCCCTGATTTCACGGGCGGCCAATGGATGTATAGAAAACCAGTGTTTGCACTGACTGATGAATATTGATGAACATAAATTTAGTACTTACTAACAAATAGGTTCACTCAAGATTCACATCGACATCGGCAATTTTATTTATTAAGATTCCTGCACCGATTATAATTGAGCTTATGGCGGCAGCCCCGAGCCACTTATACTTTTTGGCAATAAACAATGGACTATAATTCATTGATTTTTTTACAAAAGGACCCCTGATACCATGATCGCCGGGAATGGGTTGCCATAAATTATTTTGATGCCCCGGATCTTGTTTTTCATTCGTCTGCTGGCCTTTGTAACCGGTTCTTGCTAAATAGCCATCGATAAAGCCAGGTACAACTTTATTACCTAAAATGGTTTTATAAGTTGAATAGCCATAATAAACTTCTCTCTCATCATGTTTAGCAGCGTATAAAACCGCATTGGCAGCGGCTTCCGGATCGTATATTGTTCCCATTGGCTTTGGCCTATTGGGCAGATAGCTTTTTACGAACCCAAATTGCGTAGTATTCATTGCGGGCATTTGTACCATCGATAATTGAACCTTGCTTTTATCATGAATCAATTCGGCTCTCAACGATTCGAAGAATCCGTGAATGCCATGCTTGGCACCGCAATAAGCGCTTTGCAGAGGAATGCCGCGATACGCCAATGCGGAGCCTATTAAGATTACTTTTCCTTCATTACGTGGCAACATTCGCTTTAAAGCAGACATGGTTCCATACACCTGTCCTAAATAAGTTACTTCCGTTACACGCTTAAACTCATCTGCATTCATTTTTTTCAAGGGCCCAAAAACACTAACCATCGCATTATTAACCCAGATATCAATCGGACCTAAATTCTCTTCAATTAAACTGGCTGCTCTATCAACCGCTTCACTATTGCTTACATCTGTCGGCACAATTAAAGCTTCACTTCCCTCCTCCTCTATTTCTTTTTTTGCCCCGTTTAATCCATCAATGCCGCGGGCTAACAAAGCAACCTTTGCGCCATACTTCGCAAACTTTAATGCTATAGCACGGCCCAGTCCGGCAGATGCGCCGGTAACAACGACTACTTTACTTTCAAAATCTTTTTTCATCTTTTTATTTTTTACTTGATTTAAAAAATAGTTTTATTATACCAAATCATTTTTTATACCAACAAAAAATTAAATGAAAAGCTCAAAACAAAAAGCAGATAATTTATTTATCGAAGTAACAGCTATGAACCAATAAAAGTTGTCTGGTCTAATATACCAAAAGAGATCTAATTATACATCGATGCGATACAAAACGGCGCAAAAGTTGTTAGAAAAATATTGCTGGAAGTAACGACTTTAATCTTCTCCTAAAATTATAGAACACGAATTTATGATGCATCCAAATCTCATTAAATATAAATAATGAAATCAAAGAAAGGATCACCAAAGAGTGAAAGTCGGCCTTATAAAAAATATGGTATAGCCTTAATAGTAATTACCTGCCTGTTTATTGTTGCATTATTTTTTTCATGCAATACATCAAAGTATATAGCCGATGAATTGAAACAAAAAGCTGCTTCAGACTGGAAAGGAAAAATTCCCTGCGCAGATTGCGAAGGTATTTCTTATACACTAAGCTTAATGAGCAATGGTCTCTTTACAGAACGATTTGTGTACTTAGGTAAAAATACTGCGCCCTTTTCGGCCAGTGGCACTTGGAAAATAAATAGGGATAGCGTGATAAATTTACATTACAACGAGGGCAATAAAAGATATTTACTTTTTACAGATAACTATCTTGAGTTAATGGATGGGCAAGGCACAAAAATAATTTCATCCTTTCCTCGTCGGATGCGGCTATATAAATATGATGCAAATAAAAATGATGCACTTGCCGCTAAATGGGTCTTGCAAAAAATCAGTAACAGAACTATAGATTCTGTTACCTATCCACACGCAGTTCCTACATTAGAGTTTCAATTAAATGAAAGCAGGATTTATGGTTTTGGAGGTTGTAACCGTTTTTCCGGGAGTATAAGAATTGATGAAGATCAAATAATATTCAGTTCACTTACTTCAACAAGAATGGCTTGCACTGGCCCGAATGTTGAAGATGAATATTTAAGAATTCTTTCGGATAATGCATTTGCTTATACAGTCAGCGAAGGAACGCTCTATCTCAGGAAAGATGATACAACGCTTACTTTCATTAAGGCGGAATAATTATCCAGGTGTGAAAATATTGCGCTCATCGTTTTGCCTAAGAAGTAAAAGATATTCAACCAATGGTTTAATCTAAACAATTGTTTTGATAGTAACATTCTTTTGTAAATTTTTGTACCACTATTGTGTAGTCAGTACTTGCTCTCCACGAGGATACTGAGTATCTGCGTCATCTTCTGCAGTTACAAAAAAACTTTCCGGCTTGTATGGAGTTACCGTTTGTAATGAGCTTTTCAAAGTCTTGGAAAATAAACCGCTTGAAGGATTAAGCTTGCCAATATTCTTTGTGCCGTGATTGTCAGTTTTCATCCACACAATATAAGTTTGCTTTGGCGGGGTAAGCCGTTTAGCTTCTGTTAAGTGAATTACACTTAAATCTATTTTGTAATTTTTATTCTTGTCCTTTTTTATTTTAATAGAGCCTTCGGCGCCAGGAACCACTGAAGAATTTGTGAAGGACATTTTTCTTGCACATGATGATATTGTTAAAGAAATAAATAAAACAGATACGACCGCGAAAACACTTGTAGATAACGATTTCAGATACATTTTTTTCATTGTAGGATTTTTATCAATTTAAAATTATTGTAATTTTTAAGGAAGAATAATCAGGTGAGCATTAGTTTAATTTTATGGTCACAGGCTTGCATCTCTCTATTTCAAAATTATGCCATAATTATATTGATGACAATAAACACCTTACGGTTGATTTAAAAATGGTTTTAAAAATTACGTCTAAAAAAAACACAATTTGCGGAGAAGAAATTTTAAAAACGATAAATAACAAACACAGATATGTACAGTAACCTGCACTTTTACTGCGCAGTAAATTTTGGCGATTGGGTAATATTTCGCTTCACTTAATGGCATCAAACAAAGATCTAAGTCACACTTTTTAATGAAGTTCTTTTAAATTTTATACTATGGCATAATTCTTATAGATATGTTTTAAAAATATTACTATGCAAACAAAACAATCAACTAAAGGCCGCAGCCAGGACCGCTCCAAAGTAGCAGGCGGGCAGGACTATGAAGTAAACTACGAAAAGAATAAATTAAATGTATCCGGAAAAGAAGTAAAAGATGCAGTGAAATCAGAAGGAAATTCCCGCAAGAAAGTTGAAAAGAAATTAAAGAAATAATTGAGTTAATCCAATTCAATTATTCGTCACTTAGCCTGAATTTCTTTGTGCATCAGTAAACTTTAGCTTAAGATATTAAGCGTGAACGATAGATTTGACAACTTTAAAGTTGTCAAATCTTTTAACGATGACTCCAATCATTCGTCTTCCAATTTGCTTCTTTCCATGATATCTCTGTAGAAGCAATTCAACAAATATTAAGTAAATAACACCTCATCTAATATCAATTACTATATTTTAAGCATTATTTTTTATGGCAAAAATGTTGACAAAAAAAAATAAAAGCTAAAAATGAAACACTCCCTTAAGATCATTGCTATGATAATAATTTTCGCTTCATGCAAAGCGAACGATTACAACAATTCAAACAGTAAGACCGACTCATCAAAAATTAAACGTATTGATACATCAACGATCCCATCAAACATTGATTCAACTGCGGGACAATCTGGCAAAATGAGTAATACTTTCAGAGATTCAGCTCAATCTAAAATAAAAAAATAAAATTTATTCGTTAAAACACCTTTATGAAAACTATCTCAAATTCGGTAACTCTGATCTCACCTGCCGTTTTTTTCCTTAATGCTATTTTTTGATTACAATAAATTTATTATTATGAAAAAAATTATTTTATCATTCTTATTTTCTATTTCAATTGCATGTGTTTCCTTAGCACAGGACACCACTCATAAAACACCGACACATCATAAATCAGTGACACATAAACCAGCGGACAACGTACCAACTGCAGTGCCCGATGATAGTGTAAAAGCGGGTGCTGTAACCACCAATCCCAACGGAAAGACAGCATCCGGGTCTCCGCCGAAAGCAATTCATAAAAAGACAAAAACAGTAAATACTTCACGAAGCCATCGTGCAGATTCTACGAAATAATCTTCAGTATTATTTTTTGCCGGAAATTGAAGTGGCTGATGTTACAAAACATCTCGGTTCCTATTTTGTGGACGAAAAAAACCAGTTGGCTGCATTCTTCACAAACCCGCTTATTATAAAAATCTATTTAAGATTTTTGTATTGGATACTCGTGTTTTTTCATTCAAGATGTCTTTAAATAAATCACCTTTTTTTGCTAATCTTTTAATGATTGTTTTTATGGTAAAATCATTTAAATCTAGTTTTGAATTCACTTCTTTCCATTCGAGTGGAGTAGAAACTGTTGGCAATTTTGCGGGTCTTACTGAGTATGCTGCAGCGATGGTGTCGGCCTCATCATTTTGATTATAATCTATAAAAAGTTTATCTCCTCTTTTTGAAATGGTATTTTCCACAGTACTGATCTCCGGCACTTGCTTATTTATCATTTCACAAATGTTTACTGCTATTATCCTTGCTTCAGGAAATGTAAACCCTTTGCAAGGTATCAAAAGATGCATTCCTGTCTTTCCGGATGTTTTCGGATATGCCTTAAGCTTTAGTTTATTGAACACTTTTTTTGCAGCAAGTGCAGTATTGATCACTTTTTTAAAATCATCATCTGTAGGGTCAAGGTCAATAACAATATAATCAGGATGCAGGTAATCATCAGTAGTAGATGTCCACGGATTTACATCAATACAGCCCAGGTTGATAAGATAAAGTAAGGTGGGTGTATTATTGCAAACAAGATAATCAATTGTGTTTCTTTTGCCTGCTTTGGGATGCTTTCTCTTTGTAGAAAAGATGCCTGCACAACCCGGTTGCCTGCCTTCCATATCCTTTATAATAAACCCCGGTGCAGTTGCACCGTATGGCCTGATGTGCAGCGAGAGCGGCCGGTTATGGAGCTGCGGTAAAATGTATGGCGCAATATTGTTGTAATAAGTGATAAGATCAGCTTTGGTAACACCACTCCATATTTGCTGTTCAATGTTGGTAAGCTTTACGGTACAATTTTCAATTTCTATTTTATCATTTGATGTTATAGGTATTTTTTCAAGTTCAGGCCAATTGCTGCTTAACGATGCTTTTACTTTTGTCGTTTTTGTTTTAGATTCTTTTACTGGTACGCTCTCAACTATTTTCTCTTCTTCTTTTACGCTTAAGGGTACTTCACGAATTACATTTTTTGCTTTTTTATCATAGCGAAATCCAAGGAATGTCGCAGGTTTTCTTATGCGACCTGATGTAGTCCAGGTTGCAAATTTAAAATTGGCAACTAGTTCCGGTTTTACAAAATGAATAGCTGCACCTTTCGTATCCAGTATTTTATTAATGAATGGAGATTCATTTATTTCAAGCGCTTTTAATTTCTTTAATATTCCGGGCATCTCTTTCTGTTTGTAGCCACCGCCCGAGCGCCCTATCCATTGCAGTTGCTTGTCTTTATTATATGCGCCAAAAAGCAATGACCTGAAAGCCCTTCCATTCGCGGATTCTGACCATCCGCCGATTACAAATTCCTGTCTTTTAGCGGTTGGTATTTTTAGCCATTCATCACCTCTTTTCCCAGGGCTATATTTGCTTAATTCATGTTTTGCAACTATGCCTTCCAACCCAAGTTGCTGTGCTTGTGCATATAATTCTATACCATCTGTAAAGTGATCACTAAATTTTACTGTTTCATTTTCACCGGTTATGGCTTTCAATATTTCTTTCCGCTCAATTAAAGGTAATTGCTTTATATCCCTTCCATCGTACCAAACAATATCAAACACATAATAAGCCAGCCGCGCATCAGGATTAGCTTTCTGAACAGCATCGAAACTTACTTCTCCATCTTTATTAAAGGCTACCACTTCCCCGTCTATTACAAAATCTCCCTTAAGTTGTTTTACAGCATTATGCACTATTGTGTACCTGTCTGAATAATCAATACCTGACCTTGATCTTAGCGATACTTTGTTTTTATTTTTAAAAGCAATAACGCGGTAGCCATCCCACTTCACTTCATATAACCATCCTTCTTTATTGAAAGGTTCTTTTACGAGCGTGCATAGCATTGGGCTAAGGCTTTCAGGCATCGCCGTTTTATCTCCATACTTTAATAATATTGATGAAGCCGTACTTTTTGTTGCGGCGTTTTTTTTTGCGGGCTTATGGCTTTGCCATTCCCTGTCGGGGTTAGCTGCTACCTGTTCCAAAGTCTTTTCAGACAATACGGATTTATCTTTTGCCGTTATATCTTGTGCAGTGGCATACTTATCTTTAAGCTTCAAAAGGTACCATGCATTTTCTCCTTTATCTCTTGCCCTTGTTATTTTAAAATTTCCCTTTATTTTATGACCGTGCAAAGTAAATTTTATTTCACCCTTCCAGAACTGGGAGGTAATGGAATGTTCTTGTGCCTTTTTATCTTTCTCTGCAATGTCATTTGTTTCATATGTTCCTTCGTCCCATACTATTACCGTTCCGGCTCCATAACCCGAAGGGATAATTCCTTCAAAGGCGCGGTAATCCCATGGATGATCTTCCACCAGCATTGCAAGCCGTCTTTCTCCACCCCTCATTGACGGCCCTTTTGGTACAGCCCAGCTTTTTAAAATTCCGCGAAGCTCCAGCCTGAAATCATAATGCAAATGAGATGCATCATGTTTTTGAATAACAAAGCGAAGTTTGTCACTGGCAGGTTTACCGCCTGTTGGTTCGGGCGTCTTATCAAAATGCCGTTTTTGCTTATACTTTTCTAAGGACATCAAAGAAGTATATTAAAATCTATGCCATACTTAACTGAGCTACTGTACATCCGCCTTATATAAGTTTAGAGGCTGAGCAGATCTACGCACTCATCCGAAAGGTAAAACGGGTTTCTTCTACAGTGGAAGTCATGCTTAGCATACCGTTATGAGCTTTAGCAATTTCTGCAGAAATATAAAGCCCTAGGCCTAACCCATTTTGACTGGGACGGCTGGCTTCTCTTGTAAAAGGAGCAAACAGGCGCTCATGCAGGCCTGCAGGAATCGGCTCTCCATTATTGATAACAGAAAGTTCAAAATTGCCGTTATCGTGAAGAGCATGAATATACACCGGCGTATCATCTGCCCCATGCGTGAGTGCATTGGCGAGCAGGTTTGACAATAATTGCGCAATGCGGTTGGAATCGCAATTAACAGGCTCAGCTATTTTGAATAAAGTAACAATCTCTCTTTTGGGATGAATAAGCCGCAACTCGGCTACCACCTGTTGAAGCACCGGCTCCAAAACTACATCTTGCCGGTTTAAAATAATTCCTTCACCCAAACGTGTTCTCGCAAAGTCTACAATATTTTTTACAAGTTCCGTCATACGCGAACTGCTTCGTTTAAGCATTGCAACTAAAGCAACATCTTCTTCTGCCACCAAAGGAGGAAGCAATTCAATTGCCATAGAGATAGCAGAGAGAGGATTACGAAGGTCATGCCCCAATACAGCAATCAGTTGCTCTCTCAAGGCTACTATCTCTGTTTGTTTTATAAGTTCTTTTTCAGCCAAGGTTTTTGCTTGCTGCAAATTTTGTTCATATTGAAGCCGGTCACTGGCTTTTAGTATAGTATATCGTATAAAAGCAGGCTGGCCATCTTCTTTTCTTCGCTCAAGTGCATTTACCATTACCCGTGATTTCTGGCCGGCGTTGTTGCTTAACTCAAGTACTACTTCATCAAAAAAGCCCTGCATACGCAGAAGTGGCCATAAATGCGTTTCATAATATATTTTGCCGCTTACTGCAAGCAAATCCGAAAACCTTTTTCCTTTTAATTCATCAGTGGGAATACCCACCCATTCTGCCAACTTCTTATTAGCTCTTATAATAGTTCCCTTTATATCTGCTATTATAAAGCCACACAATGATGTTTCAAAAAAGTCTTCAAAATTTTCCTGTAAATGCTTTATGCCCGTGGTAATTTTCGGCTCCATCAAGATAAAAATTTCTTTATTGCATCAATTGTTTCCTGCGGGGCACTCAGGTTGGGGCAATGGCCCGTTGCCTGCATCAGTACTAACCGGCTGCCGGGCATTTGCTGATGCATATATTCACCCACTTCCTGTGGGGCAATTACATCATCTGAACATTGCAAAATAAGCGAGGGTATATTCACGCATGAAAGTAATTCCCTTTTGTCGGAAAGAAATGTAGTGCGGGCAAAGTGTTTTGCAATTGCAGGGTCGGTTCTGCAGAAACTATTAGCTAGTTCATCCCCCAGTTCCTTTCTATCCGAATTGCCCATAATTACCGGCGCCATTGTGATAGACCATCCGAGATGATTATTGTCAAGAGATTCTAGTAACTCCTCAATCTGCGGTTTTGTAAAACCTCCTACATAGTCATCGTCATCTATATAAGATGGTGATGGCGCAACCAAAACAAGTGATTGAAACAATTCGGGAGATTTTTGAGAAGCAATAATGCCCATAAGCGCACTTACAGAGTGTCCGACAAATATTATATCGCTTAGTTGAAGTTCTGTTGCTATTTCTATTATATCGTCCGCATAGCCTTCGAGTTGCTCATACTTATGTGGCATAAACGCAGAAAGATCAGAACCACCGGCGCCTACGTGATCGAACAGTACTATTTTATAATCTTCTTCAAAGGCGGGAACCACATATCTCCACATGTTTTGGTCACATCCAAAACCATGGGCAAACATCATCACCTGCGAACCTTTTCCTTTAATCACGACATTATTGCGCCTTATTACACTCATTATTTATATTAATTTTTCCCTTGCAATTTTAGTTTTCTAAAGGTAAAAATAAAAGAATCGCAATGCTACTTACATATAAAAATTTTCTATAACAAATAATGGAAGTAATTGTTCTTCTTATACACCAGTATTACGTTGCTCGTTATAAGAGTATCAAAGACTACAAGGGTTAAGGTAGGCTTGCGAAGAAAATAAACATTTAGATTAGCTGATTTGCGCTAAGAATTGAGAGACTGTCAGGAATGATGAGAAGTCATTTGGCAAGGTAATCACCTATTTGATCAATTTCATTGGTGTTTCCAATTTCCTTTGGATTTGGCCCATATTGGTTTTCACCATTTTCAATATCAGCAAATAGCATCCAAAAACCATAAAACGGAATGAGCTGAAACCAACCAGTATTTCCCCTGTCGTGGCACCTTTTTGCACCTTGAGCAACTAAAAACCAATATCCGGGAATAGCCATCAATAAAAATAAGAGAGAATTAGTGTCTTTGTTTAAAGAAAGGGCGTCGATTAACATGCCGGCAATAAAAGAGAAAATTATAAACATTATATAACTTAATCCGTATTCAGTCCGGCGAATTCTTCCTTCGAATGAGAATGGGTTTTTAAACATGGTTTTTAAACGGTAATAAATAAAATTTATTGCAATAAGTGTATGAGTAATATATTAATAGTTATAGTTAACACATTTAGGTATCCTACCAAGCCTGTGCTAACGTAATCTTTTCTTTATAACTTAATGAATAGCGGAAGAGATTTTGCCTACATAGGAAGTGACTAAAAAATAAAGAATTTTTAGATTCATATCTTATGTATAATTTAACTCCATCAATAATAAAATATCAACATTATGCAATCTAAAACGATCAACATTTTGTATTGGGTGTTTACAATTTTATTTGCAGCGCTCATGCTATTTTCTTCTTACGCCAGCATACTTATTACTGAGGATGCAAAGAAACTTATACACGATCAGCTTGGTTACCCGGTTTATTTTATTCCGTTCACAGGCTATGCCAAGCTTATTGGAGCAATTATTATTTTAATTCCCGGGCTAAAAACAATAAAAGAATGGGCTTATGCCGGTTTGTTTCTTGATCTCTTCGGTGCTGTATATTCGGGTATTGCACTATCCGGAACTTTTGACCCAATGATGCTTTTCATGCTGATATGGATTGTACCTGGTATTTTGTCTTACATCTTCTGGAAGAAAAAATTAAAACCGGATTTACAAACTTATAAATAGATATGCGAAGTCTTTTCATAATTATTACTGAGTAGCAAAATCTGAATCTGTCGAGGATTCATTTTTATTTTGTAGATAAATTATTTAAAAATCCGGTAAAAGTGCCAGGCTGCTATAGATTTTTTACGGAATAACCGTGGAAGCATAACGGCTTTTGCAGGTACGAAATATAGATTCAGGATGGCGGCCGGTTTTATCTGAAGTATTCCTTTTAATTTTTTTTACTTTTGACTATGCCAGTAAACCACTCCGTTTTCAGCGTAAGAAGAATATTTCTTTTTTGGTTTATAGTGTTTGCAAATGCTGCCCGTGCCCAATCGGATACAACGAAAATCAATATTGACATTACAAAAACAACAGGCGCTTATCGTCCTATCTGGTCTTACTTTGGTTATGACGAAGCCAACTTTACCACCATGAAAGATGGTAAAAAATTATTAACTGAATTATCGCGGTTGAGTAACGCTCCTGTATATGTGCGAACGCATAACCTGTTAACAAGCGGTGATGGTAAAGCTGCGTTGAAGTGGAGTTCTACCAATGTTTATACCGAAGATAAAAATGGAGACCCTGTTTATTACTGGAAGATTGCGGATTCTATTTTTGATGAATTAATTAAGAATAATATAAGGCCCATTGCGGAAATTGGTTTTATGCCTGAAGCGCTGTCAATACATCCGGAACCTTACCAACATCACTGGAAGCCGGGCGTGCCTTACGATTCCATTTATACCGGCTGGGCCTATCCACCGAAAGATTATAACAAATGGGCTGAATTAATTTATCAATGGGTAAGGCATTGCGTAAAAAGATACGGAGAGCCGAAAGTAAAAAAATGGTACTGGGAAGTTTGGAACGAACCTAATATTTCTTACTGGAAAGGCACGATAGATGAATATTTTAAACTGTACGATTACACGGCTGATGCGGTAAAAAGAGCATTGCCTGCTGCAAGAATTGGCGGC
>Ga0207652_10001558_pt1 | contig 20163 bp, 18 predicted proteins | sample KBSC63BmetaG_FD_184334 | JGI IMG/M metagenome (GOLD analysis project Ga0207652, IMG submission 184334) | Corn rhizosphere microbial communities from Kellogg Biological Station, Michigan, USA - KBS C6-3B metaG (SPAdes) (version 2) | ecosystem: Host-associated > Plants > Roots > Rhizosphere ... | reverse complement strand
CGACTGGGCGCAGAAGCTCTCCGATCACGAGCGCAACCTGCTGACGCAGATCTTCCGCTTCTTCACCCAGGCCGACATCGACGTGCAGAACTGCTATCACGAGCAGTACGGCCGGGTGTTCAAGCCGACCGAGATCAAGATGATGCTCGCCGCCTTCTCCAACATGGAGACGGTGCACATCGCCGCCTACAGCCACCTGCTCGACACGATCGGCATGCCGGAAAGCGAATACGGCATGTTCCTCGAATACGAGGAGATGAAGGCCAAGCACGATTACCTCGCCCAGTTCGGGGTGGACAGCGACGAGGATATCGCCCGCACCCTGGCGATGTTCGGCGGCTTCACCGAAGGGCTGCAGCTGTTCGCCAGCTTCGCGATGCTGATGAACTTCCCGCGCTTCAACAAGATGAAGGGCATGGGCCAGATCATCAGCTGGAGCGTGCGTGACGAAAGCCTCCACTGCGAAGGCATCACCCGCCTGTTCCACGCCTTCACCAAGGAACGCAACTGCCTGACCAAGGCGGTCAAGGAAGACATCATCGACTGCTGCCAGAAGACGGTGCGGCTGGAAGACGCGTTCATCGACCTGGCGTTCGAAGCCGGCCCGGTGCCGGGGATGACAGCCAAGGAGATCAAGAAGTATATCCGCTACATCGCCGACTGGCGCCTCGGCCAGCTCGGCCTGCCGAGCATCTACATGGTCGACGACCACCCGCTCCCCTGGCTCGCCCCGCTGCTCAACGGCGTCGAGCACGCCAACTTCTTCGAAACCCGCGCGACGGAGTACTCGAAGGCCGCGACCAAGGGTAACTGGCAGGACGTCTGGTCGAGCTTCGACCAGCGCCAGAAAGCCAAGGGCGCCGCGGCGAACGAGGCCGAGGACGAGGGGCCGGGGTTGTTTGGGGATGCTGGTGCCGGGGCGCAGGCGGCGGAGTAGCGTCCGGAATGGTACAAGAACTGCCAGATAGCCTTGACCTGTGAATGGGGAACATAGAAGGAACGGGCGCAATCTTGTTGGGGAGCGAATGATGCGCCAATCAACCGCTGTAGCGAGGCTACCGGCCTCACGTGACGTCCACATGCAGTGCCAAGACAACCTGGCCTTCATGCGCCCGTTGTCGGATGGCATGATGAGGCTGATAGTCACTTCTCCGCCGTACAATATTGGCAAGCGCTATGAGCGGCGCTCTCCACTCGATGCTTATATTCAGAGCCAAGCGCAGGTGATCTCCGAATGCGTCAGACTCCTCGATGAGCGAGGCTCGTTGTGCTGGCAGGTCGGCAATCACGTCGACGGCGGAGAAATCTACCCGCTCGACATCTGGCTTTATCCAATCTTCCGCGAACACGGCCTCAAGCTCCGCAATCGAATCGTCTGGCACTTCGAGCACGGGCTTCATTGCACGCGCCGTTTTTCCGGTCGCTACGAAACGATCCTGTGGTTCACGAAATCGGACGACTACGTATTCGATCTTGATCCTGTTCGTGTGCCATCGAAGTATCCTGGCAAGAAGCACTTTAAGGGACCAAAGGCAGGTCAACTATCGGGAAACCCGCTTGGCAAAAATCCGAGCGATCTCTGGACAATTCCAAACGTGAAACACAATCACGTTGAGAAGACTGACCACCCTTGCCAGTTCCCTGTGGAACTCGTTGAGCGACTGGTGCTGTCCATGACTCGTCCCGGCGATAACGTTTTCGACCCCTATATGGGCGTCGGTTCAACGGTAATTGCCGCTGCCAAGAATGGTCGCAGTGGCTACGGCTGCGACACCGATAAAGAATATGTCGACACCGCTTGGGAGCGTGTGCACCTTTTGCGCGCCGGACTTTTGAAAACTCGGCCAATGGGTAAGCCGGTGTATGATCCCGCGTTACCCAACGGAGGTCATCGTTGAAGATTGCAGACTTTTACTCTCACCTCAATGGCTATGAGTTTATCAAGGTTCACAAGCCGCAGCTTTGGGATGAGATCGTAGAAGTCATTCATAGCGTTGATGCTGAGGCTCATCGAACGAAGACTTCACGTGAGAAAACAATGGCGGGCCAAATGCTCTATGCGCCCAAGGGCATGAATGCGGCCATGCGGGAGGGCTTCGAAAAGCACAATTGGGAATCGCGCCAAGCTAGCTATTGGGTGACTGGAAATGCGAAGCTCATCCGGAAGACGCTTTCACTTCCACCCGACGAGCAGCGCGAGTTGATACTGTCGGAGGGCGGTGAAGCAGTTCGATCTTTCAACCAAACAGACTTTGTAAAGGATAGAGTCGCGGTCGAGGTCCAGTTTGGAAAATATTTTTCAGTCGCATACGATCTGTTCGTAAAGCATCTCGCCTTTTACGTCGGCGACGTAATTGACGTCGGAGTGGAAATCGTTCCTATGCGGTGCCTGTCGGCGCCGAGCTTGCGAGAGGACGGTAGTCGTTCGCGCAACATGTCGACGGGTGTGCCTTGGTATGAGAAGGAACTTTATAACCTCATTCGGGAAGGCCGCGGAGTCCCTGGGGTTCCCTTGGTATTGATTGGCGTAGCTCCATAGCCGGTCAGAAGCTTCGAGGGAGGCCAATCATGGCAGGGGAGACATGTTATTTTCCAATCTCTTGAGCTGGTGGCGCATCGCCTCTGCTGTTCTTACCACGCCATCCCTCCGTTCCATTAACAAGACGCTATATCCGAACAATAATCGCGCCACCGCGATCGGTGGCAGGCCATTGGCGCCAGCTTCCGCGACATGCAACTCCGTCGCTTCCAGAAATGCGTCGGCCTTCGTCTCCACATCGTCCACTTTTTGACCTTTCGGACTCGAATGGTTGCGTCACCGTCTGGGCAATCCTAGCCGGTCTCCAATCTCAACCACTTCCGATCAGATTGTTCCCGCTAAGGCTTCCCTCGCGCCGCCGCTATGCCATCATGCTCCGATGGCGAAGCGCCCGACAGACCCGAAAGTCCGGATGGTCTGCGGCACATGCGGCTCAAAGCTGGTCACCCGCGATGCTTGGGCGGAGTGGGATGAGGGCGAACAGGACTGGGTGCTCGGCGCCGCCTACGACTATTCGTTCTGTCATTTCTGCGAGGGCGAGACGCGCATTGCGGAACTGCCGCTCTAGGAAAATGATCACGCAAAGTCGCGAAGGCGCTAAGACTTCTTCGCGCCTTTGCGTGACAATCATCTACCGCCACTAGTCCGGCCGCTCACTCCTAAGCACTTTGGCAACCCGAAGCGCCTACACCCCGGCGAATGGATGCCTTCGGCCCCCACCTGACGCCGGTGAACATCGTGCTCTACGGGATCGCCATCAATTTCGTCGCCTTCGCGGCCTTTGGGATCGACAAGACGCTCGCCGAAGCGAACGCCCGGCGAATCTCGGAGGCGACGCTGCTGCAGCTCGCCCTGATCGGCGGCTCGCCCGGCGCTTATGCCGGGCGGCGCCTGTTCCGCCACAAGACCCGCAAGCAGCCGTTTTCGAACCAGCTGCATCTGATTGCCGCGTTGCAGGCCGTGGCGCTCGCGGGTCTCGCGGCATGGCGCCTCGGCGGCTGACCGCTCACCGCCAATAGTCCCGCCGCTCCGCGCCGTCGAACCGGCCGGAGGCGAGGCAGCAGCGTTTGAAACCGTTGGCCCGAGCCGCAGGGGCAAGCCTGCCCCGGACTTGATCCGGGGTTGCGGCCGAGCTTTTCGAGCAGCTCTATTTCGCCGCCCTTTATGCTGCGCACGCCTCGCTTGACGCGCGTCTCGCTCGGGAAGCCCTTACGGCGTTTGCTGGTCCGCTCGAAAGCTGGGGAGCGTGTCGGGGTTTGGGTGCTTTGGCATTGTGGGTCTCCTTTTGTTTTTCGCACGCCCATCCGGGCGCGCGTCCTCGGTGCTATTCCCTCCGCTACGCTGCGGGGCACCTGCGGGCGGGCGCCTCCGGTAGGCTATCGCCTGCCGGCTACTTGAGCCTGGCGCCCTTGCGGTCCGCTAGTCGCGGACCGAACCATCGCTTGTTAGCAAAGTCGGTCCGCGACGCGGTTAGTGGAGCATCGCGCGCTCCGGTTTGGCCACGACCTGGAACGGGTCGCGGTAGAGGATCTGGCCCGGGTCGCGGGTCCAGATGCGGTCGATCGGCACGCCGACTCTTCTTGTTTGCGCTCTCAAACGCCAGGCGCCGGGCATCCGCCCGGCTTGGCTTCCTCGCACAAGCTCGGGCGGCCGCCTCCGGTAGGCTATCGCCTGCCGGCTACTTGAGCCCGGAACCCTTGCGGCCGGCTGGTCGCCGACCGGACCATCGCCTGACCGTGAAGGCAGGAAATGGTCCGGGTCTCCGACAAGGAGATCCGCAAGCGCGAACGCGCGTCGGCCGGTCAGGCCGGAAGCCAAGCGGGCCGGATGGCCCGCGCCGGCGCTTGAGGCGCGAACAAGAGATCGCCCGCGTGACCGCGCCGGGCGCGGTGAAACGCAAATACATGGCGATGCCCCTTGGGAAGCCGGCGGCGGCCTCCCTGCTCGGGGCAGGTCAGGCGCTGCGGGCGGTGAAGGCTTGGGCGAAGCGCGCGCGGGCGCGCCCGGCGGTCCTTGGCCAAGGCGGCAGGTGCATGACAAACATCGGCTGCCTCCTTTGCTCGCAGCGTCACTCGCGGCCGATCCGCGAGCGGGGAGCGGGCCGATAGGCGGGTCGGCCGGGAATGGCAAGGGGCGGCTGCCGGCCCTGCGATCCGGCACGTTGCAAAAGCGGCTTTCCTATTCGCCCGCTTTCTGGTTCACCCTGCCGGATGATTTAGCGATTCATCGGCGCTCCGGACTCTTCGCTCGCCTGCGGGGCGCGCGGCGGCGGTGAGGGTTGTGCCGGTGCGGCCCTTGGGTCCGTTCGGCACCGGTGCGCGGATCGTTGCTGTCGCCATGCGAAAACTGTCGCCCTGGGCCTAAAATCCGCGGAATTCCGCCATTTTTTCGTGCGACACCAGGCGACAGGTGTCGCCCAGTGTCGCCCGTTCGGTCAGTGCAGCCAACCCAGCGCCACCCCGGCCAGCACCGCCGTCATCGCCCCGACGGCGAGCCAGACCATGAGCCACATCGCCGGGCGCGGCACGGCGGCGAGCTCGGGGCGGCCGTCGGGGTACGTCAGCCAGATTTGGTCGCCGAGGGCCACCGACGGGCGAGGCGAGTAGACCGCGTCGGTCGCTTCGTGCTCGGCACCCTCGGCGGTGAAGCGGTAGACCGCGGCGTAGAAGGCGACCCCCTCGTCGGTGGTGCATTCGTAGCGGATCACCTCGGCGAGGGTCCGCGAGCGGCGGCGGCCGGCCCAGGCAAGCTGGCGCCGGGCGAGGACGCCGAGCGAGAACAGGCACAAGGCCAGCCCGATGGCGGTAAAGACCATGCGCGCGGTCATGCCGCCGGTCTTAGCGCACGACGGTTAAGGCGCTCCTGCGCTCAGGCCCAGAAGTGCCAGGCGACCGTCGCGGCGACGATCGCGGCGATCGTCGCCCAGGCGGCGAGGACGTTGCGGTCGGGCCCGGGCTTCTTCGGCTTCTTGGGCGGCTTGCCGGGGTCGTGGCCGAAATCTTCCGGCCGGGTCCACTTGCGGGGCTTGCGGCGGAACGGGATTACATTGTCGTCGTCGTGGCGGCGGGGCATGGTCGCGCCGACTCTGCGCGCGGGCCTCGCGCAACGCAAGCCGCGATCGGCTAGGCCAGGCCTTGGGCGCGCGCCCATTCGGCGATCAGGCGGTTGACCTCCTCGGGCGCATCCTGCTGAATCCAGTGCGAGACGCCCGGCAGGCGATGGACGGTGAGGTCGCGGACGAACGCCTCGTTGCCTTCGGCCAGCGCGGGGCTGAGGTACGGATCGTCCTCGCCCCAGAGCAGCAGCGTCGGGCACTGGAGCGGCGCGACGTCGGGTCCGGTGCGGTTCAGCCGCAGCGCGTTGGCGCGGTAATAGGCGAGCATCGCCGTCGCCGCGCCCGGCGCGACGATGTTGCGGCGCAAGGTCTCCAGCGCAGCGTCCGGCATGTTGGGGCACTGCCGCTTGAGGTCGCGGACGAGGGCGCGGCCGTCGTCACGCGTCAGCAGCCGTTCGGGCAGCCGGGGGAGGAGGAAGAAGGCGATATACCACGAGCGGCGGCGCTGGTCCCATGTCTCGAGCGCTTGGCGGAAGCGGGCCGGATGCGGGGCGTTGAGGATCACCAGGCCGTCGAGCGGCAACCCGGAGAGCGCCGCGTGCCAGGTGATCACCCCGCCCCAGTCGTGGCCGATGAGAATGCGCCGTTTCGCCCCGAGCGCGTCGAACAGCGCGCCGACGTCTTCGGACAGGCGCTCGATGCGGTAGGCCTCGAGGCCCTCAGGCCGCGAGCTGTCGCCATAGCCGCGCAAGTCCGGCGCCGCCGCTCGCCAGCCGAGCTTGGCCAGCGCCGGCAGCTGGGCGCGCCAACTCGCCCGGCTTTCGGGAAAGCCGTGAAGCAACAGCGCGACCGTATTGCCCTCGCCGGCGCAATCGACGGCGAAGGTCCGGCCGTTGGCCGAAATCGCACGGGTCGCGATCGCCATTTTGTCCTCCGGGCGCCGTGGTAAAGCCACAATCATCGGTATAGTCTATAAATTCCACTCCGGCAGGGATCGCCGGGCGGAATCGTTCTTCTTGGCCGGGGGGTCTGGAATTGAGTTTCAAAAGGTCGCTGCTCGCGATCTGCGCGGGGGCATTCGTTCTTTCACCGATGCAGTCCATCGGGGCCGTGTCAGCGCCGGAGGGGCAGGCGCCGGCGCCGCGCCCGCTGGTAGCGATCATCGACAGCGGCGTCGCGCGCACACCCGAAATCGGCAGCGCATTGGTCGCCGAATACGACATGGCGGTGAAGCCGGGCCGCGAAGCGTTCCACCCGCGCTACGATCACGGCACGATGGTGGCGACGATCATGCTGCGCGAGGCGACACGGCCGATCGACATCGTCTCGCTCAGGATCGACGATCAGCAAGGCTGCCCGGAAGGCGCCAACCCGCCGTGCCAGCGCAATGTTCAGCCCATCGCCGATGCGATCCGCAAGGCGACGCACCTGGGCGTTTCGGTGATCAACATCTCGCTCAATCTCAAGGACGACCCGCGCATCGTCAGCGCCGTCAAGGAAGCGGCCGACCATGGTATCGCGGTGGTGCTCGCCGCGGGCAACGACGGGGCCGACCGCCCGGGCAACCTCGGCATGGCCAAGGCGGGCTTTCCCAACACGGTGCTGGTCGGGGCGCTCGATGCCTATGGCCAGCCGTGGAAGGGCACCAACCGCCCCGAGGCCGGCGATCCGGGCTATCGCTACGTGTGGCAGCGCGGGGTCGAAGTCCCGACCGAACTGGCCGACGGATCGCAAGTCGTCGCGACCGGCACCTCCTTCGCGGCGCCGATCGAGAGCGCTCGGCTGATCGCCTCGGTGAAGCCGACTTAGCGCAAACAAAAAGCGCGGCCCTCGCGGGCCGCGCCTCTTGCCGATCGGCGTTCGAGCCGCGCGATCAGACGATCGCGAGGCTGAGGACTGCGCCGCTCATCGAGACGGCGGCAACGACGGCAAACAAGCGCTTCAAGACAGTCATGGCAATTCCCCTGCTGGGCGGCCGAGGGCCGCGGACGGCGCGCATATGCTGCGTCGCAACAATTTGTGCAAATGCGAAGAGCTCAGCGGCCGTTGCAAGAAAAGCAACAACAAGCGTGACGGGCGTCACTCTTGTGCAACAAACTACGACCTTGGTAGCAGGTGCCTCGGCCCGAACGGTGAGCTAGCCACCGGATCGCGGCCGTCAGGGAGGGCTCAATGAAGACGCAGCGCATTCTGCTCGGCCTGTTTGCCGTTCTTGCCTTGACTGCGCCCGCCGCAGCGGCTGCGCAGACAACCTCGGCCTTCCCGGTAGCCCCGCCTGAATCCAAGGCCGTGACCGTCAAGGCCACGGGGGACGGCCGGGCGGATGACACCGCGGCCCTGCAAGCCGCGCTCGACCAGGCGGTCGGCGAGACCCACCACGGCCTCGTCTTCCTGCCCTCGGGCCGCTATCGGATCACGCGCACGCTGATCGTCCCGGCCGGAGTGCGGATCTACGGGGTCGGCCCTACGCGTCCCGTCATCGAGCTGGGCGCGCGCACGCCCGGGTTCCAGCAGGGCGTCTCGACGATGATCGTCTTCGGCGGGGGCGATCAGTACAACGTCGGCAAGGTCCCCGTTCCCATCCCGACCATCGTGCCGCGCGACAAGGTCGTGCGCGACGCCAATTCGGGCACTTTCTATTCGGCGATGAGCAACGTCGACATCGAGATCGGCGCCGGCAACCCGGCGGCGGCCGGCGTGCGCTTCCGCATGGCCCAGCATGCGTTCCTCACCCACATGGAGTTCCGCATCGGCTCGGGCTTCGCCGGGGTCTACCAGGCGGGCAACGTGATGCGCGACGTCCGCTTCGTCGGCGGGCGCTACGGCATCGTCACGGAGAAGACCTCGCCCGCCTGGCAATTCACCCTAATCGATTCCAGCTTCACCGGCCAGCGCGCCGCGGCGATCCGCGAGCACGAGGTGGACCTGACGCTGGTCAACGTCGCCATTCGCGACACACCGGTAGGGATCGAGATCGATCGCGGCTATTCGGATTCGCTGTGGGGCAAGGATGTGCGGTTCGAACACGTAAGCCGCGCCGGCGTCGTCATCTCGAACGAGAACAGCGTGGTCACTCAGATAGGCTTCGACAACGCGCTCGCGGCCGATACGCCGGTCTTCGCGCGGTTCCGCGACAGCGGGCGCACGGTCGCCGGCAAGGGCAAAGTCTACCGGGTCGCTTCGTTCTCCTATGGCCTCGCTGTGCCGGGCCTCGGCCGCACCGGCGACTACAAGACGCAAGCCGAGATTGAGGCGCTGGCGGCCCCGCCGGGACCCGCTGCCCCTGCCGTTCGGCCGCTGCCCGCGATGGCGGATTGGACCGACGTCCGCAGCCTGGGTGTGATGGGTGATGGCCAGGCCGACGACACCGCCGCGCTGCAGCGGGCCATCGACGGACATCGTGTGCTCTATCTCCCGGCCGGGTTCTACAAGGTCACCGCGCCACTGAAGCTGCGGCCCGACAGCGTGCTGATCGGCCTGCATCCCGCGATGACCCAGCTATACATCCCCGACGCCGATGCGGGCCATGCCGGGCTCGGGACCGTGCAACCGATCCTCGAAACTCCGGCTGGCGGCGACAACATCCTCTCGGGAATCGGCCTGTTCACCGGCCGGGTAAACCCGCGAGCCGCGGCCCTGCTGTGGCGCTCGGGCGAGCACAGCCTGGTGGAAGACGTCAAGATCATGGGCGGCGGCGGTACCCCCACGTCGGACGGCAAGCCGCTCGGCACGCTGTCCGCGCACAGCGGCGATCCGGTGGCCGACGGGCGGATGGATGCGCAGTACCCGAGCATCTGGGTGACCGACGGCGGCGGTGGGACGTTCACCGACGTATGGAGCCCGAACACATTCGCCCAGGCCGGCTTCTACATCAGCAACACCCGCACGCCCGGGCATATCTACGAAGTCTCCGTCGAGCACCACGCGCGCAACGAATTCGTGCTCGACAACGTCGAGAACTGGGAATTCCTCGCGCCGCAGACCGAGCAGGAAGTCGGCGACGGGCCCAACGCGGTGTCGCTAGAGATCCGCAACTCGCGCAACTTGCTGTTTGCGAACTACCACGGGTACCGCGTCACGCGCAGCTATCACCCGGCGAAGAGCGCGGTGAAGCTGTACAACTCCGGCGATATCCGTTTCCGCAACGTCCACGTGAACGCGGAAAGCGGCTATGCCGCTTGCGACGACGAAGGCTGCGGCACGTTCCTGCGTGCCGGCAAGTATCCGTTTGACAACACGATCGAGGACGTGACGCGCCACCAACTCGTGCGGGAGCATGAGTTTGCCAGCCTCGACCTCGGCCCTGCCGCGGCGCCCGTTGCCGCGCACGCGCCCAGCCTGGCCCCGGTCGAGAAGCTCGCCGACGGATTCTGGTCGATCTCCGGCGGGGCGGTCGACGCGCAAGGCGCGCTCTACTTCATCGACCACCACTTCCAGCGCATCCACCGCTGGACCGAGGCCAAAGGGCTGGAAGTCGTGCGCGACCAGCCGCTCGACGCGGTCAGCCTCGCCATCGACGGATCAGGACACGTGCTGGTGCTCTCGTCGCTCGGGGCGAAAGGCTCGGTCTATTCGTTCGATCCGGCGGGCCCGCCCGACGCGCTCACCGTTATCCAGCCCACTCCGGTGCGCGCCGGCAGCACTGCGCGCACGCTGCTGCCAGCCAATTGGTGGGCCAACGGCGAATTCCGCGACCAGCTCGATCTCAAGACTTACGAGTTCACCACCCTGGCCGAGCTTTTCGCGCAGGAAGCCGGCACGCCCAAGACCCAGGAATATGTCTCGCCCGACGGCAGCCTGGCCCTGCCAGCCTTCCGCGTGTGGCAACAAGGGCCGCCCGATCATGTCGGCTGGCGCTGGTCCGATGCTCTCAATGCCAATGGCCTGATCGCTGCGAAGCAAGGCCAGCAGGTGTTCATCACCAACGCCTCCGAGAACACGACCTATGCCGGCATCGTCGGGCCGAACGGGACGCTGACCGCGCTCAAGCCGTTCGCCAATCGCGGCGGCGAAAGCGTCGCGGTCGACGATCGCGGCCGGGTTTATGTCGCGAACGGGCAAGTGTTCGTCTACGCGCCGGACGGCAAGCCGCTCGGGCAGATCGACGTGCCGGACCGTCCGCTGCAGCTGATCGTCGGCGGAAGCGACCGGCGAACGCTGTTCATCCTGACGCATCACGCGCTTTACGCGGCGCGGCTCGGAGAAAAATGACCGGCCGCGCGGCGGCTCACTCGTGCGGCTTCATCCCGTAAGGCAGCTCGCTTGTGAACGCTTGAATCTCGGCGATCTTGCCGCTTTCGAAGCGAAATAGCTCGATCACCTGGTAGGTCAGCGGATAGCCGGCGCCGATGGCTGGCAAGTCCTCGAACGTGCGGTAAACGGCAAGGCCGCGGGCTTCGTCAGCGGCGAGGAGCTTGCGGTCGCGGACCTGGGCGATAGCCTTCAGGCCCGGGTTGGCGAATGCTGGCGCGCAGGCGCCCATGTCCTGGCCATTGACTAACCAGCGACAACCGGACGAGATGCCCTTCGGCGCGGGGTCATGGGCGTTGATCGCGGCGTAGACGGCGTCGGCGCCGCGCTGCATGGCCAGCCACGGGGTGCGTTCGGCTTGCGGCAGCTCGGCATAGCTCGGGGCAGCGCTCGGCTCTGCGTAGGGCGGCCCGTATTCCTTGCGCCGGATCAGCGCCTCGACACTACCGACCTGCTTGCCGACCGAATTGACGGTGACCGCGGCCCAGGCGGGCTGGCCGTGCTCCTCGATCCGGCCGATCCACACCGCGTTGCCGGTGTTCGCGTCGGCGACGATCAGCGGCTGCGAGTCGATCGCGGTTACTGTCGCCCAGACGCCCTCGCCGACGCGCAGCCCGACCGAGTTCTCACCGTAGCCGACCTTGTCGGCCCAGTTGACCTTGCGCCACTGGTTGCCGACATAAGCCTGCATCACCGAATTCGCGTTCGCCGTCACGCAAGCCACGTCGCAGGCTTTCGGCTGCGGCGCGTGCTTTGGTGGATGCGACACGCCTTCGCGGAACGGGTCGGGCATGAAGTAGGGCACGTAAGTGAACACCGCTTCGATGCGGCTGATCTTGCCGTCGCGGATGCGGAAGGCTTCCAGGAGCGTGATGGAGTTGGGCCACTTGAGCGCGGTCTTCATCTCGCGCCCGTTGGTCAGCTTGTAGCGGTCGAACTCGTTGGCGTGGTCGAAGAAACCGCGGCCGACAGCCACGCCGCGCTCGGTATCGATGATGAAGAAATCGCGGCGAACGCGCTTGTTGATCTTGTAGATGCCGAGCTTGAACTGGTTCTCGCAGCCGGTGGCGATCGCCGCAGCGTTGCCGCCCGCGCCACCGGGCGGCGGGGCGGTCGTGCTGATGCCGTTCTCGAGCCGGGCGCAGTCGCCGGTGAACTGGGTGAGCACTTGGCCGTCGTTGAGTTCGACCGTGCTGAAATAGCCGTCGGCGATCGACAGCATACGCTCGCGCGGGCCGCGCTGTTCGGGTGGCAGGACCTGTTGAAATTCGGGATCGTGGACCATCTTGGTCACGTCGCCGAACGGCGCGGGCAGCGCGGTCTTGCGGTGGACCACCGCTTCGATCTCGTCGATCGCGCCCGCCTCGTTCACATGCACCCGCACTGCGTAGATCGCCGGCTTCCCGTTCTCGGTCACCGAGCCGAACCATGCGGCGTTGCCGGTCAGCGGATCGGCGGCGGTCAGGCCTGTCTTGTCCACGCCCGTGACCGTGCGCCACAGGCCCTGCCCGACCGGCAGGAGGACATCGTTTTCGGCGTAGCGCACGTCCTTCGCCAGTTTGAGCTGCGCCGGATCGCGCGCGGCGAGCGCCTTCATGTGTGCTTCCACGGTGCGGATCAGGCAGTCGTGGTCGCACTTGGGCGCAACGACCGCGCTGTCCTCGCCCGCAGCTTGGGCGAGGGCCGGGGCTGGGGCGAATGCAGCGACGGCGGCGAGCACAAGCCCTCTCCCCTTGCGGGAGAGGGTTGGGAGAGGGGTCCGCCGCGTAGCGGCGGCTGGCGCCGCCGACCCCTCTCCCTCCGCGCCTGACGGCGCTCCTCCCTCTCCCGCAAGGGGACAGGGGCGATTTTTGCCACGAATGAGTCGGCCCCTCACTGCCGCTTCACCAGGTCCATGAAGTTCGGCTGGTAGTCGTCCTGCGCCCGTTTGATCAGGTAGGCGTGGATGTCGTTCGCCTGCGCTTCGGTCAGCTTGCCGCCGAACTTCGGCATGCCGAGGCTCTGCCGTTTGCCGCCGAGGACGATGTTGAGGAAATCGGCGTGCGTCTCTCTGGTCAGGTGGCGCAAGTCCTTCACTCCTCCGACCGCGGCCGGGCCGTGGCAGATCGCGCAATTCTGGGTGTAGAGCGCCTCGCCACGGGCAACCGCAGCCGGGTCGGGCACATCGCGCGGCGGCGCGGGCACGGCGTTCGAGGGCGGGGCCGGCGGCAGGGTCACGCCCTTGGCGTCGAGCGCGAAGACCATCAGCCGCCCCGGGGCGAAGCTGAACGGAGAGCCGTCGGGGTTGGTCAGCTTGGAGACGATCGCGCTGTTCCAGCCGACGTTGACCGCGATGTACTGCTTGCCGCCGACCAGGTAGGTGATCGGCCCGCTGACCGGGACGGAGCCGACGGGCAGTTCCCACAGCTTCTGGCCGTTGTCGGCGCGGTAGATTGCGAACGTCTTGTTGATCGTGCCTTCGACCAGCAGGTTGCCCGCGGTGACCATCGTCCCGCCGCTGCCGGCGTGCGGATAGTCGATGCGGAAGGCTTCCTTCTGTTTCACCGGGTCCCACGCGAGCGTATAGCCCTTCTCGCGGTCGGCGGCTTCCTGGCGCAGCTTCTTGCGGAGCTCCGGATCGTTGGCGTAACCCTGATTGATCGTCGTCTTGCCCAAGGTGAACTTGAACTCGTCGTCCTCGACGATCGACTGGACCATGTAGCCTTCCATCATCGGGAAGTAGACGAGGCCGGTGAGCGGGCTGTAGCTCATCGGCGGCCAGCTGTGACCGCCGCCCGAGCCGGGGCTGATCAGCGAGGGCGTCACTTGCGGCGCGGCGTCGGGATAGAGGATCGGCCGCCCGGTCTTCGGATCGACGCCCTTGGCCCAGTTCATCGGCATGTAGGGCTTGGCGCTGATCAGCTTTCCGGTGTGCCGGTCGAGCACGTAGAACATGCCGTCCTTCGGCGCCTGCATGATCACGTCGCGCTTCTGGCCCTTGATCGTCAGCGTGGCCATGACCATCGGGGCGGTGCAGTCGTAGTCCCACTCCTCGGCCGGGATTTCCTGGTAGTGCCACTTGTAATGGCCGGTCTTGGCGTCGACCGCGACGATCGAGCAGATGAACAGGTTGTCGCCCTTGCCCGCCGAGCGGAAGCGGTGCGGGTGGGGCGAGCCGTTGCCGGTGCCGAAGAACACCGTGTGCGAGGTGGGGTCGTACGCGAGGGCGTCCCAGTCGTTGCCGCCGCCGCCGTATTTCCACCACGGGCCGGCCCAGGTCTTCTGCGCCATCGCCGCGACGCTGTCCGACGCCGCATGGTCGAGCTTGCCGGGCTCGGGCGGTACGATCCAGAAGGTCCACGCGTGCTTGCCGGTGTCGGCGTTCCACGCGGTGATGTAGCCGCGCGCGCCCAGATCGCCGCCGCCGTTGCCGATCACCACGTTGCCGTCGGCGATGCGCGGCGCGCCGGTGATCGTGATGGGTTGGCCCTTGTCGAGCACGGTATCGGCCGTCCACACCGGCTTGCCGGTCTTGGCGTCGAGCGCGATCAGGCGCCCGTCGAGCGTGCCGATGATGATCTTGCCGTGCCACGCGGCGACCCCGCGGCTCACGGGGCCGCAGCAGATCCATTGGGTGAAGGACGGGTCGACCTTGGGGTCGTAAGTCCACAGCTTCTTGCCGGTCACCGCGTCATAAGCGGTGGTCACGTCCCACGCGGAGATGTTGTAGAGCACGCCGTCGATCTCGAGCGGGGTCGCCTCGACGCCGCGGTAGGTGTGGAGATCGTCGTACCACAACAGGCCGAGGCGCCCGACGTTCTTGTCGTTGATCTGGGTCAGCGGGCTGAAGCGCTGTTCCTGCCAGCCGCCGCCGTGGCTGATCCAGTCGTCGCCGGGCTGCGCGGCGGCGGCGAGGCGGGCCTGCGTGACATTGGCCGGTTCGACCGGGGCGCTGGCGCTGACCAGGCCGGCCATGCCGAGCAAGGCGAGGGCGAAAGCGGAAAGGCGGGCGCCCTTCCAGTTGAGCAGCCGAGTCATCCCCAATCCCCATTCCGCTTGTTTGCGCGCAGTCTTGCCGAGTGCGGACGCGAAAGGGAAGGGTGAACGTAACGATCGTGAAGATTGTTATGGCTATCCTCTTTCCTCGCTCGCCGGTGCGGTTATGGTGCGGGCAAGCAAAGAGGAGAGGGGTCGATGCGAAGCAGCGCCATGCTCGCGGCTTTGGCCGCTTTGGCGGGAGCGGCGGCGGCACCCGCACGGGCCGACGTGACCATCGAGGGCAGCCGCGTCTATCCCGAGAGCCTGACTTCGGACGCCGCCGGCAATCTCTACAACGGCAGCAACGCCGGCACGATCTACCGCGCGCTCAAGGGCGCGAAGACTGCCGAGCCGTGGATCGTGCCCGACGCGCGCAACGGCTTGCGTTCGCTGTTCGGGGTCTTCGCCGACGACCGGCACGGCCTGCTCTGGGCTTGCGACAACCCGAACCTGTTCAAGCGTGAGACCGGCACTTCGACCTTGCGCGCGTTCAACCTAAAAACCGGGAAGCTCGCCGCGAAATACGACTTTCCGAATGACGGTCCGGCGGCCTGCAACGACATGGCCATCGCGAAAGACGGCGCCTTGTGGGTCACCGAGACGCTCGCCGGGCGCATCTTCGTGCTTAAGCCCCATTCCAACGCGCTGGAGCTTTATGTCAAGAGCGCGGACCTCGTCGGCATCGACGGGATCGCTATTGCCGGCGATGGGGCGATCTACATCAACAACGTGCGCAAGCAGCTCTTCCAACGCGTCGAGCGCAAGGCGGACGGCTCGTTCGATCACCTGACCACTCTGACGACCTCGCTCCCGCTCAACGGGCCGGACGGTCTGCGCGCGCTGGGCGGTAATCGCTTCATCCAAGGCGAAGGGCCTGGCGGGCGCGCCGCGCTGGTGCAGGTGAACGGCAACGCGGCGACGATCACGCCGGTCGCCACCGGGCTTGACGGCCCGGTTGGCGTGACAGTCGTCGGGAACACCGCCTACGCGATCGAGGGCAAGATCGGCTACATGATGGACCCCAAGCTCAAGGACAAAAGCCCCGATCCGTTCCTGATCCGCGCGTTCCCGCTGCCGGCTCGCAAATGAGGGCTCTCGCGGTCGTCGGCGCGCTGGCGCTCGCGTTTCCGGCGCCGGCGATGGCCGATGCCAACGCCGAGATCGACGCGCTGACCCATCGGGTCGAGAAGCTCGAAGGCGTGCGCTCGATCAAGAATCTCCAGCGCGCATTCGGCTACTACGTCGACCGCGGCTTGTGGGGAGAGGCGGCGGACTTGTTCGCCGAGGATGGGACGATCGAGATCGGTCTCGACGGCGTCTATCAAGGCAAGGCGCGCATCCGCGAATACCTGAAGCGGCTGCACGGCGGGCAGGAAGGCCTGATCTACGGCCAGCTCAACGAATGGGTCACGCTGCAGCCGGCGATCACGATGGCCGCCGACGGACGCAGCGCCACGGGCCGCTGGCGCGACCTCGGCATGCTCGGCCAGTACAAGAAGCACGCCGAATGGCGCGACGGGATTTACGAGAACCGCTACGAGCGCGGGTCCGACGGAATCTGGCGGATCAAGGCCTTGCACCTCTACGTCAACTTCGTCGCGCCGTACGAGAAGGGCTGGGCGCGGCTCAAAGGCGGCGAGGGGCTGGTCCGCAGCCAGGCCAGCGTGGACTTCCCACCCGACCGGCCGCCGACCGTCAGGTATCCGTCGTTTCCGAACACTTTCGTGCCGCCGTTCCAGGCGCCGAACCCGGTCACCGGGCAGAGAGTGGTGACGAAATGAGACGCGCGTTGTTTCCGCTCCTTGCGTTGGCGCTCGCCGCCCCCGCCCACGCCCAATCGGTCGAACAGCGCATCGCCGCCTACAAGCACCGCGTGCGCCTGCTCGAGGACCAGAACGCGATCGAGGACTTGCAGGCGACGTACGGGTACTACTTCGACAAAGGGCTGTGGGGCCAGGCCGCCGCCCTGTTCGCGCCCAACGGCACGTTCGAATACGGCCAGCGCGGGGTCTACATCGGCCAGCCGCACATCCAGCGCGCGATGCTCCTTTTCGGCCCCCAAAGCCTCGCCGCGGGTACCTCAACAACCACATGATGCTGCAGGCGGTGATCACCGTCGCCGACGACAGCATGAGCGCGAAGGCGCGCTGGCAAGGCATGGTCATGCTTGCCCAGCCGGGCCAGAACGGCATCTGGGGCGTCGGCGTTTACGAGAACGAGTACGTCAAGCAGAAGGGCGTGTGGCGCATCGCCAAGCTGCATTTCTACGTCACGGCAGAGACCGATTACGACGCCGGCTGGCTCAAGTCGGCGATCGCGATGGAAGGGCCGAGCGCGCTGTTTCCACCCGACCGGCCGCCGACCGAAGTCTATCGCTCATTCCCCGGTGTCTACATCCCGCCCTTCGACTACAAGCACCCGGTCACCGGCCAGTCGCTCGCCGACATTCCGCAGCCGCCCGACGACGTGGTGGGGAGGAAGTGATCGTGCGCAAACCCCGCCTCCAAACCGTTCGTGCTGAGCTTGTCGAAGCACCGCTTTTCTCTAGCGCTGCGCTCGAAAGGAAAAACGGCCCTTCGACAAGCTCAGGGCGAACGGTTTTGGGTTTGGCGGCCGTATGCTTGGCGGTCTTCGCCACGCCCACCTGGGGCCAGGACAAGAGCCCCGAACAGCGCCTCGAGGCGCTCGACAAGCGCATCACCCGCCTGGAGGACATGAACCAGGTCGAGAAGGTCCAGCGCGCTTACGGTTATTTCGTCGACAAGGGTCAGTGGACCCAGCTCAGCGAGCTGTTCGCCGACGACGCGACGCTGGAGATCGGCGGCAAGGGCCTGTTCCTCGGCAAGAAGCGCGTGCTCGAATACATGCAAACCGCGTTCGGCAAGGACGGGCCCAAGGAGGGCCTGCTCGCCAACCACATGCAATTCCAGCCGATCGTCGACATCTCGCCCGACGGCAAGACCGCATGGGTGCGCAGCCGCGCCTTCGTGATGAGCGTCGGCGGCTGGGGTCTGCCGCTCTACGAGGACGAGTTCGTCAAGCAGAACGGCGTGTGGAAGTTCAGCCGCGAGAGCGGGCCGTTCACGATGTACTCGAGTTGGAAGGGCTGGGGGCACGATGCGCTCAACAACACCTGGCCCGACAAGTTCGACCCCCCGCCGGACCTGCCGCCGAGCACCGTGTACCTGACTTATCCGGCGTACTGGATCGTGCCGTTCCACTATCCGAACCCGGTCACCGGCAAGCCTTTCCCGGTCGAGCCGGTCGGGGCTTACCAGGCCCCGCCGGGGACGCCGGAGCAAGAGGCCTCGCTCAAGGTCGGCCGCCTCGCCGACGGCACCCAGCCGATCGCCCAACCGCCGAAGGACTGATGTCCGTTCAGCGCTTTGCCTGCACACAGTGCGGCTTGTGCTGCAACCGCGCGCCCGAGGTCGAGCTGTCCGAAGCCACCGCGCTGGCGGACGTGTTCGTCTTCCGCCTGATGTTGCTGCTTCATCGCTTGCCGCGGGCGCTCGGCGATTACCGCATGCAGCGGCCGGAGCTGGACAACGCCGCTCAGACATATTTCGAACAAAAGCGCTTCGTCGGCGCTTATGCCGCCCACAAGCGGCCTGTCATGACGCGCGGTGAAGGCGGCGTCGTCGACGAAACCGAATATCTGATCGTGACTGCGCTTACGCTCGATCGCGGCGCCGGCCGCTGCAGCGCGCTCGAAGGCACCCGCTGCGGCATTTACGAACGCCGCCCGTTCGCTTGCCGCACCGTGCCGCTGCACTACACCGGGGTCGAGGCCGCCGCCGCGCGCGATCTCGCCGCTTTCGTCGCCACTCCGGGCTACCGCTGCGACACGGGCGACGCCGCGCCGATCGCGATCGAAGAAGGACGCATCGCCGACTCGCAAAGGCGCCAGGTTCGCTTCGATGCGCTCGCGCTGGCCGAACGCGACCGACCCTGGAAGCAGGCGATCGTCCAGCGCCTGAAGCCCGGCGGCGCGCGCGGCCTGCCGTTGCCCACGCTCGCCCAGATCGAAGCGAACGAGGCGCGCGGCGCGGTCACCACCTCGATGCGAGCGCCCTGGCAAGTCGCCGTCGATGCCGGGCTGATGACGGCGGACGATTGCCGGGCCCTCGTCGGGGCGCAACTCGCCGTTATCGAGCGCGAGCTCACGCTGGGAGCCACCAGCCCGGAACCGCGCGGGACGCTGCTGGAGATGCGCACCGAATACCGTCACGCGCTGGGGTGGTGACAGCCTTACCGGCGGACTAACCATACTTGGCAAGGCCAACTTAACCTTGCCGGCGTCTCATCGGCGCATGGGTTTCTTCGAGCCATACAAAGGACCTTTCCTGGTCGAGCGCCGCGCGGCCCGGCGCACGCGTGCGACCTGTGCCGCCAGCCTGCGGACGCTCACATCCGAGACCTTCGGGCACTTGTGGGACTTGTCCGAGACCGGCGCGCGCGTCAGCGTCGAACAGCCGCCCGAGCCCGGCGAAAGCGCGATGCTGAAATGGGGTGCGGAGAAGGTGATGTGCCGGGTGGTCTGGGTCGAGCTCGACATCTGCGGGCTGGCGTTCGACAATCCGATCAGCTCGGAGGTTGTCGCGTCGAGCGCGCGGATGATCGGTCTCGTCGAGCAGCCGACCGCCGCGCTCGATAACATTCCCGTGGGCCGCAAACGGTCGGGGGCCGGGGCTTCGAGCAGTGAGCCGCCGGCGGAAAAGAGTCGCTTCAACCTGCTCGCAATCCGCAGGCGGCCAAGCCGCTAGTCGGCGACGGGGTTTACCCGCAACACACTGTCGTCGCGCGCCAGGCTCCACATGCTGAGCCCGGCCTCGCCCGCGCGGGCCACCGCCATGCTGGTCGGCAGCGAGACCGTGACCAGTCGGGTTGCGCCGGCGCGGACGGCCTTCTCGACGATCTCGTAAGAGCACCGGGCGGTGGACAGGATAAAGCCCGCGCCCGCGTCCTCGCCCGCCGCCGCGAGCGCGCCGACAAGCTTGTCCAGCGCGTTGTGACGGCCGACGTCTTCGCGCACGTGGCGGATTGCGCCGGCCATGTCGCAAAACGCGGAGGCGTGCGCGGCACCTGTTGCACGGGTCAGGGGCTGGTGGTCGCGCAAGGCTGCCAGCGCCGTGAAGATCGCTGTCTCGTCCAGCGCCGCGTGGGCGGCCACTTTGGGCAGCGGGCGCGCGACAGCTTCGAGGTTCTCGATCCCGCACAACCCGCAGCTCGATTCCGCTACCCGTGCGCGGACCCGCTCGGTCAGCTTCTCTACCCCGAGCCCGGCGAGGCTGGCGCGGAC
>Ga0207652_10001554_pt1 | contig 20200 bp, 20 predicted proteins | sample KBSC63BmetaG_FD_184334 | JGI IMG/M metagenome (GOLD analysis project Ga0207652, IMG submission 184334) | Corn rhizosphere microbial communities from Kellogg Biological Station, Michigan, USA - KBS C6-3B metaG (SPAdes) (version 2) | ecosystem: Host-associated > Plants > Roots > Rhizosphere ... | reverse complement strand
CACACCCTGTCGGACACTAGGTCCGACACCCGCGGCATCGGCGCGGCGCGGCGCTGGGTCGCCGGCCAGTTCACCGCCATGTCCAAGGATTGCGGCGGCTGCCTCACCGTCGAGACACCTTCACAGGTGTTCACCGGCCGGCGCATTCCCAAGCCCACCGAGGTGATGGACGTGCTGGCGATCCAGCGCGGGACCACCGATCCCGATCGGGTGATCGTGATCTCCGGTCATCTGGACAGCCGCGTCACCGACGTGATGAACGCCACCGCCGATGCGCCCGGCGCCAACGACGACGCCTCGGGCGTCGCGGCGGTGATGGAGGCCGCGCGGGTGCTCTCCAGGCACAGGTTCCCCGCCACCCTGGTGTTCGCCGCCCTCTCCGGGGAAGAGCAGGGCCTTTACGGCGGCAAGGTGCTGGCGGACTACGCCAAGGCCAAGGGCTGGCGGGTCGAGGCCGACCTCAACAACGACATCGTCGGCAATTCCGAGGGCATCAACGGCGTGCGCGAAACCACCCGCGTGCGGGTGTTCTCCGAAGGGACCAAGACCGTCGAGACGCCGGCCGAGGGGGACAAGCGGCGCTACAACGGCGGCGAGATCGACAGCCCGTCACGGCAGCTCGCGCGCTTCATGGACGGCCTGGCCGGGCGCTACCTGGGCAACTTCAAGGTCACCATGGTCTATCGCACCGACCGCTTCAGCCGCGGCGGCGACCAGGTGGAGATGCTGAAGGCGGGCTTCCCGTCCGTGCGCGTCACCGAAGCCAACGAGAACTATACCCGCCAGCACCAGGACCTGCGGACCGAAGGCGCAATCCGGTACGGCGACGTGATCGAAGGCGTGGATTTCGCCTACCTGGCCAACGTCACCCGCCTGAACGCCATCACCATGGCCGCGCTCGCTTCGGCCCCGGCGCCGCCGACGCACGTCGGCATCGCCGGCGCCCTCTCGGCCGACACCACCGTCAGCTGGACGCCGGCCGCCGACGCCGCGCGCTACCACGTCTGGTGGCGGTCCACGACCGACCCGCAATGGCGCCACAGCCGCGAGGCGCCCCCGACCGGCACGGCCGTGCTCAAGGACGTGAACATCGATGACTGGTTCTTCGGGGTGAGCGCCATAGGGGCCGACGGGTGGGAGAGCCCGGTGGTGTTCCCCGGCGGCGCCGGAAGCTGGACGCACGAGGAGCCGCTTGCGAAGGCGCCTTAGCCCGGTAACCTCGACTTGAAGGTTATGGCCTAGCTTTCCGTGGCAAGCGGGACGTGAACTGACATGGCTTCTCATGGGCGCGCACGAGGGATCCTGATCGCCGCCGGCGTCGGGCTGCTCGCCGCTCCAGGGGCGCACGCGGCGATCTATGCGCTCATTCCGGCCGGCCCGGACGCGGTGACCGTGATCGACCCCAGCACCGTCGAGCGAGTGGAGGGCCAACCCCTGGTGCGGCGCGCCTGGAACGTCAACGTCAAGCGCAGCCTGGTGGCCGACGGTCCGGCCCAGCCCGGCTATGTGCGAATGCAAAGCGATTACGATTGCGGCCAGCGGCGCGTCCGCTGGCGGACCTTCTCGGTCTATTCGCGCTTCGGAGCGCTGGTCATGCAGAAGGACAACGAGGACGAGACCTGGACCCCGGCGCCGGACGGCAGCGAGGAGGCGGCAAGCCTGCGCGTCGTCTGCCACGACGATCCAGGCCGTTCAGCGATCGCGGCGAAGTCGATCAGCCAGGTGGTGATCGGCCTGATGCAGGCCTGGGACGCCGAGGCCGCCCTGCCGCCGCTGCAGACCGCCGCGCCCAAGGCCAAGCCGAAGCCGGCGCAACGGGACAAGCGGGCCAAGCGGCGATAGACGTTTCCTGTTGCGAGCCGCAGCCAGGACGCCGCCGTGAAGATCTCGATCGCCGCCATCGGAAGGCTCCCGCGTTCGCCGGAGACCACGCTGGTGAAGACCTATGTCGAGCGGGCGGGCGCGGCGGGCCGCGCGCTCGGGCTCGGCCCGGTTGACATCATCGAGGTCGAGAGCCGCAAATTGGGCAAGGCGGCGGAAGCCGAGGCGCTGCGGCCGCATCTGGCCGACGCGCATGTCATCGCCTGCGACGAGCATGGTCAGGCCCGGCCGAGCCGCGCCTTCGCCCAGGAGATCGCGACCCTGCGTGACCGCGGCGTGCGCCGGCTCGTCTTCCTGGTCGGCGGGGCGGACGGGCTCGACCCCGAACTGCTGGCGCGTGCGAATGGCAGGCTGGCGTTTGGGCCGCAGACCTGGCCGCATGCGCTCGCGCGCGTCATGTTGTCCGAACAGGTCTATCGAGCGGTCACAATCCTGGCCGGTTCGCCCTATCATCGGGACTGAATGAAGACAGCGCTGATCCTCCCCGCAAGCCTGATGGCCCTCACTGTGGGCGCGGTCGCGGTCGCCGCCACCGGCCAGCGCCTGGCGCGGCTGAACATCGAGGAGACGGAGCTTTCCGCCGAGAAGGCCCACAACATGAGCCAGCTCGCCCGCCTGCTGACGGTGCTGGAACAGTTGCGCCGTGACCCGCCGCCGGCCCTGCTGGTGTCCTCGAAGGACGCCAAGGATGCGGTGCGAGCGGCGATCCTGGTCAAGGCCATAACGCCGGAGTTGCAGGCCCGCGCCATGGGCTACGCGCAGGAGGCCGGCGAGATGATGCGCCAGCGCCGCCTCGCCGCGGTCGAGAGCGAGGCCCTGTTCACCAACGAGAGCGAGCTGGCCGACGCGAGCCCGCCGCCGGCGCTGCGCGGCCCCGCCGCACCGGCGCTCAGCTACACGGCCATCAGCCCGCCGCAAACCCTGACTAGTCCTACGCCGGGTCCCATCGTGAAGCGTTTCGGCGAAGCGCTTTCGAGCGGCGGCCGCTCCAACGGCCTGACCTTCGCCGCCCCCGGCGGAGCCAAGGTCGCCAGCCCCGGCTCGGGGTCCGTTCAATATGTAGGCCCCGTAAAGGGATGGGGCGTCATCTTGATATTAAGACTGGCAGGCGGATACCATCTGGTGCTTGCTGGGTTGGACAGGGCCTCGGTTTCGGTCGGGCAATCTGTCGCGGCGGGCCAGGCTGTCGGATGGATGCCAGATCGTCGACAGTCGCCGGGCGACGGGGACGATGAAAAAGCCTCCAGGGAACTCTACCTGGAGGTCCGGGAACAAGGCGCGCCAGTCGACCCGGGGCGCTGGCTGAACAAAGCGGGCTGAGCGCGCTTTAGCGTTCGAGAGGGGCTCGTTTCACTAAGCGGCGTCCAACCGGGCCCCGCAGAGGAGCCTACGGCAGGCGATGAAGAAGTACCTCCTGATCGGCGTTTCGGCCTTCGTGCTCGGCGCGGGCTCGATGGCCTATGTCAGCCAGCACGCGATGGCGGCGGCCACGCCCAAGGCCAACACCTATCGCATGCTCGGCCTGTTCGGCGACGTGCTCGACACCGTCGAGCGGCAGTACGTGGCGCCGGTCGACGACACCAAGCTGATCCACGCCGCCCTCGACGGCATGTTGACCTCGCTCGACCCGCACTCGGGCTATCTGGACCCCGAAGGCTTCGACGACATGCGCGACCAGACGCGCGGCGAATACGGCGGCCTCGGCCTGGAAGTCACCAGCGAGGACGGCGTGGTCAAGGTGATCTCGCCGATCGACGACACCCCCGCCGCCAAGGCCGGCATCAAGCCGGGCGACTACATCACCGCGGTCAACGGGGACAGCGTCCTGGGCCTTTCGGTGAGCGACGCGGTCAAGCAGATGCGCGGCAAGCCTGGCGAGACGGTGACCCTGACCATCGCCCGCGAGAAGTCCGATCCCTTTGACGTGAAGATCGTCCGCGAGATCATCAAGCAGAAGACCGCCACCGCCCGCCTTGAAGGCGACTACGGCGTCCTGCGGATCTCCGGCTTCGACGAGAAGACCACCGACGAGGCCCAGGCCGCGTTCGCCGAGATCCATGCCAAGAACCCGAAGATGAAGGGCCTGATCCTCGACCTGCGCCGCAATCCGGGCGGCCTGCTCGACCAGGCGGTCGGCGTCTCCGACCTGTTCCTCGAAGGCGGCGAGATCGTCAGCCAGCGCGGCCGCGATCCGCGCGACGTGGAGCGCTACAACGCCCGGCCGGGTGACATGACCAACGGCCTTCCCATGGTGGTGCTGATCGATAGCGGCACGGCCTCCGCCGCCGAGATCGTCGCCGGCGCCCTGCAGGACCGCAAGCGCGCCGAGATCGTCGGCCTGACCAGCTTCGGCAAGGGCTCGGTGCAGACTGTGATCCCGCTGCGCGGCGGCATGGACGGCGCGCTGAAGCTGACCACGGCGCGCTACTACACGCCATCGGGCCGCTCCATCCAGAGGACCGGCATCGAGCCGGACCTGGAGGTCGCCGCGACCAAGGACGAGGCGCAGACCATCGCCAACCACGCCTACCAGTTCTCGGAAGCCTCGTTCAAAAACGCCCTGAACGCTGAAGAGGGCAAGGTCCGCAAAGCGCCGCACGCCCCCGCCGAGGCGCCGCCCGACAACTTCGACCCCAAGAAGGACTTCCAGCTGGCTCGCGCCGAGGACGTCCTGCACTACGGCTCGGTGGCCCTGACCCCGAAGCTGCCGAAGCCCACGGCGAAGCTCGCGGAGATCTATTCCAAGGCCAAGGTCGCCGAGGCCAAGGTCGCGGCGCCGGCTCCGAAGTAGATTTCGCCGTACAAGGCGGGCGGCAAATCCGCGCAGCGGGCGCGGCGGGCTGAAAAACGCACGCCGCGCGGCCGGACGGGAAGTCCTCGTTAACCCTGTTTTGGGACTCTGCGCTTCGAGGAGCACCCAGAGCCGTGGCCACGATCGCCCTTCCGCGCATTTCCGTTCCGCATTTCGATCTCGGGCGGATCAGGGGGCTGCTCTCCAGCCGCTATGCGGGCGCGGGCGCGGCGGCCCTGGTGCTGGCGGCGGCCATGGCGATCCTCCTGAAGCTGCTGTCGCCCGCCGGGCACGATCCCAACCGCGTTCGGGTCTCCCTCCGCGCGGCGCTGGCGCACGCCCCGCAGGGCTGGCGCGAGACCCTGAGCCCGTTCAAGGGTCCGCTGCAGGTGGGCCAGGACGTGGTCCGCCTTTCCGAGCGGCCGCTGCCCCCCATGGGAACCGTGAACTGGCGTCGCGGCGTCGCGCTTGCGCCGCCGGCGCCCGGCGCGCCCTTGCCCGCAGCGCCGATCGCAGGCTTTTTCGCGCCCGGCCCCGCCGGTCCGCTTCCGATCATCGCACAGGACGGCCGCACGCCGTTCGAAGCCTATCGCCGTCCCTTCCTCGGCAACGGGCGGCCCAAGATCGCGCTGGTGATCGGCGGCCTCGGCTTGAACGAGCGGGCGACCACGGCGGCGATCGAGACCCTGCCGCCGGAGATCACGCTCTCGTTCACCCCCTATGCGGAGGGACTCCAGGGCTGGATCGACATGGCCCGCGCCCATGGCCACGAGGTGCTGCTCGAGACCCCGATGGAGCCCATCGACTATCCGGACAACGATCCCGGCCCCTACACGCTAATGTCGGGCGCCCAGGGGCCTGAGACGGTGCGGAAGCTCGAATGGATCCTGTCGCGCGCCACCGGCTATTGCGGCGTCACCAACTACCTCGGCTCGCGTTTCCTGGCTTCGGACGGCGCCTACCAGACCTTCGCGAACGCGGTCCGCGGCCGCGGGTTGGCCTTCATCGACGACGGGTCCGCGGCGCGGCGTTCGGGCGACGGCCTGGTCCGCGGCTCGGCCGAGCGGGTGATCGACGACCAGCTCAACCAGACCGCCATCGACCAGCAGCTTCTGGCGCTGGAGGCTGGCGCCCTGCAGCGCGGCCAGGCTCTCGGGTCCGGTTTCGCCTATCCTGTGACCCTGGAGAAGGTGGCGCAATGGGCGCACTCGCTCGACCAGCGCGGATTCCAGCTCGCGCCGGCCTCGGCTCTGACGCGGCAATAGGATAAAGCTGGGGCTTATGACCCAGGACCTGTCGCTTTATCGGCCGAATGTCGGCGTGGTCCTGTTTCATCCGGACGGGCGGGTTTGGCTGGGCCGCCGCGTCGCGACCCCCGGGCCGCACAATTGGCAATTCCCGCAAGGCGGCATCGACCCCGGCGAAGATCTGGAAACCGCCGCGCGGCGAGAGCTCGCCGAGGAGACCGGGGCGACGCAGGCGACCTATCTCGGGCGCACCGAGGGCTGGGTCGCCTACGACTTCCCGGCCGGCCACAAGAGCGCCAAGGCCTTGCGCGGCTGGAAGGGCCAGAAACAGGTCTGGTTCGCCTTCCGCTTCGACGGACGCGACTCAGACTTCAATCTCGAGGCCCATCCGCCCGCGGAATTCGACGCCTGGCGCTGGGCCATCATGGCCGAGGCGGCCGAACTGATCGTGCCCTTCAAGCGCGCGGCCTATGAGCGCGTCGTCGACGCCTTCGGCAGCTTTGCGGTCAATCCCAGCCGCGCCGAGCGAGCGTCCGAATGACCGCCATTGTGATGGTGCACGGCGCCTTCTGCGGCGGCTGGGCCTTTGAGCGCTTTCGCGCGCCGTTCGAGGCTTCCGGCGTCGAGGTGATCGCCCCGGACCTGCGCGGCCACGGCGCGGACCAGGCCGAGGCGGCGGTCATCGGGGTCTCCATGGCCGACTATGCGGCCGACGTCGCGCGGCTCTGCGCGGCGCTTCCGGAGCCGCCGGTGCTGCTGGGGCACTCAATGGGCGGGCTTGTGGCCCAGTTGGCTGCGCGCAAAGCGAACCTCAAGGCGCTGGTGCTGCTGGCGCCCTCGCCGCCCTGGGGCGTGGGCGTCACCAGCCTGGAAGAGGCGGCGACCGCGTTCGGCGTTCAGATGCTCGGACCGTTTTCCTCTGGCGCCCTGCAGCCGGAGCGCAGCCTGATGCGCGCCTATAGCCTGGACCGCATGCCGAAGGCCGAGCGCGAAGCCGTGGTCGCCCGTCTTCGCCCCGAAAGCGCGCTGGCGGTGCGCGAGACCCTGAACTGGTGGCTGGACCCCTTCATGACCACGAGCATCGGGCCAGGCGCTCTGGGGGTTCCGGCGCTGGTGATCAGCGGCGAAGGCGACGTGGTCCACTCGCCCGGCACCGCACGGGCCGTCGCCGATCGCCTGGGCGCGAGCTTCGAGGCCATGCCCCACATGAGCCACTGGCTGGTCGGCGAACCAGGCTGGGAACGCGTGGCCAAGGCCGCGCTGCGCTGGCTCGAAGAGAAGGTCAGCCTCGCCGCTTGAACGCGAGCCGGACGAGGCCTGCGAAGGCGACCAGCGCCCACGCCCCTTCCATGACCGTCGAGGAGAGATTGAAATCGGCGACCAGCAGGGAAACCAGGATCAGCCCCGCGCCGATCAGATTGGCGAGCAGCGACCCGGCGCGCTTCGGATCCAGCCGGCCGAGCGCTGCGCCGCCGTACGCCACAAGGATCATCAAGACGCCCGCGAGACCCGCGACGTCCGTCCAGCTCATCCGAGCTTACGTTCCTGGTAGTAGATCTCGCCGGTCGCGAACTTGGGGTTCAGCGGCGTGTCGTCGGGCTTGGTGGCCGTGGTGAAGTTCACCGCAGTCGACGAGGTCGAGTCGAGATGCTCCCAGGACTTCTGGACGCGCTTCACGCCGTCAGCGTTCACCGAGACATAGTTGGCCTGCAGGATCAGCTCGGGCTGGTGCAGGAAGGCCCAGACGTTGATCGCACTGACGATCGGCTTCTCCTGGCCGATGGCGTAATGGACTTCGCCGCGGCAGACATCCTTGTTGATGCCCACCGGGAACATGGTGACGTTGTAGTTCTTGTCGCCGCCCAGCGGTTTGACCCAGGTGCCTTCCCGGCGATTGAACTTGAAGCCGTTGGCCTTCGCCAGGTCGTCAAGCTTGCCGCCCCGCACCAGCGGCACGCAGACCTTGTCGATGATGTTCAGGATCACCGCGCCGTCGCCGGTCGTGGGCAAGGTCGGCGCGGGTTCGGCCGCCGCCGCCGGAGCGCTGGCCTCGGGCGTCGCCGCGGGCGGAGCCGTCGTGGGGGCTGCGGGAGCCGCTGTGGTTCCAGCCGAAGGCGTGGCGGCGGCGCCGGGCGCGGCCGGGGGTGTGGCGGCCGGCGCCTCGGGAGGCGTCGCGGCGGGTGCGGCCGGCGGCTGGGCGGCCGCGGCGGGCGTCTGCGCCTCGGCCACGGGCACGAAAGCCGCGGCTAGGATCAAGCTGGCGAGGGCGATGCGCATCTTAATAATCCCTGACTTATCAGCGGGCCATAAAACGGGACCATAGCGGCGGACGCAAGGCCCCGAGATGGCGAAATTACAACTATAATTTAGCTCGCTTCAATCGCATGTTCGGCCAGGACGGTAAATCCGTCCGGCGTGACGTCCGCAAAGCCGCCACGCACCTCGAAGACCCTGATTTGCCCGTCGTTGTGGACGGTGACGGGGCCTTCCTTCAGCGCCGTCATGAAGGGGGCGTGCCCGGCCAGGACCCCGAAACCGCCCTCCGAGCCCGGTGCGTCCACCTGGTCGACGAGCCCGGAAAAGAGCTCGCGCTCGGGAGAGACCAGCGAAAATTGCAGCTTTTCGGCCATCGGTCCTATGCTTCCGCCGCCAGTTGCTCAGCCTTGCGGACGGCGTCCTCGATGGTGCCGACGTTGTAGAAGGCGGCTTCCGGCAGGTGGTCGTATTCGCCGTCCACCACCGCCTTGAATGAGCGGATGGTGTCCTCAAGGCTGACGAAGATGCCCGGCATGTTGGTGAACTGCTCGGCCACGTGGAACGGCTGCGACAGGAAGCGGCTGATCTTGCGGGCGCGGGCCACGGTCAGCTTGTCCTCTTCGGACAGTTCGTCCATGCCGAGGATGGCGATGATGTCCTTCAGCGATTTGTAGGCCTGCAGGGTCTCCTGAACCCGGCGCGCCACGGTGTAGTGCTCCTCGCCGATCACCAGCGGGTCCATGATCCGCGAGGTGGAATCCAGCGGGTCGACGGCGGGGAAGATCGCCTGGGCGGCAATGTCGCGGCTCAGCATGGTGGTCGCGTCCAGGTGGGCGAACGAGGTCGCCGGCGCCGGGTCGGTCGGGTCGTCGGCAGGCACGTAGATCGCCTGCACCGAGGTGATCGAGCCCTTGTTGGTCGAGGTGATGCGCTCCTGCAGGCCGCCCATCTCGGTGGCCAGCGTCGGCTGGTAGCCCACGGCCGAGGGGATGCGGCCCAGCAGCGCCGAAACCTCGGCGCCAGCCTGGGTGAAGCGGAAGATGTTGTCGATGAACAGCAGGACGTCCTTGCCCTCCTGGTCACGGAAGTACTCCGCCTGGGCCAGGCCCGTCAGCGCCACGCGCGCGCGGGCGCCGGGCGGCTCGTTCATCTGGCCGTAGACCAGGGCGCACTTGGAGCCTTCCGTCGAGCCGTTGTTCTCCTTCGGGTCCACGTTGACGTTGGACTCGATCATCTCGTGATAGAGGTCGTTGCCCTCGCGGGTCCGCTCGCCGACGCCCGCCAGCACCGAGTAGCCGCCGTAGGCCTTGGCGATGTTGTTGATCAACTCCTGCATGGTCACGGTCTTGCCCACGCCCGCGCCGCCGAACAGGCCGATCTTGCCGCCCTTGGTGTAGGGGCAGAGCAGGTCGATCACCTTGATGCCGGTGACCAGCACTTCGGCGGACGTCGACTGCTCGGCGAATGACGGCGCTTCGCGGTGGATCGAGGAGGTGAAGGTCCGGGCGATGGGACCGGCTTCGTCGATCGGGTCGCCGATGACGTTCATGATGCGGCCCAACGTCGCCGGGCCCACCGGCACGGTGATCGGGCCGCCGGTGTCGATGACCGGCTGGCCACGCGTCAGGCCCTCGGTGGTGTCCATGGCGATGGCGCGCACGGTGTTCTCGCCGAGGTGCTGGGCGACTTCGAACACCAGGCGGAAGGGCGCGCCGGTCCGCTGGTCGGTGTTGGTGGTCTCCAGCGCGCTCTGGATCGCCGGCAGGTGGCCGTCGAATTCGACGTCGACGACGGCGCCGATGATCTGCACCAAGCGGCCGGTGGCGACGCCCTTTGCGGCGATGGCGGGAGTCTTGGCGGCGGCCTTTGCGGGGGCCTTCACGGCCGGCTTCTTCGCGGCGGGCTTCTTGGCGGCGGTGGTCGTAGCCATGGGATCCAGTTCTTTCGGTCTAGAGCGCTTCGGCGCCGGAGATGATCTCGATCAGCTCCTTGGTGATCTGCGCCTGGCGTGAGCGGTTGTACTTCAGGGTGAGGGCCGAGATCATGTCGCCGGCGTTGCGGGTGGCGTTGTCCATCGCGGTCATCTGCGCCGCGTAGAAGCCGGCCTGGTTCTCCAGCGTCGCGGAGAAGATCTGGGTGGTGATGTTGCGGGGCAGCAGGGTCTCGAGGATGGTCTCCTCGTCCGGCTCGTATTCGTAGATGGCGCCCTTCAGGTCGATGGGCCGCGCGCCCGACTGCACGTCCGCCGGGATCAGCTGCAGCGCCGTCGGCGTCTGGGTGACCACCGATTTGAACTTCGAGAAGAACAGGGTGACGACGTCGACGTCGCCGGCCTCGAACAGTTCGCGGATCTTGGCGGAGACCTCTTCAGCGACCGCCAGCGAGGGGTTGCCCCCCGCCTCGAAGGCGCCGACCGAACGGTCGAGGCGCTTGAGCTGGTCGCGCGCCTTGCGGCCCACGGTCAGGATGCGGACGTCCTTGCCTTCAGACAACAGCCGGGTGATCCGCTCGCGCGCGGCGCGGACGATCGACGAGTTGAAGCCGCCCGCCAGGCCGCGGTCCGAGGTCGCCACGACGATCAGGTGGCGCTGGTCTGAACCTGTGCCGACCAACAGCTTCGGCGCGCCCTCGCCGGCCACGCCGGCCGCCAGGTTTGCGATCACCGCAGCCATGCGCTCGGCGTAAGGCCGCGCGTTCTGGGCGGCGTCTTGGCTGCGGCGCAGCTTCGCCGCCGCCACCATCTGCAGCGCCTTCGTGATCTTCTGCGTGGCTTTCACGCTTCCGATCCGATTGCGCATCTCCTTTAGGCTGGCCATCGCCTGGATCCTGCTCCCTTAAGCCAGCGCTTCAGGCGAAGGTTTCGGCGAAAGCGGCCAGGACGGACTTCAGGTCGCCTTCGACGTTCTTGATGTCCTTCTCCGTACGGATCTTGTCGAGCATGCCCTGATGCTTGGCGTGCAGATGCGCCAGCAGCTCGCTTTCGAAACGGCGGACCTGGTTCACCGGCACGCGGTCGAGATAGCCGCGGGTGCCGGCGTAGATCACCGCCACCTGCTCCTCGACGGCAAGCGGCGAGTATTGCGGCTGCTTCAGCAGCTCGGTCAGGCGCTCGCCGCGCGCCAACTGCCGCTGGGTCGTGGCGTCGAGGTCGGAGCCGAACTTCGCGAAGGCCGCCATTTCCCGGTACTGGGCGAGTTCGCCCTTGATCGGGCCCGCAGCGGCCTTCATCGCCTTGATCTGGGCGGAGGAGCCCACGCGGCTGACGCTGATGCCGACGTTCACGGCTGGGCGGATGCCCTGGAAGAAGAGGTCCGTCTCGAGGAAGATCTGGCCATCGGTGATTGAGATCACGTTGGTCGGGATGTAGGCCGAGACGTCGTTGGCCTGGGTCTCGATCAGCGGCAGCGCCGTCAGCGAGCCCGAACCGTTGTCTTCATTCAGCTTGGCCGCGCGCTCCAGCAGGCGGCTATGCAGGTAGAAGACGTCGCCCGGATAGGCTTCGCGGCCCGGCGGGCGGCGCAGCAGCAGCGACATCTGGCGATAGGCGACCGCCTGCTTGGAAAGGTCGTCGTAGATGATGACGGCGTGCATGCCGTTGTCGCGGAACCACTCGCCCATCGCGCAGCCGGAGAAGGGCGCCAGGAACTGCAGCGGCGCCGGCTCGGACGCCGTCGCGGAAACTACGATCGTGTAGTCGAGCGCGCCACGCTCCTCGAGCGTCTTGACGATCTGGGCGACGGTCGAGCGCTTCTGGCCGATGGCGACATAGATGCAATAGAGCTTGGCGCTCTCGTCGGTCCCGGCGTTGATCGACTTCTGGTTCAGGATGGTGTCGATCGCCACGGCGGTCTTGCCGGTCTGGCGGTCGCCGATGATCAGCTCGCGCTGGCCGCGGCCGACGGGGATCAGGGTGTCGATGGCCTTGAGGCCTGTCTGCACCGGCTCGTGCACGGACTTGCGCGGAATGATGCCCGGCGCCTTCACGTCCACCCGGCGGCGCTCGGCGACATTGGTCAGCGGGCCCTTGCCGTCGATCGGTTCGCCCAGCGGGTTGACCACGCGGCCCAGCAGGCCCTTGCCCACCGGCACGTCCACGATCTCGCCCAGGCGGCGGACTTCGTCGCCCTCGGAGATGGCGCGGTCTTCGCCGAAGATCACGACGCCGACGTTGTCGCGCTCGAGGTTCAGGGCCATGCCCTTCACCCCGGCCTTGGGGAACTCGACCATCTCGCCGGCCTGGACGTTGTCGAGGCCGAACACGCGGGCGATGCCGTCGCCGACCGACAGCACCTTGCCGACGTCCGAGACGTCAGCCTCTTCGCCGAAGTTGGCGATCTGCGACTTGAGGATGGCCGAGATTTCGGCGGCGCGGATATCCATGGATCTTACGCTCTCTTGAGGGCGAATTTCAGGGAGTCGAGCTTCGATTTGAGCGAAGCGTCGAACAGACGGGAACCGACCTGCACCTTGATCCCGCCGAGGATGGCGGGGTCGACGCGGGTCTCGATTTCAGGGTCCTTGCCGAGCGCCTGGCGCAGCGCCGCGGCGACGCCTCTGGCCTGGGCGGCGGTCAGCGCCACGGCGGTGGTCACCTCGGCGGAAACGGCGCCGCGCGCCTTGGCCGAAAGCGCCTCGTAGCCGGCGATGACCGACGGCAGGGCGGAAACCCGGCCGTTGGCGGCCAGCAGGCCCAGGAACTTCTTGGTGGTGGCGTTGAACTTCGCCTTGTCGGCGATCGCGGCGAGGCCGCGGCCCTTCTCCTCCGCGCCGAACGCCGGCGAGCCCACCAGCACCCGCAGGTCCCGGCTTTCGCCAAGCGCCTTCTTGAGCGATTTCAGGTCGGCCTCGACGGCTGCAACCCGCTTCTCATCGCTCGCCAGATCGAACAGGGCCTGCGCGTAGCGGTCGCCCACATTCGATACCTTTGAATCGTCCGCCACTTTAAGTGTCCGCCCGGTACGTCTAGGGAGCCGCCGCGGCAATCGCCACTGCAGCCTTAAAGGCTTGAAAGCGCTTGGAAAAAGCACCTCGTGCACAAAGGCCTCAAAGACCCCTGGCCCAAAGCCGCGCGCCTGATAACACGCGACCTCCCGCGCCGCAACACAGGCGGACCTGACGAATAGTCACGGGGTCCGCGCCATGCCCGCGTTCGCCCAAAAGAAAGGGCGCCGATCCGAAGACCGGCGCCCAGTTCAGAAGCTCGACAACAGAGCTGCTGGGAGATCGAAGGCGAAGCCTATTTCTTGGCGAGTTGCGAGCCGGCGGTGCGGGCGACCGCGACGCTGTTGCAGGCGCCGAGGCGCGCGTCGTCCATGGCCTTCAGGCCGGTGAAGGACGCGAGCGGGCCGACGTTCGACGCGACGGTCTTGCAGGCGCCGCTCGAGAAGGTCTCGGAGGTGGCCGCGTTGGCGATGCAGGTGTCGCCCTCGCACTTGAACATCGCGCCGCCGGCGATGAACTTCACCGGCTGGGTGACGGCGGTCTGCAGCTTGGCGACCACGGGCTCGGCGGCGAAGGCCGGGGCCGCGGACAGGGTGGTGACGGACAGGGTGGTGACGGCGGCGCAGGCGGCCGCAAGGGTAAGGAGCTTCATGTGAGGCCCTCCAAACAGTTCGGGGAGTGGCGGCGCCTCTGCTCAAGACACCGGCCCGGTTCGCCGCGTGGGCCCGCTTCGGGTATCCCCACCCTAGGCGCGCTGCGAACTGAGCAACGCTAAGATAACAGTGTTAAGATGGCCCGCAACCGCTATTTTCGCACAACGGGTATGCACGAATGTCGCGGAGCGCGATCGGCCCTCAGCGGGGCCGATCGACCGAAGCCGACCTAGCCGCCGGCCGCCTTGATGGCCGCGTCGATCTCTTCGAGTGAGTGGAAGCCCGGCTCCATCGCCTTGCCGTTGATCACGAAGGTCGGCGTCGAGTTGATGTGGTCGTCGCGGACGTGGCGCTCGACGCGGTCGTTCAGCGACTGGATCGCCTTTTCGTCGTTGATGCACTTGTTGAAGCTGTCCTCGGTCATGCCCACCGACTTGGCGATGTCGACCAGGGTTTCGCGCGGGGCCTGGAAGGCCTGTTCCTGGTTCTTGAAGATCGCATCGTTGACCGCGAAGTACTTGTCCTTGCCCGCGCAGCGCGCGACCAGGAATCCGGAAGCCGCCACCGCGACCTCGGGCCCGGCGCCCACCAGCATCTCGCGGAACACATAGTGGATCTTGTTGGTGTCGATGTATTTCGCCTTGAAGGCCGGGAAGACCTCCTGCTGCCACTTGGCGCAGACCGGGCAACCGACCGAGGCGTACTCCACGACGGTGATCTTGGCCTGCGGGTTGCCGAGGGCCATGTCGTCCGGCAGGGCGCCCGCCGCGCCGCCGGCCTTGGGCGAACAGGCCCCGAGGCTCACCACCATGAGCGCCGAAAGCAGCGCAACCTTGATCCGCAACATCTTGAACCTACCCCTCCAGGGACCGTCGCCCGAGCCTCGAAGGCTCGGCGGGGAATGTGACCGAAGCTTGGCCTCGAAGGAAGCCTCCGGACCCCGCCCGGGCCCCTCAAAGCGCGCCGTTCATATCTCGTCAATCTTGTCGCGCGCTTGTCTGCCTTCAGTTATGGGTCGCCTGCGGACGGGGCGATCTCAAAAGACCTAGGACGAGGAGCATATGGCGAAGGCGCAGCCGCCAGGCGGCGGAGCGGCCAATGGACCCGGCGGTCCGAGGCGCGGCCGTTCACCCCTCCAGGCGCTGATCTACTGGACGCTGGTGCTGGGCGTCTGGGGCCTGATCTTCGTGGTCGCCTTCTTCGCCGTCTTTTCGGTCGACCTGCCCGACACCTCGAAGCTCTACGACGTCAAACGCCAGCCGTCGGTATCCTATCTGGACCGCTCGGGCGGCCTGGTGGCGGTGCGCGGCAGCCAGTACGCGCCGCCGGTCGACCTCGACAAGCTTCCCCCCTATGTGCCCAAGGCGTTCATCGCCATCGAGGACCGCTGGTTCTACTGGCACTTCGGCTTCAACCCGTGGGGCATCATCCGCAGCCAGATCTACGACTGGACGCACCACGGCCAGGGTCCCCTCCGCGGCGGCTCGACGATCACCCAGCAGCTCGCGCGCAACCTCTTCCTGACGCCGAACCAGACCTACCGGCGCAAGGCGCAGGAGCTGATCCTGGCGATCTGGCTGGAGGCCAAGTTCTCCAAGAAGCAGATCCTCGAACTGTATCTGAACCGGGTCTATTTCGGCGCCGGCGCCTATGGCATCGAGGCGGCCTCGCAGCGCTATTTCGGCAAGCCGGCCTCGCAGCTGACGCTGAGCGAGAGCGCCCTGCTGGCGGGCTTGATGAAGGGGCCCTCGCGCTATTCGCCGGTGGCCGCGACCGACCGCTCGGCCAGACGCGCCACCATCGTGCTCGACGAGATGGTGCGCAGCCACGCCATCACCGAGCAGCAGGCCGAAGCGGCCATCGCGGCCGGGCCGATCCGCGTCAACCCGGTGTTGGCCAACCAGCGCGCGCAGTACTTCACCGACTGGGTGGACGACCAGGTCCGCCAGTTGGTCGGCGAACCGACCGAGGACCTGGTGGTCGAGACCACGCTCGACCTGCCGCTGCAGGCTTCGGCCGAACAGGCGGTGCAGGCCGGCGTCGCCGGCGCCAAAGGCCAGGGCGTCCAGCAGGCGGCGCTGATCTCGCTGGACGGCGAGGGCCGCATCCGCGCCTACGTCGGCGGCGTGAACTACCTGCAGAGCCAGTTCGACCGCGTCACCAGCGCGCGGCGCCAGGCCGGGTCGTCCTGGAAGCCCTTCGTCTACCTGACCGCCATGGAGGCGGGGCGCACGCCGGACACGCCGGTGGTCGACGAGCCGATCACCATCGGCAACTGGACGCCGCGCAATTACACGGGCCGCTACCTCGGGCCGATCAACCTGGAGATCGGCCTAAAGGAATCCATCAACACCGTGGCCGCGCGGCTCGCCAACGAGGTCGGCACCACCAACGTAGCGGCCACGGCGCACCGCCTCGGCATCACCTCGCCGATCCAGGTCGGGCCGTCCATGGCGCTGGGCGCCGTCGAGGTCAGCCCGCTGGAGATGGCCCAGGCCTATGCGCCATTCTCCAACGGCGGGGTGTTCGCCAAGGGCTACGCGATCGAGCGGATCCGCACCGCCACCGGCCGCGTGCTCTACGACCACGGGGTCGGCGCCCAGCCGCGGCGCGCCGTCATCGGCCAGCCGGCGCTCTCCTACATGATCCGCATGATGCGCGCGGTGATCGCCTCCGGCACCGGCACGCGGGCCGGCGTCAAGGGCTATGACCTCGCCGGCAAGACCGGCACGACCAGCGACTACCGCGACGCCTGGTTCATCGGCTACACCGGCGGCTTCGTCACCGCCGTGTGGCTGGGACGCGATGACAACACCCCCATGCGCAAGGTGACCGGCGGCGGCGCGCCGGCCGCGATCTGGCACGACTACATGACCCAGGCTTTGCCCCGCCTGAACGTGCAGCCGATCCCGGGCGGAGACTTCGCCCCGCCGCCCGAAGAGCAGCCGACGGACGCCCTGGGCGCGCTGATGGACGGGGTGAACGACCTCCTTCACGGGGATCACGAGGCCGAGGCGCCGCCGCCCCAGCCGCAGCGTTATCCCGACGAGGCGCCCTACTGAGGCTATCGCCCGAACGCGTGCAGCCGGGCGCCCTCCGCGCGAAGCCAGTCGCGATGCGGTCGAGCCTCGCCGACCAGCGCGCGGACATGAGCCCAGAAGCGCGGGCCGTGGTTCAGTTCCAGGAGGTGGGCGCACTCGTGGGCGGCGACGTAGTCTGCGACCTCGAACGGCGCGAGCGCCAGCCGCCAGGAATAGCGGATCGCCGCCGGGCCTCCGCGGATGCCCGGCCGGCATGAGCCCCAGCGCCCCTTGGCGTCAGCGACGCTGACCGTGGGCGACGGCGCGCCCAGCATGGCGGCGTAGACCTCCGTCCGCTCCCCCAGCACCGCCAGCGCGCGCTTCTTGAGCATCAGGATCACCGCGCGGGCATAGCCTTCGCCTTCGCCCATGGCGGTGATCCGCGCGGGCTCGCCGCCCGCGGCGGGAATCCATTTCGCGCGGCCGGCGCCGGCCTCCAGGCGCACCGGTTCGCCGAACACTTCAAGCATGAGGCCGGGATGCAGCGGCGTGGCGGCGGGCAGCTCGGCGATCCGCTGGGCGATCCAGCCGGCCCGTTCGCGCGCGAAGGCAGCCGCTTCGGGGAGCCGGCGCTGCGAAGGCGCCGTGGCGACGATCTCGCGGCGCGTACGGTCCAGGCGCAGGGACACGCGGCGCGCACGGCGGTTCACTTTCAGTGTGACAGGCGTGCCGGCCACCTCCAGCCGGTCGCCATCGGCGGGGGCGCGGCCGAAGAGACTCATGGCGGAGAATCTAGGCGGCTTTGGTCCGCTTCGGTAGGGCGCCGTTGGCCGCGGTGCGGGTGAGCGCCGTCTCCGCCTCCCAGATCACGCTGCGCACCCGCGGGTAGATCTCATCGCGGAACCGGGTCCCGTTGAAGACCCCGTAGTGGCCCACGCGCGGCTGCACATAGTCCTGCTTCAGCTCGGACGGCAGCCCGGAGCAGAGGTCGTGCGCCGCCTGGGTCTGGCCGATGCCGGAGATGTCGTCGTTCTCGCCCTCGACGGTGAGCAGCGCGATGTCGGTGATCAGCTCGGGCCGCACCGGTCGGCCCCGATGCGTCAGCTCGCCCTTGGGCAGCAGATAGCGCTGGAACACCACGTCGACGGTCTGAAGATAGAACTCTTCCGTCAGGTCGAGGACGGCCAGGTACTCGTCGTAGAACTCCAGGTGCCGCTCGGCGCTATCGCCGTCGCCGTCCATCAGCTGGCGCAGGTAGCGCAGGTGCGCCTCCTGATGCTTTTCCAGGTTCATGGACATGAAGCTGGCGAGCTGGACGAAGCCCGGATAGACGCGCCGGCCCATCCCCGGATAGGGCGGCGGCACGGTGTCGATCATGTGCGACTGGAACCAGGTGAAGGGCTTTTCCTCCGCCAGCTTGTTGGTGACGGTGGGCGACAGGCGCGCGTCGATCGGCGAACCCATGAAGGTCATCGAGCCCGGACGGCTGTCATCGCCGTCCTCGGCCATCAGGGCGGCCGCGGCCAGGACCGGCGGCCCAGGCTGGCAAACGGCCACGACGTGCGGGCGCGGCCCCAGCATCTGCAGCATGGTGCGGATATGCTCGATGTAGTCGTCGAAATCGAAGCGGCCGTCGAGCACCGGCACGTCGCGCGCGTTCGACCACTCAGTGATGTAGACCTCGTGGTCCTGCAGGAAGGCCTGCACGGTGCCGCGCAGGAGAGTCGCGTAATGGCCGGACAACGGCGCGGCGATCAGTACAGCTGGTTCGCGGGTGCGGCGCCCGGCGCGGCGCATGTCGGCGATGTCGCGGGCGAAGTGGGTGAGCTTGCACCACGGGCTCGACCAGACCTCGGTCGGACGCACGCGCACCGCCTGGCCGTCGATCTCGACCGTCTCGATGCCCCAGGAGGGCTTGCCGTAGCGACGCGTGAGGTTCGCGAACAGGTCGGCGTTGGCGTAGAGGCGGCGGCCGATCTCGCTGTCGCGCGCCGGATTGAGCGGCGAGGACCAGAAATCACGGGTCAGCAGCGCGGCCTGCCGGAGCGGCGTCGAGGCATAGAAGCCGGCTTCATAGAGCGAGTAGAGCATGCGCATTCCTTGTGCGCTGCAACATAACACCTGAACCGTTAATCGGGTCCATACCCAACTTTCCTTCACACCTCCGGAAAGGGGGCCATCCGCCGCAGAGCGGATGGTGGGAAGGGAAAGCGGCAAGCTCGGCGCGGTCGCCTACCTCATCCTCGCCAGAGCCACACCCTGGCAAAGACAGCCCGCCACCTAAACATGGTTGCTCCCGCTTTGCGGGAAGGAACGAGCTCAACAGGACTGGGCGTGCGGCCCGCGGCTCATGGCCGCTTCGATCTTGGCGGCCATGGCCTGGGGAGTGTCGCCGTAGGGAATGACGCAGACGAAGTCGCCGGTCGGGCTCATCAGGTAGGTGATGGTGGAGTGGTTCACCTGGTAATCGGGCCCGTCGCCGGCCTTCTGATAGAAGACGTGGTAGGCCCCGGCTGCGCCGGCCACCTGCTGCGGCGTGCCCGTCAGGCCGATCGCGTGGCGCGGAAAGGAGGTGTTCGACAGGTAGTTGGCCATGACCTTGGGCGTGTCGCGCTCCGGGTCAACCGAGATGAACACGGTCTGGAACTTGTCGGCCTTGGGCCCCAGCAGCTTCTCGGTCTGGCCGAGCGCCAGCAGCGTGGTCGGGCAGGCTTCCGGGCAATAGGTGAAGCCGAAGAACACGGCGCTCCACTTGCGCTTCAGGATGTCCGCGTCGACCTTGCGGCCGGTCTGGTCGACCAGCTGAAACGGCCCGCCGATCGCCGCGGCCGGCTTCTGCGCCCCCAGGATCCCGCCTCTCACGGCGAGCCCGGTGACCGCCGCGAAGGCGAGGGCCAGTAGGGCGAGGATGGCCCAGACAGTGCGGCTCATGACGTGTTCCACTCCTAATCGCCGCTTTGGGGCTCGTCAGGGCGCGGCGGGCGCGCAATCCTGTGCCCGACATGGCCAGACCAAGGACGCCCACCGCCCAGGCGACGCCGCCTCGCTTCGATAGGACCGGGGCCGCCGCCATGCAAGGCGAGGCCATGCGCGCGGCCGCCGGCCCGGATGGAATCGACAGCGACGACTGGTCGGAAGGCGCCGTCCATCGTGGCCGCCTGCGGGTCCGCACCCTGGTGACCCTGCGCTGGCTGGTCGCAGCCGGCGAGGTGGCGCTGCTGTTGCTGGTCATGATGATGGGCTTTCGCGCGCCCTATGTGCTGTGCTTCCTTGTCGTCGGCGCGGCGGCCTGGCTGAATCTGCTGACTGGCGTGGCGACCCCCGGTCAGCGGGTGTTCGGCGACCGCGAAGCCGCCGTCCAGCTCGGCGTCGACATCCTCCAGATCAGCCTGCTGATCTTCCTGACCGGCG
>Ga0207652_10001553_pt1 | contig 20238 bp, 8 predicted proteins | sample KBSC63BmetaG_FD_184334 | JGI IMG/M metagenome (GOLD analysis project Ga0207652, IMG submission 184334) | Corn rhizosphere microbial communities from Kellogg Biological Station, Michigan, USA - KBS C6-3B metaG (SPAdes) (version 2) | ecosystem: Host-associated > Plants > Roots > Rhizosphere ... | reverse complement strand
ACCGTTCAGGGCACCGACGCGGCGAAGAACGTCGGCGTCCCCGGCGTCGCCCACTGGGTCGTCGACCTGACGCCGCCGCCGGCGCCCTCGATCACGTCAGGCCCCGCGAAGACCACCGACCAGACCACCGGCCTGTTCTACTTCTCCGACGCCGACTCGACCGCGACGTTCCAGTGCGCCGTCGACGGCGGTGCTTACACGTCGTGCTCCTCGCCGTACACCTTCAGCGAGTCGACGGCGCCGACCGCCGCCGAGCCGCACAGCTTCTCGGTGAAGGCGACCGACCAGGCGCAGAACACGGGCCCGGCGACCCCCTACCTGTGGACCATCGACCCCAACGTTCAGGCGTCGCCGCCGGAGATCACTGCCGGCCCGGCCGCCTTGACGAACAGCACGAGCCCGTCGTTCACCTTCGACTCGCTGGACGACCTGAGCGCGACGTTCCTGTGCGCCGTCGACCCGGCCGACTCGACCGACCAGACGGCCTACACGACCTGCTCCTCGCCGCAGACGGAGAACGTGAGCACCGACGGGGCACACACGTTCTACGTCGAGGAGGTTTCCTCTGCATCCGGCAGCCAGCTGACCAGCACGCCGGACAGCTGGACCTGGACGCTCGACCGGACGGCGCCGCCGGCCCCGCTGTTCAACAGCAAGCCGAACGCCTCGAGCAACGTCAAGACGCCGCTGTTCAGCTTCAGCGACGACGAGGCGAACGTCACCTACACCTGCCAGCGTGACGCCGGCACGCCGTTCACCTGTGTGAGCCCTGTGACGCTGGCCTCGCTCGCGGACGGTTCGCACACGTTCAGCGTCTCGGCCACGGACGCCGCCGGTAACACGGCTGCGGGCTCCACCGCGTCCTACACCTGGACGGTCGACACCGTGGCCCCCGGCAAGCCGACCGTCACCGGCTCGGACCCGAGCGGCACCAGCCCGGAGATCTCCATCTCGGACCCGGCTGACTCGGACGTCGCGAGCTACCTCTGCACGCTCGACACCTCCGCCGCCGCTTCCTGCGGCAGCACCGTCGACTACACCGACCTCACGCCCGGCTCGCACAGCCTGCTCGTGCAGGCGGTCGACCAGGCGGGCAACATCGGCCAGCCGCAGTCCTTCAGCTGGACCGTGGACGGCACGGTTCCGAGCCAGCCGACCGTCGACAGCGGCCCGGCGTCACTCGTGAACACGCGTACGGCGGACTTCTCCTACAGCATGCCGGACACGACGGCCGTGAGTGTGCAGTGCTGGCTCGACAACCAGCAGACTCTCTGCACGCTCAGCACCCCGACCAGCGGCTCGCTGCACCTGACGCAGCTGGCTGACGGCGACCACACCTTCACTGTCCTGGCCGTCAACAACCTGGGGAACAAGACGGCGTCCGCCGCCTACAACTGGACCGTGGACGCGACCAGCCCGGCCGCCCCGACCATCACCGGTCCGGCCTCGCTGACCAACCAGGCGAGTTCGTCGGTTTCGTTCGCGGACACCGACAGCGACGTGACGCACTACACCTGCTCGCTGGACAACCAGGCGGAGACGGCCTGCCCGACCTCCTACACGGTCGGCGACGGTGCTCACTCGCTGGTTGCGTACGCGTGGGACGCGGCCGGCAACAAGTCGGCAGCCAGCGCGACGTTCCACTGGACGGTCGACCTGACCAAGCCGGCTGCGCCGGCGATCACCGGGCCGTCCGGCCTGGTGAACCAGGCCAAGTCGAACGTGTCCTTCGCCGACACCAGCAGCGACGTCGCCAGCTACACCTGCTCGCTCGACGGTGCGGCGGAGACGGCTTGCCCGTCGTCCTACACGGTGGCGGACGGTTCCCACTCCCTGGTGGCCTTCGCGGTGGACGCGGCCGGCAACAAGTCGGTGGCGAGCGCCGCTGACACCTGGACCGTCGACACGGTCGCCCCGGCCGCGCCGTCGATCACGGGCCCGGCTGCCCTGGTGAACCAGGCCAAGTCGAACGTCTCGTTCGCTGACACCAGCGGCGACGTCGCGGGCTACACCTGCTCGCTGGACGGTGGCGCGGCAACGGCTTGCCCGTCGTCGTTCACCGTGGCCGACGGCGCGCACTCGCTGGTGGCCTTCGCCACCGACGCTGCGGGCAACAAGTCGGCTGGGAGCGCCGCGTTCCACTGGACCGTGGACACGACTGCACCTGCGGCCCCGGCTGTCTCGGGTGCGGCGACGACGACGAACACCCAGCCGTCGTTCTCGATCAACGAGTCGGACGCCACCGCGGCACTGACCTGCTCGATCGATGCAGCGGCCGGCACGTCGTGCGCCGACGGATGGTCACCGGCCGCGGCCCTCGCGGTTGGCACGCACCACCTGGTCGTCACGGCGACTGACGCAGCGGGTAACGCGACGTCGTCCACGCCGTTCGCCTTCACCGTCGTGCCGCTCGTGACCGACCCCAGCGGGCCGACCGACACCACCCCGCCGACCGTCACCACCGTCGCGGCGACGAAGACGCTGACCGGCACCACCAGTGCCGTCTTCAGCGAGACCGTGCACGGACCGGTTGCCGCCGGCGACGTGGCGCTCGTCCTCACCGGCACCTCGACGGTCGTCCCGACCGCCGTCAAGTGCCTCAACGGTGCAACGGTCGTGGCGTGCAGCACGGGCAGCTTCACCTCGATGCAGCTCGTGGCGACCTCGCCCCTGACGGCAGGTCAGCACTACTCGGTCCGGTTCAACGCAGGTGCGGTCAAGGACGCCGCCGGAAACGCGCTCGTCGCGAAGTCGGTCGACTTCCGGGCATCGCGGAACGAGCAGGAGAACAGCGTCGCTGCGAAGGCCGCGTGGACGAAGGTCAGCTCGAAGAGCGCCTACGGCCGCAGCTTCGTCCGGGCCAACCTCTCCGGTTCGTCGGCGACCTTCACCTTCACCGGCACGACGCTCACCTGGTGGACGACGACGGGTAAGAACCAGGGCAAGGCGACGGTCTACATCGACGGTAAGAAGAAGGCGACCGTCAACAACTACGCCACGGCGACTCACTTCAAGGTGGCGCGCAAGTACGGCAAGCTCAGCAACAAGAGGCACACCGTCCGGATCGTCGTCAACGGCGTCAAGGGTGCGAAGGCGGGGACCGGCACGTTCATCAGCGTGGACGCGTTCACCGTCGGCAAGAAGCGCACCAACACGCCGGCGCTGAGGATGACCCTGCACTCGGTTTCGAGCAAGCACTTCTCCGGCGGCCACGCCACCAGCGACAAGCTGAAGGGTGAGACGATCACCTTCACCTTCCGCGGGACGGCCATCGCCTTCTACACCGAGAAGGCTCGCAACCAGGGCAAGGTCGCGGTGTACGTCGACGGCGTCAAGAAGGCGACGTTCGACAACTACTCCGCCAAGACCGCGTACGGCGTCAAGCGCGCGATCACCAAGCTGTCGGACAAGGTGCACACGCTCAAGCTGGTCGTGCTCGGCACGCACCACAAGGGCGGCACGGGCACGTGGGTGACAGTGGACCGCTTCCTGGTGAGCTGACGCACCGGGGAAGAGCTGGGGGCGCATCCGTCGAAAGGCGGGTGCGCCCCTTCGCTGTCTTTCAGCCCGTCTCAGCGGTTCGTCGTACGCATCCCTCCCTCAGCCGGGGCGAAACTTTTTCCTAACTCGCTCGTTGATCGAGGTTGTCGCGGGGAGCGCAGCATGCGCTCGGCGACGGTTCCTCCGAACGGGCGTAGCAGCGACCGCCGATCGGCTGTCGGCACGGGTTTCGGGCGATACAGGTATTCACCGGAATCCGTTTGCTTTGGGGAGGATTCGTCGTGGAGTCCACGTCGTTCACGCACCGCTGGCTCGCTCGCGCCATCACTCTCGCCGTCCCTGTGGCGTGCATCGCCGGCCCGCTTGCTTCTTCCGCCGAGGCGGCGCCGAAGCCGAAGACGCCCGCACCCTCCTTCACGGCGAAGCCGGGCAACCCGACGAACGACACGAGCGGCACCTTCGCGTGGCAGGTGGCGGCAAACACGACGTACTCGTGCGCCCTCGACCGCGCCGCGCGGGCGTCCTGCGCGGGTGCCTTCCACGCCCCGGGCAAGCTCGCGGACGGCCTGCACACCCTGACCATCCGCTCCCAGACCCAGGGCCTGCGGTCGTCGAACTTCTCCTACAGCTGGCGCGTCGACACTCTTGCTCCGGCGGCGCCCGGTGTGACCGCGCCGCCGGCTCTGACGAGCGACACCGCGGTCAGCGTCTCGTTCAGCGACGCCGACACCTCAGTCGTCCGCTACACCTGCGCGGTCGACGGTCAGGCTGCTGCTGCCTGCGCCAGCCCGTTCACGCAGAGCGGCTTCGCCGACGGCGCGCACACCTTGGTCGTCACGGCGTACGACGCAGCCGGTAACGGCGCGAGCACGTCGACGCACTGGACCGTCGACCACACCGCGCCCGACATCCCCGTCGTGGTCTCGCCGCCGACCCCGACCAACGCCACCAGCGCGTCGATCGTGTTCTCCGACGGCTCCGCCACGTCGTTCGCGTGCTCTCTCGACGGCGCCCCGGCGAGCGCCTGCACTTCTCCTGCCGCGGTCAACGGGCTCACCGAGGGCGCGCACACCTTTGCCGTCACGGCCTACGACGCGGCGGCGAACCACACCGCGAGCGCCGTGACATGGTCGGTCGACCTCACCCCGCCGGCGAAGCCTTCGATCATCACCGGCCCTGCCGCCGTCACCGATGACACCTCGCCGACGGTCCAGTTCGTCGACCTCGACCCGAGTGGGGTCTCCTTCGCCTGCACGGTGGTCGACCAGACGACGGGCACCGTCATCACGGCGCTCGCCCCGTGTTCCAGCCCGTACGTCGTCACCGGTGCCACGACCGACGGTGACGGCTACGCGCTGACGATCGTGCCGACCGACGGTGCGGGCAACCAAGGCCCGGCTGACAGCAGCGTCGCCTGGAAGCTCGACCTGAACGTGCTGCCCTCGCCGGCTCAGATCGTCACCGCCCCCGGATCACCCAGCAACGACGCGACGCCGACGTTCGGCTTCATCGCACCCGACGCGGGTCAGACCGGCGGTGCCACCGGGTTCCTCTGCTCTCTCGACGGCGCCGCCTTCGCCGACTGCGGCGCGGCCGACCCGACCACGGCCACGACCTTCGAGGTGCCCAGCCCGTTGGCCGACGGCCTGCACACCTTCCGCGTCGAGACCGTCGCCGGCTCCTCAGCCAGTGCGCCCGTCTCGTGGGCTTGGGTCGTCGACACGACAGCGCCGAGCGCCCCGCAGGTGAGCGCGCCGGACCCGTCGACGGCCAACCCCACGATCACGTTCACGACGACCGACACGACCGTCAGCTACCTGTGCTCGGTCGACGGCGCCGCTTTCGTTGCCTGCAGCAGCCCGTGGACTCCGCCTGCCGGGCTCACCGACGGGTCGCACACGCTGGTCGTCGAGACCGTGGACGCCGCCGGTAACACGACGCAGGGGTCGCCGGTGACGTTCGTGACACAGACGCAGCCGGGCAGCCAGCCGCCGACGCCGGTGACCGCGCCTGGAGGTGGCCCCGTGGCGCCGACGGTCACGTCGATCGCGACGCCGACCTCACTCACCGGCGGCACGACGGTCACCTTCAGCGGCAGCGTCACCGGGCTGGTCGCCGGCGCGATCCGGCTCGCCGTCTCTGGTGCCACGACGTCGGTGCCGGTCAGGACGACCTGCCTCGCCGCCGGCGCCGCGACTGCCTGCGCGGGCACCTTCGCCGCGGTGCGGCTCGTCCCGACGACTCCGCTCGTGCTCGGCCAGCACTACGTCGTCACGGTCGATGCCGGTGCCGTCCACGACGCGTCGGGCACGCCCTCGGTCGGCTCGGGCGCGACCTTCCGCGCGGCTCGCACGATCGAGGAGAGCAACAGCGTGCTCCGCTCGGCGTGGGTGAAGGTCAGCAACCGCGCGGCCTACGGTCGCAGCTTCGTGCAGGAGCACCTCTCCGGCTCGACCGCGACCTGGACGTTCAGCGGTCGCTCGGTGACCTGGTGGACGGTCACCGGGCCGGCGCAGGGCAAGGCCAACGTCTACGTCGACGGTGTGCGCCGGGCCACGGTGAACAACTACGCCGCTGCGACCAAGTTCCACGTCGGTCGCGTCGTGAAGGGGCTCGCCAACCGCCGGCACAAGCTCACCATCAAGGTGCTGGGCGTCAAGGGCGCCAAGGCAGGCAAGGGCACGTTCGTCGCGATCGACGGGTTCACCGTCGGCAAGACGCGCACGTCGACGCCCGCGCTGACCATGCGCCTGCGCTCGATCGCCGGAAGCCACTTCTTCGGCTCGCACGCCATCACGGGCGACATCAAGGGGGAGACGGTCTCCGTGACGTTCCGCGGGACGTCGATCACGCTGACCACCATGAAGGGCGTCACCCAGGGCAAGGTCGCGGCGTACGTCGACGGCAAGCTCAAGGCGACCTACGACGGCTACGCCGCGAAGACGAGCTACCGGGTCGCGCGCACCATCGGATCCCTGTCGGACAGGGTCCACACGCTGAAGCTGGTCGTGCTCGGCACGCACCACAAGGGCGCGAAGGGCAACCTGGTCACCGTCGACCGCTTCGCCGTGCGCTGAACCCCGTCGCGCCGGGGGCGCCGGCCGGCGATGCGAGGATGGAGGGCGTGAGCATGCGCCCCACCGACATCCGCATCCCGGCCGGCGCCGTCGACCTCTCCGGCCTCAAGGCCAAGGCGACCGCACCGCCGCCTCCAGCCGGCGGCGCCGCGCCGAGTCAGGGTGGCGGCGGGACGGCGTACGTCATCGACGTCACCGAGGCGACCTTCCAGGCGGAGGTGATCGACCGGTCGACGCAGGTGCCGGTGCTCATCGACTTCTGGGCCGACTGGTGCGGCCCCTGCAAGCAGCTGTCCCCGGTGCTCGAGCGGCTGGCCGCCGAGGGCGCCGGGTCGTGGATCCTCGCGAAGATCGACGTGGACGCCAACCAGCGACTCGGCGCCGCGTTCCAGGTGCAGAGCATCCCGTCGGTCTTCGCCGTGATCGCCGGCCAGCCGGTGCCGTTGTTCCAGGGCGCGCTGCCCGAGCAGCAGATCCGCCCCGTCATCGACGAAGTGCTCCGCGTCGCCGCCGCGAACGGCGTCACCGGCGCCGGTGACACGGCCGAGCCTGCGCCGCCGACCGTCGATCCCGCGCACGACGCCGCGCAGGACGCCATCGACCGCGGCGACCTCACCGGCGCCGCCGCGGCCTACCGCGACCTCCTGGCGCGCGATCCCGGCGACGAGATGGCGAAGGCGGCGCTGGCTCAGGTCGAGCTGCTGTTGCGCACCGAGCAGGTCGACGAGACTTCGGTGCGGGCGCGCGCGGACCAGGCGCCCGACGACGTCGACGCGCAGGCCGCCGCCGCCGATCTCGACATGGTGCGCGGGCAGGTCGACCAGGCCATCACACGTCTGGTCGAGACCGTGCGCCGGACGAGCGGCGAAGATCGAGACCGCGCGCGGCAGCGACTGCTGGAGCTGTTCGAGCTGCTCGACCCGGAGGACCCGCGGCTGGCTGCCGGTCGCCGCGCTTTGTCCAACGCCCTGTTCTGATCAGGCGTACGACCCTAGGCGTAGGACGCGGCCTGGATGTTGTAGAGGTCGGCGTACGTGCCGCCGGCCGCCATCAGCTCGTCGTGCGAGCCCACCTCGACGACGTGTGCTCCGTCGAGCACCACGATCAGGTCCGCCATGCGCACCGTGCTGAACCGATGTGACACGAGGATGGTGATCCGCCCGTCGCCCGTGTTGTCGTCACCCGAGTCCTGGCGCAGTGCGTCGGCGTAGCGCTCGAACAACGCGTGTTCGGTCTCCGCGTCGAGTGCGGCGGTGGGTTCGTCCAGCACCAACAGCAGCGGCGCCTCGCGCATGAAGCCGCGCGCCAGCGCGAGCTTCTGCCACTGGCCGAAGCTCACGTCCACGCCCTCCGGCCACGTAGGCCCGAGCTGCGTGTCGAGACCGGCCACGAGGCGTTGTACGACGTCGGCTGCGCCGGCCCGCTCGACCGCAGCGGTGACAGCCGGCTCCTCGTCGGCGTGGGGCAGGTCGCCGACGCCGACCGACTGCCGGGCACGGAACTCGAAGCGGAAGAAGTCCTGGAACGCGCCGGCGACACGGGCGCGCCAGGCGTTCGGCTCGATCCGCCGCAACGGGACGTCGTCCACGTGAATCTCGCCGGCGCTCGCGTCGTACATCTTGCACAACAGCTTGACGAGCGTCGACTTGCCGGCGCCGTTCTCGCCGACGATCGCGACGACTGATCCCGCGGGGATCGTCAGGTCGATGTCGTCGAGCACGACGCGGTCGCTGCCGGGGTAGGTGAAGCTGACGTGCTCGAGCCGAATGCCGCGCTCGATCCGGTCCGGCGCCGGCAGGTCGGCGTCGACGACGACACTGGCGGCGTAGCGCTCGAGCCAGACCAACCGCTTCGAGCCGTCGAGCCAGATGCCGCGCAGGAAGCCGATCTCGCCCACCGCCCCGCTGACGTAGGACGAGAGTCGCGCGCCGGCGGCGAGCACGAGCAAGACCGCCGCCACCGACCGCGAGATGACGGCAGCGACCGCCACCGCGTAGGCGATTCCGAACACCGCCCAGGCGATCGAGTGCCACCACGCGGTGGCCCAGCGGGTCGAGGCCATCGGCCGGTAGTAGCGCTCCCACTCCGCGCGCCGGCGTTCGGCAAGGCCGCGACCGATGCCCGTGACCCTGACGTCCTTGCCCGGTGCAGCCGACGTCGCGAGCACGAACAGGTGGCGCGAGAGCCGGTCGTGGCGCGAGACGCGCTCCTGCGCGACGCGTTCGACCGCAGGCCGCCACGACGACGTCAGGACGGTGGGCACCGCGAACAGGGCGAGCAGGATCAGCGCGGGGGAGATGGACGCGAGCAGCACGACGGTGAGCGCGAGCCGCAGGATCCAGCCGGCAGTGGTGAACAGCGACATGTACATGTGGTCGAGCACGAAGACCTGGTCGCGCAGCACCGACAGCCGGTCGAGATAGTCCGGGCGCTCCTGGTGTGCCACCGTCGCGATCGACGCCTGTAGTCCCGCGACGTGCGACTCCAGCGCGATCGTCACCTTGTCGCGGAACCGGCGCTGGATCCGGGTGCTGACGGTGCGCAGCAGCCAGGTAGCGGTTGCCGACGCTCCCATCGCGAGGGCGAACACCATCGCCGCCGTCTCGTGGTGATGGATGACGGCTGCGCCGAGCAGGGCCAGCCACAACGCGAGCAACACGTCAGGCACGGCGGCGAGCAACGACAGCACGAACGCGGTGACGAGCAGCCACGGCTCGTGCTGGTAGCCGAGCTTGCACAGCCGCCACATCGCCGGGATGCCCTTGGGCATCGGGAGGTCAGGTGAGGACGTCATACAGACGTCCCTCCTCGTCTTGGGTCGCCTGGAAGCGGCTCGCCTGCAGGTCGAACATCGTGCGGTAGCGGCCGCCGTGCGCGATCAGCTCCGCGTGGCTGCCCAGCTCGACGACACGCCCGTGCTCCACGACGCAGATCCGATCGGCGTGGCGGACGGTTGAGAACCGGTGCGACACAAGGATCGTCGTCACGTCGCGCGTTGCCGCGAGCAGCTCCTCGAAGATCTCGGCCTCGCCGCGGACGTCGAGCTGAGCGGTGGGCTCGTCCAGGAGCACGAGGCGGGCGCCGCGGCGTACGGCGCACAGCGCGCGGGCCAGCGCCACCCGTTGCCACTGGCCACCGGACAGTTCGGTGCCGCCGGGATAGCCCTTCGCCAGCGGGGTGTCGAGATCGGCGAGAGCATCGGCTCCGGCCTGGGCGAGCGCGGCGCGGATGTCGTCATCAGGAGCACCGGCGGGTGCGACGTTCTCGCGCAGCGAGAGCTCGAAGCGGGAGAAGTCCTGGAACACGGCGGTGACCTGGTGCCGCCAGCTTGCGAGGTCGAGGTCGCGCAGGTCGACGCCGTCGACTTCGATGACGCCGTCCGTCGGGTCGTACAGACGGCAGAGGAGCTTCGCGAGAGTGGTCTTTCCGGCGCCGTTGACACCGACGATCGCCAACGACGATCCGGCCGGGATCTCGAGGTCGATGCCGTCGAGCACAGTCTGCGGGGTGTGCGGATAGGCGAAGCGCACGCCGCGCAGCCGGATCTCACGGGCGGGCATCCCGTCGGCGTCGTGTGATCCCACGCGCAGGGCTCCCGCCGGCGCCATCGCGGCCTCGAGCCTTAGCACCGCCGCCACCGGCGCTGCGGCGCCGTCGAGTGCCCAGTTGAGCCCGCCGAAGGCGATCATGCTGGCGCCCACGGCGCCCTGTGCGAACACGACCATGCGTCCGAGTGAGAGCTGCCCGTGCGTCGCGTCGTACGCAAGTGCGATGAACACCGCCGCGTTGGCGACCAGGACGAGAAGCAGGCATCCGAGCACGGACTTCTCGCGCAACCTCGTCGCTTCGTACTGCAGCCGGAACAGCTGGCGGCGCCGGTCGATGAAGCGGTCGACGGTCCAGCCGACCAGGCCGAACAGCCGCAGCTCCTTCGCGGCCGGTGGGTCGACGGCGAGGCGGTAGGCGTAGTCGGCGTTGCGTTGCGCGGCGCGCACCTCGTCCGTGTTGCGGTCCCGCCAGACGGACGACTCGCGCAACAGCCAGTGCGTCGATCCCCAGCCGAGGATCAGGACCAGGGGAGCCCACCATCGATAGCCGAACAACAGGGCGGCCCCGGCGGCACCGCTGACCAGGTCGAGCAGCCCGGTGCCGATGAACTCGACGTTGAGCCGCATCGGAGGCCCGGTCATGCCGGCGTCGAACTCGCGCGCGACGGTGAGGTCATCGGCAAGCGTCGGATCCTCGAGGTGGGCGACGCCCGGCGGCTGAACGCAGGCGTCGGTGAGCCGGTCGAACAGCCACGCGGCCATCCGGCTGCCGAGGTTCTGGCAGATCGCCTGATGGATGGGCGCGAGGACCTGCATCGCGATGAACGTCACCGCGGCGACGGTGACGCCGACAGTCGTCGATCGATGGTGCTGCACCTCGCCGATGACGACGCCGGTCGCGATCGCGAACACTGCCGGCAGGACGCCGCGCAGCAGCAGCACCACCCAGAACGCGATGGCCAGCGGCCGGTCGGCGCGCGGCAGCGCGGCGAAGAACTGCCACTCCTGCCGCTGCCTCAGACCTGTCAGCACGTCAGCACGCTATAGCGTGCTCAGCCGCTGACAAGACCGGTTACGAGGGGCTGGGCGGGGACGCGAGCCAGAGGACGCCGAGGGGCGGAACCCTGAGCGTCGCGCTGGCCGGCTGGCCGTGCCAGGACTCCTCGACCGCCTCCACGGCGCCCATGTTGCCGACGCCGCTGCCGGAGTAGAGCTCGGCGTCGGTGTTGAGGATCTCGCGCCACTCACCGGTGAAGGGCAGACCGACGCGGTAGCCCTCGTGCGGTGCCCCGGCGAAGTTGGCGATGCACGCCACGGCCGACCCGTCGTCGCCCCAGCGGAGGAACGAGAACACGTTGCCTTCGGCGTCGTTGGCGTCGATCCACTGGAAACCCTCGCCGCTGGCGTCCTGGGACCACAGCGCGCGGTGCTCCTTGTAGACGCCGTTGAGGTCGCGGATCAGCTGCCACACCCCGTGGTGGTCGGGCAGGTCGAGCAGCCACCAGTCGAGCGAGCGCGCCTCCGACCACTCCGACTCCTGGCCGAACTCGCTACCCATGAACAGCAGCTGCTTGCCGGGGTGCGCCCACATGAACGCGAACAGCGCGCGCAGGTTGGCCAGCTGCTGCCAGCGGTCGCCCGGCATCTTCCCGAGCAACGAGCCCTTGCCGTGCACGACCTCGTCGTGCGAGAGCGGTAGCACGAAGTTCTCGCTGAACGCGTAGACCAGCGAGAACGTCATCTGGTGGTGGTGCCACTGCCGGTAGACCGGCGGCTTCGAGACGTACTCCAACGTGTCGTGCATCCAGCCCATGTTCCACTTGAAGCCGAACCCGAGCCCGCCGAGGTACGTCGGCCGGGACACGCCCGGCCACGCGGTGGACTCCTCGGCGACAGTGATGATCCCGGGCACCCGCTTGTAGGTGGTCGCGTTCATCTCCTTGAGGAACTCGACTGCGTCAAGGTTCTCCCGGCCGCCGAACTGGTTGGGGACCCACTCGCCTTCCTTGCGCGAGTAGTCGAGGTAGAGCATCGACGCGACCGCGTCGACCCGCAGGCCGTCGATGTGGAACTCCTCCAGCCAGTAGCACGCGTTGGCGACGAGGAAGTTGCGCACCTCGCGCCGGCCGAAGTTGAACACGAGGGTGCCCCACTCCGGGTGCTCACCGAGGCGCGGGTCCTCGTGCTCGTAGAGGGCCGTGCCGTCGAACCGCGCCAGGGCCCACTCGTCCTTCGGGAAGTGTGCGGGCACCCAGTCGACGATGACGCCGATGCCGGCCTGGTGCAGCTTGTCGACGAGGTAGCGGAACTCGTCCGGCGAGCCGAAGCGCGACGTCGGCGCGTAGTAGGACGTGACCTGGTAACCCCACGACCCGCCGAACGGGTGCTCCATCACCGGCAGGAGCTCGACGTGGGTGAACCCGCTCTCGCTGACGTAGTCGACCAGCTGCTCGGCGAGCTCCTTGTAGGACAGGCCCTGTCGCCACGAGCCGAGATGCACCTCGTAGACCGCGACCGGCGAGGAGTACCAGTCGCGCTGCGTCCGCCTGCGGCACCAGTCGGTGTCGCTCCACTCGTAGTCGCTCGAGAAGACGACCGACGCGGTGGCCGGCGGGTGCTCCGTGTGCTGCGCCATCGGGTCGGCCTTCTGCCGCCACACACTGTCCGCGCCGAGGACGTCGTACTTGTACTTCGCGCCGTTGCCCACCCCGGGGATGAACAGCTCCCAGACACCGGACGAGCCGAGGGCGCGCATCGGGAAGGCGACCGAGTTCCAGCCGTTGAAGTCGCCGCTCACCCGTACGCCGCGCGCTGCCGGCGCCCACACCGCGAACGCGGTGCCGGTGATCGGGCCGGTGGGCGAGTCGTAGGTGTGGACGTGTGCGCCGAGCACCTTCCAGAGGTCCTCGTGCCGGCCCTCGCCGATCAGGTGCAGGTCCATCTCGCCGAGCGTCGGCAGGTAGCGGTAGGGGTCGTCCTGCTTGTGCTCGAAGCCGTCGCCGTAGTCGACCAGCAGCCGGTAGTCCGGAACTGTCTCGCGGTCGAGCACGGCGACCCAGAGGCCCTCGTGCTCGTGTCGCAGCTCGTGCTGCTCGTCACCGATGACCACCGCGACCTTGGACGCACCGGGGCGCAGGGCGCGCACTGTCACCTGACCGTCATGAAGATGCGCACCGAGGATGGAGTGCGGGTCGTGGTGCGCGCCGCCGACGACCCGGCCCAGCTCCTCGGTCGTGACCGGACGCGGCGCCGGAGCCGCCGGCGCCTTCGCGGCAGGAGCCTTGGCCGTCGCCGCCTTCGCAGCGGTGGCCTTCTTCGCAGGCGCGCTCTTCTTCGCGGGCTGCTTGTCGGTCACGAGTTCACCTCACCAGCCGCTCGATCGAGCCGAGCGGAATCGGGAGCCAGGTCGGTCGGTTGCGCGCCTCGTACACCACTTCGTAGACGGCCTTGTCGAGCTCCATCGCGCGCAGGAGAACCGCGTCGTCGCGCGGGTCACGCCCGGACGCGCGCGCGTAACCGTCGCAGAACGCCTCTCTGTTTCGTTCTGCCCACTCGTTCGCGCGGTACGCGAGACCGTGGCTGCTCGGCTGCTCGGCCAGCAGATGCTGCGCTGCGTAGTCGAACGATCGCAGCATGCCCGCGACGTCGCGCAGCGGGCTCATCAAGGCGGTGCGCTCCGACAGCGGCCGGGCCGGCTCGCCCTCGAAGTCGATGATCTTCCATCCCTCGTCGACGCGCAGCGCCTGACCGAGGTGGAAGTCGCCATGGATGCGCTGGATGGGTACGCCGGCCGGCAGCGCCGCGACCTCGTCGTACGCCGACCGCAGCGCGTCCGCGAACGGCGTCAGCTCCGGCACGACGGCGAGAGCGGCGTCGAGCCGCTCGTGCATCTGCTTGGCGGTGGCGGCGTTCTCCGCCTGGTCGGCGCGGCGCGACGGCAGCGTCTGCGCGAGCAGCGAGTGCACCTCGGCGGTCACCGCGCCCAGGCGTTCGGACTCACCGGCGAAGTCGCCGCCGACCTCGTCGGCGTGCAGGTCGGCCTCGGCGTACAGGTCCCGGACGCTGGTCACGGCGAGCGCCCAGCCCTCGCTGGCTCCGCGCAGGAACGGCTGCAGCATCCCGAGAGTCGTGGTGGTGCGTCCCTCGGGCGTCTCGAGCTCCGTCTCCAACCAACCAAGAGGTGGTACGACGGCGGCCGACCCCGCTTCAGCCAGTGCGCGGGTGATCTCGAGGTCGGGGTTGAGGCCGTGCGCGACCTTGCGGAAGAGCTTGAGGATGTAGGTCTCGCCGAACACGATCGAGGTGTTGGACTGCTCCGCGCCCATGACGATGCTGGTCAGGTCGGTCTCGAGCTCGGTGCCCGGCAGGTGACGGCACCGCAGCCCGTGCTCGTCCTCCTCCTCGGCCACCATCTGCAGCAGGACGTGCGTCAGCTCGGCGTCGTGCGCGGCGTCGTAGAGGAGCTCGTCGCCGGACACGCCGATGACGGCGTGCTCGAGACGCTGCGGCAGCTCGCGCCGGCGGCCGATGAGGAGCTGGTAGGTCTCGGTGTCCTCGCCGAGGTCGACGGCGACGAGCACATGGCGCAGCTGCGGGTCGCCCTCGACCAGGACCCGCTCGGCCACGCGGTTCACCTCGTGGATCTCGCGGCCCTTCGCGCCGAACCACCGCTGGTGCGGCAGCCACTCCATGAGGAGTGCGATCTCGGTGGTCATCGCGTTGGGTGGCATGGTCACTCCTCCACCGTCGCGAGCTGGAACCAGTAGAAGCCGTGGCCGGGCAGGGTGAGGAGGTAGGGCAGCTCGCCGACGCGCGGGAAGTGCACGCCACCGAGCAGCTCGAGCGGGGTGCGCCCCTCGAACCGGCGCAGGTCCAGCTCGACCGGCTGGGCGAACCGCGACAGGTTGTTGACGCAGAGCACGACGTCGTCGCCGAACTCGCGCACGAACGCGAGCACGCTCGGGTTGGACGAGCCGAGCTCCTCGTAGCTGCCCATGCCGAACGTCGGGTGGCGCTTGCGCGTGTCGATCATCCGGCGGGTCCACTGCAGCAGCGACGTCGACGACCGCATCTGCGCCTCGACGTTGATGACCTGGTAGCCGTAGACCGGGTCCATGATGACCGGCAGGTAGAGCCGCTGCGGGTCGCACGTGGAGAACCCGGCGTTGCGGTCGGGCGTCCACTGCATCGGTGTGCGCACGCCGTCGCGGTCACCGAGGTAGATGTTGTCGCCCATGCCGATCTCGTCGCCGTAGTAGAGGACCGGCGAACCCGGCAGCGACAGCAGCAGCGCGGTGAACAGCTCCATCTGGTTGTGGTCGTTCTCGAGCAGCGTCGCGAGCCGGCGGCGGATGCCGATGTTGGCCTTCATCCGCGGGTCGCGCGCGTACTCGCTGTACATGTAGTCGCGCTCTTCGTCGGTGACCATCTCGAGCGTCAGCTCGTCATGGTTGCGCAGGAAGATGCCCCACTGGCAGTTGTCCGGGATCGGCGGCGTCTTCGCGAGGATCTCCGAGATCGGGTAGCGCTGCTCCCGGCGTACGGCCATGAAGATGCGCGGCATCACCGGGAAGTGGAACGCCATGTGGCACTCGTCGCCGCTGCCGAAGTATTCGACGACGTCTTCCGGCCATTGGTTGGCCTCGGCGAGCAGCACCTTGTCCGGGTAGAGCGCGTCGACCTCCTTGCGCACCCGCTTGAGGAACTCGTGCGTGCGCGGGAGGTTCTCGCAGTTGGTGCCCTCCTCCTCGAACAGGTAGGGGATCGCGTCGAGGCGGAAGCCGTCGATGCCGAGGTCCAGCCAGAACCGCAGGACCTCGAGCATCGCCTCCTGTACGGCGGGGTTCTCGTAGTTGAGGTCGGGCTGGTGGGAGAAGAAGCGGTGCCAGTAGTACTGCTGGCGCACGGGGTCCCAGGTCCAGTTGGAGCTCTCGGTGTCGACGAAGATGATCCGCGCGTCTTCGTACTTGAGCTTCGTGTCGCTCCAGACGTAGAAGTCGCCGAAGGGGCCCGTCGGGTCCTCGCGGGACGCCTGGAACCACGGGTGCGCGTCGGACGTGTGGTTCATGACCAGGTCGGCGATGATCCGCATGCCGCGCTTGTGGGCCGCCTCGATCAGCTCGACGAAGTCACCGAGGTCGCCGAACTCCGGCAGCACCTTGAGGAAGTCGGCGATGTCGTAGCCGCCGTCGCGCAGTGGCGACTCGTAGATCGGCAGCAGCCAGATGCAGTCGATGCCCAGCCAGTGCAGGTAGTCGAGCTTCTGCGTCAGGCCGCGGATGTCCCCGGTGCCGTCGCCGTTGGAGTCGGCGAAGCCGCGGATCAGCACCTCGTAGAAGACCGCGCGCTTGTACCAGAGCGGGTCGCGCGGCTCCTCGATCCCGTCGACGACCGGCACGTCGGGAAGTGGCGCGGCCGTCATGACGCTGCACCCCTCGTTAGTGCCCGCATTACTGGGGCCGCCGTACGACGAAGATGTGCGCCGGCTCGAAGAAGGGGTCGAGCCGCACGTAGTTGTGCTCGCCCCACGTCCAGGTCGCTCCGGTCAGCTCGTCGTGCACCTCGAACGCCTCACCCGGCTCGAGTCCGAGCGCCGCCATGTCGACGTGCAGCGTCGCCTCGCGCACGCTGTGCGAGTCGAGGTTGACGACGACCAGGACGCAGTCGTTGAACAGCTCGTCGCGCTTGGAGAACGCGATGATCTGGTCGTTGTCGGGGGTGTGCCAGCGGAAGTTGCGCAGCTGACGCAGGGCCGGGTGCTGCTTGCGGATCTCGTTGAGCCGGGTGATGTAGGGCGTCAGCGTGCGGCCGCTGCGCTCCGCGGCGGCCCAGTCGCGCGGTCGGTACTGGTACTTCTCGCTGTCGAGGTACTCCTCGCTGCCCGGGCGTACGGCGACGTGCTCGTAGAGCTCGTAGCCGGAGTAGACGCCCCAGCTCGGCGACATCGTCGACGCGAGCGCCGCGCGGATCTTGAAGGCGGGCGGCCCGCCGTACTGCAGGTAGGCGTGCAGGATGTCCGGAGTGTTGACGAAGAAGTTGGGGCGCAGGAAGTCGACCGTCTCCTGGCTGAGCTCGGTGAGGTACTCCTCGAGCTCCCACCGCTCGTTGCGCCAGGTGAAGTAGGTGTAGGACTGGGTGAAGCCGACCTTCGCGAGCGTCGCCATCATCGGCGGCTTCGTGAACGCCTCCGCCAGCCAGATGATCTCCGGGTGCTCCTTGCGCACCTCGCCGATGAGCAACTCCCAGAACGCGACCGGCTTCGTGTGCGGGTTGTCGACGCGGAAGATCGTGACGCCGTGGTCGATCCAATGGTCGACCACCCGCTTGACCTCTTGCCTGATGCCGTCCGGGTCGTTGTCGAAGTTGATCGGATAGATGTCCTGGTACTTCTTCGGCGGGTTCTCGGCGTAGGCGATCGTGCCGTCGACTCGCACCGTGAACCACTCGGGATGCTCCTTGACCCACGGGTGGTCGGGGGAGCACTGCAACGCCAGGTCGAGGGCGACCTCGAGGTTGTTGCGCTTCGCCTCGGCGACGAACGCGTCGAAGTCGTCGATGGTGCCGAGGTCGGGGTGGACCGCGTCGTGTCCGCCTTCGGCCGCGCCGATCGCCCAGGGTGACCCGGGGTCGTGCGGCCCGATGTCCTGTGGCCGCCCGCCCGGGAACTCCGGGGTGTTCGGGCCCTTGCGGAACGCCGTGCCGATCGGGTGGATGGGCGGCAGGTAGACGACGTCGAAGCCCATCGCGGCGACGGCGGGCAGGCGCTTTGCGGCGTCCTTGAACGTGCCGGAGCGCGGCGGGTCGACGCCATTCTCCGACAACTTGGCGCCCTCGCTGCGTGGGAAGAACTCGTACCAGGCGGAGAAGCGCGCGCGCTCCCGCTCGACGAGCAGCAGGTAGTCCTCGCTCGGCGTCACCAGCTCGCGGACCGGATGGGCGTCGACGACCGCTACGAGGTCCGGGTCCAGCGCCGGTGCGATGCGGTCCTCGGGGCTGCGGTCGGCGTCGCGCAGCGCGGTGACGGCCTTGAGGATCGCCGGGCGGCTGGCCTTCGGTGCGGCCCCGGCGGCGCGCTCGTGCAGCTGCGCACCGGTCTCGCAGACCAGGTCGACGTCCTGGCCCAAGGGGACCTTGATCTCGGCGTCGTGCCGCCAGGTGCCGATGGGGTCGCCCCAGGCCTCGACGCGGAAGGTCCACATGCCTTCCCGGTCGACGCGCAAGCTCGTCTCCCAGCGGTCCGTCGTACCGATGTCAGGCAGCTTGTGCATGCGGTTGAACGGCTGCCGAGAGCCGTCCGGCGCGATCACGACCACGTCGGCGGCGACCATGTCGTGGCCCTCGCGGAACACGGTCGCGGTCACCGGAACGGTCTCGCCCACCGCCGCTTTCGCCGGCCACCGCCCGCAGTCGACAACGGGCCTCACGTTCGTGATGGGGATGCGTCCGATCATCGAGGCCGAACCTACCCACGCCCTCTTGCCCTGAACGTCCCGGTCCGTCCGGCCCGGCTACGGCCCCCGCTCGCACGTTTTCTCCCCGTGATCATGGCGTTGCGGTAGGCGCAACGCCAAGATCACGGCCGTAATCCTGGCGCAACGCCATGATCACGAAGGAAGGGGCCCGCGGGCTGGGTAGGGTCGCGGGGCGTGAGAGCACTCCGCCGGTTCACCGTCCGCGCTGCGCTTCCGGACGAGCTCGAGCAGCTCGGCGAGCTCGTCATGAACCTGCGCTGGTCCTGGAACCCCGACGCGCTGGACCTGTTCGAGTCCGTCGACCCCGAGACCTGGGAGGCGGTCGGCCACGACCCGGTCCGGCTCCTCGGCGAGATGAGCGCCGACCGGATGGCCGCGCTGGGCAAGGACCGCCGGTTCCTGCGGCGGCTGCAGGACACGTACGACGACCTGCAGGACTATCTGACCCAGCCGCGCTGGTACCAGAGCCTGAAGGACGTACCGGCCTCGATCGCGTACTTCTCACCCGAGTTCGGCATCACCGAGGTGCTGCCGCAGTACAGCGGCGGCCTCGGGATCCTCGCCGGCGACCACCTGAAGGCCGCCAGTGACCTCGGCGTCCCCATCGTCGGCGTCGGACTGCTCTACCGCCGCGGCTACTTCAAGCAGAGCCTGAGCCCGGACGGCTGGCAGCAGGAGCGCTACCCGCCGCTCGACCCGAACGGCCTGCCCCTGCTCCTCCTCCGCGATCCGGACGGCACTCCCGTCAAGGTCGGCGTCGGCCTACCTGGCGGCGGGCAGTGCAAGGCGCAGATCTGGCGCGCGCAGGTCGGTCGCGTGCCGCTGCTGCTGCTCGACAGCGACATCGAGGACAACGCGCCGGCCGAGCGCGACGTCACCGACCGGCTCTACGGCGGCGGCACCGACCACCGTCTGCTGCAGGAGATGCTGCTCGGCATCGGCGGCGTGCGGGCCATCCGCGAGTTCTGCGCTGTTTCCGGTCACGCCGAGCCGGAGGTCTTCCACACCAACGAAGGCCACGCCGGCTTCCTCGGCATCGAGCGCATCCGCGAGCTTGCGGAGAACGAAGGACTCGACTGGGACGAGGCGCTCGCCGCGGTACGCGCCGGCACCGTCTTCACGACGCACACACCCGTTCCCGCGGGCATCGACCGGTTCCCGATCGACATGATCGAGCACCACTTCGGCGGGGACAACGCGAGCAAGGGCGCACCGGTCGAGCGCATCCTCGAGCTCGGCGCCGAGGACGACCCCGAGAAGTTCAACATGGCCCACATGGGGCTGCGGCTCGCGCAGCGCGCCAACGGTGTGAGCAAGCTGCACGGCATCGTCAGCCGCGAGATGTTCGGCGGGCTGTGGCCGGGCTTCGACACCGCCGACGTGCCGATCAGCAGCGTCACCAACGGCGTGCACGCCCCCACCTGGGTGGCGCGCGAGGTGATGGAGCTCGCCGAGCGCGAGGTGGGGCCGAAGCTCGTGCAGGAGGCGCACGGCTGGGAGGACATCGTCCGCGTGTCCGACGACGCGATCTGGGCGACCCGGCGCGTGCTGCGCACCCGCCTCGTCGACGAGGTGCGCCGGCGGCTGCGCGAGTCCTGGCTGCACCGTGGTGCCTCCGAGGCGGGGCTCGGATGGATCGAC
>Ga0207652_10001551_pt1 | contig 20249 bp, 14 predicted proteins | sample KBSC63BmetaG_FD_184334 | JGI IMG/M metagenome (GOLD analysis project Ga0207652, IMG submission 184334) | Corn rhizosphere microbial communities from Kellogg Biological Station, Michigan, USA - KBS C6-3B metaG (SPAdes) (version 2) | ecosystem: Host-associated > Plants > Roots > Rhizosphere ... | reverse complement strand
CGCGACACGCCGAACGGCGTCACCACCAGCTGGGAGTGGGACGAGAACTGGGAGGCCTGGACGGCGCGCACGCCCAGCGGCTGGTCCGCCGAGATCCGCATCCCCCTGCGCATCCTGCGCTTCACCTCCCGGCTGCCCGTGCAAAGCTGGGGCTTCTCGGCGGAGAGATTCATCGCCACCCGGCAGGAGACGGATGTCTGGCCGTTCGTCCCGCGTGAGGCGGCCAACCCGATGGAGTACTACGGACGCCTGGGCGACCTGCGCGATCTGAAGGCGCGAGAGCCGTTGGAGCTGCGCCCGTTCGTGCTGGGGCAGGTGCGCCACCTGGGTGCCGATCCCACCATGACCGTCAGCGGCTTCGACGAGGGGGCGTCGGCGGGCCTGGACATGAAGCTGCACCTGGGCCAGTCGGTGACGCTGGACGCGGCGATCCGGCCCGACTTCGCCCAGGTCGAGGCCGACGAGCTGACCTTCAACTTCATCAACCGCTACGAGATCTTCTACCCCGAGAAGCGGCCCCTCTTTCTGGAAGGCGCCGAGCAGTTCGTGACGCCGCTGCAGCTGTTCTACTCGCGCCGCATCGGCTCGTCGCCGGCGACGCCGACGCTGCAGACGGGCCAGTCGGAGCGGTTCGTCAGCGTGCCCGACGCGGCGACGATCTACGGCGCGGCCAAGCTGATCGGACGCTTGAACGACAGATGGACGGTGGGAACCCTGTCGGCCCTGACCTCGCGCAACGACTACCAGGTCGTGGTCAGCCCGGCCGGCACCATCCAGTCGCGCACCGCCGAGCCGCTGACGGCGTTCAACGTGCTGCGCCTGCGCCGCGACGTCGGCGGCGGCGCGCAGGTCGGCTTCCTGGGCACGGCCACCACCCGCTTCGAGAACACCGACGCGAACACCATCTGCCCCTCGGGCCTGCCCACCACGCCCGGCCTCCCCCGCTGCTTCCGCGACGCGTACGTCGGCGGCCTGGACGGCTTGTGGCGCTCGCCCAGCGGCAATTACCTGGCGTCCGCGCAGCTGGTCGGCGGCCTCGTCCAGCACGGGCAGACCGAGAGGCAGCTGGACGGGACCGCCATCGGACCGGGGGCACGCGGGGTGGGGGGCTGGGTGCGGGTGGCGAAGGACGGCGGCAGCCCGCTGCTGGCCGACCTGACCTACACCGGCCTCGGGCGCTGGCTGACGTTCAATGATCTGGGCTTCATGCCGCGCCAGAACCTGCACGAGCTGAAGGGCGGCCTCGAGCTGCGCACGCTGGAGCCCGGGCCGGTGACGCTGGAGCGCCACCTGCGCCTGGACGTCACCACCGATCGCAACCTGGACGGGCTGGACCTGGGCACGCTGGCCGAGCTGGGCGCGTCGGTGCGGCTGCGCAACTTCTGGAACCTGCGCCTGTCGGCCGAGACGTCGCCGGCGCGCTTCGATGACCGCGAGGTGGGCGACGGAACCGCCCTGCAGCGGGCGCTGTTCGTGGGCAGCAAGGCCGAGGTGGCCACGGATCCCTTGCGCGTCTGGTCCTTCGACGTGAAAGGCGAGGTACGCTTCATGGCGTCGGCCTTCTACGTGAGCGGCCAGTCCTCGGTGACGTTGCGACCGCTGCCGCAGCTCGAGGTCAGCCTGATCCCGCAGGCCACCTACGCGCAGGGCGAGCCGCGCTTCGCCTGGCACGCCTCGAGCCCGGTGTTCGGGCGCCAGCGCGCCAGCAGCGCCGGCGCGACCTTCCGCACCAGTTACACCTTCACGCCCCGCCTGTCGCTGCAGACGTACGCGCAGCTGTTCCTGACCGCCGAGCACTACGACGCATTCTTCGACGCGCCCACGGGGCCGGGCGTCCGGGTGCGGCTAGCGGACCTGACGCCGCACCCGAATCGCGATATCACGGACGCCGACTACGAAGAGGCGGCCCTGAACATGAACGTCGTCCTGCGCTGGGAGTACCGGCTGGGCTCGACCCTGTTCCTGGTCTACAGCCGCTCCCAGGCGCCCGCCGTCGGTCTGGCGCCCGGCGAGGCGGCGGCGCTGCGGGCGGGCGACGTGACGCGCGTCCCGGCGATCGACATGATCCTGGCCAAGCTGTCGTTCTGGTGGGCGACCTGATGGATGGCCCGCCGGGCCGGGACGGCCGACCGGGCGGCACGGCCCTACAGTTTTCGGCTGCGGTGGACTAGACTGTCGGCCTTTCCTTCCGTCTTCTCCTCCGTCTTCTCCGTCTTCCCCCCTCAGTCCTTCCTCTTGGCTTTTCAAAAGGTTCCAGGCCTCGATCGGCGGCGTGACCCGCGCGGTCGAGGGGAGTTCAAAAGCATGAAATCTCGAAGTGTCGCCCGGGTGGTGTGTCTGTCGTCGCTGTTCTCGGCCGCGGTGGCGGGCCTGGCTGGATCGGCCAGCGCCCAGTCGCTGCGCCCGAACATCATGTTCATCTTCGACACGTCGGGTTCGATGGCCCAGAGCACGGGGACCCAGACGGTCGGCGAAGGCACGAACGTCTGCCCGGCCGGCACCACCAGCCGCATCTACAACCTGAAGCAGGCGCTGCGTTCGGCCCTGCAGCAGGTGGGCACCGACGAGGCGAACTTCGGCCTGATGAGCTTCCCCATGGCGGTCGGTACCAACTTCGACGGCACCTGCACCACCGGCGGCGGCGCCCCACGGGTCGCGCCGGGACACTACTCGGCCAGCCCCACGCAGACCGGCGTCACCACGCCAAATCGCACCGTGACCCAGGGGACCAACGGCACGTCGACCGCCTCGACCTTCACGGGCGGCTGCCTGATGTCGACGAATAGGGGCAACGAAACCGCGTTCGGCCCCTGGTTCGTCACGGGCGGCGGCGAGGTGCTGCGGGTCGGTGTCACCACGGCGGCGGGGACCGCCACGCCCACGGCGGCGAACTACGACCCCGCCGACGGAAACATCGGCGCCGTCTACAAGTGGATCGACAACACCGAGCTGCCCGTCGGCACCGGCGCCGTGACCGACCCCGAACTGCACGCGCTGGGGTACACCCCGCTCGGCCGTTCGTTCTTTTACGCGCGCAGCTACTTCGACGGTCTGGTGAAGCCGAACGATCCCAAGTCGACCTGTCGCCAGAACGTCGTCATCATGGTGACGGACGGCGCCGAGACGTGCGACGACTCCACCCCGCCCGACAGCTCGTTCAACCTGGCGGACTGCACGGGGGGCGGCAACTACGACTACTACCACCCGATCGCGCAGGCCTGCCGCCTGTTCCGCCAGTCGGGCATCAAGGCGTACCTGGTGACGGACACCGGGCTGTCGTCGACCGAGCTGGCGACCGCTGACAAGATCGCCAACGCCGGCGGCACCACCGCCGCCATCCGCGTCTCGCTGGCCGACGCCAACGCCGCCAAGGCCGCCATCGTCGGCATCATCGCCAGCACCGTGCCGCCGCCCGAGATGTGCAACGGCAAGGACGACAACTGCAACGGCATCATCGACGAGGGCGTGGCGAACATGTGCCCTTACAGCAAGACCGATCCGAACGATGCGGACAACAAGCTGGGGACCGCCGCCAAGCACTGCGCGGTGGAGACCGCGAACTGCCTGGACGACAACTGCAACGGGGTCGTCGACGAGGGTTTCCCTCCGAACGCCTGCGGCATGCCCGGTGGCTGCCCGGTCCCCCCCGAGGTCTGCGACGGCATCGACAACAACTGCAACGGTGACGTCGACGAGGGCTTCAACGTGGGCGTGGCCTGCGACAACGGCCTGTCCGGTTCGTGCCGCCGCGTCGGCCTGACCGAGTGCTCGGCCGATCACACGGGCGTCACGTGCAACCTGGGTGACGCGCCCATCACCGCCGAGATCTGCAACGGCATCGACGACGACTGCAACGGACAGATCGACGATGGCCCGCTGCCCGGTGTGGGGCTGGAGTGCGGCGTGCAGGGCATGGGCTGCTCGAAGGGCGTCACGGTCTGCCTGAACGGCAAGATCGTCTGCAACGCCACCTCGAACCCGAAGCCCGAGGTCTGCAACGGCCTGGACGACGACTGCAACGGCGTCATCGACGACGGGACCTTCCCGGGCGTCGGCGATTCGTGTCTTTGCCCGGGGCTGACGCAGGCCGAGGTGGGGCAGGGGATGTGCCGCGCCGGCCGCCTGGTGTGCAAGGGCGTCCAGGGGATCGTCTGCGACGGCTGCGTGCTCCCCTCGCCGGAGATCTGCGACGGCAAGGACAACGACTGCGACGGCGCGGGCGACAACAGCGCCACCTGCCCGAGCGGGTTCGGCTGCCGCGACGGCGCCTGCGCGCTGCAGTGCCGTCCTGGCGAGTTCCCCTGCCCGCCGGGTTATGACTGCAGCGCCGACAACTACTGCATTCCGAACCGGTGCAAGAACGTCACCTGCGCCGCCGATCAGAAGTGCGACCTGGCGACCGGGAGCTGTGTCGACCTTTGCTACAAGATCAGCTGCCTCAGCGGTCAGACCTGCTCGGGCGGCAAGTGCCTGGATTGCTCGAACAGCACCCAGTACGCCTGCCAGCCCGGTCAGACCTGCGTGGGCCGCCAGTGCGTCACCGACCTGTGCTACGGCGTGACCTGTGACACCGCCACCGAGTACTGCGCGAACGGCGCCTGCGTTCCCATCACCTGCTCCCCCGCCTGCGGCGCCGGGCAGGAGTGCTTCGCGGGCCAGTGCCGCACCTCGCTCTGTTCGACGGCGAACTGCGCGGCCGGCACGTACTGCGACCCGGGGACCGGCGCCTGTCTGCCCGATATGTGCGTCGGCAAGGCCTGCGCTTACTGCGCGAAGGCCACCGGCGAGTGCACCACCGACCCCTGCGGGAACGTGCAGTGTCCCTTCTGCTACACGTGCCAGGTGGATCCGAGCGGCACGCCATCCTGCCAGCCGCAGAACCAGCAGTGCGAGGCCCTGAAGGTCGAGACGGGCAGCGCCGGCGGTGGCTGCTCGTGCAGCGTCGACGACGGTCACGGCCTGTCCGGGCTGGCCGGCCTGTTCTCGATGGCGGCCTTCGCGCTGGTGCTGCGTCGCCGGCGCCGGTGATCGGCGAGCAACGTGATGCAAGACGGGCACGACGGAATGGCCCCCGGGATGCCCGCCCGTACGTGCTAGATTCGCCCGGCTAGTCGCGATGGCCTTGCACGGTCGATACACCGTCGTTCGGAAGCTCGCCAACGGCGGGATGGCCGAGATATTCCTGGCGTCGCAACAGGGTCACGAAGGCTTTCAAAAGCCGGTGGTGCTGAAGCGCATCCTGGGGAGCATCTACTCGGATCCGCAGTTCCGGAACATGCTCATCGACGAGGCGCACATCTCGATGAGCCTCACCCACAGCAACATCGTGCAGGTGCTGGATCTGGGCCTGGCGGGCGGGCGCTACTTCCTGGTGCTGGAGCTGGTGGACGGCTGGGACCTGGGGCAGATTCTGCAGCGTTGCCGGGCGACGGGGCTGCCGCTGCCGTCCGAGCTGGCGGTGTTCGTGGCGACCGAGGTATGCCGGGCGCTGGCGTACGCGCACGCGAAGCGCGGGCCCGACGGCCAGCCGCTGGGGATCGTCCACCGCGACATCAGCCCGAACAACGTGCTGATCAGCGAGCACGGCGAGGTGAAGCTGGCCGACTTCGGCATCGCCAAGGCGATGAACAAGCGCGAGCAGACCGGCACCGGCGTCGTCAAAGGGAAGGTGTCGTTCATGTCGCCCGAGCAGGCGCTGGGCCGCGCCATCGACGCGCGCTCGGACATCTTCTCGCTGGGGACGCTGCTGTACCTGATGCTGGTGGGCATCCGCCCCTTCGACGGCTCGACCGATCTCGAGACGTTGCTGCGCGTGCAGCGCGGCGACTTCAAGACGCCCGGCCGGGTGCGGCCCGACCTGCTGCCCGAGCTGGCGCGCATCATCGAGCGCGCCATGCGCTTCTTGCCTGACGAGAGGTACCCGACCGCGGACGACATGCTGGGCGACCTGGAGCGCCTGCTGCGGACGCAGTTCGGGGCCGTGGGACAGACCGAGTTGAAACACTATCTGAACGAACTGGGCCAGCGCGACGGCGTGCCCCCCATCGGCCGCGCCAAGCCCATCATCGACGATCCCGAATCGAGCGGCGCCGAGCTGGTCGAGGGCAATGCGGTCGTGCTGGCGGACGCGAAGGACGACATCTCGGACGAGCGCACGGATCTGGCTGAGCTGAGCGCGGTGGCCGGTGACGAGCCGCCGCGCTTCACCCGGCGCACCGTGGACATGGCGCGCCCGGGCGCGGTGGCGCGGGAGGGGTCGGGCCGGGGTAGCCGCGGCGTCGACATGTTCAGCCGCGAGTTGACGCCGGCGGGCCGGTCCACGCGGCGGGTCGTCGAGGAGCTGTCGATCCCCGAGGGCGCCGTGCAGGAGGAGCCCCCCGAGCGCTTCCGCCGCAAGAAGAGCCGCACCGGCACGGTGGTGATGTTCGTCATCGCCATCGCTGGGGCAGGGTTCGGGATGGCGCGCTATCTGGGCCTGATCGGTTCACCGAAGGTGGCGCCGACGCCGGTGGTGATGCCTTCGCCGGCGGCCGCCGCGCCCGCCGTGCCTGTCACCCCGCCGAAGGCCCCGGCGCCCGAGAAGGCCGCCGCCAGGCCCGCCGCGCCGCCCGCGGGGGTGAAGGAGCCGGCAGCGGTGCCGGCCGTTGCCCCGAAGCCGCCGGCCGAACCGCCGAAGACCGCCGAAGCGGTCAAGGCGCCCGAGAGCCCCAAGGCCGCGGAGCGAAGCGCGCCCGCCGAGAAGCCGGCCCGCAAGGGTCACGGTTCGCGGGAGCGCGACGTCTTCAAGGAGAGCGCCAAGCGCGTCCGCAGCCTGTCGCAAGGGATCGACCAGTTCCCGCCGGGGACAATCGACCTACCGCCCCCCGCCCCCAGCTCCGACTCCCCGTAGCGCTCGGTGCTAAGCCGCCGCTCTACAGACGCTGGGCCGGTTCCGGCGTAGGCGGGGCGCGCACATCGGCGGCGCGTGCCAGCACGCACGCTTTTCTGTTTTCTCCGCGAGCCGTGTCTAAGGCCATGAAGTCGAAATGACGACGACTTAGCCCACACGGATAACAAGGAGATCACGCGATGCACCTCCGTTCGAACCGCCTTCTTTGGACCCTGAGCCTGGCCCTGGTGACGACCGCCGGCGCGTGCGCCAAGGACGATGGTGATGACTTCAAGGACGGCGTTCCCCAGAGCCAGGACGTGGCGCTGGTCGTTCCCGGGAACGGGGCGAATGGCAGCGCGCTGACCGCCGCCGATGGCACCACCGCCGTGCAGGGGGGCCTTGCGAACCAGCAGGCCGACTTCTACAAGCTGACCCGCGACGTCACCGTGGTGGTCAACACCGCCACTGTCGGCGTGCTGGCGCTGGTGAAGACGGTGACGAACTACCCGCCCTCGTCGGTCGAGATGGACACGGCCGTGTGGGGCCCCTATACCGATCCGCTGTCGCCCAACACCTGGCGCCTGACGGTGAACCGCGTCGCGAAGGGGCAGTTTCACTACGTGCTGGAAGGCAAGGCGAAGACCGCCGACGACACGGGGTACGTGACCGTGCTGTCCGGGGATCACAACCTGGCCGATCCCACCGCGCACCGCCGCCTGAACGTGCCGGACTACGGCAGCGGCGACTTCCTGCTGGACTGGAACGCCGCGCAGACGCTGCCCGAGCACGACGACAACGTCGGCACGGCCGCGTTCACCTACAGCCGCCTCAGCCCGACCTCGCCCGTGACCATCGCCGTCACGTTCACGCAGGTGAAGGACAAGGACACCGGCATGCTGATCGACGCGGGCTACGCCTACACCGCCACGCCGGGCCAGGGCGGCAGCTTCGACTTCAAGCTGACGAAGGACTTCATCACCACCACCGCGGCGCTGGAGACGATGTCGATCCACAGCCGCTGGCAAGAGACGGGCGCCGGCCGCTCGGACGTCATGATCTCGGGCGGTGACGTCGCGGCGACGACCGCCACGGCGCAGGGGGGCGCGACGGCGAGTGAATGTTGGGACGCGAACTTCCTCAGCGTCTACATGACGAACAGCTACGGCGACCCGGCGAAGATGTGGGGCGCGGAAACCTCGTGCGCGTTCACGCCCGCGATGTACTCTGCTCTCTGATCCAATGGCTTTTGGCCGCCGAGAGTTACGCGTGATTTCGGGAGGACGCGCCGCACGGGGCGAGACCCCCGCGTCCGCGGCCCTGGCCGAAGCGCGCACCGCCGACTTGCACCAGCTGTACACGCGCTTCGGCGGCAGCGTGTACGGCCGCTGTCACTACCTGCTACGAGACAAGGCGAAGGCCGAGGACGCCATGCAGGACGTGTTCGCCAAGGCGCTGGATCACGGGGCCGGCTTTCGGGGCGAGTCGTCGCCCATGACCTGGCTGATGACCATCGCCACCAACCACTGTCTGAACCTGCTGCGCGCCGAGCGCGCCCCCTGGCACGCCAAGTTCGCCGAGCACGAGACGGGGCGGGCCAGCCGCCAGGCCGACGGCGCAGGCCCGCACCTGTTCGAGAACCGCGAGGCCGTCCGCCAGGCGTTGAGCCGGGTCGATCCCGAGACGCAGGCGGTGGCCATTCACTACTACGTCGACGAGATGACGCTGGAGGAGGTCGCCGCCGCCGTCGGGCGCTCGATCCCCACCGTCCGCAAGCGCCTGGAGACCTTCGCGGCGCTGAGCGGAGAGGAGCTTTCTTCATGACCGAGCTGACAGGAGCCCCGCCGGGGCTGAACCCGTCCGGACCCGCGCGCGGGCACACCGGCGAGCTGCGCCTGCGCCGCTTCCTGGCGGACGAGCTGGCGGGCGACGAGAGGGAGGCGGTCGCCCACCACGCCGCCGCGTGCGCCGAGTGCGCGCGCCGCCTGGAAGGCCTGCGCGCCGAGCAGCGCGCCTTCGAGGGGCACGTCTCGTTCGACCGCTTCGCCGCGGGCGTGGAGCGCGCCGCGCGCGTTCCGCACCACGGCAAGTCGGCGCTGCGCTGGTGGAAACGGCCCACCAGCGCCGTCTCGTTCGCGGGCATGTTCGGCCTGGGCGCGATCGCCGCGACCGTCGCCCTGATCGTCACCGCCCAGCCGCTGTTCGAGCAGATCCGCGTCCGCAACGCCGCCGACGCGGCCCTGCACCGGAACAACCTGAAGGGGGGCGGCCCCGAGATGGCGATCCGCATCGCCGCGCCCGACGACGGCGCGCAGCGGACCGCCGCCGCCACGACGATCGAGCCGCTGGCGCGGGGCGAGCGGTTGCGCATCGGCGTGAAGCCGGGCGGCCGGCGCTACTTGTTCGCGGTGTCGATCGACGACAAGGGGGTGGTGACGGCGCTGTATCCCGAGACGGGGGTCAGCGTGGCGGTGCCGCCCACCACCGATCTGCAGTACCTGCCGGACAGCGTCGAGCTGACCGGCCGGGGCGTCGAGCGGCTGATCGTCGTGCTGAGCGACGAGCCGCTGGAGCTGGACATCATGCGCCAGGCGGCGGTGGCCGCGTTCCAGAAGGCGAAGGGCGACGTGGCCCACATGCCCGCGCTGGTGATCGAGGGCGATCAGTTCCACCGCGACTTTCAGAAGCCCTGAGCGGGGCCCGTCCGGCGTTCGAAGTTTGCTGGCAATCCCACGATGCGGTTCCCTCTGCGATCCGATCTTCGCCGCCAGGTGGCGGCGCTGGCGCTGGCCGTGGGGCTGGGCGCGGCCGGGGCGGCGCGCGCCGATGAGCTGCACCGCTTCGCGCTGATCGCCGGGAACGATCGGGGCGGCAGCGGCACGCGCCCGCTGGCCTACGCGAAGGAGGACGCGCGCAAGGTGTGGGACGTGCTGACGCGGCTGGGGAACGTGCGCGCGGAAGACGCCACGCTGTTGCTGGACGGCGACGCGGCCCGGTTCGTGACCGCGCTGGGCGAGGCCGAGCAGCGGGCGCGCGCCGCGGCGGCGCGCGGTGAGAAGACGGCGCTGATCGTCTACTACTCGGGCCACGCCAGGGACGGCGCCCTGCGCCTGGGCGACAGCGCGCTGCCGCTGGCGGCGCTGAAGGCGCGGCTGGCTCAGGCGCCGTTCGACGTGCGCATCGGCATCTTCGACGCCTGTCAGTCGGGCGCGATGACGCGCACCAAGGGGGCGCGCAAGGCCCCGGCGTTCGAGATCGACACCGCCAATCAACAGGCCGCGCGCGGCATGGTGCTGTTGACCTCCAGCGCGTCGGACGAGGACTCGCAAGAGTCGGATCTGATCGGCGGCAGCTACTTCTCGCACCACCTGGCGTCCGGGCTGCTGGGGGGCGCGGACAAGTCGGGCGACGGCCGCGTCACGCTGTCCGAGGCCTACGCGTATGCCTACGACCGTACGGTGGCGGACACGGCCGACAGCGCGGCCGGCGCGCAGCACCCCACCTTCAGCTACGACCTGGCCGGCAACGGCGATCTGGTGCTGACCGACGTGGTGGCGCGCCGCGAGGGCCTGCTGTTCCCCGCCCAGGCGCCCGCGGGCACCTACTTCCTGGTCGACGGCAAGGGCTTCGTGGCCGCGGAGATCGTGAAAGCGCCCGGCGCGACCCGGCAGATCGCGCTGGCGCCGGGGCGTTACCGCGTGAAGCGGCGGCTGCCCGATCACCTGCGCATCGGGCAGGTCGACGTGCCGCGCGGCGAGCTGGTGGCCCTGTCCGAGGCCACGCTGCGGGACGCGCCGTTCTCGGACGACCCCGTGAAGGGCCCCGATCGCGAGCCGGTGTCGCTGTCGCACTGGAGCATGGCCGCGGGCGGCGGTTACCAGTCGATCTTCGCGTCGCCGTCGGCGGGGCTGTTCCCGGCGACCGGCCTGGCGGGGCTGGAGTTCACGCTGCGGGACTTCTTCCGCCGCGGCTGGGCCTGGGGCATCGATCTGGCCGGCGGTGGCACGCGGTCCAGCGTGGCCGCGGTGACGGGGACGCTGCCCTATCGCTTCAGCGAGCTGTCGGTGGCGACGTCGCTGCAGGCCGAGTGGCGGCGCCGGGCGCTGGGCCCGGTGATCCCCTTCGTGGGCGCGCGGCTCGCGCTGCTGCTGATGACGCGCAAGTTCGACGACGCGGTCGTGCCCGATCAGGCGTTCGCGACGCTGTCGCCGGGGCTGATCGCGGGCGCGCGCGTCGACGTGTCGGATTCATGGAGCCTGGTGCTGCGGGGCCGCTTGCACTACCTGCTCTACAACCTCGATCAGACGAACCAGTCGCTCGGCTACTGGGAGGCCGCGACGTTCGTCCAGTACGACTTCGGAGGTCAGCCGTGAAGAAGCACAGGACCCGGCGCGGAGTGCGGATCGCATGCCTGGGCGCGCTGGCGCTGGTCGGGTGTGGCAACTACTCCAACGAGGATCTGGACTACCTGAGCGCGCTGCCGCAGACCGACGATCTGTCCGTCGAGGCGCCGAAGATGTCGGCGGTGCGCCCCGCGCAAGAAGACGACGCGCTTCAAACGACGACCGACGTGACCACGAAGCTGAACGCGATGGCCGACGACCTGTTGAAGCTGATCGATCAGATCCGGGCCGGCTACCCCACGTCGCGCCAGGGCGACACCCGCGTCTGGGGGCCCGGGCCGGCCGATAACAACCCGGGCTGGCAGATCGAGTTCGCCATGACGAAGGACGCCGCCGCCGTCCCGGTCACCTTCGGGTACCAGCTGCTGATGCTGCCACCCGGCGCCGGGCCGGGCGGCGCGCTGCCCGTGCTGACGGGGACCTTCCAGGCGACCGGGGGCGCGCACGGCGTCGGTCACCTGGAGTTGACGCCCGCGACCGCGCGCGATGCCGGGGCCGTCCTGCCCGGGCTGGAGAAGCTGATGTCGCTGGCGATCGACTACGACTCGCAGGACTGGCCGCACACGCTGACCATCGACGCCACGAACATTGCCGGCCTCGACCCGGCGGTGGACGCGCAGGACGCGAAGTACAGCTACCAGCGCGCGCAGAACGGCGACGGCGCCATGTCGTTCACCTTCCTGAAGGACGTCGTCTCGGGACCGATGGGTGTCGACACGTTGCAGATCACCAGCCACTGGCAAGGGACGGGTGCCGGCCGCGCCGACATCGCGGTGACGGCCGGTGACGGGGCTGGTCTGATCTCGTGGACCGACTGCTGGGCCCCCGAGGCGACCACCACTTACAACTCGCGCACCGGGGCGGGCGATTTGAGCGCCTGCATCCCGCTCTTGTAGCGCCGGCCTTCGACCTCAGCGGTGCTTGCGCCGCCCCGGCTTGCTCTCGCGCTTCCTCTTTCTGGGCGGGGACTGCTTCTTCGGCTTCTTGCTGGGCCGCGGCTTCGGTTTCCTGGGCGATGGTCCTGGCGCGCCGCCCGCGCCGGGCGCGTGACCGGTCACGGGATCCGTGTCGAAGCTCTGCGACTGGAAGGCCATGAAGTACCCCGTCCAGCTGTCGTCGCCTGGGAACTGGAAGAACAGACAGCCGTCCTGGAACACGCCGTCGTCGGAGGCGTGACCGGGATCGTTCCCCTGGTTCATGTGGATGTCGTGCACGCCGTTGCCGGGCACGAACTTGAAGTACTGATCGGGCTTCTTCTCGGGGCCCCACCGGGCGCCCAGCGCATAGATCAGACTGCCGGCCTCGTCCAGGGCGTCGACCACCGACCCTTCCAGGAAGTCCTTCAGGTCGTTCTGCACGCCGGGGACGTTCCCCGGGACCACCTTGAAGGCGCCGGGATCGATCAGGCCGCCGCGCACGAAGTCCTGCGCCAGGCCGCCCGGCTTGCTGGCCAGCGCCGTGAAGCCCATCGGGCTGGCGACCAGCGCGTCCCGAAGCGCCTGCGGCAGCTGCGTCAGCGTCTGAAACTTCAGATCGGGCGGGGAGACCGACGAGTGCACGTTCACCGCCACACGGAACATGGCGCCGTTGGCTTCGACCAGGATCTGGTAGTGGTCGTCGTCCGCGTCGCGGAGGTGCCCCGTCACCCGCCCCTTCAGGATCCCGTATCGAAGCGCGCCCATGCCAGCTGAAACGCGCGGCGGCTCGAATCTTCCGGGACCCGCGCTGACCCTGCTGTCATCCCGGATGGGAACCCTGATGAAAAGTGGACGGGGATGACATCAGGCTTGATCCTGCCAGGCCAGATGTCCGTCGAAAGGCCCGTGATGACGCGGAGGAGGCGGCGCCTGGTCCCGCCTTCCCACCTTCCCGATCACGTCTGTCGGGCCGAGGCGGCGGAATTGCTCGGCTATCCGAGTATCTTCCGCGTCCGCGCGCTGGAACGCGAGGGGCGGTTGACGGCGGCGCGCGGGCCGATGGGGTCGGCGTGGTATCCGCGCCGGCAGGTCCTGGCGCTGCGGGAACGGGAGACGACAGGCGGCCAGTCGGACGGCGGCGCGCCGGCCCTGGCCCCCGGCCGGCGTCGCACGGACGCCGAGCTGATCGCCTACCTGCGGGGCGCCGGGGGCAGCGATCACGCCGGGCGGGCCCCCACGGTGGCCGATCTGGTCGCCGACACCGGGGTCAGCATCGCCCGCGCCCAGAAGGTCTACCGTTTCTGGCTGAAGCACGATCTGCATCCGCGGGCCCAGCAGGCCCGCGGCGGGCGGCCGGGTCCGGAGCCGTCGTCACCGCCGGCGGACGCGGCGGCCACCGCACCGGCCCCGCCGGTCGAGCGCCGGAGCGCGGCCCGGCTGGAGCGGGCCGCGCTGATTCGCCAGCTTCGGGCCGCGGATCCAGCCGCCCGCGCGGCGGCCTTCGCGGCGCTGAAGAACATCTAGCATTCGGCCGATGTCCCGGGGGAGGACGGAGCGGTAAGGCCCTTTGTAGGACCGTTTTTTGGCGCTATCATGACCGTCCGCAGCGCGCCGTTGCCCGCGTGCCCAAGAGGACCCGTGTCAGAGAATTTTCGCCGCATCGACCCCCGCTATGACCGGCAGTTGAACGTCGAGTTGAGCTCCGACGGGAGCGACTACATCTGCCGTAGCCGCAACATGTCGCTCGGCGGCATGCACCTCGAGTGTCGGAGCAGCCTGCCCATCGGCGCCGCGGTCAACCTGCGCTTCCAGATCCCGACCCAGCCCGAGCTGGTCGAGGTCGCCGGTGACGTCCGCTGGGTGGTCGCCACCCCCGGCACCGACCTGGTCGGCATCGGCGTCCGCTTCCACGGCCTGCGCGCCCGCGACGTCTGGGCGCTGAATCGCTTCTTTCAGACGGCGTCGTAAGGGCGGACGGTTAGGGCTGGCCCTGTTCGGGCGGCATCTTCTGGCCGCGCTCGTGGCCCTTCATGTGGCAGTTGAAGCAGGCGAAGCCCTGCGGGTTGGCCGGTGAGTACTCCGGCAGACCCAGCAGCGCGGCGATCGTCGGCTTCACGCGCGTGCTCATGAAGGTCACCATCTCGGGTGACCGGTCGCGCAGCTCCTTGAAGCCGCGCGTGCTGGCGGGCAGCATGGGCAGGTCGGCGTTCGGCATCTTGTAGGTGCCGCGCGCGTAGTCCTCGCCGTGGCACGTCCCACACGTCACGTGCTTGAACTGCTTGGGATCGAAGGACGTGAACATCTGCTGCGCCTTGGGCAGGACCACGTTCTTCATGTAGTCCTTGCGCTCGGGGCGCGTCATCTTGGCCCAGTCGATGTTCGCCCGCGGGGGAACCGCCGTGGCGTCGGACGCCGCAGGCGCGGCCGCCGGGGCGACCGGGGTGGGGCCGGCATCAGCCGAGCCCGCGCCCAGCGCGAAAGCCACCCCGAAGGTCGCCGCCGTGATGGCCATCCACCCCTCCGTCGCCCTCATGAATCCCCGCGCAGGTTGTCCGGTAGCAGCGGCGACGGCGTCCCGGTGTAGGTCACCCACAGCTGGTGCGCCGCGCGTGTCATCGCCACGTGCAGCAGCCGGCGCGCCTCGCTGTTCGCCGGGTATCCCGCCTCGGTCACCTCCAGCAGGATCACGATGTCGAACTCCAGGCCCTTCGTCTGCCGCACGTCGGTCACGTCGATGCCGGGCGTGAACGCGAAGTCCTGGTCGGCGACCAGGCGCAGCGACGGTACCTCGGCGGCCGACAGCGCCTCGTAGTACAGCCGCGCCTGCTCGGGGTGGCGCGCGATCAGCGCCACCGACGCCGCCGGCTCGGCGCGCATCAGCTCGCCCAGCGCGTGCGACAGGAACTCGGTGACCTCGCCCGCCGAGGTGAAGCCGAACGACTCGACGGGGCCGCCCGTCCGGGGGGCCACCGGGCGGATGTCGCCCATCAACGGCCCCAGCACGTGCTCCGCGGCGTCGACGATCTCGCGCGTCGAGCGGTACGACACCCGCAGCGGCTCGACCTTCTCGTGGGGGATGCCCAGATCGTCCAGCAGCTCGGACCAGTTGGTGAAGCCATGCTCGGGCGCGATGGCCTGCGACACGTCACCCGCCAGCGTGACCGAACGCTGCCGCGTGGTCGTCTCCAGCAGCACCGCCAGCTCGATGGGGGAGAAGTCCTGCACCTCGTCCACCATCAGGTGCTCGATGCCGAGAGGCCCCTTGGTGCCGTGCAACTCGCCCCGCTGCAGCTGGTAGATGCGCAGCAACAGCGCGTCGTCTTCCGGATCCAGCGCGTACGTCTCGGCGTCCTCGTCCGGATCGCGCCCGGCGGTGCGCATGCGGTCCCGCTCCACGCACCAGCGGTGCAGGTCGTCCAGCTGGCCCGCCGAGAACAGCCCCGGCGCGTGGCGCGTGAAGCCCTCCTCCAGCGCGCGGCGATCGGTCAGCAGGCTGGCCCACTCGCCCACCACGTCGCGCGTGCGGGCGCGCAGCCGCTTCCCTACCGACTCCAGCGCCGTGCGCGTGCCGGCGTCCAGCGCCGTGTTCTCCTTCAGCCAGCGCGACAGCGCCGTGACGCGCACGTCGACGGGGCGGGACCGGCCACCATCCAGCTTCGCGCTGGCGTCCCACAGCGCCAGCACCTCCTCGGCGGCGGGCCGGCCTTCCAGCTCGCGCGCCAGCTCGATCCGGCACCAGTCCGCGATGGCACGCTGGCGATCGGCCAGGATCTTCAGGATCGAGCCGTGCGCCTTGGCGCGCATGACCACCGCCGGCGTCTCGTCGAACACGGGCGCCTGCACCGTCGGGAAGGTGGCGCGTCGGACCTCGCCCGCCCAGTCGGCGAACGTGCGCACCGGGACGCCGGGGACGTCCAGCGACGGCAGCACGCGCGAGACGTACGTCGCCAGCGCCCGCTGGTACACGACCACGAGCATGCGATCGGCGCGGAAGCGCGCCGGATCGGCGAACGCCAGGTAGGCGATGCGGTGCAAGCCGATGGTGGTCTTGCCGCTGCCGGCCGAGCCCTGCACGGCGATCAGGCCCGAGCTGGGGCGGGTCACCAGCTCGAACTGCCGCGGATCGATCAGCGCGGCGATGGCGGGCAGGTGCCGGTCGACCCGGCGCGAGCCGCCGCCGTCCAGCCCCAGGCGCCCACGCGCGGCGGCCGCCCCGTCGTGAGCGGCGCCTCCGGCGGCCGGCGTCAGCGTCGCCGTGCCGTCGCGGGCGACGGACAGCTTCGCCTGCATGCTGCCGACGGTCCGCCAGGTGTTGCCGCGGGCGTCGCGCGCGAAGGTCCCGTGCGGCGAGGCCACGCGCCGCAGCTCGCCCTCGACGATGGCGACCGTCCGCCGCGCCACGATCTCGCCCTCGATGACGCGGTCACCGATGCGCTCCTCGTACGAGTCGCCTTCTTCGTAGCGATAGAACAGCCGCGAGATGGGCGCGTTTCGCCAGTCGACGATCTGCACGCCGCCGCCCGGTTCGACGAAGCTGCGCGCGCCGATCAGCACGTCCCGCCGGCGATCGTTCTCCTCCAGGCGCAGGTGGCCAAAGTAGGGGGACTTGGGATCGATGGGGGGCGAGTCGCCCTTGCCGCGCTGCTTGGACAGGGCCTCGATCCGGTGCATCTGCTCCAGGATCGAGCCCTGATCCTCGGGCTTCGCCTCGGCCAGGGCGTCACGCAGCTCGATCAGGGCGCCCGCGTCATCGACCTGCGTGCGCACGCGCCTGGGCAGACCACCCAGCTTCTTCAGCACGATGTGCAGGAGGGAGAGCTCTTCGCCGACGATCTCGGGGACCTCGGCCGCCGGCACCTCGGCAGGCGCACCCATCGCGCTCGTTGCTACAGACGCTGTCGACGATTCCCCGTCCACGGTGGTCGGCCAGCATAACGGCAGAGGCTCCCAAAGTCACCTAAGCGGCGACCCGAAACTCCGCTGGGGGACCCGGACGCCTGCGGGCGCGATGCGCCCGGGTTCCAGCGACGGGAGGCTCGGCTTCACGGCGCCGGGATCGTGGTCTCCCTGGGGCAGCCCACGAGGGGGCCCGCCCCCTCGTGAAGCGAGTGAAGCGGGCGCTAGCGCGCCTGCCAGTGGCCGGGGACCCAGACGTAGCGATGGCCCATTCGATCCCAGTGGCCGGGGACCCAGAACTGGCGCGGGCGCTCGGCCTCGTAGTGGCCGGGGACCCAGACGTACGCGCCGTTGCGCCACTCATGGAAGCCCGGGATCCAGACGTAGCCGGGACGCGGGGCCCACCGCTCGGCGACGGGCGCCGGGGGGGGCGCGCTCGGCTCGGCCACGACACCCAGGCTGATCCACGACCCGGGCACGAAGACATACACCCCGTTCTGCATCTCCCAGCGCGGCGGCGCCCAGCGGTAGCCGGGCCGCTCGGCCTCGTAGTGGCCGCCGGTCCACACGTACTGGCCATTGCGCCACTCGTGATAGCCGGGGGACCAGACGTAGCCGGGCCGGCGTTCCCAGCGCTCTTCCGGCGCGCGGGGCGGCGCGAACCGCGGGCCCATCTCGTGGCGCTCTTCGTGACGCTCTTCGCGGCGCATCTCGCGCCGGTCTTCACGGTGCTCTTCGTGCCGCTCCTCTTTGCGCTCCTCGCGCTGTTCTTGACGGTGCTCCTTCTCGCGCTCGTGCTCTTCCCGGCGCATCTCGTGCTCGTGATGGTCTCCGGGGTCGGCGAAGGCGCGGCCGCCGACGGGCAGGCAGAGCGACAGGGCGAAGAAATAGATGGCGCGTTTCATGGGGCGGGGCTCCTTCCGGAAGTGGGACGCATTCGTCGAAGCGAACATTCTGCCCCAGCGCCGCGAAGCAGAAAAAAAACGCGCCGGGAACCCTTGGGCTCACCGGCGCGTGGTATCCGCTATAGGACTGGTCGTGAGCTGGTGCCTCGAGGCACCGCTCCATCTTTACCGTGCTGCGCGAGCCTCGCAGCGGCGGCGGGTTCCGTCCAAATTGGGCTCGGACGCCTTACGAACAGCTGGTCCGTGAAGAGGACTGCTGCGACGGATTCGGCGACTCGGCGCCGCCGGCGTCCGTCACACGGGGTGGGGACCCCGAATCAGGCTCGCTTGGCCTCCTTGATTCCAAGCGGTTTTGAACGCGAAGTGAAATCCAACCGGGACGTGGAGATACGTTTCGCCATGCCTTTTTCCTCCTTCGTTGGGCCAGTCATTCGCGGATGCCCTAACAAAACTGTACTAGCCAGCGTGCGTGCGCGCCACTTTGCCGAGGCAGAGTTGCGACAGTTCCCGGTACGCCCCTTTGGTATAAGGCGCCGATGTCGTCGGATACGCAGAACGGAAGCAAAGGTGCACCACCGAGCGGCGGGCGCGGGGCGCGCTTCGGCGCGGCCATGGACCCGGCCGCCGCGACGCTGAACGCCAGTGTCGACTTCGATCGCCGGCTGCTGGCGGACGATGTGCGCGGAAGTCAGGCGCACGCGCGCATGCTGGCGTCGGTGGGCCTGATCTCCGCCTCGGACGCCGAGTCGATCGTATCGGGTCTGGACCGGGTGGCCGGCGAGTTCGCGCGCGGCGAGCGGCGGCTGGACCCGGCCATGGAAGACATCCACATGAACGTCGAGAGCCGCCTGACCACGCTGGTGGGGGAGCCGGGGCGGCGCCTGCACACGGCCCGCAGCCGCAACGATCAGGTGGCGACCGACCTGCGCCTGTACGCGCGCGCGGCGGCCGCGGAGCTGTGCGACGCCATCGATCGGGCGCGCGTCGAGCTGGTGCGCCAGGCGAAGACCCACGCCGAGACGCTGTTGCCCGGTTACACGCACCTGCAGCGCGCGCAAGTGGTGACGCTGGGCCATCACCTGCTGGCCTACGCCGAGATGCTGGGGCGTGATCGCGGGCGCCTGCAGGACGCCGCCCGACGCGCCGCCGAGCTGCCGCTGGGGTCGGGGGCGCTGGCGGCGACCAGCCTGCCCATCGATCGCCAGCAGACGGCGCGCGACCTGGGGTTCGCGGGGCCGACCCACAACAGCATGGATGCCGTGTCGGACCGCGACTTCGCCGCCGAGATCGCGTTCGCCTGCGCGCTGATGGGCGTGCACCTGTCGCGGCTGGGCGAGGAGCTGGTGCTGTGGTCGACGACGGAGTTCGGATTCGTGCAGCTGGGGGAGGGGTACTGCTCGGGCAGCTCGCTGATGCCGCAGAAGCGCAACCCCGACATCGCCGAGCTGCTGCGGGGCAAGCCGGCGCGCGTGATCGGCGACGTGGTGGCGCTGCTGACGCTCAGCAAGGGCCTGACGCTGGCCTACAACAAAGACCTGCAGGAGTCGCAGGAGCCGCTGTACGACGCGGTGGAGACGGCGCGGGTCAGCCTGGCCGTACTGCCCGGGCTGATCGCCGGGCTGCAGTTCGACACCGCGCGCATGAACGCGGCGGCGCAGGATCCGGCCCTGGGCGCGACCGATCTGGCCGAGGAGATGGTCCGCGGCGGCATGCCGTTCCGCGAGGCGCACGAGCTGGTCGGCAAGCTGGTCCGCCGCGCGGAGGAGAAGAAAGTCACGCTGCGCGCGCTGGAAGCCGCCGATCTGACGGCCATCGACGCCCGCCTGACGCCGGCGCTGCTGCGCGCGCTGGATCCTGCGGCGGCCGTCGCCGCGCGCACCGTTATCGGCGGGCCCGCGCCCGCGGCCGTGCGCCGCGAGATCGAGCGCCTGACCGCCGACTTGGCCGCGCTCGGCTTCGAGGTCTAGAAAGCGCCCAGGGCGGTCACCATCGGCATCACGCCGCCGTGACCGTTCGAGGCGGGCATCATGGCGAAGGTGGGCGGTGGTGTGGCGCCCGGCATGGCAGAGCTGGTGCCGTCCCTGTCGACGTTGCGGGTGAGAATGACGCCCGCGACGGCACCCGCCGCGCCTCCCAGCAGTGCGGCCGCAGCGGCGTGCCAGCGGGCCCTGTTTGCGTTGTTCGCACTCATGGTGTCGTCGTTGACGCACTTCGTGTCCGCGACGCAGGCGGCGACGCCGCCTGCAATGGCACCCGCGCC
>Ga0207652_10001549_pt1 | contig 20253 bp, 24 predicted proteins | sample KBSC63BmetaG_FD_184334 | JGI IMG/M metagenome (GOLD analysis project Ga0207652, IMG submission 184334) | Corn rhizosphere microbial communities from Kellogg Biological Station, Michigan, USA - KBS C6-3B metaG (SPAdes) (version 2) | ecosystem: Host-associated > Plants > Roots > Rhizosphere ... | reverse complement strand
CGATGACGATTTTGAAGATGATGAAGTCGAAGGTTACGACGATGAAGACGATGACCTTCCCGATGACGAAGACGACACCGACGACGAAGAAAGCGCGTAATGACCTTAAACCTTCACCTCAAGAAAGGTGCCCTACACAAGACACTTGGTATCGCGGCTGGTAAGAAAATACCACTCAGTCGCGAACGCAAGGCTGCACACTCGGGTTCCAAGCTTGAGAGGAAGCGTGCGCAATTCGCCATCAATGCCCGTAAGTGGCATCACGAAGACGTTGAACTCAATGAACGCGTCGCCGCGAAGAAATCCTTTGTCGGCAAACTAATCTCTAAGATTACTGGTAAGGGCAAGCCGAAGCGTAAGCAAAGCTCATTGGTCGTGGACAAGACCAAGAAGTTTGCCAAGGGTTCTGGTTCTGGCGTTACTCTGAAAAATAAAAAGCCTGGATCGCTATCATCTCAGACTAATAGCCTGCGTAAGACATTCGGCGTGGCTCCTGGCAAGCGTTTCAAGAACAAGCCACTCAATTCTCGCTCGAAACGCACAACGACATTGGTCAAGGAAGAAACCCTTCACGAATTGTCGAAGCGTCTGCTCACGCGTTATGCGAACGCCTCTCACGAAAGCAGCCTCGATGACATCAAGAAATTTCCTGACCGTCTCGAAGGTGAACAACGCGCTCTTGATCGTTTGAAGGGCAAGTTCAAAGTCAAACAATCCAATGGCATGAAGAAGCGCGTCAAGTATCGAGCCGAAGATGTAAACGCCATTTTTGAAGGTTGGTTCAGCGATCCTAAAAAACCGACGACATTCGTTCCCAATTCGTTTGAAGATGGTGAACAGGATAAAATGAATCCAAGGTTCGACTGGAAAGACAAGTATGGGAATATTTCTCCCAAGAGAAAGCGTGACCTTGCCTCATTCAAGAGTCGCGAAAACATGAAGTCGCCTGACCACAATAAGCAAATCTCTGACAAACAACTCGCGAATATGAAAAGCAATACGGCATCCTTGAATAAATATCACAAGGATAATCCAACACATGGGTTTATGCCTCAAATTACCGCTGCGAACGCTAAACAAGGATTGAAGACTTATACGTCTGACGACATCAAAGCGAACAAACCAACGCACGATATTATAGCGCGCACACCGCCGAAGCGAAAACGCAAAGTCAATGAAGGTATATTTCACTCTTTCAAGAAATACATAACTGCCAATAGTCGCAAGAATGTTGCACATGATAAAACGAATGCTGCAATGGATAAAAACGTTGCCAATTATCATAGTGCATCAGATGCAAAAGACAAAACGGCTGAAAAGAAAACCATCAAACGCGCTGTCACTCTCGGCAAACGTATGTCAGCTTTAAAAACTGATAGTAGTGGTAATTTCTTCATGCCTGATTGGCCAAAGAAACCAAAAGACCTCAAGTATATGGGTAGCAAGTAATGACAGTATTAAAGAACTCACTCAATGAATCTGTGCTCTGGGCCAACGCAACAACGACATTTGTCATTGCAGGAAATAGTTCTGTCAGTAACGTTTGCTACACAAACTCTGACGGTGTTTCTCAAAATGTTTCAGGCGCGTCTATTCGTAAGATTATGATTGCGACTGTCAACAATTCATCTTCATGGGTTGTATCGCGCGGGGCCAATCAAGTTTTCAATGGTGGCGGCAATTTCACGTTCGACTTCGCCGCTCATAATATGATTCTCAATCAAGACAAGGCAGCAAATGTCGTCGTCACCCTGACTGGTGGCGGCACCATCTTGCTCGATATAAGTAAGGAATCTGTCTAACGATGAAATTACTACAAGAACTATCGGAAGACGTTCAAGTCATCACAGAAGGCGAAGAAGGTGCAAAGAAGAAGCTCTATATCGAAGGCGTCTTCATGCAGTGCATCCCCAACCGCAACGGTCGTATCTATCCCGAAGCAACTATGAGTAAGGAAGTCGCGCGTTACCTCAAGGAAATGGTGCAGGCTAACCGTGCCGTTGGCGAACTCGACCATCCACCGAATCCCAAGATCAACGGTTCACGTATCTCCCACCGTATTACTTCCCTCAAGATGGAAGGTAAGAACGTTATGGGTAAGGCACTCATTCTCGACACACACGAAGGTATGAATGCTCGTGGCCTTATCGAAGGTGGCGTCCAAGTCGGCGTATCATCCCGTGGTCTCGGTACTCTGAAAGATATCAACGAAGGTCTAAAAGAAGTCCAAGATGACTTCCATCTGATCACAGCCGCAGACATTGTGATGGACCCGTCAGCACCTGATGCCTTTGTTACTGGTATCATGGAAGGTGTCGATTGGTTTTATGATCCAATTTCGGGTGATTGGACGCGCACAGAACTTGCCGAAAGCACCAAGAAACACATCAAGACACTGACCAAACGCGAATTGGAAGAAACGCGTCTGCGTCTGCTTGAAAATTGGCTTCAATTGAAGCTCTAAGTTCACATTTTACTAAATACCAAACACGAATACGGAAAACCCTCTAGGAGTAATTTTTATATGACAGTTAAGAAAAAAGAAGCTGTTAAGGCTCAAGATGAAGTGCTTGATGAAGATACAGTGAATGGGCACGTTGACACTTCTGCCTTAGACGGTAAGTCAAAAATCAATGCTATGTCCGTTGTCATGAAGGGCATGGCTTCGGCTGATCCCGATCAATGGGCTAAGTTTGCCGATGCCGTTCTGGCTCAAGTCGGCACTTACAGCAAGGGCGTCCCCGATGGCGCTGCTGCCAAGAATCAAGCGTCGGTTCACGCAAAGGGTGCCATTGCACAGGCTGTCAAGGAAGACCTTGCAACCCTGTTCGGTGACGACACGCAACTGTCAGAAGACTTCAAGGAAAAGGCATCTACTCTTTTTGAATCGGCTATCAATGCGCGTGTAGCGCTTGTCGAGGCTGAATTAGAAGAAGCCTACGAAGCCGCTCTCCAAGAAGAAGTCGCTACCATCTATGAAGGTATGGTCGAACAAGTCGATTCCTTCCTATCTGATGCCGTCAAGAAATGGGCAACTGACAATATCGTTGCCATCGAACGTTCGGTTTCGGCTGAACTTGCCGAAGACTTTATCACAGGTCTTGCCGCACTGTTCCGCGAACATAATTTCAATATCCCCGAGGATCAAGTCGAAGTCGTCGATATGCTTGCTGACAAGCTGGACGAAACCGAAACAGCATTGAATGCATCTTTGATCGAAAACATCGAAAAGGATAGGAAGATCGAAGAACTGACGAAGACGAACATCGTCACAGTCATGTCCGAAGGTCTCACAGAAATTGAAACTGACAAGTTCAAAACACTTGTGGAAGGTTTCGATCTTGATGATGTCGATAGTTATGTGAAGAAGCTTGAAACTATCAAGAATCATCACTTCAACAAGTCTACTCCAAAGAGCAAGACTCACTTGATTTCAGAAGAAGTCGAATACACCGAAGAAGAAGTTGCGAAGGAAAAGGAAGTTGAAAACACTCCTACGGTTTCCCCCAACATGAAACGTTACGTCGAAGCGTTGAAGCACACACGTAATCCATACTAATTCGGTAAAATCTTCAAGAATCTAAATAACTAACAACCCGCCAATAATAAGAAGAATTAGGGAGTTAAATTTCAAATGAGACAATATGATACGAGAGCACTCGTAAAGAAATGGGAAGCCGTGCTCGAAGACGCTGGTGAGTCTAAGATCACAGACCCATACAAGAAGAAGGTAACTGCCATTCTTCTGGAAAACAGCGAAATCGAATTGGCCCAAGCTGGCTCAAGCGGTTCACCACAGATGTTGAACGAAGCGGGTATTCCCGTGAACTTCATGGGTGCATCGTCATCAACCCCTGGCTCAGGTGGTATTGATACATTCGACCCGATCATGATTTCGATGGTCCGTCGCACGGCTCCGAACCTCATGGCCTATGACGTTCTTGGTGTTCAGCCTATGACAGGACCTACAGGTCTCGTCTTCGCTTTGCGTCCTACTTACGCCAACCAAACTGGCAACCAAACATTCTACAATGAAGTTGACACAACTTGGTCCACGGTTACATCGGGCGCTAACACTGCTGGTCAAAAGCAAGTTGGTTATCTTCCTGGTAACTCCAGCGTTGATGCTAACATTGCCGAAGTTGGCATTTACAACTACGGTTCTGGTATGTCTACGGCACAGGGCGAAGCCTTGGGCACGGATTCAAATACCGCATGGCCTGAAATGTCATTCACAATCACTCGTAACTCGGTTGTCGCGAAAGAACGCAACCTGAAGGGTTATTACACAATCCAAATCGCGCAAGACTTGAAGGCGGTCCATGGTCTGGACGCTGACCAAGAGCTTAGCTCGATCATCACTCAGGAACTTCTTGCCGAAATCAACCGTGAAATTGTTCGCACGATCAACTTCACAGCGAAACAAGGTTCTCAAGAAAACACCACAACCGCAGGCTTCTTCGACCTTGACACCGACTCTAACGGTCGTTGGTCAGTTGAAAAGTTCAAGGGTCTATGGTTTCACATTGACCGCGAATGCAACCGTATCGCCAAGGAAACTCGTAGAGGCAAGGGCAATATCCTCATCTGTTCGTCGGATGTGGCATCGGCGCTCGCTGCTGCTGAAGTCCTTGATTACGCTCCTGCGATGAAGAGTCTTGAAGGTTCTGTTGATGACACTGGCAACACATTTGTTGGTGTTCTACAAGGTCGTATCAAGGTCTACATTGATCCATATGCCGACGCAATTCTTGCGGGCACTCCTGGCCTGAACTACTTCACGGTAGGTTATAAGGGTGCAACTCCTTATGACGCTGGTCTATTCTATTGCCCGTATGTTCCGCTGCAACGATTTACAGCCGTTGATCCGCAGTCATTCCATCCGAAGATCGGTTATATGACGCGCTATGGCATGGCATCAAATCCGTTTGCACAAGGTCTATCGGCTTCGAACCAAGGTTCGATTCTCAAGGATAGCAACACATTTTATCGCAGAACGATCTGCAAAAATATCATGTAAGCAATCTTTGGATAAACAAACAAAAAGAGCACTCGGGATCACTCGGGTGCTTTTTTGTTTCTATAAACCCAACGTATTTTGCCACAGTCCCATATTCTACTCATACCTAATCCTTCATTGTATTCTTTCTCAGTCAATTCTGTTGGCTGACCTGTATTTTGTTTTCGGCGTGTCTGTTTGTTATACTTTCTTACAAAATCTGTCCAATAATAATCAGGCGGTAATTCGGTCTCAAATTCACACCCCATCTTGGCATAAACATTCCCCATAGACCACCTGTTATCTGACCAAGTTACAATATCTTCACCGACCAGTTTTGATACGTTGGTCATTAGTTTTGAAGGTCCACCAATGATAGTCACATCAAACTTTCCACAATATCTATTCATGACTATACTTTTATTATTTCGATGGTGCATCCCAAACGTCATCAAGGAGACAAGATCGCTGTCGTAGACCAACCCATATGCACTGCGAAAGTTCGCAGCGTTTTGCATGTGAGTGTCGATACAAAATTGGCGGGCTATATGATAAGGGACTTCAACAAATTCTGTCTTCCGAGCTTGAATATATCTGCGAGAATTACCTGTATTCATGTAAATATATCGACAAATTTTATCTCGATTTATTGCCCATTCGTCCTCAAAAATGGTAAATAGTTTTATGCCTTGTTCTTTGCATTGTTTCCATTTGTCATAATGATAATCGCGTGTTTTACCTCCTTTTTCAGAATGCCAGAAAAGGCCACAGAACTCGATGGCCACACGTTTTTCTAAGTCAATACCATCAAGCTCTTTTCCGTTGTTCAGGAATTGTCTTGATGGTTCAAGATGTAAATCGGCAAACTCATTCAGGGCTTTAATGCAATCTTCCTCACCTTTGGAACGTTTGGTATCACCATTTCTGACAAAGGATTTTCTTACTCTTTCCTGAACTTCTTTGTTTTGAAATGGGTTATCTGCGCCATATATCTTCTGGCACGTCTCTTTGTATTTGGTTTTGTATTGAGAGGTATGTCTGGATTGGAGTAATGTGCGTTTTTCAATACCATAATACTCAAGCCAATTACTAATAGTCTTTGCCGTCACCTTATAGTGCAAGGCAAGATCAGGGCATGAGCGTCCTTCCTCATATCGTTGCTGCAATTCTTCTCTTGCTGGGCGATTGCCTTCATTGTTTCGAAAGCGACGATCAATATCAAAACTCTTGAACCACTTATCCAACAAACTTGGAGATACACAAAATTCGGCAGCAATTTCTTTGTTAGTCATATTAGTGACCGCAAGGCGGCGTAACTTATCAGCATCAGGGCACATCTTTACTAAGGTCACGGTGCGCTTTGCACCACGAAGCTCGATCCCATGCCTTTTGGCTATTTGATGAATTTTGTAATCAGACAGTCCTGTCAACTTCCGTAATTCAAGAAGGGAAATAGAGTTATTTTTATACAAAACGAGTATTTCTTGGTCAGTCATCAGGATTTCGCTAAATAGAAAGGAAAAAAGGATTATATCACACTTGGAGAAAAAAGTAAAATGCGCCTATTCATCTTCGCATTCTTGGCAATGATCCTTTTGGCGCTACCTTCCGATGGGGCTTTCATCGGCAAGAAAAATCTTTGGCAATGCACGGGTGTCAATACCACAGTCTCTCTCAACAAGAATATTGAGAACGCCGAGACATATATCACAACAGGAGAAATTTGGATCAATCCAAACTACTTCAAGAACAAGTCACCATTGCTGCAACAATTCATCTTCCAACACGAATGTGGCCACGCCCATGGCATCCGTAATGAAAGCGGCGCGGATACCTATGCCTTCTATACCTTGGAAACCACACATCACATGAACAAGAAGCTGATCAAGGAAATTTGCGCAACTGGCATTGACAAGTCTCGTTGTGACAACCTTCGGCAACTATACAAACAAGATTTTGAGAAATAATGACTGGATACATTTACATTATAGAAGATACCATATCACAAAAATTGTATATTGGTTCCCATAAAGGCCATACTACTGATGGATATATTTGTTCAAGTAAGTTAGTAATGGAACAAATTAAGCTTCGACCAGACGATTTCAAAAAAACGATAGTAGCAATCGGGAAATATGAAGATATGATTAGAATGGAAAGTGTGTTGCTAAAAAAAGTAAATGCTGCAAAGCATAAGTTGTTCTATAATCAACATAATGGTGATGGTAAGTTTTACTGTAAAGGTAGAACCATAGAATCAATAGAAAAGTCCAGACAAGGAATATTAGGGAAGCCTCTTAGTGAACAGCATAAACTGAGTATCAAAAAATCTCTTATTGGAAGAACGTTATCCAAAACACATATCAAAAACATGAAAAAAGGAATAAATGCCAGATATGTAGCTATGACTATTGAAGAAAAGAAAGCTAAATATGGAACACCACATCGCGGGAAACCTTCGTATAATAGATATAAAAAGTGGTATAGACACCCCCTAACTAATGAAACTAAAATGCTTATTGAGGGAACCGAACCAACAGGTTTCATACTTGGACGGGGTAAAATAAAGTCATGAGTGCTATTGATCGCACGCCACTCAATATCAACTACCTGCAACCTGATGGATTTGTATTCGTCGTGAAGAAGTTGCCGACGACGACATTCTTTACCCAGAATGTAAATATACCTGCCCTGCAATTACCGCCAGCCGCGCAACCCAATCCATTTATCACTGTTCCTGTTCCTGGGGACCACATCGTCTATGATGACTTGGTTTTGAATTTCAAGGTAGACGAAGACCTGCGAAACTATGTCGAACTCTACAATTGGATTTGCGGGCTCGGATACCCCGACAACTATGACCAGTATGCCAACCTTGCCAAACAGACGATCCCTGGCGATGGACTATATTCGGATATCTCAGTGCTCATTACTACGAACATCAAGAATACAAACATAGAAATACTGTATAAAAACGCCTTCCCCATAGCATTGAGTGGCTTCACACTGTCAACAACAGAAGACGGTCTGCCTGAAATAGCATCTTCTGCTACATTTAAATTCACAAAATACAACATAACCACTTTACCATCCCCTTAAAATGTAGTATAATACAGGATTCAGTTATGGGGAGTCCTAATGACATTTGACGAAATCTTCGAAGAATGGGAGAAAGATTCAAAAATTGATCCATCAAATTTGGCGATGGAATCTCTCAATACTCATGTTCTTCACGGCAAATACTACAAATACTACATTGATGAAAAACGAATCTTCAATAAAGCTCAACAATACTATGACCAACTAAAGGTCCAGAAGTTCGAATTCTATCGCTATGGCGAGACGGCCGAGACGCGTGAAAAGGGCTGGAAGTTACCTGAGGGCGGCGCTCGCATGACAGATAAGACAGTCGAACCTTACCTTGCCACTGATCCTGACCTTGCCAAAATCGCACTACAAATCAGCACAAGTCGCGAAAAGCTCGACTTGTTAAAGGACATCGCGAAGACAGTCCTGCAACGATCCTTCCTAATCAAAAATGCAATTGAGTTTATCAAATTCCAGAATGGACAATAACCAGAAGCTATACGAAATAGTCATGCGTTTCATGATTGATAATAAGGTTCGATGTGAAGAAACCATCTATCAATGTGATAGAGTAATCATAAACGCCTATGAATTTATTGACGAACTGTATCAAGTAGTAAAAGAAGACCTGCCAGATTTTGACAACGATTGAAGCCAAATACCTCGATGAAGTTTACCTACGCATTAAGTCGGACGACGGGATAGCAAGGGAACTAAGCAACCTCTTTACATTCATGGTGCCTAACTATCAGCACATGCCTGCCTACAAGTATGGACCATGGGATGGTAAGATACGACTATTCAATCAGAAAGAACGCAAGCTCTATATTGGTCTGTTACCACAACTCAGAGAGTATGCGAAGAAACAGAACTACAAACTAATCCAGGACCCGCAGTTCGACCATACTGAATTCTCGCTGAAAGAAGCCGAAGACTTCATTGCATCACTCAATCTCAAGTTTCAGCCGAGAGACTACCAGATTGATGCCTTTGTGCGCATGATACGCGAGCGACATGGTCTGTACCTCTGCCCAACTGCCTCAGGCAAGTCATTGATCATCTATCTTCTGACGCAATATCTCCCTGGCAAGAAGCTTATTATATGTCCACGTATAAATCTCGTGACACAGATGGCAAAGGATTTCATTGACTACGATTTAGATCAAAAGGTCGGTAAAACGATACAAATGATCAAGGAAGGTGCCACGCGGGATATCCGCAAGGATATTGTCATCACCACTTATCATTCTATCGTCAATCAACCGCAAAAGTGGTTCGATCAATTCACGGCAGTCATCGGAGACGAAGCCCATACCTTCAAGGCCGACTCCTTGAAGAAGATCATCCATAAGACGACTAAACCTAAATACAAGATAGGTGTTACTGGCACGCTCGACGGGACACTCACCAATGAAATGGTTCTGCGCGGTATGTTCGGTCCCATCACTGTCGTCAAGAAAATGCACGAATTGATGGAAGCTGGATATGTTGCCCCTCTCAAGATCAAGTGTGTGGTTTTATCATATCCCGATGAAATTCGGGAAGCGTGCTACAAGGCGAAGAAGGCGAAGCCGAGTCAATTCGAATACCAGGATGAAATCAGGTTCCTTCTAAACTATAAGCGACGGAACAATTATATTAAGAACTTGGCTCTCAGCCTCAAGGGCAATACTTTGGTCCTTTTTACGCGTATTGAGGAACACGGTATACCGCTTCACGATGCTGTCAAAAAAGAAGCAAAGATTCCTGTCCATCTGGTGCATGGCAAGATCAAAGGTGATGATCGTGAGGATATCCGTCAAATTGTCATTGCTGGTAATGAATCTATCATATTGGCGAGCACTGGTGTTTTCAGCGAAGGCGTAAACATCCCTAATATACATAATATCATCTTCGCCAATCCATCGAAGGCGCGCATCAAGATTATGCAGTCTATCGGGCGAGGTTTGCGTTTGGATGACAGTAAAACACACTGCACACTCTTTGATATTGCCGATGATCTATCATGGAAAGCAAAACGGGCCAAGACAACTTGGTATAACTATGCCATGGATCATTATACTCAACGTGTTGACATGTATATCAAGGAGAAATTCGAGTATAAACAGTTTTTAGTAGGGATAAAATGACCAAACCAAAAATACTACACCTTCGACTCGTCAATGGCGACGAAATCCTCTGCTGTCTGCATCGAAAAACAAAAGACTACGTGATCGTCAAGGATGCATTGGTGGTTGATGAAGTCAAAGATAATGAAAGTGGCAGGTCAAGTATCTTTCTCTCAAAGTATACTCTCACAGCCGAGACAAATCTCAATCTCAACCCGATGCACATCGTCACCATGACGACTGTATCAGAAGAAATCGCAGACTATTACAAGAACTCTGTGGAATATTCTAAGAACTACATAGAACCTAACAAGATGGCTGAGATTCAAAAAGTGTCAACAATGTTGGGAAATCTGAACAAACCGAATGAAACGATCATTCTCAAGACTTCTATGTCGGACTACATGCATCCTTGCAGCAACTCTGTAAACTGACGGCCGCTGTTGTCTACTGGACGCAATTATTCATTGATGGCGGGGTAGGTAAGTTACATGACGTTAGATAACGTAAGACTCATTACATAATTCAAAGCCACATCGAGCCGAAGGCGAGACAAACCCGAAGGGTTTGCTAGAGTCACTCTAAGGTTTGTTAGAGGATCATCAATGGGCTAAAGCCCATCGGACTACACTACGTTTCGTCCGAGCGGTTTATCTAAATTTCATGAATCAATCTAAAGGGAATGTTAGAGGTTTCTAATCACCTCCAACACTTTATATGTTACACCATTGATTTCATTGAGTCAAGTGAAATTATGGACTTTCAGGAACCAAATGGCAAAATATATCGACAACAAGTTACTTCATGAGGAAATGTTGAAGTATCATCGAAAACTCAAGGAAGCTAAGGAGAAAGGACTACCTGAACCTCAGGCATCAAATTACATAGGCGAAGCTATCCTCAAGATCGCCAAGGAATTTTCAAAATACTACAGGTTCAATCGTTACTCATCGTTATGGAAAGAGGAAATGATCAACGATGCTGTTGAAAATTGTGTCAAGTATGGGATCAAATCGTTTAATCCTGAGAAGTATAAAAATCCTCATGCCTACTTCACAATGATCGTTAAGAACTCGTTCTTTCGACGGATCAAGACTGAAAAAAATGAGCAATACAAGAAGCTCAAGGGACGGCAGGAAATGGACCTACTGAACAAGCTTCATTCAAACACTTACAAGTCTGACACCGAAAATGAACTGGCGGACATTTTGATCGCAGACTTCGAGCGTAAGCTTGCTGAAGAAAAAGAGAAACGAAACTCTAAAAAAGGTGTGGAAGCGTTTATTGACCCCTAACTAAAAACGTGATATAATAGTTCCCTTTTGAAGTAATGGATTTGAATGACTAAAATATGCGTAATTTCCGATACCCACGCTGGTATCCGTAATGATAATCCTGCCATCCTCGATCACCAAAAAGCCTTCTACGACGACATCTTCTTCCCGTTCATTAAACAGAATAAGATCAAGACTGTCGTGCATCTGGGTGATTTTGTAGATCGCCGTAAGTTCATCAATTATAACACACTCAATCGTCTGAGAACAGACTTCCTTGAACCACTCCAGCAACATGTCCAGAATATTCATGTGCTGGCAGGGAATCATGACGTGTATTTCAAGGACACTAATCAACTAAGCGCCCTGCAAGAGTTGCTACAGGACCGCTATGTTGACTTTAAACTGTATACCAAAGCCACTACGACGGTCATAGACGGCGTTCCTGTGTTCCTGTGCCCATGGATATGCCGAGACAATGAAACGGCCACAATGACTGCTTTGGCGCACTCTGAGGCCAATATCTGCATGGGGCATCTTGAACTGTATGGCTTTCAGGTGCATCGTGGCACCTACTATAGCCGCGAAGACGCACTACGTCCTGAAAAGTTCGAAAAGTTCCGAACTGTCTTGACAGGACATTTTCATCACAAATCAGACTACAACAACATCCATTATCTTGGCTGTATTCACAGAAAGGGAATGGTAAGAACCGAAGACGGACTGAAATCCATAAAATGGATCGTTGACAACAAGTATTCTGGAAAAGTCCTATCATTAGATTCTAAGGGCAAATTTCAATGGAAAAATGTGATATCCCATAAAGTTCAACCTAATAATGGAACTAAGAAATGGATATCTCTTTCATCCAACAATAGCCGTAAGAAGCAATTGATTTGCACAGAAGATCATCCGTGCATGATAGTTGACGACATTTTGAAACCTTCTCTAAGGAGGTATGAAGAAGCGAGACTTATAAAAAATAAGTATTTGGTGCGTTATCCATCCGAAAAAGATGTATCAATCCGTAAAGAAAATAAGTTGTTAAATGCGACACAGATATCTGTAGCAATTGGAACACTATTAGGTGATGCTACTATAACTAAAAATACTTTGCATTTTACTCATAGCAAGTTTCAGAAAGATTACGTGGCATATAAATGCTCAATTATGAATGGGAATATCAGTAAATCGCACAGGAAATGTGGGTATAACAAAGAGGTGATTGATGTTTATAGGGGGAATATTACGTCAACCCCTCAATTCGGATATTTGAGAGATATAGGATATCCAGAAGGGAAGAAAAGCGTAAAGAATATTCTCGAATTGGTAGATGATATTGCGTTGGCGTTTTGGTATTTGGATGATGGTAATGTTCTCTGGCAAACAAAGAATGGTAAAAGGTATTTAAGTGGTGTTTCTCTCAATACCCAAGGGTTTTCGTATGATGATAATGTGCTGATTCAGAAATTTTTTGCTAAAAAATACAATATCTACCTTACTATGGTGGAAGACAAGAGAAATAACAGATTCTATCTATCTGGATATGGTAAGGAGAATTTTGATATCTTTTTCGGATTGATCGCGCCTTATGTTCCCCATTGCATGGAAGAATATGACTATAATGGGAGACTTGTGATAAAGTTGCCCAAACAATATAGACATATTCCAAAAATTTCTTTGGATAGCGACAGACTTGAATACTCAGCACAGTTGATAACTGATTTTACCTATTGGGATAAACCAGGACAAGAAAGTCAATTATACGATATTGAAGTAGAAGACACTCATAATTTTGTAGTCAATAATTCTGTAGTTCATAACTGTCCTTTCCAGATGGAGTGGGGAGACTACGGCGATGTTAAAGGTTTCCATATTTTTGACCTGGAAACCCACAATTTAACTTTCATTCCGAACCCATATAGTCTATACTATAGGATTGAGTATGACGACAAGGACAGGTCCATGGATCAAGTCCTCAACGTTGACTTCGAAAAGTATCGCAAGTCATTCGTCAGGGTTGTCGTCCGAAACAAAGACAACGCCTTCTGGTTTGAGACGTTCCGCGACAAGCTCGATGCCGTCGAGCCGTTGTCGGTCCAGGTCATTGAAGACCTTGGGCACCTCGCCTTTGATGGCGATGAAGCTGAACTCCTACAAGTTGAAGACACCATTGGCCTGCTCGCGAAGTATTGTGATACTATTGGCGTCAAGGACGAAATGAAACCGAAGATCAACGCACTTCTGCAAGAATTATATAAATCCGCACTCGATGTTGCCTAAATAACTCCAGTAATTGTTACTGGAGTATTAAATGTCTGGATTTGTCTATATTTGGTATGATCGCAAGCGAAAGATGTATTACATAGGTTCTCATTGGGGAACTGAGGATGATGGATATATTTGTTCATCCAATCGCATGAGAGACGCCTACCGAAGACGACCGCAAGATTTCAAACGTCGTATCGTTGAACGTGTAATTACAGACCGAAACACCCTTTTAGAAATCGAAGAAAAATGGTTGAAACGTGTAAAACGAAAACAATGTTATTACAATTTGAGATTTACAACGTCAAAATCAAATTGGACTTCTAAAGGTCAACATCTAACAGAAGAACACAAACAAAAATTACGAGAAAACCATTGGACTAAAAATGGATATACGCACCCATTTTTAGGAAAGTCTCATTCATCAGAGACCCGACAAAAAATAAGCGATAAATTGAAGGGAATTAGTAGGGAATTTACAGAAGAACACAAACAAAAATTACGAGAAAACCATTGGTCAAAGTGTGAAAGTTATGACATTTCACAACATCCACGTTTTGGTAAAACACTTACGGAAGAAACCAAAATAAAATTACGAAGTTCTAACGTAGGCAGGGTATTTTCAATAGAGCACAGAAAAAAATTAAGTGAAGCTGCCAAAACAAGAAAATCAAGCTCTCGAAAAGGCATAAAATGGTCGGAAGAAGCTAAATTGAGAAATAGTGAAAAACGGTTGAAAAATTGATAACTTTTAACACCATTAGATGGTCGAATTTCATGTCGTATGGAAACTATCCAACAGAAGTTCGCCTCGACCAATTTAACAAGACATTGATCGTAGGAAAATCAGGAAGTGGCAAATCGGTATTGATCGATGCGATAACGTTTGCATTGTATGGCACCGATGAACTAACGAAGATTCAACTCTGATGCACTGGTTAGTCCAAGAAAACGTTGGCCATGAAGAACAATGGAACGAAGTCATCGCTCAGTTAGAGCGATTGAAAATTCGCCACTCGATCCATAAGGTCGTGCCCTTCTCAGGCGAACTCATTCCCGAGCCCGATCTTGGCGACCAGAAAGTCTGGTGCTACGGTTCGCTTTCGATGATGAAAACTTGCCGCAATAATGGTTGGTATCCAGGGTGCATTCCGTTAGACAACTATGACTTTCTGTTTCAGCGTTGTGTCTGGCGTAATCATATGCTCAATCATGATGCTGCGATAGCCACTTTTGTAGATATCTATAATGATGACATTCCTCTCTATGAGACAAACTTCATTCGGCCAACAGATGATTCTAAATTCATTAAAGGCTCAATTATGTCTCGCAATGAACTTCTGGAATGGGCAAGGGTAATAATTAGTGATGGTGATCTAACTGGCGGCGGCGCTGAATGGACAAGTAAATTAGTCATCGCTAAACCAAAGACTATCTATGCTGAGTATCGCTTTTGGATCGTCAATGGCCGTATGATTACGTGCTCTCCCTATAAGCTTGGCGATCAAGTCTCCTATGCAGGTGTTGTGCCCCTCTTAGCACGAAATTACGCACTACAACGCGTTGAACAAATGCATGATATCAATACTTACTGTCTCGACATAGCTGATACACCGAATGGTTACAAGATTGTCGAAATCAATAACATCAATAGTTCTGGTCTCTACCGAGCCAATATCCAAAAACTTATCATGGCGATAGAAGACGCATTTTGATTACATTCAATAGAATATCTTGGGCTAACTTCATGTCGTATGGCAATTATACGACAGAAGTTCGCCTCGACCAATACAACAAGACACTGATCGTAGGAAAATCAGGAAGTGGCAAATCGGTATTGATCGATGCGATAACGTTTGCATTGTTCGGCAAGCCCTATCGTAACATCAACAAACCAGCACTGACCAACCGCTTGACCGACAAGAATACCCTTGTCGAAATCGAATTCGATATCGGTAAGCGCCACTTCCTGATCCGTCGCGGCATCAAACCCAATGTCTTTGAAATCTTCGAGAACGGTGAACTGATCCGTCAGGATAGCATGTCGAAGGATTATCAGGCGTATCTCGAAAACAATATCCTCAAGATCAATTACAAAAGCTTCTGCCAGATCATCATTCTGGGCACGGCGACTTATGTGCCGTTCATGGAACTACCTGCCCTGCAACGGCGCACTGTTGTCGAGGACTTGCTGGACCTACAAGTGTTCAGTGCCATGAACAATATCCTGAAAGAACGTGTCACGACCAACAAGGACGAACTGAACGCAATCGAGCAGACCATTCGATTGGTGTCATCGAACCTTGAACTTCACGAAAGCCACTTGAAGGAAATCAAGACCGATATCAAGGATCGTGCTAACGAACTCAAGGCCAAGATCAAACAGCAAGAAGATCGCGCATGGATTGAAAAAGAAGCCATCACTGACATTGACAAATCGATTGAAGCCACTGAGGAACAGCTTCTGCATTTCGACCAATATATTGGCATTCGTGACAAATGCATCAAACACACGAATAAGCAAAAGAAGTTGATTGCCAAATGGGAGAAGGAACGAGCGTTCTTTATGGACGCTTGTCAATGCCCAACATGTGCCCAAAATATATCGGAAGACTTCAAGAATGGCGAGATTGCGACCCGCAATCAGATGATCGATACGGCAGTTAATATCATAGAAAAATGCGAAAAGAAGCTCAAGACAACCCAGACAAAATTGGATGAACGTGAGAAAATTATCACGACTATTAAAAATTACAAGACATGGAGAGCCAAGGTAGCTCTTGAACTGAACTCTATCAAAACCCTCAAAGAAGCTTACGAAATCGACTTAGGCGGTCTCAAGGAAAAATATGTAAATATCGACACATCTCTGCATGAAGACTTTAAGAAACAACTGGCCGATGCAAATACCCGCAAAGCTGCGATGCTGGACGAGCGTGAAGTTCTCAACGTGGCCTCGACGTTGCTCAAGGACGGCGGCATCAAGACTCTGATCATCCGTCAATACATTCCGATCATGAACAAGATCATCAAACAATATCTCGGGCAAATGAATCTATTTGTGGACTTCAATCTTGATGAAAATTTCGAGGAAGTCATTGGCGGCATCAACAACGACAAAAACTCCTACTACTCACATTCGGAAGGTGAAAAGAAGCGTATCAATCTGGCGATCATGTTTGCATGGCGCAACATCGCCCGCATCCGTCAGAGTGCCCATTCCAATTTGCTGATCTTCGATGAAATTTTGGATAGTGCGCTCGATCAGGATGGCCGCGACGACTTCATGAACATCATCAATGCAATGACGGATACCAATATCCTGATCATCAGTCACAACACCGATGCGATATCCGATAAGTTCGACACGGTGATAAAGTTTGAGAAGAAGAAAGCCTTTAGCAAGATTTTGGAGACTGTGTGACAAGTGGATGATATGTTTAAGCTGACCGAGGACGGTAAAGTAGTCTATATCCATTGGATACTTGATGGCGTAAACAAGGATCATAGCAAGTATCTGAGTAAGTGGGGCGATCTAAAACCAAGGGATTTTGTATCGCCATTTCAAACTTTAAGTGGCACAGTCTTATATGAAGTTCTGGAGGTTGAACCAACCGACGTAGATTACCTGATTCGTATTCATTACAAGGATCATGGATACATTTATGGCACTAAACCGAAGCCACGCGAACTGTCGGCTTGGGAGAAACATCTGTTAGGACTATGAAGCTTGTCATTGCAGGCTCGCGAAGTCTTAAAATTCCTCCCAAAACTATCACCAGAATTTGTGAAAAGTCTCAGATTAATACAGAACTTCTGACCGAAGTCGTCTCAGGCAAGGCGCGTGGTGTTGATACCAGCGGCGAGAACTTCGCCAAATCCATCAACGTCACAGTCAAAGACTTCCCCGCCGACTGGAATAAATACGGCAAGGCGGCTGGCGCAATTCGTAATAGACAAATGGCTGAATATTGCGACGTTGCTATTATTATTTGGGATGGCTATTCAAGTGGTTCCCTAAATATGATGAATGAAATGGATAGGTTGCGAAAGCCATACTACCTCGTGAGAATAGAACATGCAAACGCAAGAACTACCTGGGTTAACGGAGACTTTAGTTCATTACTCTGATTCTGTGTTACGAACACCGACAGAAGAATTTGACTTCAATAATCCCCCTTATGACCCTGTGAAGTTTGCCGATCATCTTGCCCGAACCATGATGGCCAAGGATGGAATCGGCATTGCAAGCAACCAGCTTGGCTATCCGTGGCGCGTCTGTGCTGTGGCAACCAATCCAATCACAGTCATGTTCAATCCTCACATCGTGGACTTTTCCCAAGAGACAGTCACGCTTGAGGAAGGGTGTCTGACATACCCTGGACTTATTGTCAAAGTCACGCGTCCAATATCAATACGAGTACGTTTCACATACCCAAATGGCCAGACCGATACTAACAAATACACTGGCATCACTGCCCGCATAGTCCAACACGAAGTTGAACATTTAGATGGTGGTAGATTTTTCGAAGTAGTTGATTGGTATGAGCGGGAGAAAGTCAAGCGATGGATGAAAAAGGAGAAACGAAAATCGAAACAATTAAATTAAGGTTTTATAACCCTCAGACGAATTGCTACTGTAGTTCAAATTGTGGAAGCGGCGATCATTCTGATTGTGCAAGAAATAACCTCGCTGGTCACACTTGCGGCGGCGCTGGATTAGCTGGCGGGGGTTCATATTTAGGAGCGTCATGTAATTGTGGAGGTATGGGAACCTGCTGGGGGTGTACTGGCGTATCTCGCGGTAGTTTTTATGTGGCCGATGGGACGTGGACGCGACCCGCTAACTCAACTAACGGTGTGATCATCACTTGGTCAAATACCAACTTAAATGACTACTATAGGTATCTCGCCATGTCATCAAATACAACAATATTAACATGTAATACATCAATATTATCACAAGGACAAACTATGACCTGTAACGCAAAAGAAAAGAAATGGACTACTCGTTGGACTCTGACCGTTGTTGACGTGTCGAAGGGCAGCCGCGACAATCGTCTTGTGCTCGAAACAAATGTTTTCGAAGATAGTGCCACCCTCCGAGACAAGATCATCCTGAAAAATTCTGGCGCAATCAACTCAGCATTGACCAACTACAATCTTCTCAACAAGCTCGAATTGACGCTCGATGACGTGACCATTGATTTGGCCAACAAAGGTTCATTCGAACTCAAGGATGATGCCTAATGGTCAGACGTGGTAAGGGTGTCGTTGTCAAGATAACTTTCGAAACCCTCACGTCAACCTACGTGATTCTCGATCTTGAGACGCATCATTACTATCGCTACCACGGTCAAGACTATCGCAAACTTGAATTTGGACTTTCAGATTACGTTACCTACAATAAACTTCCTGGCGTGCCATATGTTGTGGCAGTGAAGAATTATTACCTGGAAGTCCAAAATATTCCAAGGGAGCAAACAAAAACAGAAGATTCTGAACTAAATATCCAAGATGACAATGTGAACACAGAAGAAGATGACCAAAGAGATATACCCTGACATAGTTGATGAAAAAACATTCCGTATCATCCCTCATACAATAGATTACAAATTCAATGAAGACAACCTTATTGCCGAAATCTCCAGATATATCGACGCCACCTACGAACAACATTACGCGGGCGACACGTATCAAGCTACGGATATTATCATTGATGCTGGGCATGGTATTGGTTTTACGCTTGGTAATGTAATCAAGTATGCCAAACGATATGGCAAGAAAGAAGGTTATAATCGGAAGGATATTTTGAAGATGATCCATTATTCGATTTTGGCTCTCTATGTGCATGATCTAAATGAAGCCAAAGCGAAAGAGGTTGAATGAATCGTAAACAACGCCGCCGTGAAGAAGCGACTAAAAAAATCAAACTTCCCCAAACGCAAACCGCCGTATCGACTGCACCGAAACTTGCTGACAAGGTAGGCATTCAGGCCAAAATTCCCTTCGAAAATTTGCGAGGCAAATCACTATTCGTTGCCACGCCAATGTATGGAGGCCAGTGTAATGGAATCTATGCGCGCTGTATGTTGAACCTCGTTGAAGTATGCAAGGACATTGGGATCACACTAAACGTCCATTATTTGTTCAATGAATCGTTGATCCAACGTGGCCGAAATTATTGTTGTGATGAATTCATGCGGGCTCGTGTAGGACCCGAACCTCCCGAGGGCGTCGAAGATACGAGACCGTATTTTTCCCATATGTTGTTCATCGACTCCGACATTGGGTTCGAACCTAAGGATGTCCTGTTCATGCTTGCCTTATCTGACCCTGGTTCGGATAAGGACGTTATATGCGCCCCTTATCCAAAAAAGTGCATTGCATGGGAAAAGATCAAGATTGCGGTCGAGCGCGGTTTTGCTGAATCTGATCCAAATATTCTTGAACGGTTTGTCGGTGATTATGTATTCAATCCAAAGAATGCTTCGGGCATTCAATTGAACCAACCTTC
>Ga0207652_10001545_pt1 | contig 20293 bp, 18 predicted proteins | sample KBSC63BmetaG_FD_184334 | JGI IMG/M metagenome (GOLD analysis project Ga0207652, IMG submission 184334) | Corn rhizosphere microbial communities from Kellogg Biological Station, Michigan, USA - KBS C6-3B metaG (SPAdes) (version 2) | ecosystem: Host-associated > Plants > Roots > Rhizosphere ... | reverse complement strand
GCTTCTCGGCCGCCAACGGCCACGCCATCGCCGCCTTCGGGATGACGCCCGCCTACATGCGCGGCGAGCATCGCGGCTTCTCGACCTTCGAGTTCCAGCTCGAGGTGGGCGCGCCGCTCCGCGCGGGCGACCGGCTGCGGGTGCGCTCCGGCCTCGTGCACGTGGGCAACTCGTCGCTCCGGCTGCTCCACGTGATGACGCGCGAGCCGGCCGGCGAGGTGGTGGCCTCGCTGGAGCAGTCCGGCGTGCACTTCGACCAGGAGGCGCGGCGGCCCGCGCCCCTGCCCCCCGCTCTGCGCGAGCGCGCGCTCGCGCTGCGGGTCTCCGCCTGATGGCGATCGCGCTCGGGCTGTTCTCGATGACCACCGGGCCGTGCTCGCACCCGGACGGCGCGGTGCGGGTGGCGCGGGCCGCGGAGGCCGCCGGCTTCGACTCCCTGTGGGGCGGCGAGCACGTGGTGCTGCCCGATCCGCAGGCGCCGCCCTCGCCGCTCGCCCCGGAGGATCGGATCACCGACCCCATCGTGGCCCTCGCGTTCCTCGCCGCGTCCACCACCCGGATCCGGCTGGGCACCGGCATCATCATCCTGCCGCAGCGCAACCCGCTGGTCCTGGCCAAGCAGCTCGCCACGCTCGACGTCCTCTCCGGCGGCCGGCTGATCTTCGGCGTCGGCGTGGGCTACCTGGAGCCGGAGTTCCGCGCCCTCGGGATCCCGTTCGAGACGCGGGGGGCGATGACCGACGACTACCTGGCCGCGATGCGCGCCATCTGGGGCCAAGCGCAGCCCGCGCACCGCGGGCGCTTCGTGTCGTTCGACAACGTGCAGGCGCATCCGCAGCCGGTGCAGCGGCCGCATCCGCCCATCGTGATCGGCGGGCACACCGAGCCCGCCTTCCGTCGCGCGGTCGAGCAGGGCTTCGGCTGGTACGGTTTCGCGCTGGACGAGGCGGGCGTACGGCGATGCCTGGACGGCCTCCGCGAGGCGGCCGCCCGCTACCCCCGGCCCGCCGCGCTCGGGTCGCTCGAGATCAGCGTGACCCCGCGGCCCACGCGCGGCGGCGAGGCGATGGACCGCGCGAGCGCGGAGCGCTTCGCCGCGCTCGGCGTCCACCGCCTCGTCTTGATGCCACCCCGCTCCCTCGACGCCGACGGCGTCACCCGCTTCGTCGAGAAGACCTCGCGCGAGATCCGTTAGCGCCGGTTCGCCCGACGCTAGTTCGCGCGCTGACTCCGGCCCCACTCGATCACGAAGCCGATCGAGGGCCAGCCGGGGTTCTCATGGTCGCCCGCCACGCGTGAGCCCACCGGCGGGTTGGGCGCGGTGTATCCGGCCACACCGGCCTGACCGGTCGCGGTGGGACGCGAGAGCGGGCCGATGAACTTCGGAGTCTGCGGCAGCGACGGACGCTGCGGGTAGAGATCACGATCCGGCACCGGGCGGCGCGACGCGATCGATCGGCGCCGGATGACTCTTGAGGCTCAAGGGATCGGCGTTGACCGCCGCCGGCGTCAGTGCCAGCGGGACGGTGAAGACGAGCAAGGCCACGATAGATGGGGTCCTCATACGTGTCGTCCTCCCACCCTTGGGAGTACGCATGGCGGATGCCGGTTCCCGGTTTCCGGCAAGGGCAATCAGGGCGCGCCAGTTACGGCACGGGGTGCGGCAAGGACGCCATAGCCGGGGAAGGAGGGACCATGTAATTCCTACCCCGGCTTGCCCCTTCCCGGCGCCCCTCCGCGCGCTTATCATGGGCGGCACTTTCCACCGCTCAACGAGGAGAAGGCCATGACCGCCATCACCCAGTCCGTCGATCTCGACCGCCGCGGCCGCGTCGCGGTGCTGACCGTCAACAACCCACCCGTGAACGCGTTGAGCCAGCACGTGCGGCAAGGCCTGCGCGACGGACTGACGCAGGCCGCCGCGGACCCGAATGTCGACGCCATCGTGATCACGTGCGCGGGGCGCACGTTTATCGCGGGCGCCGACATCACCGAGTTCGGCAAGCCGCCGAAGGAGCCGGGCCTCCACGCGGTGCTCGATCTGATCGAGGGCGCGCCGAAGCCGGTGGTCGCGGCCATCCACGGCACCGCGCTGGGCGGAGGACTCGAGGTCACGCTGGCGTGCCACTACCGGGTCGGGGTCAAGACCGCGCGCTTCGGGCTGCCCGAGGTCAAGCTCGGCATCCTGCCCGGGGCGGGAGGCACGCAGCGCCTGCCGCGCGTGGTGGGGGTGCCCAAGGCGCTCTCGATGATCGTGAGCGGCGATCCGATCGGGGCCGACGAGGCGCTCACGGTCGGCCTCATCGACGAGATCGTGGATGGTGATCTGACCGCGGCGGGGGTGGCGTTCGCGGAGAAGGTGGTGCGGGAGAAGCGGCCGCTCAAGAAGATCCGCGACCTCGACGACAAGGTCGCAACGGTGCGCGGCAAGCCCGAGGTGTTCGCCGACTTCCGCAAGTCGGTGGCGCGCCAGACCCGCGGCTTCCGCGCCCCCGAGAACTGCATCAAGGCGGTCGAGGCCGCGGTCAACCTGCCGTTCGACCAGGGGATGAAGCGCGAGCGCGAGCTGTTCCAGGAGCTGATCACCTCGCCCGAGTCCAAGGCCCAGCGCTACTTCTTCTTCGCGGAGCGCGAGGCGGCCAAGATCCCCGACGTGCCCGGCGACACCAAGAGCCGCGACATCAAGAAGGCGGCGGTGCTGGGGGCCGGCACCATGGGCGGCGGCATCGCGATGAACTTCGCCAACGCGGGCATCCCGGTCACGGTGGTCGAGGTCGCCCAGGACGCGCTCGACCGCGGGCTCGGGGTGGTACGGAAGAACTACGAAGCCACCGCCGCGCGAGGCCGCCTCACGCCCCAAGACGTCGAGAAGCGGATGGGCCTCATCTCCGGCACCACCGACTGGTCGAAGATCGCCGACGCCGACATCGTGGTGGAGGCGGTGTTCGAGGAGATGCCGATCAAGAAGGAGGTCTTCGCCAAGATCGACGGCATCTGCAAGCCGGGGGCGGTGCTCGCCTCCAACACCTCGACCCTCGACGTGGACGAGATCGCCTCCGCCACCAAGCGGCCCGACGACGTCATCGGCATGCACTTCTTCAGCCCCGCCAACGTCATGAGGCTCCTGGAGGTCGTGCGCGGGAAGAAGTCGGCCAAGGACGTGATCGCCACCGCGATGGGAGTCGGCCGTCGGATCGCGAAGGTCCCGGTGCTCGTGGGGGTCTGCTACGGCTTCGTGGGCAACCGCATGCTCCACCAGCGCGGCCGCGAGGCCGAGAAGCTGATCCTGGAGGGCGCGCTCCCGCACGAGGTGGACAAGGTGCTCACCGACTTCGGCTTCCCGATGGGCCCCTTCGCGATGGGCGACCTGGCCGGCCTCGACGTGGGCTGGCGCATCCGCAAGGGCAAGGGCGTGAAGTCGGCGGTGGCGGACCGCATCTGCGAGCTGGGGCGCTTCGGCCAGAAGACCGGCGCGGGCTACTTCCGCTACGAGAAGGGTGACCGCACCCCGATTCCCGACGCGGACGTGGAGAAGATCATCGTCGAGGTCGCGAGCGAGATGGGCATCACCCGGCGGAAGATCTCCGACGACGAGATCCTGGCCCGCCTGCTGTACCCGATGGTCAACGAGGGGGCCAAGATTCTCGAGGAAAAGATCGCGATCCGGGCGAGTGACATCGACGTGATCTGGGTCTACGGCTACGGGTGGCCGATCTACCGGGGCGGCCCGATGTTCTGGGCCGATCAGGTCGGGCTCAAGGCCATCCGTGACCGGATGAACGAGTGGCGGAAGACACAGGGCGAGGACTGGAAGCCGGCTCCGCTGCTGGACCGGCTCGCCACCGAAGGCAAGACCTTCACGGGAGCGTGAGCGTGCGCGCGCTGGTCACGGGTGCGGCGAGCGGCATCGGTCGGGCCACCTGCCTGCGGCTGGCGCGCGACGCCCGGACGGCGGGAGCAAAGGCGCAGATCGCGGCGGTGGACCTCTGGCCTTCGACCGGGGGTCCCTCCCCCGCCCGCGACGCGCTGGTGAAGGAGCTCGGCGACCTGGGCGCGGCCGCGCTGCCGCTCCACGGGGACATGGCGACGGTGGACGCACCCGCGCGGGTGGTGGGCGAAGCGGCGGCGCGCTTCGGGGGGCTCGACGGCATCGTGAGCAACGCGGGAGTGAATCGCCCGGGCCCGCTGGTCAGCTACGCCGTCGAGGACTGGGATCGGATGTTCGCGGTGAACACGCGCGCCACGTGGCTCCTGGCCAAGGCCGCCCACGACGCCCTCGCGGCCTCGCGGGGGGCCATCGTCGCGGTGGCCTCGATGTCGGGCAGCAACGCGCACGCCAACCTCGGCCCCTACGGGCCGAGCAAGGCCGCGCTCATCATGCTGGTGTCGGTGCTCGCGCAGGAGTTCGGGCGCGACGGCATCCGCGTCAACAGTCTCTCGCCGGGCATGGTGCGGACCGGCATGACCGAGAAGGTGTACGCCGATCAGGCGGTGGCCGGCGCGCGCGACGCGCTCGTGCCCATCGGCCGCGTGGCGACCCCGGAGGACATGGCCGACGTCATCGCATTCCTGCTCGGACCCGACGCGCGCTACGTGAACGGCCACGACCTCGTGGTCGATGGCGGCGTGACGGGAAACTTCCTCGGCCGCTTGCCCGGCATCGGTCAGATCACCCGCAGCTGAGCCGACTGTCAGGGGGCTGACTTGGCGGCCGTCACACTGGCCGCGCCGCGGCATTGCCGCCCCGTGTCGCCCCGCAACTAGCCGATATCGCTCGCCGGGATCGGCGTCCCGGTTGGCACCCGCCTCGCATGAAGGGACCCAGCCGGAGGTCCTCCATGCTCTCCCGATTGATCCAGATCTGGAACCGGTATCGCCATGCCGACGAACGGCAGCTCGCGCTCTTCCCCGACTGGGAACGCGCGCTGTGGCTCGCGCCGATGCCGTCCATCGCCGCCGCGCTGGGCCTGCTCGTGCTGTTCGCGGTGGGCACGCCGTCGGTCCCGGTGGCCGCGAAGGGCGTGGTGGCGCTCGAAGAGCGCGCATCCGAGGCCGAGGCCGACGAGCCGGATTCCCCCGAGTACGATCTCAGTGCCATCCCCGACTACATCAAGGCGGCGTCCCAGCGCCATCGCCTTTCCGAGTCCCTGATCGCCGCGGTCATCACCGTCGAGTCGAACTGGGACCACGAGGCGGTCTCTCCCAAGGGCGCCCGCGGCCTCATGCAGCTCATGCCCCAGACGTCCGCCGCGATCGGAGTGCGCGATCCCCACAGCCCCGACCAGAACATCGACGCGGGGGCCAGCCATCTCCGGGCCATGCTCGACACCTTCAAGGACGACCTGCCGCTCGCGCTCGCGGCCTACAACGCGGGCGAGCAGAACGTGATCCGCTACCACGGGATCCCGCCGTATCCGGAGACGCGCCGGTTCGTGGCCCGGGTCCTCCGCAAGATGGGTGACCGGCAGGCGGCGGACCGCGTGATGGCTCGCCCGATCCCGACGCCGGTGTGGACCTCCCGCACCACGCGGCCCGTCCCCGCGGTCCGCATGCTCGCCGCTCCCGCGGGCTCGCGTCCCAGCATGATTCCTCTGACGGCCCCGCGGACCGAGCGCGCCTCCCAGGTCGTGCTGCAGGACGGCGACCTGCTCCCGCAGCCCGCGGCCCGCCCGTGGGGGGAGACGAGCTCGGCTCCGATCGTCCCGCAGATCCCCACCGCTCCCGCCCCGACGCTCCCGTTCGCCGAATCGCCGTAGCGCTCCCCTCCTCGCCTCCCGGCCGCCGGTTGCGCTAGGATGACCCCGCGCGGCCGGCGGCCGGCGCGAAAGGGGCACGAGCGACCATGCAATTCGGGGTCTTCTACGAGCACCAGCTGCCCCGCCCGTGGGCGGCGGGGAGCGAGCAGCAGCTCTTCCAGGACGCGCTCCACCAGGTCGAGCTGGCCGACCGGCTGGGCATCGACTACGCGTGGGAGGTCGAGCACCACTTCCTCGAGGAGTACTCGCACTCCTCGGCCCCCGAGGTCTTCCTCGCCGCGGCCTCGCAGCGCACCCGCCGGATCCGGCTGGGCCACGGCATCGTCCTGATGCCGCCCGGGTACAACCATCCGGCTCGCGTCGCCGAGCGGCTGGCCACCCTCGATCTGGTCTCCAATGGCCGCGTCGACTGGGGCACCGGCGAGTCGGCCTCGCGCGCGGAGCTCGAGGGCTTCGGCATCGATCCCGCCGAGCGCCGCGCGATGTGGCGCGAGACCACCGAGCAGGTCGCCAGCATGCTGGCGCTGGATCCCTATCCCGGCTTCCAGGGCAAGTACTTCTCCATGCCGGTCCGCAACGTGGTGCCGAAACCGGTGCAGAAGCCGCACCCGCCCCTCTGGGTCGCGTGCTCGAACCGCGAGACCATCCACCTGGCGGCCCAGCTCGGCATCGGCGCGCTCACCTTCGCGTTCATCGACCCCGCCGAGGCCAGGCACTGGGTGGAGGACTACTACGAGACCTTCAAGCGCGAGTGCGTGCCGATAGGGCACGCGGTGAATCCCAACGTGGCCATGGTCACCGGGTTCTTCTGCCATCCCGACGGCCAGGAGGCGCGCCGCCGGGGCATCGACGGCTTCCGCTTCTTCCAGTTCGCGCTCGGCCACCACTACGTCTTCGGCAAGCACACCCCGGGACGCACCGACATCTGGGACAAGTTCGAGCGCGTGCGGGCCGAGCTGGACCTCGAGGTGCTGGGCGGCGGGACCGGCTGCATCGGCACCCCCGACGAGCTGCGCGCGTCCCTGCGCGCGTTCGAGGAGTACGGCGTCGACCAGACGATCTTCATCCAGCAGGGCGGCAAGAACCGCCACGAGCACATCTGCGAGGCGCTCGAGCTCTTCGCCTCCACGGTCATGCCCGAGTTCAAGGCCCGCGAGGCGGCGCGGGCGGCCCGCAAGGCGGAGGAGCTCGCCCCGTACGTGGCGGCCGCCTTCGCGCGCAAGGGGAAGATGGCCGCGCTCCCGAACGGCGACATCCCGACCTACGAGGCCTACGGCCTCACCGTGACCCAGCCGGTGGACCTCGACAAGATGCCGGAGGCGAACCGCCGCCGGGTGCTCGCCTTCCGGCGCATGCGGGAGATCATGGAAGGCCGCTAGGCGACATGGCGTCGGGCGCGGAGTCGATCGAGCCGCTGGCCGGCCGGCTGCGCCGCGTGGGGGAGATGCTGATCGGGCTCTCCGGCTCTCCCGTTCCGACGCATCTCTTCCAGACCCTGGCCGAGCAGGCCGTGACGGTGATGCCGCACGACTATCTCGCGGTCTGCCTGGAGGACGTCGACCAGCAGGGCTACCTCGTGCACTCGCTCTCCACCCTGCCCGGCGAGCCGATCGCGACACGCGTCTTCACCCGTGACGAGGGCCTGCCCGGCCGCACCATCCGCACCGGGCGCGCTCACCTGGTCGGCGAGCTCGAGCGCATCGCCGACGGCGCCCCGGACCTGGACGGGGTGCTCGTGCGGGCCGGGCTCCAGGCCGCGCTCGCGGTGCCGCTCCGGCGCGGGCCGCAGGTGCTGGGAGCCCTGCTCTTCGCGCGCCAGAGCGCGCCCTACACCCTGGACGACCTGGAGATCGCCGGCCTCCTGGCGGCCGGGGTGTCGGGCGCGCTCGAGACGTGCCGCGCCTACCAGTCGCTGGCCGACGAGCGCGGGACGCTGGCCGCGGTCCTCACCAGCACCGCGGATGCGGTGGTGATGGTGGGCCAGGACGGCCTGGTGCTGCTCGTCAACCCGGCCGCCCGCGCGATGATCGGGCTGAGCCCCGAGACCGCGGTCGGCCGGCCCTTCCCGGAGGCGCTCGCCCACGAGCCGCTGCGCCGCCTCTTCGAGCGGGGGCAGCCCGGGGTCGTGGAGCTGGCCCTGCCCGACGGCCGCACCGCGCAGGCGAGCCTGGTCTTCGTGACCACCGAGTACGGCGAGCCGGTCGGCCTCGCCGCGATCCTGCGCGACATCACGTTGCTCAAGAACCTGGAGCAGATGAAGAACGACTTCGTGAACACCGTCTCCCACGACCTCAAGAGCCCGATCATGGCCATCGCGATGACCGCCGAGCTGCTGGCCAAGACGGTGCCGCCCACCGGGGCCGACGCCCATCGCGATCGCTGTCAGCGCATCCTGCGAAGCGCGGGGCAGATGACCGAGCTCGTGACCGACCTGCTGGACCTCGGGAAGATCGAGGCCGGCCTCGAGGGGCCGGGCGAGCCGCTCGACCTGGTCGCGATGATCGACGAGGCGATCCGGGCCCAGGCCGTGCAGGCGGAGGGCAAGCGCATCGCGGTCTCGCGGCGGGCTCCGTCCGCCGCGCTCGTGGTCGGAGTGCGGGCGCGCCTCGCCCAGGTGCTCGTGAACCTCATCGGCAACGCGGTGAAGTACTCGCGGGAGGGCGGCCGCGTGGAGGTGGTGGTGGAGCCGAGCGCGGGCGAGGGCGCCCCGGTCCGGCTCCGGGTGGTCGACAACGGGATCGGCATTCCCGCGCGCGATCTCCCGCACGTCTTCGACAAGTTCTTCCGGGTCCGGAACGCCTCCACCTCCGGCATCGCGGGCACCGGGCTCGGGCTCGCCATCACCCGCCGCATCGTGGAGGCCCACCGCGGGCGGATCGGGGTGGAGAGCGTGGAGGGAGCGGGCAGCACGTTCTGGGTGGAGCTGCCCGGCGCGCCCGTCGCAACGGAGCCGCCCGCGCCGAGCGCGGGCTAGGCGGCGCCGGAGCCGGCGGGCCGCGAGCCGGGCGTGTCGGCGGCCCGGAGCACCGGCAGCCGCACGGTCACCACCGTGCCTTGCCCGGGCGCGGGCGCGATCTCGAGGTCGCCGCCGTGCCGCCGCAGGAGCCCGTAGGCGACGTTCAGCCCCAGGCCCTTGTGCTCGCCGGCCTTGGTGGTGAAGAAGGGCTCCAGCGCCCGGCGCTGCGCGTCGGGGGTGATGCCGGCGCCGTCGTCGCGCACCGTGCAGAGCACGTGCGCCGCGTCGGCCCAGGTCTTCACGGTGATGGCCCCGCCCTCCGGCTGGGCCTCGATGGCGTTCATCAGCACGCCGGTCATCGCCTCGATCAGGACCGAGGCTTCGCCGGCCACCGGCGGAAGCGCGCCGCAATCGAAGCAGACCTCGACGTGGCGGGCGTCGGCCCCGTCCCCGATGGTGCAGCAGGGTCGCGTGGCGTCCAGCGCGGCCCGCACCACCTCGTTGAAGTCGAGCGGCGGCGCGGCGCCCACGGTGCGCACCTCCGCGAAGGACTGCAGCCGCTTGAGCACCTTGGCCGCCTCCTTCACGGTGGTCTTGATGGTGGCGAGCTGCTCGTGCCCGGGGGTGCCTTCCAGCTGGGGCAGGACCACCTGCACCTTGCCCATGATCATCTGCAGCACCTGGCGCACGTAGTCGGTCACCCCGTCGGTGAGCGACGCGATGGCCCGGAGCCGCTCGGTCTCGATCAGCTCCTGCTGGCCCGACCGCACGTCGTCGAGCGCGGACTGCAGGGTCTGGTAGAGATGGCTGTTCTCGAGCGCGACCGCGGCCTGGTCCGCGAAGGCCCGGGCGAGCGCGATGTCCTCCGCGCTCCAGCTCCGCCCGGTGCGGTCCCGCGCCGCGAGCGCGCCCACCACCCGGCCCTGCACCAGCAGCGGGAGGGCCAGCGCGGCCGCGCAGCCGCTCGTGCTCACCCTCTGGCGCTCCTCCGGGCTCAGGACCACGCGCGGATCCTCGAGCAGGTCGCCGGTCGGCACCGGCTGGCGGGTGGCCGCGGCCACGCCTTCGATGCCGGCCCCGCGCGGCAGCACCGGGTCCGCCCGCAGGGAGGCGTCCCGGCCCGACGAGACGGCGATCCGGGCCAGGTCCCACGTCTCCGGGTCGAGGCGGTAGACCGCGGCGCCGCGGGCGTCGAGCAGCCCCGCGATCCCGTCCGCGATCTGCCGGCCCAGCTCCGCGAAGGTCAGCGAGTGCGGCACGCTGCGCGACACCGCGGCGAGGCGCTCCGCGATGTAGCGGCCGCGCTCGGTCTCGGTGAAGAGCTGCGCGTTGCGCAGCGCCAGGGCCGCCTGGTCGCCGAAGACCGCGAGCAGGTGCTGCTCTTCCGCCGAGTACACTCGATCCGGATCGCTGCCGACCATCAGCGCGCCGAGGACCCGCTCCTGCCCCATCAGCGGCACCGCGATCACCGACTGGCCCGACTCCTCCACGAAGGATTCGTGCGCGCGCTCCGCGAGCGGCCCATCAACCGTGGCGCCCTCCGAGGCCACCATGTGGCGCGCGTTCACCGCGAGCCACGCGATGCCCGCCCCCGCTGGAAGGTGGCAGCCCACCCATTTCGCGGCGTCGGCGGGCCCCGCCGCGGCCACGCACACCAGGGTGCGGGACTCGGTCTCGAGCTCGTAGAGCACCGCCCGCTGGGCCCGGAACACGTCGAGAACCGCGCGGACGATCCGGGTGGCGATCTGGTCGAGGTCGAGGGTGCCGAGCAGCTCGTGGCCGACCTGGGAGAGGGCGCGCGCGGTACGCTCGGCGCGGAGCCGCCCGGTGATGTCGCGCGCGGTGGTGGAGGCGCCGGTCACGCGCCCCGCCGCGTCCCGGATCGGCGAGATGGTCAGGCTCACGTCGATCCGGCGGCCGCCCTTGGTGAGGCACGCCGTCTCGAAGTTGCTGATGCGCTGCCCGTGGTGCAGCCGGACCAGGATGCCGGGCAGCTCGTCGCGGCGCTCCGGCGGCACGATCAGGGAGATGGAGCGGCCGATCGCCTCCTCGGCGCGGTAGCCGTAGAGGCGCTCCGCGGCCGGGTTCCAGCTGATGATGCGGCCCTCGAGGGTGCGGCCGACGATCGCGTCCTCGGACGACTCGACGATCGAGGAGAGCAAGGCCTGCACCGCCTGGGCCTGCCTGCGCTCGCTGATGTCGCGGGCCACCGCGAGCCGGCCCACCACCTCGCCGCTGCGCACGATACTGGTGCAGGTCACCTCCACCGGGGTGCGCCGGCCGTCGCGTCGCACCACCTGGCACTCGAACTGGGGCGCGACCTTGCGCCCGGCGCGCACCGCCTCCAGCCCCTCGCGCACCAGCATCGCGCCGGTGCGGTCCAGCACCGAGAACACCGGGCGGCCGACCAGCTCGTCGGAGCGGAAGCCGGTGAGCTGCTCGCCGTAGGCGTTCACCATCGCGAGCGCGCCATCCAGATCGAGCAGGAAGAGCGCCTCGGTCATGCTCTCCGCGATCAGGCGATAGCGCTCCTCGGAGTCGCGCAGCGCGCGAAGCAGCCCCTTGCGGGCCAGCGCCCGATCGACGGTGGACAGGAGCTGCGCGGTGTCCACCGGCTTCACCAGGTACGAGGAGGCGTCGCCCGCCATCGCGGCGAGGGCGCCGTCGAGGGAAGCGTGCCCGGTCAGCAGGATGACCTCGGTGTCGGGCGAGCGCGTCTTGATGCGCCGGAGCAGGTCGAGCCCCGAGATGTCGGGGAGCCGGCAGTCGACGATCGCCAGATCCACCGGGCGAGCCCGACCGATGCGTTCCAGCGCATCCTCTCCGCGGTCCACCGGGTCGACGTGATGGCCGCGCTCGCGGAGCACCTCGCCCACCGTCTCCCGGATGACCGGGTCGTCGTCGATGACGAGGATATCGGCGCCGGAGGCCATGGGCCGGTGGGTGTGCACGGAAAGTGCCACCCCCGGCCCGCCCGGGATACGCAAAAAATTAGCTACTTGCGCTAATCGGTAATCTTTCCGGACGGTTGTGGCTCGACACCGCCCGCCGGGCTGACACTCGTGCCCGCTCGCGGCCGCCGGGTCAGCGCTCGGCCCGGACCTCGGTGAACACGTCGCGGGCGCAGATCATGGCCTCGCGGATGATCGGCACCCCGACGTAGCCGGACATGTGGATCAGGACCTCGGTCAGCTCCTTCTCGGTCCAGCCCTGGTTCAGCGCCATGCGCAGGTGGATCCGCAGCTCCGGCTCCCGCCCGGTGGCCGCGTCGGAGACCACGCACACGAGCGTCCGGGTCTTGAGATCGAGGCCCGGTCGCGCCCACAGCGCGCCGAACACGTTCTCGGTGGCCACGTCGATGAACGTGCGCATGATCGGGTCCTGGTACGTGGTGGCGTTCACCCGCTCCACGTACTTGTCGCCCAGCAGCTGACGGCGGATCTCGTTGCCCTTGCGGTGCAGCTCGCTCTCGGCCATCTCACCCTCCCTCATCACTGGATGGGAACGCCCGGAGGCTACCGCCGGGTGCGGGGACCGAAGAACCCGCCCTTGGGCCGGCCGTGGGCGTGGTAGTGGTCGGGGATGTTGCGCATGTGGTCGTCGATGTAGCACTCGCCGCCGAGCACGCGGGTGGCGATCTCGCGCAGCAGGGCGTGCATGTGGCTCTTGTGGTCGACGGGAGGCTCGGTGCCGTGGTAGCGCCACACCACCATCGGCACGTCACACACGTCGCACTCCGCGACCCAGCAGATGTCGTCCTCGTGGTGCCAGGGCGTGATCCGGGCCGCCCGGCAGAGGTCGCATCCGTCGACGCGGGTGAAGGGGGCGGGCGCTCCTAGCCCCACAGGGCGCGCATGACGTGCACCGCGACGCGACGGTTGTAGTCGCGCACGAGACGGCGGATGCGGAACAGATCGAGCACCCACCACGCGGCCAGGCCACCCAGGGTGAGCCAGAACAGGACCTGGAGCCCGCGCTTGCGCAGGTAGAGGTAGTGCCATCCGAGCGGAAGGAACAGGAGCGCGACCAGCGGCGACTTGGCCTGCGCGCGATAGCGCCACAGGAACGCGCGCTGCTGGTCCGGGGTGAGGTACGCGAGCTGCTCGCGCACCGTGCGCGACAGCGACGCGGCCACCGACTTCGGGATCGTGAGGCTGCGATCGCCGCGCGCTTCCGTGCCGCGCCGCGCGGTGACGCGGTCGGGCGGAGGCGTCACCGGCTTGCGGAACACAGAGGAGGACGTCTCTCGGTCGGCTGAAGTCCGGCTCATCGTCACCCTCCCAAGAGGCCGGGAGGGAGCAAGAACGGCGCCAGCCGTGCGGGTCATGCGGGGCTTGAACTTAGCCGGGGGACGCTGATCAGCGCTTCTCACGTGTCACTCCGGTCGTCCGCAGGAGGACGGTTGCAAGGTGTTGCAGAGGTGTCAATTCGCCGCTTTTCAATCTGCTGCATGGGGCCACACCACCATGCCGGTTCCAGAGCGCCAGGCGATCGCCGGCATGTACGCGAGCACCTCGGCGGGACCGGTGGTGAAGGCGAGCGCCACCATCCACGCGAGCAGCTCCGCGGTGCCGCCGGAGCCCGCCGCCTCCATGCGCTCGAGCGTGCACTCGCGCAGCAGGGCGGCGTGATCGCCGGCCGCGAGGAGCTCGAGGAACCAGCGGTCGAACTCCTCGTCCACCCAGAAGTAGCGCGGCCCGCCCGGCTCGTGGGAGAGCCCGCCGGTGGCGACGACCGCCACGCGCTCGGCGCCCGGATAGCCCTTCACGATCTCGCGGAACGTCGCGCCGACCTGGTAGGCCCGCTCCGGGGTGGGAATGGGCGGCACGGTGCAGTTCATCGTCACCGGCACGAGCGCGATGTCGCCCTCCGGGTTCAGGTAGTGCATGGGCACCGAGACACCGTCGTCGAACTGCATGTCGCGCAGGTACGCGAGCCCGAGCCGCCGCCGGGCCCCCTCGTTCACGAGGTGGCGGGCGAACGCGGGATGCCCGGGGATGCGGTACTTCTCCAGCGCGAGCCATTCGTCGTACCAGTCGGCGGGCCCGGCGTGCTCGGCCCCGATCCCCACCGTGTACTCGGGGGTGTTGTTGATGGGCCAGTTGAGCAGGTGATCGTTGCTGAAGAGCAGGATGACGTCGGGCCGCGCGGCGCGCAGCCGCTCGCGCATCGTGTCGAGGGCGCCACGGGCCTCCCGTCGCTGATTCTCCGGCGCGCGATCGAACCAACCGGTGAGGCCGGGCGAGTGCGTGAGCGCCATCGCGGCCACCACCTGGGCCACGGGTCAGCCCTGCCCGCGGCCGAGCCGCGCCTGGAGCCGGTCGGAGGCCGCCGCCTCCTCGGGATAGGCCTTGCGATAGGCCTCCAGGGCGGGATGCGCGTTGCTGTTGGCGGAGGCGCCGTAGAAGAGGCGCAGGATCTGGGGGATGTAGTACTGGTGCACGCCCATCTCGTTCAGGCGGCGCACGTCGCGGTCGCGCAGCGCCTCGTACTCCGCCTCCCCGAGGCCGAACTCGCGGGCCAGTCCGGCCAGGTCGGTGAGCCACCGGGCCCGGAGCGCGGCGTCGCGCCGGACGTAGAAGATCATCTCGTTCAGCGGCAAGGTCTTGTCACAGCGCTCGACGTTACCCATCGCGGAGCACCTTCGGGTTGATCTTGACGAACATGATCACGCAGCGGCCGGGACCGAGGTTGCGCACGTCGTGGAGCACGCGGTCGGGGAAGTGCACGATCGAGCCCGCGGGCACCACCACTTCCTGCCCGTCGATGGACATGTGGGCGGTGCCCTCCAGCACGAAGATCGCCTCCTCCTCGCGCGGGTGCTGGTGCATCACGGTGGATTGGCCGGGCTCGTAGCAGGCGATCTCCGACCAGAGCTGGTCGGTCTTGAAGAGCATCTTGCGCACCCGCCGGTCGGGGGCGAACGCCTTCAGCCCGTGCAGATCGAAGACCCGCGCCACTCCGGTGACGCGCGCGGTCGCCGTCTCGTCCATTGGTGGCCGCATCATAGCGCCGTCGCGGGGCGTCCGCCACCACCGCGTGCGGCGGCGCGCCGGCGCGGGAAGATCCCCGTTGACATCCCGGAACCCCTTCAGTAGAAAGGGTGCCGAAGGCCGTGCCACCCTCCCCCGTCGCGTCTCCATCGGTCGCTCGTCGCATCGCGCGATTCGTCTCCGACTTCCGCTGGGAGCAGGTGCCCGCCGAGGTGGCCGCGCGCGCCGGCCTCCTCGCCCTCGACACGCTCGGCAGCTGCCTCGCGTCCTGCCGCGAGGACTTCGGACGCGCGGTCCTCGACGCGGCGGAGCTGCTGGGCGGCGCGCCCGAGGCCACCCTGGTGGGCCGGAAGAGCCGGGTCGGGGCCGCGAGCGCGGTGCTCGCCAACGGCACCCTCGCCCACGGCCTCGACTTCGACGACACCCGCGAGGACGCCATCGTCCACACCGGCTGCGTCGCGGTCCCCACCGCCCTGGCGGTCGGCGAGGCGGTCGGCGCCTCCGGGCGCGCGACCCTCGAGGCGATGATCGCGGGAGTGGAGGTGATGTGCCGCGTCGGCCTCGCGGTGCCCGGCCGCTTCCATGCGCGCCACTACCACCCGACCGGCCTGACCGGCAGCTTCGCGGCCGCCGCGGTGGCCGGGCGGCTCCATCGCCTCACCGAGGACCAGCAGGTCCACGCCTTCGGGATCTGCGGCAGCCAGGCCGCCGGCATCATCGAGTACCTCGCCGACGGCTCGTGGACCAAGCGCCTGCACCCGGGCTGGGCCGCTCACGCCGGGGTGGCCGCGGTCGCGCTCGCGCGCGCCGGCTTCACCGGGCCCGAGACCGTGTTCGAGGGCGAGCACGGTTTCTACGCCGCCTTCGCGGGCGGCCACGATGCGACGCGGATCGAGAACCTGCTCGCCACGCTCGGCCGCACCTGGGAGCTCTCCGCGCTCACCTTCAAGCCGTATCCGTGCGGCTCGATCGCGCACCCCTACATGGACTGCGCGCTGCGCCTGCGCGAGCGGCACCGCCTGCGGCCCGATCGGATCGCGGAGGTGCGCTGCCGCACCGCGGCGGGGCCGCTGCCGCGGCTCTGGGAGCCGCTCACGGCCAAGCAGGCCCCGCGGAACGGGTACGCGGCCAAGTTCAGCCTCCCGTACCTGCTGGCCTCGATCCTGGTCCGCGGCCGGGCGAGCCTCGCCGACTTCACGGACGAGGCCGCGCGCGACGAGACGGTGCGGGGGGTCGCCGCGCGCGTCTTCTACGACGTGGATCCGACCATCGACTACCCGCGCCACTTCATCGGTCATGTGGCGATCCGCCTGACCGACGGCACCCACCTCGAGGAGACGCAGGATCACCCGCGCGGCGGGCCCGACTTCCCGATGGACCGGAGCGAGCTGGTCGCCAAGTTCCGCGACAACGCCGTCCTCGCCATCCCCGAAGCGCGCGCCGCGCGGGTGGTGGAGCTGGTCGACGCCCTGCCGGCCGCGCCGCGCCTCGACGCCCTGATGGACGCGCTGACCGCCTGACCGAGCCCCGGAGCACGGGACAGCCCAAAGGAGTCCGCGAATGACTCACCACCGACTCGTGTCGCTGCTACTGGCTCTCGCGATGGCCCTCCTCGCGGTCGAGGCGCGCGCGCAGGATCCGCGCCTGGAGGCCGCCCGGAAGGAGGGCAAGGTGGTCTGGTACACCTCGCTCGCCCTCACCAGCTCCGAGAAGGTGGCCAAGCTGTTCGAGACCGCCTACCCGGGCGTGAAGGTCGAGGTGCACCGCACCGGCTCGCAGCGGATCCTGCAGCGGATGATGCAGGAGCTGCAGGCCAACATCAAGAACGTGGACGTGGTCCACACCTCCGACGCCGGTCACTACGTGCTGCTGAAGGAGAAGAAGCTCCTGATGCGCTACACCCCGGCGGGCGTCGACGCATTCTCGCCCGGGTTCAAGGATAGGGACGGCTACCACTATGGACTGCGCGCGACCGTCAACGTGATCGCCTACAACACCAAGGCGATCCCCGCCGCGGAGGCCCCGCGCACCTGGAAGGACCTGCTCGACCCCAAGTGGCGCGGCCGCCTCGTCACCGCCCATCCGGGCTACAGTGGGGTGATCGCGACCCACGTGCTGGCGCTCGTGCACCTGCACGGCTGGGACTACTTCAAGGCCCTGGCCCAGAACAAGCCGATGCTCGTGCAATCCGCGGTCGACCCCTCCGGGGTGGTGGCGTCCGGCGAGCGGCCGGTGGCGGTCGACGGCGGCGATTACACGTTCTACCAGGTGAAGAAGAAGGGAAACCCGGTCGAGATCGTGTACCCGAAGGAGGGCGTGCCGCTGGTGGTCTCGCCCAGCGCGATCACCAGCTTCGCGCCGCACCCCAACGCGGCCAAGCTCTTCACCGACTTCATCTTCTCCAAGGACGTGCAGCAGGTGCTGGCCGACACCGAGGGCCTCTACAGCGGGAACCCGCAGGTGACCTATCCGTCGGACAAGCCTCGCCTGTCCGATCTCAAGCTCCTGTCGGTCGACGCGGAGGAGCTCGAGAAGCGGAACGAGGAGATCAAGACCCGCTTCGTCGAGTTCTTCGGGGCCTAGCCCGCTCCATGGCCGAGGCCGCGACCGCCGCGCGCCCGCGGCGCTGGGAGGGCCTGGACCGCGCCACGCCGGTCTGGCTGCTGGCCGCGGCCGCGCTGGTGGGGCTGATCCTCATGCCCCTGGGCTGGCTCGCCTACATGAGCGTGCGGAGCGACGGCGGGCTGACCGCCGCCCACTACGTGCGCGTGCTGGGCGACCCGCCGCTGCAGAAGGCGCTCTGGAACACGGTGGTGCTGGCCCTCTGGTCCGGGCTGATGGCCCTCGTGATCGGCGCCCCGCTCGCGTGGCTCACCGCGCGCACCGACCTGCCATTCCGCCGCTCCATCCAGTCCCTCGTGATGGCGTCGTTCGTGACCCCGCCCTTCCTGGGGGCGTTCGCGTGGGTCATGCTGGCGGGGCCCAACGCGGGCTACCTGAACCGCCTCTATCGCGAGCTCACCGGCGCGGTCGACCCGCTGCTCAACATCTTCAGCATGCCGGGGCTGATCTTCGTGGTGGCGATCTACACCTTCCCCTACGTCTACATCATGATCGCCAACACCCTGGGCCTGATCGCCTCCGATCTCGAGGACGCGGCCGGCATCCTGGGCGCGGGCCGCTTCCAGGTGGCGCGCACCATCACCCTGCCCATGGTGCTGCCCGCGATCCTGAGCGGCTTCATCCTCGCGGTGCTGCAGGCCTTGGCCCTCTTCGGCTCCCCCGCGATCCTGGCCCTGCCCGCCGGCTTCCACACCGTCACCACCCAGCTCTGGTCGTTCTTCCAGTACCCGCCGCGCGTGGAGCTGGCGGCCGCGTTCTCGATGCCGCTGCTGCTCGCCACCGCGCTGCTGCTCCTCGTCCAGAAGCGCCTGCTGGGCCGGCGCGGCTACGCCGCGGTGGGCGGCAAGGGCGGCCAGCGGCGGGTCGTCGCGCTCGGCCGGTGGCGCCATCCCGCGCTCGGCGTGTGCCTCGCGGTGCTCGCCGCCGCGGTGTTCCTGCCCTACGGCATCCTCCTCAAGGCCGCCTTCTCGCGCGCGTGGGCGCAGCCCCTCACCTGGGACAACTTCACCCTCGACAACTGGTCGTTCACCTTCCTGTCCGTGACCACCCGGTCCGCGATCGTGAACACCCTCGAGCTGGGAGTGCTCACCGCCTGCGTGGGCGCCGCCCTCGCCACCCTGCTCGCCTACGTCACCAATCGCCGCCTCGTGGCGGGCCACCAGGTGCTGGGCTTCCTCGCGGTGGCGCCGGTGGTCATCCCCGGCGTGGTCCTCGCGGTCGCGCTCTTCGTGGCCTACACCCGGCCGCCGTTCCTCCTCTACGGCACGCTCTGGATCCTCTTCCTGGCCTACCTCACCAAGGAGATGCCGGTCGGCTACTCGCAGTCCGACGCGACCCTGCGCGGCATCCACCCGGAGCTGGAGGAGGCGGGGCGCATCCTGGGCGCAGGCCGCTTCCGGGTGCTGCGGGAGATCACCGCTCCGCTGGCCAGGAGCGGCATCATCGCCACCTGGTGCTTCGTGTTCATCGGGGTCATCCGCGAGCTCTCCGCGTCCATCATCCTGTTCAGCCCCAACACCAAGGTCATGTCGGTGGTGATCTTCGACCTGAAGGAGGAGGGCCAGTTCGGGGCCATCGCGGTGCTCGGGGTGTTCATGCTCGTGATGACCTTCGTCATCGTGGCGGTGATGCAGCGCCTGCTCGGCCGCGACGTGATGGGCGGCCGTCAAGCGGGCGGAGCGGGCTGACCGTGCCCGGCATCGCGATCGCCTCGCTCACCAAGCGCTTCGGCGACGTGGGCGCGGTGAACCAGCTCGATCTGGAGGTCCGGCCGGGCGAGCTGGTCGCCCTGCTCGGCCCCTCCGGCTGCGGCAAGACCACCACGCTCCGGCTGGTGGCGGGCTTCCTGACTCCGGAAGGCGGCGAGATCCGGGTGGGCGACCGGGTGCTCTCGTCCCCCACCGTGGTGGTGCCGCCGGAGCGGCGGCGCATGGCCATGATCTTCCAGAGCTACGCCCTCTGGCCCCACATGACGGTGGCCCAGAACGTGGGGTACGGGCTTCGCTTCGCCGGAGTGGGACGTGCGGACCGCGACCGGCGGGTGGACGAGATGCTGCGCGCGGTGCAGCTCGCCGGCTACGGCGCGCGCTATCCGGGCGAGCTGTCCGGCGGCCAGCAGCAGCGGGTGGCGGTGGCGCGGGCCCTGGTGGTGGAGCCGGAGATCTTGTTGCTGGACGAGCCCCTGAGCAACCTCGACGCGAGCCTGCGCGAGGAGATGCGCTTCGAGATCCGCCGCCTCCACGAGCGCTTCTCGATCACCACGCTCTACGTGACCCACGACCAGGCGGAGGCGATGGTGATCTCGGACCGCGTGGCGGTGCTGCGCGACGGGCGCGTGGCCCAGATCGGGCCCCCCGCCGAGCTGTTCGAGCGGCCGCGCACCCGCTTCGTGGCCGAGTTCGTCGGCAAGACCAACCTGATCGACGCGATCGCCGACGGCCCCGGCTGGGTGCGGCGCGGCGGCCTCCGCCTGCGGGTGCCCGGGGAGGCGCTCGCGCCCTCCGCCGCGTCATCGACCCCGCCCGCGACTCCGGTCGTCGTGTCGATCCGCCCGCACCAGATCGCGCTCGGTCCGCGGGGCGCAATCGCGGACGCCTCCGGCAGCGTGCTGGCCGGCACGGTGGTGCGCGCGAGCTACCTGGGCGACGCCGTCGACTATCAGGTGGCGCTCGACGGCAGCGACGTGGTGCTGCGCATCGCGGGACCCGCGCCCGCGCGGGTCGGTCCGGGCCAGGCGGTGTCGGTGGTGGTGCCGGCCGCGGCCTGCGTCCTGCTGCCCGCGGGCGACTGACGCCCGCGTCCCGCGCCTCCGCCTACAGGCCGCCCCAGACCTGGTGGGCCAGCTCCACGCAGAGGGCGAGCTTCGCCCGCTGCTCCTCCAGCGCGAGCTCGTTGCCCTCGAGCGTCGAGGAGAAGCCGCACTGCGGGCTCACGCAGAGCTGCTCGAGGGGGAGGAAGCGCGCCGC
>Ga0207652_10001542_pt1 | contig 20302 bp, 18 predicted proteins | sample KBSC63BmetaG_FD_184334 | JGI IMG/M metagenome (GOLD analysis project Ga0207652, IMG submission 184334) | Corn rhizosphere microbial communities from Kellogg Biological Station, Michigan, USA - KBS C6-3B metaG (SPAdes) (version 2) | ecosystem: Host-associated > Plants > Roots > Rhizosphere ... | reverse complement strand
CAATCAAAAACCAACTAAATGATTCCATCGCAAAGGCTGGTCTTTAAAGAAAAAAAGCATAAAACCCGTAAAAACAGAAAGAGTAATCACTTCCTGAATTATTTTTAATTGCCATAAAGAAAAAGGGCCGCCGTTTTCATTAAAACCGATCCTGTTGGCCGGAACCTGGAAAATATATTCAAAAAAAGCAACGCCCCAACTCATCAAAATAACCATGAAAATACTAACGCCAACGAGTTTATTCATCTCTTTCAATTTCAAATGGCCGTACCAGGCGAGTGTCATAAATGTATTGGAAAGAATTAATAAAACAACCGTGAGAAGCGCTTTTTTCATTTTTATTTTTACGAATTAAAATTAATCAAACGGGAAATTTCTTCAAAGAATTTTCTCATGTACTGACTGGGAAAAAAATCTTTTTAATTTTTAACCAATTATTTTTCCATCTTTCATGTGAAGTAGGCGGTCGCTTAATTGCGCAAGCTCTTCATTGTGGGTTACGATCAAAAATGTTTGCTGAAACCGATTTCGAAGATCAATAAATAAATTGTGAAGTTCTTTTGCATGGGCAGAGTCAAGGTTCCCGGTCGGCTCGTCTGCCATCACAATGGAAGGATTATTAATGAGCGCTCTGGCAACGGCGACACGCTGTTGCTCGCCACCAGAAAGTTCTCCGGGCTTATGTTCGCCGCGATCTTTAAGATTTAGTAATTCTAACAATTCCATGGCGCGTTTTACAATTTCCTTATTTTTTTTTCCAGCAATCCAGGCTGGAATACAAACATTTTCCAAAGCAGTAAATTCTGGAAGCAAGTGATGAAACTGGAAAACAAAGCCAATATGTTGATTTCTAAAAGCCGCTAATTTTTTCCCTTTTAAGTGGCTCACATTTTTATTATCAATAAATATTTTTCCTTCATCAGCATTATCCAGCGTGCCTAAGATATGTAACAGCGTACTTTTCCCTGCACCGGAAGATCCGGCAATACTAACTATTTCACCTTTTGAAATTTCAATATCAACGCCTTTTAAAACCGGCAAAGCACCGTAGTTTTTGTAAATTCCTGAAGCTTTTAACATGACTAAATGTAAGAGTAAAAATAAAATTGGAAAATAAAAAAAATAAATAAAGAGTTCACAATATTAACTTTAAAATCAGGTACTCTTGCAGAAAAGAACCACTTAAAAAACAATATTTGGTTTTCTAAATATAACTTTTACATTTGCGGAAAATTAGAAAACCCCTTTTTTTAATTTTATAACCAAAAATAAACGAAAAAATAATATGTTTTGGACATTAGAACTTGCCTCACACCTTGAAGAAGCACCGTGGCCGGCTACAAAAGATGAATTAATTGATTACGCGATTCGTAGTGGCGCTCCAATAGAAGTTGTTGAAAATTTGCAGGAACTGGAAGACGAAGGCGGCGAGATTTACGAAAGCCTTGAAGATATTTGGCCTGATTATCCAAGCCAGGAAGATTTCTTTTTTAACGAAGATGAATATTAGAGAAGAAAGAGTTTAGTCTATACCCAGGTTAGACCGTTTTAAATTGAACCGAAGTTTTAAAATAATTTTAAAAAAACCGCTCCAAAAATTGAGCGGTTTTTTACTTTAGATAATAATTCACAAAAAAATAACTCAATCCTTATTTTTCCATCTGCTCAATCACCTCATGCGTAACTCCGGTGGATGAAAATCCGCCATCATGATAAAGATTTTGCATGGTAACATATTTGGTCAGATCGCTGAAAAGTGTAACTATATAATTGGCACAATCTTCCCCGGTTGCATTTCCAAGAGGGCTCATTTTTTCTGCGTAACTAATAAAACCTTCAAACCCTTTTACGCCGCTTCCTGCAGTAGTTCTTGTTGGCGATTGGGAAACGGTATTGATCCGAACTTTATTTTTTAAAGCATAATGGTAACCAAAACTTCGCGCTATACTTTCCAATAAAGCTTTTGCATCCGCCATTTCGCTATAATCCGGAAACACGCGCTGGGCGGCGATATACGTTAATGCAACCACGCTCCCCCACTCTTTTAGTGCATCTAATTTATAGGCAGTCGCCAGTAAACGATGCAAACTTGTCGAAGAAATATCAAGCGTCTTTTGATTAAATCCATAATCAATTTCGGTGTATGGTTTTCCTTTTCTCATGTTCATACTCATGCCTACAGAATGCAAAACAAAATCGAAACTGCCGCCGAAATGTTCTTTTGCTTTAGTAATTAGATTCAACATATCGTCGTTGCTGGTTACGTCGCACGGAACGACTGGCGCATTTATTTTTTCAGCAAGTTTGTTTATTTCTCCCATGCGCATGGCGATTGGCGCATTAGTTAATAAAATTTCTGCGCCTTCTTCATGGCATTGCATAGCGGTTTTCCAGGCAATGGATTTTTCATCCAATGCTCCGAAAATAATTCCTTTTTTTCCTTTCAATAAATTGTACGACATAGATTTTGTTTTTATTTTATTGTTGATTCATCAAACTGATTTTATTAAAAAATCTTTAAGCAGTAAACGAACTAATAATTTAAATTTTCATTTTCAAATTTTCACATTTGCTAAGTTGCTGATTTTTAAATTGACTAGTTGGCAATTAATTCCCTTGCATTCTCAAAGGCAGCAGCCGTGGGCTTTTTGCCACTCAACATGGTTGCAATTGCAGTAATTCTTTCATCCGGATTTAGCACTTTTATTGCGGTAATAATTTTATCATCTTTGATTTCTTTATACACAAAAAAATGAGTATTTGCCTTTGCAGCAATTTGCGGTTGATGCGTAATCGAAATGATTTGGTGCGCTTCTGAAAGTTCTTTTATAATTATACCAACCTGTCGCGCAGCTTCTCCGCTAATACCCGAATCTATTTCATCAAAAATTAAGGTTGGCAATTGAACACTTTTTGCAACCAACGATTTTATGCTCAGCATCAAGCGGCTCAATTCGCCTCCACTGGCCACTTTTCGCAAAAGTTCAAACTGTTTATTGGCTGACGATAAATTAGCATTAAATAAAAATTCAATCGTATTATTTCCAAAAGAATTTAAAGTTTCTGCTTCTTTTATTTCCACTTTAATCTTTGCATTTGGCATCCCAACTTGTGTTAAAAGTTTATTTACTTTTTCTTCAAAAGGCTTTATCTCATTTAGTCTTTTTGCCGAAATTGTTTTGGCAAGATTTAATGCTTCGGCAAAATATTGCTGTGAAATTTTTTCTTTTTCAGCAATTGATTCAGCCAGGTTGGTTACTTTTTTTAACTCATCTTCAAGGTGATCTTTTATTTCAATTAATTGCTGAGTAGTGTGCACGTTATGTTTTTTCAAAAGGCTGTAACCAGTTGCCATTCTATCGTTGAGCGTATTTATCTTTTCTTCATCATAATTTACCTTATTATTTATCACATCAATTTCAAAAGAAATATCAGCCAGTTCAATTTGCAGCGAAACCAATCTTTCGTTTAAAGATTTTATTTCAGGATAAAGATTTTGAATAGATTGTAATTTTTGGCCAATCGATTTTATTTGCTGAACAATGGGCTGTTCACTTTCTTCCAGTTGAAAATAAATATCTGTAAGAATTGATTTTATATTTTCGGCATGGCTCATCAGTTTAATTTCTGCATCAATATTTTCAATTTCATTTTCCTGAAAATTTGCTTCTTCGAGTTCGTCAAATAAAAACTGGTTGTAATCAAATTCTTTATTGGCAGTGCTTTGCGCCAATCTTAATTTTTCCAATTCTTGCAAAACAATCCGGTATTTTTTAAAAATCGCTTGATATTGTTCGATCAATTTCCCATTGCCAGCGAGCGCATCAATTACTTCGCGTTGAAAATCGTTGCTGTTCAATTCCAACGTATCAAATTGCTGATGAAGATCAACGATCAGGGAAGACAATTGTTTTAATTGTGAAAGTGTAACCGGCGTATCATTTATAAAAGCGCGCGATTTCCCATTCGATGAAATCTCGCGCCGGATAAGCATTTCCGCTTCACAATCCAATTCATTTTTTTGCAAAAAGTCTTTTACAGAAGGGCGAGCGGTTTTAAAAATTCCTTCAATAAAACATTTTTTTTCTTTGTTCAATAAGACAGAAGTGTCGGCTCTTTCACCCAAAATTAAATTTAGTGCGCCCATTAAAATGCTTTTACCAGCACCGGTTTCACCGGTTATAATGTTCAAATGACTGGAAAAATTGATCTCAAGAGAATCAATGATGGCGTAATTATGGATGTGTAATTGTTGCAACATAAAAAAGGCAAATTACATTATTTATTGTTGACGAAATTTCGCTTTTTTTTACCCGAAAAATAAAAATGAATTTCTTTAAAAGAAATGGCTTTTAATCGCTATTTAAAGTGCATAAAATGTTTTTAAACAGTAAACAAAGAAATAACGGCAATTTCTATTTATGAATTAAATAAAGAAAAGCATTAACCTTATTTTTACAAAAACAAAAATGATGAAGCGTTTATTATTTTACAGTTTATCATCCATTTTATTTATGTCATGCAAAGCACAAAGTGATCATTCATTTATAAAACAGAAAAATGATAACACGCTTTTGTGGAAGGTAAGCGGCAATGGATTACAAAAACCAAGTTTTCTTTTCGGTACTTTTCATTTGTTGTGCAAAGAGGATATTCATCTCAGTGATCAGTTAAAAAAAGCGATGAAGCTGAGTGATAAAATTTATATGGAAATGGATATGGACGATCCTTCGACGATGTTGGGTGGCATGCTTTACATGAATATGAAAAATGATACGACGCTTGAAAGCCTTTACACGCCTGAGGAATATCAGAGACTGAAAAATTATTTCTCTGATACATTGAAAATGCCGGTTATGTTATTGCAAAGAGCAAAGCCCTATTTTTTAGTCGCGTTGCTTTATCCGCGGATGATGGATTGTGCTTCGCCGGCAGGAGTGGAAGAAGAATTGATGAAGATTGCAAAAGAGGATAAAAAAGAAATAAAAGGATTGGAAACGATTCAATTTCAGGCGTCCGTTTTCGATAGCATACCTTATGAATGGCAGGCGAAAGAATTATTAAAAAATATTGATAGCTTTTCTGTTTATAAGAATGAATTTGAAACCATGCTTGATTTTTATAAAAATCAACAGCTTGATTCCATAAAAAGTTTGATGGGTAAAAGCAAATCCGGTGATGAAAAGTATGATGATCTTCTTTTGAATAACAGAAATAAAAATTGGGTAAAGCAATTGAAAGAAATTATGAAAAACCAGAGTGTATTTGTTGCTGTAGGCACAGGACATCTGGTAGGTGAAAAGGGTTTAATAAATCTTTTGAGAAAAGAAGGTTATAAAGTAGAACCACTTAAGAACAAATAAATTGATTTTAATTTTAATTTTAAGATTCATGAAAAATAAAATTATTTTTTTCGTCATTTTTATTTGTTTGATTAGTTGTCATCAAAGAGAGCAAAAGAAAGCTTTGGAAGATCCGCTTGCTGCCATTGAAAATGATTCTGTAAAAACACAATTGAAAACGCTAAACGATACATTGCCAAGAGGCTTATCAGATCTGAGTGACACTTTGATTTTGAAATTAAAAATGGATAGTGCAAATGATCATCCCACCATTTCGCTGGCGATCTCTTCAGGAGAAGAATTATTTGCTTCTTTATCTTCTGAGGATAAAAATGCTAATATCCGCATTAGCCAGGTGATGCTTCCTGACAGTACTTTTGACGGTCCGTTTGGCAGAGATCTTCATTACAAAATGAAGATGCCGGGAAATTACAAAATAATTATTGGCGAAAATATGATGGCCGGTGATCGGTGGAAAGGTGATTTTGTTTTACGGGTTTGGGTGAAATAAACAAATCATTTTGTAGAAGCAAAAACAAAAAAACGTCTTATTTATAGCTTTACTATTATGAAAAATAAAAAACTGCCGGAAGCAAATCTTCCGGCAGCGAATTTTCACATTTCCACGTTTTAAGAATTAATTTCCTGAACTTTTTATCCTGCTCTGTTCGTCGGAGGCGCCGCCCGTTTTTCTGTATTGCTGGTTTTTAATTGGCTTACCAAACCTGTAAGAAAATGTAAGTGAATAAGTGCGGCTGTCGCGGACACCTTTTATGTAAGCATCAATATCCTGGTAGTTCACAGTACCCGAAAAATTCTGAGAATTAAAAATGTCGCGCACACCTAATTTTAAGCTTCCTTTATTTTTCAAAACCATTTTTTGAACACCCACATCAAGCCTCCACATTGGATTGATCACAATCTCTCCTTCAATGCCTTTGGATCTGTAAAAGCCACTAAGCTCTGCGCTCCAGCCTTTTTTAAATTTCAACTGGTTGTTCATATTTGCCATAAAAGTAGTGGCATCTATTTCTAAATTTCCACCATCAATAACGCCACTATAAGCATTATAATTTACATTCGAAAACAGGTTGGTTGACCAGAAAGGAGTGACTGGAAAGTTGGCACTTACGGCAAGTCCATAATTTGTTTTTGACGCCAGATTTTCTTTTGTCTGGAAAGTTTTTCTTTCACTGGTTATTTGTTTCAACACATCTGTAAACACATGCTTTGTTTTGCTGTAATTAATTGTTGTTGTTAAAAAACCATTGTAAGTGTGCGTCAATTCTATATTGTCGGAAAATTGTGGTTGCAACAAAGTGTTACCAACTTCATAAGTATATTCATCAAGGAAATAATAAAAAGGATTCAAATCTCCATAATCCGGGCGATCTATTCTACGACCGTAATTTGCAGAAAAAGTATTTTTATCATTCAACGCATAACTTACATAAACCGTCGGAAAAAGGTTCGAATAATTTTTGGTGAAGGAGGAATCAGGATGTGATGCATTGCCAAGCTGATGGCCGGTTGCGTTGGTATTTTCTGCACGCAGACCAGCCTGGACACCCCATTTTTTTATTTGTTGGCTGAAATTAATATAAGCCGCGTTGATGTTTTCTTTATAAATAAAATGATTTGTTTTTCCCTCGTCCGTAACCATTCCAGCCGAAGTTTCATTTTGGTATAAAGCGTCATTATCCGTAGTTACATAACTGCTTTTTAAACCGGTTTCTATCTTTGCCGTGTTTTTTAAAGGGAAAGTAAAATCAGTTTTTGCAGAATAAATTTTTATTTCCGAAGGAAGATTTCCAAACAACTCTGAAGGCGATTTCCTTAGAGTGAAATCAGGGTAAAAATATTCATTGGCAAGAAGTGTATGATTGTCGTTGCGATAATTTAAATAATCAAGGTCAACAGTAAATTCTTTTCCTGCGGAATCAAATTTGTGTTGAAGATTCAGGTTGGTAGAGAAATTCTTTGAATTCCCGTCTTCAGTGTTATCAGCGAGCACAATCGAATCTACGCGGTTATTGGCATCATTTAAATTTGTTTGATTATTATTAATATTATGATACGGATTGAGGTAACCGGAAAACACCACACCAAGTGTTGTATTCCTAGAAGCATAAAAATCCATTCCCGCTTTTATATTATGATCCTCCGATTTGCGATGCGAAAGAATTTCCTGATCAAAAATAGTTTCAATCTGTTTGGTATTTACATTTCTGAATTTCCTGATAATAGTTTGATCACGATGACTTTGCCACAATGAATAACTGTAATTGCCAAAAAGATTTATTTTGCCGGTACGGTAATTAAGATTTAAACTGTTGTTTGTTTTCGGATAATAAGACTGCAGAAAGGACGTGCTGACACTACCGTTCAGGCCACGCATTTTATTTTTCTTAGTTTTAATATTGATAATTCCTGAATTGCCGGCAGCGTCGTACTTTGCTGAAGGATTGGTCATGATCTCAATCTGATCAATCGCAGATGAAGGCATATTTTTTAAAAGATTCGACAATTGATCTCCACTCAGATAAGAGGGTTTTCCATCGAGCATGATCATCACGCCTGCTTTGCCTTTCAGGCTCACATTTCCATCTTTGTCTACTGAAACTCCCGGGGATTTTTCAAGCACCTCAAGTGCTGTGGTTCCGGCATTGGTAATTGAGGCATCCACATTAACGATGGTACGGTCAATTTTTCTTTCAATGAACGGTTTTTTTGCGGTCACTGTTACTGATTTCAAAGTTTTTATTTCGCTTGTTAATTTTAATTCACCGACTGAAACACTTTTTCCGTCCGCAACATTTATCACGGGACTGTAGGTTGATAAATGACCAATAGAAGTTGCCAACAAATAATATTTGCCGGGAAAAACATTCTGAAATTCAAAGTTTCCTTCTTTATCGGTGATATTTATTTTCACCAAAGAAGAATCCAAAGCTTTGTAGAGTGAAACAGAAGCGGCATCAATAATTTTTTGATCGCCACCATCAGTTATTTTTCCGGATATAGTAGCAGCGGGTGTTTGAGCAAACAAACTTCCCGAAAGGAGTATCAAAAGAAGGGTAAAAAATGGAAGCTTTTTCATTATTTAAAATTATTGAGTTTGAAATATTACATGCCAAAACTAAGTAGTATGTTTTACATAGTACATAGCCATACATGAATGGTAAATATTTCTTTTTGAAGGGCAAAGTTTTTATGTAAACGGATGAGGGTAGAGAAAGTTACCGTCTAAAAGAAAATGATTTTTGTAACGCGCGCTTTGCACGATTTGGGTCTTACATCAATTGTAATAAACCTTTGGATTGAATGAGGTAATACGAATAAATAACCGAATCTTTTATTTGCCAATTCAGTCACCAATTTAATTCCATTACATAATCATTCATAAAATATCCCTCGCCAATATCGATATCCTCTTTGCGGATAATTTTAAATCCTTGCTTTTCATAAAAATGTAAAGCTTTGTTATGGCGGTTCACATTGAGTTGTAAAGAAGTAGCGCCAGTCTTTTTTATTTCGTTAATAACATAATTAAGAATTTGCTTGCCAACATTTTTGCCTTGCTGATCAGGCAGGACATAAATTTTATTTAAATGATAAATAAATGGATTTATATGCGCTGAAAAAGCAGCAAATCCGATTGGTTTTTTATCTTCAAAAACAAGAATAAACTGGTGTTTTAAAACCGAAAATTGATGCTGAAGAGAAGAAGCAGAATAAATTTTGCAAAGCATGTAATCTAACTGAGCCTTTCCTAAAATTTTTTCATACGCAGAAGGCCAGATTTTATAAGCAAGGTTACGGATTGTTTCAAGATCACTTATTTCTGCTTTTCTGATTTTGATCATTTATTTGATAGTAATTTTTATTTCAGGCGCAAAAAAATTACGCCCTTCTTTATCTTTTACAACAATATCGAAAAAATAAAGTTGCTCATCTTTTTGCAAACGGCCTTTCATGTTATTCACCCAAACTTTTGGAAGCGGAGTTGCATTAAACCTGTCAGAAACAATTGTAAAAACAGGTAGGATCTTACCGGTTTCGTCATCCCTTATAAAAGATTTTTGACGGTAAAGAAATTGATACGATTCGACAGGATATGGATTGTTTTGAGCATCTACAATTTTCAAGGGAAGACCAACCAACCCAGAACCTTCATCAGCGGTAACCTGTGCGCCATTTTGATTTATTCCAAGATAAGATTTTACTACCGGGGGTTTGAATTTCTGCACTTTGGTAATCACTTCTTTTTGTTGTGCAAAAGAAGCTGTAGCGGTTACAGCAAATAAAAAAACGCAAAGAAAATACTTCATGATAATTTTCATAACCGCCTAATCAGATTTTAAATTTGTCAAAGGTTAACAAGTTCGAATCACAAAGAAGAAATTGTTTGCTCAATGACTTTAATTTTTGTTTGTGCATCCTGTTTTTTCTTTCTCTCCAATTCGATCACTTCAGGTTTTGCATTTTGCACAAATTTATCGTTACTTAATTTCTTGTCAACTGCAATTAGGAAACCTTTAAGATACTTCAAGTCTTTTTCAAGCTTTTCTTTTTGAACCGCCGTATCTATGGGTGTATCGGATTTTATATAAATCTTTTCATTTCCAACAACCGTCATGATTGACGAAGCATCTGGCTTTTCATTAAATAAAATACGATCCGCATTTGTTTGCTTCGCTAAAATTTCCTTTATCGTTTGGTAAGAAGCCTCGTTATTTGTTTCAATAAATAATGAAACCGTTTCTTTTGGCTTTAGATGGTTTTTATTTTTTGCATCTCGCACCGCGGTGATTATATTTTTTAATTTATTCCCCACGGTTAATATCTCGTTATCTGCTTTTTCAACCGGATGGAATTGTTTTACCATTAAATCACCTTTCCTTTCTTTTAGCAAATGATAAATTTCTTCGGTAATAAAAGGCATAAACGGATGCAGAATTTGCAGTAACTCATCAAAAAATGAAACCGCTTTTTCATACACTTTTTGATCAATCGCTTTTCCAAATTCCGGTTTTATCCATTCTAAAAACCAACTGCAGAAATCATCCCAGATTAGAGAATAAATGGTTTTCAACGCTTCGCTCAAACGAAACTGGCTCATCAGAATCTCCACCTCAGAGCGAACTTCATTCAATCTATTTTGAAACCAATTAATGGCAAACTCTTCACTGGCTTCTGCCCTACGTCTTCCGACTTCTGACTCTTGCATTATGCCCTCATCCCACATCTTCAGCAACTTCATTGCATTCCACAATTTATTATTGAAGAATTTTCCCTGCTCCAAACTACTTTCGTCAAACAGAAGATCATTTCCGGCGGGCGAAGAAATCATAATCCCAAAGCGAACCGCATCCGCGCCATATTCATGAATGAGCGTTAAAAGATCAGGACTATTTCCCAAACTTTTGCTCATTTTTCTTCCCATTTTGTCCCGCACCATTCCGGTAAAATACACATCACTGAAAGGTTTTTCGTGCATGTATTCCATTCCAGCCATGATCATCCGCGCCACCCAAAAGAAAATAATATCCTGGCCGGTTACCAGAACCGAAGCCGGATAATAATAATTAATGTCTTCGTTATTGGGTTTACTAATTCCATGAAAGACTTCTATCGGCCAAAGCCATGAAGAAAACCAGGTATCAAGAACGTCTTCATCCCGTGTCAGTGGCCGATTGTCGTTTGCCGGAAGTTCTTTTCTTGCATCTGCTTCGGTTTCACCAACAAATACATTCCCTTCCCCATCGTACCAGGCCGGAATTTGTTGTCCCCACCAAAGTTGCCGGCTGATGCACCAGTCTTTTACATTTTCCAGCCAGTATTTATAAGTAGCATTAAATTTTTCATTCGGATGAATATTTATTTTCCCGGAAGTAACTTCTTCTAATGCAGGCTGGGCAAGGTCTTTCATCTTCACAAACCATTGGGTGGATATTTTCGGTTCTGCTACCACGTTAGTCCGCTGACTGTAACCCAATCTGGTCGGATATTCTTCTTCTTTAACCAATAACCCTTTTCTTCCTAATTCTTCCACGATTTTTTCGCGGGCAGCAAAACGGTCCTCACCAATAAAAATTTGCGCAGCTTCGCTCAGCGTTCCATCTTCATTTAAAGTATCAATAACCGGGAGATTGTATTTCAAACCAATATTAAAATCATTGATATCGTGAGCAGGAGTAATTTTTAAAATACCGGTTCCAAAATCTTTATCTACATAATTATCAAAAATGACCGGCACCTCTTTATTGATCAAAGGAACAATTACTTTTTTGCCTTTTAAATTTTTGTAACGCTCATCATTCGGATTTGCACAAATCGCCACATCACCCATAATCGTTTCCGGTCTTTGTGTCGCAATAATGATGAATTCTTTATCGGTGGCCGGTTGTCCGTCGTCCACAATCCTATATTTAATGTAATACAACTTTCCAATAACATCTTTATATTCAACTTCTTCATCGCTCAAAGCAGTCCTGGCAGCAGGATCCCAATTGATCATTCTTGCCCCGCGATAGATTAATCCTTTTTTATAGAGGTCCACAAAAACCTTGATCACCGCTTTGTAATAATGATCGTCCATCGTAAAAGAAACCCTGTCCCAGTCAACACTACAGCCCAATCTTTCTATCTGGTTGTAAATAATATTTCCATATTTTTCTTTCCATTCGAAAGCATACTTTAAAAATTCTTCCCTTGATAAATTATTTTTATCAATCCCTTTTTCCCTTTTCAGCATGTCAACCACCTTTGCTTCTGTTGCAATGGAAGCATGATCGCTGCCCGGAACCCAGCAGGCATTAAAACCGCTCATGCGCGCTTTCCTGGTTAGAATATCCTGAACGGTTTCATTCAACGTATGACCCATATGTAGCACGCCTGTTACGTTTGGTGGCGGAATCACAATGGTGAAAGGCAGACGATTATCCGGTTTGCTTTTAAAATAATTCTGTGCCATCCAATGTTTATACCACTTTTCTTCCACCGTTCCGTGAATATAATTCTTACTTAATTCCATGTTTTTTCAAAAAATTTATAGCGTGCAAAAGTAATACAAACATGCTTTAGTATCTTATCAGAAACTAACGATGCAGGTAGAATCAAGCAGATTTCGGCTTTTAATTTGTCATAACATCCTGGACAAATATTAGCATGACCTCTATTAATTGCCTAACAAGTAAACAGAGAGGTTTAAAAACGGGTTTTTATAATTTGCGGACTTCAACAGTTTGTTCCTTTCGCAAAAAGCTTCCCGTCAATGCGGCGAAGCCCGCAACCAGAGCGCCAATCAGCGTAGTGACAATAATTAATAAATAAGGACTGTCTGTTTTAAAAATTAATAAGGAAACGCGGTGCGCCAAAATATGGCCATTGCTGATGCTGATCCACAAACTTAAAAATCCCCACAACAATAAGAGCGCGATAAAACCTGAAATAAAGGAAACGAGATGACTTTGTGGAATAAGCACAGCAATGATGAAAGCAACAACTGCAATGCTCCACCAGGGGAAATATAAACAGGAAAGAAAACTAAAAAGTATGATGAGGATTGTAGTGAGAAAAAATTTCATTTTCGTTTATTGTTAATTCGTTTATTTAGAATTCCCGTTTTTTATTCGTTTATTACCAGGTAATAATCTAATAATAAAATAGCTTTAATAATTAATTAAAACTCATCTCCCACTTCACTCTTTTATCGTTTACATCAGAAGCCTTCATCATCCATAGTGGATAATAATTTCCCAAAGCCCAATCGCTCACGAAATCATCGTAAAATCTGCTTCCGGGATTTCCACTTTCTCCACCAGGAAATACACCCCAGGCTTCGGTTTCAGGCGTTAAGGAAACAATCATTCGCCAGCTTGGGCCATGCTGTTCTTTTGCTGCATTGATCGTGTTTGTACCGCCGCCAATTGGTAAATGTAACCTGCTAAAAGCGTCAATCCGCGCCAGATGCTCCACCCTTGTATCCTTATATTTTGCCCAGGCCATTGTTCCGTTTTCATCCGCTTTTCTGATAACTGCGGCAGCTTTTTGAAATGCAGCAGTTACATCATCTGCTAAAGTTTCCTTTTGCGGAGTATTGATGTCGTCAAAAAATTTAAAGTCAGGATATTTATTAATGTCATCCAATAAAGTACTTTCGTAAGGCCACAATAGTTCCAGGCCCGTTTTTAAAAATTCATCCTTCCAAACCGTTGTTTCCAAACTATCCCAGGTTACTACAAATAGCGTAGCGCCTTTGGAAGCCGTGTCATTGCTGTGATCCCAGTTTTTAAGAAGATTGAAATATTTTTTTTCCTGCGGAGAAAGTTTGTTTAACTGCATATTTTTTACCAAAACAGGGAGTGCCATTTCTCCGAAAACATTGTAATTATTTGTTTGCAATTGCATCATATCCTGCGGCGTAATCTGCGTCATTGTTTCTAAGCTTTTATTAATTTCCCATGCGCGGTATGGCGGGTAACTTCCTCCGAGATAATAAGGATACGTTGTGTCAGCAGGCAACTGATTGGCGCTGCTTACAAAGCCTCTGTCGGGATTGATCAGATGAGGATTTTCTCTTTGAGGAATCATTCCCTGCCATAAATAACTGCTGTCTGTTCCGGGCATCACAAAATCTCCCTGGCGATACCATTTTGCAGGAAATCTGCCCTGATCCCAAATGGCAATATCTCCACTTTTAGAAGCAAAAATGCAGTTCTGGCCGGGAGTGTGTAAATATTCTATGGCGCGCAAATAATCGTTGTAATTTTTGGCTTTATTTAGCAGCGTAAACATTTTTAATTCGTTGCTCGGGTCATGCGCTTTCCACCTGACTGCATAATTTTTTTCATTGGTATTTCTCGCTCCACTGAAACTTTTATCATACATCACCGGGCCAATATTTGTATAAGCCACCGTATCCAAATAATCAGGTTGTCCTTTAACCTTAATCACTTCAATCCTAAAAGTAGTTTGTTGCCACGCACTATCAAACCAGTACTCAGAGCGGCTTTCGTCCTTAAATTTCATCTCATAATAATCCCTTACGTCGCGCTGTGCGTTGGTAAAACCCCATGCGCAACTGTTATTAAAGCCAATGATAACAGCTGGCGCGCCGGGAAATGTAGCGCCATAAGCATTGTAGGAAGGCGTACTTATTTGCATCTCATACCAGATCGAAGGAAGGTTCAATCCCAGGTGCGGATCGTTGCATAAAATCGGCGAACCGCTTTTTGTTTTTTTGCCACTCACCGCCCAGTTATTGCTTCCATTATCCGGGTTTGGCTTTTGTTCAACAATCGTTGTTGAATCTTTTTTATCAAAGTAAAGCGAATCAGCAGAGGCAGGGATTTTCACCTGGATAGCGGGCTTGGGAAAAACAGAATCTTTCGGAACAATCGGATCCAAAGAGTCCATCACGATGGGATAAATCTTATCAAAATCGGCAGCAGAAAAGACTGATTTTGCATTGGTCATCTCAAAATCTTTTTCATAGCCGGCCAACTCAAGTGCCATATATTTCAGGAAAAGCGCTGATTTTAAATTTGTCCATTTTTCAGGATGATACCCCAATAATTTATATTCTATGGGCAGCGTACTTTCGGTCAAACTTTCGATATAAGCATTTACGCCGGCAGTATAATTATTGCACTCAGCAAGGGTTTCAGGATCTTTCTCTATTTCTTTTAATGAATTTTCTGCGGCATAAACCATTCCCAATCTTCTTTTATCACGATCATAATCTATTGTTATCGGCCCGAGAATTTCGCTCAATCTACCTGCAGCAGCGCGGGTTTGAAATTCCATTTGCCATAACCTGAATTTGGCATGAAGATATCCTTGTACAAAAAAAGCATCATTCTCATCTTCAGCAAAAACATGCGGCACAAGCCGTGCATCAAAATAAACTTTTACTTTTCCCTTCAGCTGCGGAAAGGAAAGCTGCGCAGAATAATCCTGGTTCAGCGGTTCTGCATTCTGCCATAAACCATGTTGCGGGCTTAATAATTTTCCCAAAGGAACCGGAAGCACCATGTTGGTATTAAATAGCAAAACCAAAATGATGGTAATGATTCCCAAAACAATGAAAGAAATTATTTTCATTAAACAGGTTTAAGGTGTAAAATAAAGAAAAAGAAAAGGTTTATGCAAAGAAAAAATATCTGTTTTTTATTGCAATCAGTTTTCAAACGAACCATTCATCAGGCGATGTCTCTAAATTACAATCGCAACATATTAGTAAGATAAGGCTAATTTTAACCCGGCTTGACGCGGCCACAACACCGAAAGAATTGAATGTTCGTGGCTATGGTTCACATCAGATGAAGGGTGATCTGAAAGCCTTCTGGTCGGTTAAAATTGATAAAAATTACCGGATTATTTTTGGATAGAAAATGAAAATATCCGGGACATTGATTATCACTAAATAAACAACTATGGCAATGTATAATCCGGCACATCCGGGAGAGTTGATTAGGGAAACCATTGACGATATTTGAAGAAACCGGTAAGAAAGTAAGTATTGAAAAAGCAGCAACCGGACTTGGCACAACCAGGAAAATTTTATCGGCAATTATCAATGGCAAACAGGCTGTCACGCCTGAAATGGCTATCAAGCTGGCAACTGGCTTTAGCAAATACTATTGCTGAGTTCTGGCTTCGGGTACAGTATAATTTCAATCTGTTTACTTGCAAGAAAAAAGGTTAATACCAAGAAGATTAAGGTTTTTTGGATAGCAGCCGTTCTATAATTTCGGCGCCGTGGGAGGAGTCATCACCAACCACATTAGATGCTAATCCACATTCAAAATATCCAGTGTTTTCGCATCTCTTAAGCCATGAAAGAATTTATCGAGTACCGATTGAAAAACGGGATTTGTAGCAGGTAAAATAGAAAATAAAGTCATGGACGATTTTAATTTTTGATCATCAGGAGAACCGAAAATAGAAAGCGCATCATCACTATCAAGATCGAGTAAGGTATTTGAAATTTCAATCAGTCGCGGGCCTAAAACAGGATGCTTTAAATATTCCTCAGCTTCGTGCAGGCTTTTTAATGAATAGAATTTTGAAGTCTCACTATAGCCCAGTCCGGCAATTTGTGGAAAGATATACCAGATCCAGTGAGATCGCTTTTTACCCGTCTTAATTTCTGATAAAGCAATAGAATAATCTGATTTCTGTGCATGAATAAATCTTTGCAGGTTTGTTTCTAATCCCATTGTTTGTTTTTTTACAGTATTTCTCTTACAAAAATATCTTTATTCATTCACAAGGACGGCCTCAAGGTTGCATACCTTTAATAAGTTCGCACCAGATGTGAGCGTAGCTCATCTTCCAAGTTGGCAACCTTCCATTCATAACATAACGGAGATGCATTTTGAAAACTCAATTCAGGTTGTGTTTACAAAATACTTTTCACCTTACTTTTTTTACGTTGAAGATAACTTTTACCGTTTTATCGCTACCAGTGGAACAGGAAACGGGTTGGTTTTATCATAAAAATCTTTTGAAATCCGTATCTGACATGAATCTTAGCAATAATTTCTGTTCGGAAAAATATGGATAAAAAGCTGTAAACAGTTTAAGATTACCTTATAAAAAAATCCACTTGCATACATATTGCGTCCATTTGAATAACTATTATCTTCTAATTTGCCGCAGGAGAAAATGGGTTGTTGCAGCTGATAGCAAAGACCGGATCTATAATCAATTATAAAACTTTAAACCGGGAAAGTTATTCACAAATATGCCGGAAAGCAATTAATATGAGAACCTGTAGTATTATACAGAAAGAGAAGAATGAATTTCGCCACTGGCAACGGCGCGGGGATAAGATAAAGGATTATATTTCTGCAAACCTTGCCGGTGACCTTAGCCTTGCTACCGTTTCACAAAAATTTGAACTAAGCACTTCTACTTTAAAACATATCTTTAAAAAATATACCGGCAATTCCTATCATCATCATGTAGAAGAGCTTCGGATGAAGAAAGCAATTAAATTAATTATCCTGGAAGGGCAAAGAGTCCAACAGACAATGTACGCTTCCGGATATAAGTACAGATCATCTTTCAATAAAGCCTTTAAAAAAAGATTCAAGCACTCTCCGGGTTATTTTCTCAAATAATACAAACAACAGTAAATCCAAAATTTGGGGCTGAAGTTTTTATAGCCATGATAGAAGTTCGAGCCTGCATAATTGTCCAAAAGTGTACCTTTTTGCCTGAAAGTGTACCTTTTCATTCCTTGCCAGAGCGCGATTACTGCTGAACTTTGTGTTGTCGAAAAACATGAGTCATGACAACAGAAAACAGTGCTGCTTGTTACTGTTCAAAATAAATAAGCCAGATCAAAATGGATATAGGAAGTCAGGGAAGAATCAAAAGCACGGAACTGGGCGCAAAGGCGGCTGGAAAGGATAAAAGTATATATTGGTGAAAATCTTTCAGCAGATTCAAGGGCTGCGGTCGTTTGTGAAAAATCTGATGGAGGCGTTTCTATTTACACCATAATTTAAGAAAATATCTTTCCAAAAGCTGTCAGTAGTATGGATAACGTCAGGATAAAAAAAGCCAGAGAAATGACCAGGTCAGGCAACGGATCCGGGAGATTATGAGCGCCACCCGATATAAAAACAGGTTCACTTTAAATGCTGCTCTCATAAGAAGTTTAGACGCCCCGGTCATTATAGCAAATGACTTTTGCAGAAAACCTTACAAAGTTGCAGAAAACTTTACATCTTTTTCCTTGACTTCGGCGTAAATCCATCTGAACTTTGTACTAACAAAATGATGGACTTTCTCTCCATTCCGTACCCGCTTAAATTAAGTAGCTAAAGGTTGTTACCGGCCATTGAGATAAAGGCGGTAATTCCTTCAATCTGACTGCAATGGAAAAAGCAATTTCTTTTTTAAAGCGCCTGCATCCTGTCTCCGGTTCATTAGAAGCGGAGACAGGAATGAATTGCGTTTTACCAGAAAGAAAAAGAATGAATTCCTGCTTTTTGAAGGTGAGGTGTGCCATTATGCCTGGTACCTGCAAAAGGGGGTGGTACGTTGTTATTATAACCGCGATGAACGCGAAGTGACCACCTGGTTTGTGGAAGAAGATAATGCGATCGTACTGTTTAAAAGCCTTTTCGGTCAAAGGACAAGCCTGTACAATATCCAGGCACTTGAAGACTGCGAACTGTATGCAATTCATTACCAGGACATCCAGTCCCATTTCCGAAAATATCCCGAAGCCGTAAGCCTGCATCAGATCATTGCCAATCGTTACAGTAACCTGAAAGATCTCAAAATAAGAGCGACCAGTATGCTCACGCCAAAAGAGCGCTACCGCTATTTTGAAAAACATTTTCCTCAGTTGCTCAACCGGGTAAAGCTGGAATATATAGCCTCCTACCTTGATATGGATATCCGCACCCTCACCCGGGCAAGAAAAATGGAATAATACGGAAATAATATTTAGAAAATATGGGCATATGCCCATATTATAGGCAACAGCCCTTTCTACTTTTACACAGGCAAAGACAAAAAAAATAAACATCCCGTTGCCCGGCTAAAAAAAGGATTACAATGAAAAAATGGTTACCCGATATTATTTATAAATTATTCTCTTTTTTGCTTCGGTATTTCTGGACACGCAAAGCAAAGAATTCAAATGAAATTGGAAAGCACACCACTGGTCCGGTAAAGGCGGCTTTTATTCCAGTGAGATTCTTTTTCATAATTATTTACTTTGCCCCAGGCGATAAAACGCATTGGCGGCATACGGTTTTCCGAGGCGGCATCTCCGCATAAATTAATTAGTAAAAGGTGTAAGCATATTGATAAATATTCTCGCATCGGCCCATCCAGCCTTCCGGATTTAATTAAATTATTCATTTAAATTTTAAAAACATGAAGAAGTACATTTTAGGAGCTATTACCCTTGTAATGGTAATAGTTGGGAGTGCCTTCGTCAAAGGCAATCATGACAGCAAGGACACTTTATATCATTGGTATAATGTAGATGCAAACGGCTTTGTTGTTTCAGGTTCCGAGGCCTTTATGGGCACGCCTGAGACTGTCAGCTATGCATCCTCCAATCTTCCTTGTACACCAGGGACCAACAAAGATTGTATCCGCGGCTTTTCAACTATTCCGAGTTTCCCTACAAGTGCAAGCGGGGATACCGCACCATTGAAAAAACAATAAGGGTGTATTAATAAAAGAGGCTGTCTCAAAAATCAAAGACGGCTTTTTTTTTGTGTGTCAGGCATGTATATGTGCTATAGGGTGGAAGTCCCGAACACGCTTTGCAGTAGGAAGTGTTAGTCAAAGGCAAGGGTGTCCACCGTGAGGTGGAATCTGAAGGAAGCCGGCGGCAAAAGCCTGCGCCTACGAACAGGAACTATATGAGGCGGATCGTTGTGGGTGATGCTGCGAAACGAGCAAAAGCCCGATACTGCGCAGAACAACGAAACGTATATATAGAGGCGACATGGGTTGAAAGCACATATACTTACCCTGAGAGGTCTGGTGATAATCCGGCGAAGGCACGAGCGAGTACCAAAGCGCAAAACGACTGTTAGAACAAAGGATAACAGGCGGTATCATCAGAAGTCAGCAGAGGTCATAGTAAGCCGGAAACGAGTTCCGATAAATCGGAGAGGTCTCACAGAAGGACGAAGGGCTGAATGTTAGAAAGGAGGGAGAAATTAAAAGGATTATGGTGAAAGCGCTAACAACCGAAACACTTTTAGAGAACTACTCATGTGAGGATAAGCCGGAAGCTGAAAGTAAAAGATGAGAGGAGTTGAGCCGAGCCACGCATCCGATAAGGACTACCCGCCGGAAGGAAGTTTTTTTTTAGTAATATGCTTGAAGAAATTTTAGACATCCGAAACATTGAAAAAGCCTTGAAGCAGGTAACTGCCAACAAGGGAGCCGGAGGCATAGATGGTATGCAGACC
>Ga0207652_10001539_pt1 | contig 20327 bp, 20 predicted proteins | sample KBSC63BmetaG_FD_184334 | JGI IMG/M metagenome (GOLD analysis project Ga0207652, IMG submission 184334) | Corn rhizosphere microbial communities from Kellogg Biological Station, Michigan, USA - KBS C6-3B metaG (SPAdes) (version 2) | ecosystem: Host-associated > Plants > Roots > Rhizosphere ... | reverse complement strand
CGACACCGCCGCTCGCAGGGACGGATTGATGTTCGAAATGGACATTTTCAAATTGCTGCCATGGATACGATGTGCAAGTTCAAACTGCGGCTAGCTGCGCGATCTGCGGGGCTACTTCAGACGGGGTGTCATCCGAGCTGGACTGCGGCGTCATCCAGGCGAGCACGCGGATCGTGAAACATGATCCTTGTCCGAGCTCGCTATTTGCGGAAATGCCGCCGCCCATGAGCGCACACAGCTTCTGGCTCAAGGCCAGCCCAAGCCCGGTGCCACCATATTTGCTCGAGGTGGACTGATTGGCCTGACCGAAATTCTGGAACAATCGCCCGATGTCCCGCTCGGCGATGCCGATGCCGGTATCCTGCACCTGCAGCTCGATCCAATCCCCGGCCTGGCGCTTGCGTCTCTGCACGCTCAGGGTGATGGTTCCGGCCTCGGTGAATTTTGTGGCATTGCTCAGCAAATTGAGTGCCGCCTGCCGCAACTTGGTCGGGTCGGTCGAAACGACGCCGAGATTTGCCGGACATTTGACGACCAGCTTGTTCTTCTTCTCGGCCACCATCTGCTGTACGGTGGCCACGACCTCTCGCACCATCTCGTTAAGGTCGAATTCCTCGATTTTCAACTCGATGTGATTCGACTCGATCTTGGAAAGATCGAGAACGTCGGTAACCAGCGAGAGCAGATGCTTGCCAGCCGAGTTTATCCTCTCGAGATCCGCCTTCTTGTGCTGGTTCTTGCCATCGAGCTCGACGTCGTCGAGCAGAATTTCGCTGAATCCGATCACCGCATTCAACGGGGTCCGCAGCTCATGGCTCATTTTCGCGAGGAAGATGGACTTGGCGTGGTTCGCCTTGTCGGCGAGATCCTTTGTTTCGCGCAAGCGGACGGCTGTCTCGCGATGTCGATCGGTCTCGCGCTCGAGATCGGAGCGCATCGCGATCATGTTCGCGTAATAGGTCGCCATCCAGGACATGTAGATGGTGGCCGAAAAAATCGAGATCCAGCCGACCATCGAAAGCTGCTCATGCGATAGCAGCTCGGGAAAGCCCCACGACAGATAAGCCAGCACGAAGCCGGCAATGTTGCATGTGAAGAGGGCGAGAACGACCAGAGGCCGTTCGGAAAGATAGAAGAAGCCGAGCAGCAGACTGATGATCAGCCACGGCAGGAACGGCGAGCTCACGCCGCCATAGAAATAGGATCCGAACAGCGAGGTAAACGCAAGCAATTCGACGGAGATCAATGCCGAGAGTTGGAGGTCGCCGGTCTTCTTGTAGACAAAGGGGAATGCCCAAAACAGCCAGATACAGACGATGACGGTCCAGCAGGCGAAACCTGGATGCGGATCGCTGAGGTAGAGAAAGAGGCTGATCGACTGGGAGAGCAGTGGCCCGAACAGATGAGTGAACACAAAGTTCTGGGCGAGCCCGCGCTCGGAGCGCTCGAGCTTGGCTTCGGCCGGAATGAACCAGTCGATCAACCTGACAAGTTGGCTCCAGATCAACATTCCTCGGCGCCCCTGCTTAGACTTCTGTCCTGCCGCAACCTAGCGCAGCCCCCTTTAAGAATCGGTATAGCTGACGTTTGCTCCGATTAACGTGGTTTTAAGCGACGCCTGAAAATGTTAGGTGCGGGGCAATTCTGGTTGCCTGTGCCGTATTGCTGCGGTCGCGGCGCACGAAAGACAGTTAAAGGCAACTTGCGGAAGGCGGCGCAAATCTCATGAAAGCCATGCTCGTGAAAGCGATCGCAGCCCTCGATCGCTTGGTTAACTATTTCATTCCAGCGAGCATCGCGGCCGATCGCGACGCCAGAAACCGCGCACATGTTTTTCTGGTCAGCCATATTCTCGGACCGTTCATCGGAAGCGTGGTTCCGATCACCATCTTCGTGCTCGATCCGTCTCCCGGATACGACGTCGCCGTGCTGGCAGGCTCCATTACTGCATTCTGGATTTTCCCGTTCATGTTGCGGGCCGGCGTTCCCTACAATCCGCTCGCGCTGGCCTCGATCGAGAACCTGATCTTCTGCATCTTCTGGAGCTGTTACTTCTACGGCGGAGTGACCTCGCCGACGCTGGCCTGGGTCCTGGTAATACCGCTGCTCGCCTTCTTCTATGTGGGCTCGTCGAGCTCGCTGCGCCTGATTGTCATGGCGATGTTTGCCGTGAACGTGGCGATATTCGGCTTCTTCTATTTCTTCAGCTTCGAGATCAACAGCAAGCTGCCGGTCGCGGCGATGCAGGGGCTTGGGCTCGTCTCGACAACGGCTGCAGCAATCTATGTCGCGATGATGGCGCTCTATTACGCAAAGATTCAGGCTTCACACAGCGAACTGGAAGGCGAGATGCGCGAGCACATGGCCACCGCCGTCGCGCTCCGTGCGGCCACCGAGGAAGCCGAGCGCGCGAGTGCTGCAAAAGCCGACTTCCTGGCCAAGATGAGCCACGAGCTGCGCACGCCACTCAATGCCGTCATTGGTTATAGTCAGATCCTGCTCGAAGATGCCGAGATGGAGGGCGACCATGCCAGCGTCTCCGACCTGACCAAGATTCACACCGCCGGTCAACACCTGCTGAAGCTTGTCAACGAGGTGCTCGACCTGTCAAAGATCGAAGCGGGCAGGATGGAGCTCGACCTGGAGGAAACCGATCTCGCCGGATTGCTGCTCGAAATAGCCGAGAACGCGAAGCCTGCGGCGGCGCGCAACTCAAACCAGTTCCGATGCACGATCTCGCCGTATCTCGGAACGGCCCTTTGCGACACCGGCAAGTTCCAAAATATGGTCGGCCAACTGCTCGATAACGCGGCCAAGTTTACGCAGCACGGAAGAGTGGAATTGACTGCGAAACGCGTCGTCAATGGAGATGACGATCAGCTGGTGGTCGACGTTATCGACACTGGTATCGGCATCGCTCCCGATCAAATCACGCATCTATTTGAGAAATTCACGGTCGCCGATGATTCCAGCACGAGCAAGTATGGCGGCACGGGGCTGGGTTTGGCGCTGAGCCAGAAGCTCTGCAAACTCATGGGCGGCGAGGTTGCCGTTGAGAGTGAGCTCGGCAGGGGAAGTCGTTTCACCGTCCGCATGCCGTTGACCGCCGGTCGGCGGAAGGGCGACCTGCATGTCGTGGCGACGCTGGTTCCTGCTGCTCCCGACCTCGCTCTCCAGCCTGCCGTGGAGATGCCACATGCATAAGATCCTGCTGGTCGAAGATAATGAAATGAACCGGGACATGCTTACCCGCCGTCTTCAGAGGCACGGATTCTCCGTCTGCTGCGCGCATGACGGCACGGCCGGCGTTGCGATGGCCGCGAGTGAGCAGCCGCATTTGATCTTGATGGACGTCGCCCTGGGCGCAATGGACGGTTGGGAAGCAACTCAGCTGATCAAGGCCAATCCCGCTACAGCGGCCATTCCGATCATCGCTCTGACGGCCCACGCGCTGGCCAGCGATCGGGCCAAAAGCGTCGAGGTCGGCTGCTCGGATTTCGACACCAAGCCGGTGGATTTGCAGCGGCTCCTCGGAAAGATGCGGGCGTTTCTGCCCGCGATCGATCAGCTGAACGTTGCCATCGCATAACCCGGCAGAGGCGGTGCCGGGTAGCGGCTATCTCCCGTCAATACCTGGCAACGACCGGGCTGGCCCAATTGAGCTTGTAGTTCACGCCGAAGATCACTTCCTGCGCCTTGAGCCGGATCGCATTGGTGTCGGCGAGCGCGCCGGCCGCACCGAAGCCCGGCACCAGACCAGTAGAGAGGAAGTTGACGTTCTTGGTCCCAAAATCCAGTAATTGTATTCCCCGAAAACCGACCAGCCCGGCGCGAACATCCACTCGGCGCCACCGCCTACCGTATACCCGGTCATGCTAAAGTTCGCAGTCTCCCCCAATCCGAACGCGGTTGAAGCGGCCGCCCACGCATTCGACCAGGCGGCACCGCCCTTGACATAGGCAAGAACCGTCGGCGCGAGCGTATAGCCGAGGCGCCCGGTAAGCGTTTCGGTATTCTTCAGCTTGAATACGGCGGTCACGCCCGGAAAGGCTGCGACCAGGTTGGACGAATTGATATTTCCGAACTCTGCCTTGCCCTGGATACCGATCACCCAGTTCGAGGCGAACTGGTAGTCGCAGCCGATCTGACCACCGCCGATGAAACTGCTTCCGGTGTTGGGGCCATAGTCGACAAAGGGGGTCGCCACCCCAGCGAAGCCGACCTCGCCAGCGTTGAAGCGATCCCAGCCGGCGCCGATATTGCCACCAAGATAGCACCCGCTCCAGGTAATCGGCACGGATTGAAGCGGCGGCGCCTTGGTGTACGGCATCGCCGGTAAATCTGCGGCCGAAGCGATACCGGTTCCGATTGTCGCGCTCAGCGCGACGGCCGCGATGATAAGTGCGTTTAACCTGATCATGACCGCCCCAATGCCATATCAAACCGCCCGTGCACACGTCTGACCGCAGCGCGACGGCCTGTCGTAGCAAACCAGTGTCGCGCCGAAGCTCCGTTACCCGTGGCATCCGCAATATCGCAGGTATGCTTAATGCTCGGTTAACTGAGAGCTCGTGAGGCTTTTCTTACCGCGACGGCAATATTTCAATGCAGCCCAGAACCAAAAATTTACAGCAGCGGCAAAAACCCCGATCGACGCGACGGCGCGAGACCGAATCCAACTCAAAATTAATCCCGCCGCACGAGGATGGACGGAAATCGGCTGACAGCATGTCGAAAGCCGAGCAGGGAACGATGATGTCAAACAATACCTACGCGCAGGTTCCGCCTGGCGCGCTCACCGGCAGCATGAGAGATTTTCGCGTACCCGGCGGGGCTGACCTGCTGGGCCGCACCCATGGCTTCTTCCATTGGCAGGATCTTCGCCGCCAGAACGGCCTGTGGCCTTTTTCGCGAGCCACAGAAGATGGTCCCGGCACGGTTTGCTCCGCACAGGACGACAGCGGCAACAGTATGCGCGGCGTCAATTTTGCCTCGCAGGACTATCTCAGCCTGTCATCCCATCCGGAAATCAAGGCGACCGCGATCGAGACGATCGAACGCTGCGGCGTCCACAGCGCTGGTTCAGCGGCGCTGGTTGGCAACACCTCGTATTCGGTCGCACTCGAGCGAAAAATCGGCGAGTTCCTCGAAATGGATCACGTCGTATTGTATCCGACCGGATGGGGGGCGGGCTTCGGGGTGGTCAAAGGACTGGTACGATCGTCCGACCATGTTGTCATGGACATGCTCGCGCACTCCTGTCTCCAGGAGGGAGCGCATGCGGCGACAAATAATGTCCACATGTTCCGGCACCTCGATAACGAATACTGCCGCAACGTTCTGGCAAAGATCAGGGCCAAGGATGCCGAGAACGGCATTCTGGTGATCACCGAGGGATTGTTCTCGATGGACTCGGACACTCCCGATCTGCTCGCGCTGCAGTCGCTTTGTCGCGAGTACAACGCCACGCTCGTCGTGGACGTCGCGCATGATCTGGGTTGCCTGGGCAAGGATGGCCGCGGCCATATCGGCATGCAAAACATGCTCGGCAAGGTCGATGTCGTGATGGGCAGCTTCTCGAAGACCTTTGCCTCCAACGGGGGATTCGTCGCCTGCCAGAGCCGCGCCGTGAAGGAATATCTGCGCTTCTACAGCGCGCCGGCAACCTTCTCAAATGCCTTGTCGCCGGTGCAGGCGGCGACAATCCTCAAGGCCTTCGACATCGTCGATTCGCTCGAGGGACGCGTGCTGCGTCTGGAATTGCTGGCGAACGTCAAGTCGCTTCGCCGCGAGCTGAGCGAGGCGGGCCTCGAATACTACGGCGATCCTTCCGCGATCGTATGCGTCAAGATGGGGTCGGAAGGCTTGGCGCGGCTTGTCTCCCGGAGCTTGCCCGAGTTAGGACTGGTGGCCAATCTCGTCGAGTTTCCGGCCGTGCCGAAGGGAGCAGCTCGCATTCGAATGCAGGTGATGGCCAATCATTCCGAACAGAATATCCACGATGCGGTGGCAATCCTGAGGACTGCAAAAGCGAAAGCAGAGCGAGAGCTTGAAAGTCTTGGCGAGCTAGATCCGCGCGGCAAACGGATAGCGGCGTAAGCGATCGCGGGCAGAGACCTTCACGCTCAAGGCGGTGACGTGTCAAAATAGCTGGAATCGGCACGATCCGGTGGACGAAACGATGCCGTCCACCGGCACCGGATTCAGATGTTCAGGTTCACCTCGCCTCATCCGAGAAGCGCGCATTCGCGTGAGTCTCGAAGCATGACGCCACGATCGGGCGCAAGCAAATCGGCATCACAGCCATGCACGTTTTGCCCGTCGTGTTGATCTGTCGCATCTGCGCAGGCTTGCGCCGTCGGGCAAATCAGTGGCTTTAGTTAGTTCGCGCCGTCCCCCCTCGGCAAGAGGGGCGTTACGGCCAATCGTCGCCAAACGCGAGACGGGACACGATGGACGCGGCGGCATCACAAGACGAATGATGCCGAAGCGGACGGCAAAGGCGTGTGGTCCTGATCCCCCGACGCTGGGATCAAGTTCGCAAGGTCAATTGCGAGCGACGGTGGCTATCAAGCCGGCACACCGGGGAGAGCGCGCTATAAGCCGTAAAGCCATTGCGCAGGGAAGGCCGGAATGTTTCGGCGTACCTGTGGTGTGCTTTTGCGCTATCTACCTCGCACACGAGGCTGCGGGTGCGGCTGGCATCCGGTCTTCCCTGCGCCCTCCTCTTTCGGAGGGACATCGCCTTGCATGACCCGGGCATCTCGTGCCGCTGGAACGCGGCAGCCTGTCCGTCCCCTGGCGGAATAACCGGCCACTATTCCGGATCGGATTCTCCGCCACCCTCCACTCTTCCGCCATCGGCAGTGCTATGGTCGTCCCATGACCCTCTCCGACAAGATCGAGCGGACACCGGCGCCCGCCGCGCCCGGCAGCCATCTCGCCGCCGAATTGGCCGAGACGCTGAAGCTCGCCGCCCCGATGGCGCTGACCCAGCTCGGACAGATTGCGATGATGACGACCGATCTCGCCTTCATCGGACGGCTCGGCGACGCCGCTGTCGGCGCAGCAGCACTGGCCGGCACGGTCTATTTCATCGCCTTCACCGTCGGCATGGGACTGGTGTCGGCGGTGGCGCCGCTGGCAGCCCAGGCTTTTGGCGCGCGCGACCCGCGCATGGTGCGCCGTTCCGTGCGCTCCGGCCTGTGGGCCGGGTTTCTGATCTCGCTGCCGATCATGGTGTTTCCGCTGCGCGGCGAGCAGATCCTGCAAGCACTGGGACAGGCCGCGGAGCCCGCGCATCTGGCGCAGCAGTACCTGTTCGGCCTGGTCTGGGGCGTCGCACCCGCGCTGTGGTTCATCGCCATCCGCAGTTTCATGGGCGCGGTCAACCGGCCGGAGCCGGTGCTCTGGATCACGTTGATTGCGATCCCGGTCAACGCGCTCCTGGTCTATCTCCTGCTCTATGGAGAGTTCGGGTCTCCGCGGCTCGGACTGTTCGGCGTCGGGCTTGCCACAGCGACGGTCAATGGCGGCAGCTTCCTCGCAGGCCTCTGGATCGCCACGCAGCGCGAGCCGTTCCGAGGCTATCACATCCTGGCGCGGCTCTGGCGCATCGACTGGGACCTGATGCGCCAGCTTGCCGTGATCGGGGCGCCGATCTCGATTGCACTGATGCTGGAATGGGGCCTGTTCTCTTCCGCGTCGCTTCTGATGGGGATGATCTCGACAACGGCGCTCGCCGCGCATCAGATCGCGCTGCAGGTGACCAGCATCCTGTTCATGATTCCCCTGGGCATCGGCATGGCGGCGACCGTGCGGGTCGGACACGCCGTGGGCCGCAACGACGCGGCGGGCGTGAAACGTGCCGGTCAGGTCGCGATGGGGCTCGGGATCGCCATCGCCGCCGTGCTGACCACGGTCGTGATCACGCTGCGCTTTGCCGTCGCCGACCTCTTCCTTGGCGAAGGCCCCGCGCACGCCGAAGCCACCGTCATGCTCGCTGGCGCACTGCTCGTGATCGGCGGGACCTTCTTCATCACCGACGGGCTGCAGACCATCGCGGCCGGCGCGCTGCGCGGCATGAACGACACGCGCATCCCGCTGGCGTTCGCCGCGGTCAGCTATTGGGGCATCGGATTCTGCTCGGCCTACGCGCTCGCCTTCCACACGACGCTCGGCGCGTTGGGCGTCTGGATCGGCCTGTCGCTCGGCACTTATGTCTACGCCATGCTCCTGGTCTTGCGTTTCCGCCGGTTGGCGAAAAGACTGACCCTGAAATGAATGTCGAGGAAGTCCAGCCGCAGGTCGATCGTGCCACGTTGCTCGCCGGCGCGCAATTTGCCGACGCGTATCGCGTGACCGTCGAGGACACTGGCCTCGATGCGCGAAGGGCCGCGGAGAAGCTGTTCGCGCGCGGACCGCGCTGGCTGGAGGCACTTTTTGTGTTGCGCGCCATTATTGTCGCGCCCTTCGGCCTCAAGCCGTCCGGGGTCGGCGAACCTTCGGTCGGAGGCATCATCGGCATCTTTCCGGTTCTGCGCGAGTCGCCGGAACAGATGGTGCTCGGCTTCGACGACCACCATCTGGATTTTCGCATTGTCGTTGACGTGGCCCCAGCCGGTCGCGGCCGGCAGGTCACGACAACGACACTGGTCAAGACGCATAATGCGCTTGGCCGCACTTATCTCGCGGCCATCCTGCCATTTCACCGCGTAATCGCGCGCGTCATGTTGCGACGCGTGTTTTACCAGCCAACTTGATTTGCCGGAGCCCCCGATGACATTGTCCGTCGATCTCTTCTATTCCTTCCGCAGCCCGTATTCGTACCTGGCGCTGCCGCGCACCATGAAATTGGTCGCCGACTACGATGTCGCCGTGAACCTGCGCCCGGTCTATCCGCTCGCGGTGCGCGTACCCGGCTTCTTCAAGAAGACCAATCCGAAATTTCTCTCCTACGTCGCGCTCGACGCGCCCCGCGTTGCCCAGCGCGAGAACATCCCCTACCGCTTTCCCCGCCCCGACCCGATCGTGCAGGACCTGGCGACGCTCGAGGTCGCCGAGCATCAGCCCTACATCCATCGTGTGACGCGGCTCGGCGCGCTGGCACAAACGGAGGGCCGCTCGCTGCAATTCGTTCACGCGATCGCACCGGTGCTGTGGGACGGCACGGTGGATCGCTGGAACCAGGGCGACCACCTCGCCCGCGCCACGGCGGCGGCGGGCTTCAACCTCGCCGCGATGGACCAGGCGATCGGGGCCGATCCGGACAAGGTCGAAGCGGTGATATCCGGCAACGAAAAAGACCACGCCGCCTCCGGCCATTGGGGCGTGCCGACCTTCGTGTTCGAGAAGGAGACGTTCTTCGGCCAGGACCGCATCGATCTCCTGATCTGGCGCATGGAATCCAAAGGTCTGACCCGCAGGAAGTGATGTTGACGGCAAGCCGTGGCAGCCGTACCAAAATCGCGCAATTCAAGAACACATGAGGCAACGCCATGGCGCATGAAACCGAAACGCTCGCAGGCTATGTCGCCGATCTCAAATTCGACGACATCCCGCCGGAGGTATTGGAGCGCGCCAAGGTGTTGACGCTCGATTTCCTCGGCAGCGCGATCCGGGCCCGGCGCGATGCGGAATCGACGCCGTCGATGTTGAAAATGCTGGAGGCGCTGGCGCTCGACGGCAAGGGCGAGGCCACCGTGTTCGGCGACGACAAGACCTGGACGCCGGCGGTCGCGGCGCTGCTCAATGGCGCGCTCGGCCATTCGCTGGATTTCGATGACACCCACGCCGACTCCTCGCTGCACGCGAGCGCCCCGGTGGTGCCGGCTGCGTTCGCCGTCGGCGAGATGGTCGGCGCTTCCGGCCGCGACGTGCTGACCGCGATCGTCGCGGGCTATGAGGTATGCTGCCGGCTCGGCAATGCGCTCGACCCGACCTCGCATTATGCGCGCGGCTTCCACCCGACTGCGACCGCCGGCACCTATGGCGCCGCGGCGGCCGCCGCAAAACTGTTCGGCCTGTCGCAACGGCAGATCGTCGCCGCCTTCGGCGTCTCCGGCAGCCAGGCGGCGGGCTCGCTGCAGTTCCTGCAAAACGGCGCCTGGAACAAGCGCTACCAGGTCGGCGCCGCCGCCATGAATGGCGTGATTGCCGCCACGCTTGCGCGCAACAATTTCGTCGGCTCAACCGAATCGGTCGAAGGCAAGCATGGCCTCTTGGTCGGCTACAGCGACAACGCCCACCCGGACAAGGCGGTCGCGGGCCTGGGCTCGACCTACGAGACCATGAAGATCGGCGTCAAACCCTATCCGAGCTGCCGCTACACCCATGCCGCGCTCGACGCCATCATCGCCATGCGCCGCGAGCACAATCTGACACCCGACCAGGTCAAGCGCGTCGAGGTCGGCCTGCATCGCAACGGCATCACGCTGACCGGCGACGCGCCGACCAAGCGGCATCCGACCTCGATCGTCGGCGGCCAGTTCTCGATGTTCTTCACCGGCGCGGTCGCGCTCGACCAGGGCAGCTTTGGCTGGGACGATTACGACCGGCTCGGCGACAAGGCGGTCGATGCGCTCGCCGACAAGTTCGACGTGGTGCAGGACGACCGGCTGGAAGTCGGCCGCACCCATCCCTTCGGCGCCCGCGTCTCGATCACCACCGATGAAGGCGTTCATGAGCGGCTGTTCGCCGATCCCTCGGGCGAGCCCACTTCGTTCCCGGACGCAGCCGCGATGCAGCAGAAATTCCTGACCCTGGCGCGTCCGGTGCTGAAGAACCGCGCCGACCAGTTTGCGGACGCGATCCTCTCGCTGGAACGGTTCGATCGCGTCGAGAAGGCGACGCAGTTGGGAAGGCAGTGAGCTTTACCCGGCGCCGTCGATGATGATGAAGTCGGCGTCGGCATATTTCTGACGGATGAGTTTTGCCGACCGGTATTCCGGACTGTCATAGCAGGCGTCGGCCGTGGCGCGATCCCTGAATTCGACGACCACATTGCGGTCGCGGGCGCTGCCCTCCTTCACGTCAAAGGCACCGCCGCGCACGATGAAATTGGCGCCGAATTTCTCGAAGGCGGGCTTCGCCGCGGCGAGATATTCCGGATAGCGCGCCTCGTCGCGCACCGAGACGCGAACGATCCAATAGGCCTTTGGCATTTGATTTCTCCTTTGTTCGAATTCCGGACGACACCCTCACCGCCGCAACTCCGTGCCGAGCCGGATCGCCGCGCGGATCTCGAGCCGCGATATGCCGACATCCCTCAGCGACATGTCGTCCATCGCCGAGAGCTCTCCGAGCTCGTGCAGATAGCGGCGATGACGCAGGTAGCGCCGCCACGCCACCCCGATCTTATGTATCACGCGAGACGCCGGACGCCAGGCACGGGCGCGTCGAGCCCCGGTAGATGCAAGTGACATCGAAAAAATTCCCTCCGCGCGACGTCAACCGGGGCTGGCGCTAGCGCCGCACAGACGCGCGCGAGGCTGCCGGCACGAGCAGACGTGTCGGCCGTCCGAACAGGCCGGCCAGCGCGCCCAGCAGCGCCCTGCCGATCGCGCGGCTTCGGGCTGCATGCGCCCGACGCACGAGCGTCGCGGTCAACGCGCTCTGCTGCGCTGGTGCGAGCGCTAGCCAATCGGAGAAATGAATTCCGCAAAGATCGTCGGGCACTTCCAACTCCATCGCCGCATGGACCGGCTCCGGTCCGGTGCGCTGACGGGTTTACTGCGGCGATATCATCTTATAAAATGAATAATACTGATATTATTGATCTCCGTGAGAGATGAACAAAATGGACCTGTCCGATCTCCGCATCTTCACGGCCGTCGTCCGCGAAGGTGGTGTTACCCGCGCCGCTGAAAAGCTGAACCGCGTGCAGTCCAACGTCACGACGCGGATCCGTCAGCTCGAGGAAGACCTCGACGTCGCGCTGTTCATCCGCGAGGGCAAGCGGCTGCATCTGGCGCCGGCGGGACAGGCGCTGCTCGGCTACGCTGACCGGCTGCTGGCACTCGCCGACGAGGCGCGGGCCGTGTTACACGATCCAAAACCGCGTGGCCTGTTTCGCCTGGGCTCGATGGAAAGCACCGCCGCCGTGCGCCTGCCGAAGGTGCTGAACGAATATCACCGCCTCTATCCGGAGGTGACGCTCGAGCTTCGCATCGGCAATCCCGAGGAGCTCGCAACCGCCATCCTCGCCGGGGAGCTCGACGCGGCGCTGGCGGCGGAACCGATCGCGGATGCGCCATTCGACAAGGTCTTCGCATTCGAGGAAGAGCCGGTGATCGTATCCGCGGCAGGGCGTCATCCGGTCGGCAAGAAGCGGCAATTCCCGGCGACCATCCTCGCGTTCGAGCACGGCTGTCCCTATCGCAAGCGGCTGGAGAGCTATTACGCCGGGCGTGGCGAGATGCCCGAACGCACGGTCGAGCTTGCCTCCTATCACGCCATGCTCGGCTGTGTCGCCGCCGGCATGGGGATCGCGCTGCTGCCAAAGAGCGTGCTGAGCACATTCCCGGAGAGCAAGCGGCTGACAGTGCATCGCCTGCCGTCCGGCGAGAATCGCGCCGAGACCGTGCTGATCTGGCGCAAGGGCGCGGACACGCCCAACATCCGCGCGTTGCAGGACATCCTGTCCCGAGCGCAGCGTCCGAGGAGCTGAACGCTCTCTTCAGTTTCCACCGGCCAATTGCGCCTTGTCGCTGGTTGCCGCAATGACATCGCTGACGAGCTGCGACACGCCGTCGGCACTCAGCGGCCAGTTCACGGTGCGGCCGAGACGCACGATCACGAGGCGCTGTGAGGGAATGACGATCACATACTGCCCGATCGATCCCTTGGCGAAGAAGGCGTCGCGCGGCCAGCCGTTCTCGATGCGGTAGTTCGCACCAAAGCTGTCGCCGCGATTGGTCCAGAAACCCGCGCCGTAACCGACCATGGCGTCAGGCGTGGGCGAGGCCGAGTAGCTAACCCAGCCCTCAGGCAGGATACGCTTTCCGCTAACCGCACCGTCGTTGAGATAGAGCATCCCGAAGCGCGCCCAGTCGCGCGCCGGGGCCAGCATCTGGCTCGATCCTTCCGGCGTGCCGGCGCCGTCGAATTCGAGCGTGACGTGGCGCATGCCGAGCGGACCGAACAATTCCCGGCGCGCGAACCGCAGCACGTCCGACGGTTTGCCGCCGGCGGCATCGCCGATCAGCTTCGAGAGAATCAGATAATTGCCGTCATGATAGTTCCAGGTGCTGCCAGGCACAGTCTCGAGCTCGGCCCCTTCCGCGAAGGACGCCATGTCGGCCTCCATGAATTTCATCCGGTTGACGGGTTCGAACGCCGCGCCGAGCGAAGCCTGCAGCGAACTGCCGAGATTCAATCCGGCGGTGTGGCGCAGCAACTGATCGACGGTGATGCGATGGCGCGGATCAGATGGATTGCGCCACGCTGCGACCGGCGCGGGCTGATCGAGCTTCAGTCTGCCCTGACGGACCAGGATCCCCGTCAACGCCGAGATCACGGACTTCGTCGCGGAGAAGCCGAGCAGCGGCGTGTCGACGCCAATACCATCGGCATAGCGTTCTGCGACGATATGGCCGTCCTTCACCACGACGATGGCGCGAGTGTGCTTGAAGGGCGGCCCGTCGGGCTCGGCGAAGGCGCGATCGAGCGCAGCGGCAAGCTGCGGGCTCCGTGGCGCGACGACCGACGGGCCCGCAATGTCGGGCAGCAGCGCCGCCTGCGGCTTCTCGATGGCTGGCGGCGCGAGATCTGCGACGCCGTCGCCGTGATCGAGAAAGCAACCGAGTTCGCCGCGATAGACCGCGTGACTGCGGCCAAGGCCGAGCAGGCTCACGGTGACGTCCTTGCGCGCGCGATCGACGCGATAATCGAGCGCCCAACTGATCATGCTCGTGCCCGGCATTGCCACGATGGTCTCGGCGAAATTCTGATGGGGATCGAGGCCGGAGACGAAGGTCTCCGAACACAGCACATTGGCGATGAAGCCGGTCGCGACCTTCGGCACGTCGCGCGCGCGGACGGCTATCATGGCGAGCGCGGTGAGCGCGGTCGCGGCGGCGAGAACGAAAATCATTCGTCGTTTGGTCATGGCGGTCTCCGGCTGAACACTGGCCGATCAGAAGCCACAGGCCGCCTGACCTCGCTCGCCGGATTCGAAGATCGGCCTCGCCGAAAATTCGACCCGCTCGCCGACTCCGAAAATATGACGTGATTTCAGTCGCTTGCGGATCAGGCTGCGGAAGCCTTGAGCCTGCGATATTCGCTCGGCGTAACGCCGGTCGTCGCCTTGAAGGCGCGGTTGAACGGCCCGAGCGACTGGAAGCCGGCGTCCATCGCGATGGTGATGACGGGCACCTCGACCTGCCCGGGATCGGCGAGCGCGGCCTTGGCTTCCTCGATGCGGTGCTCATTGAGGAAGACATTGAAGTTGCGGTAGCCGAGCCTTTGATTGATCAACCGCCGCAACCGGTATTCGGGAACCGACAGCCTCGTCGCCAGCGTGCCGATAGTGACGTTGTCGTGGCGATAGATGCGCTCGTCCGCCATCAGGCGCATCAGGGCATCGACGAGCTTTTGATCGGCCGCGCCCGGCTCCGGAACGGCCTCGGATTTCGCGGGCGCGTCGCTCGCGAGCGGGAACAATTCGTGCGCCGTGACCTGCATCATCGCGTAGCTGATCGCGGCGACGATGCCGGTGAGCACGGCGATATTGGCGACATTGGCGATCCCGGCGGCGTCGCCACGGAGCGCCAGCATCTGCAGGATCGCGTTGAGCCCGCCATAGAGCGCGACCGCGGCCACGATGAATACACGCAGACGACGACGGCCTTCGACGAGATCGGCCGACCAGGACGAGAGCATCTGTCCGACCGCAAGGCCGATGAAGCCGAGCGCGAGCAGGTTGACGGCGATGATGGAAAGCCTCGGATCGCCGGCCGGCGCGAGCCACAGGCAATTCACGAGGCTGAACACAGCGACCGCCAGCCAGATCGGCCAGTGCCACCACCGCAAACTGAAGCCGTCGCCGAACAGCGCGCGCGAGAACAGCCAGAACACCACGACATTTCCGGTCGAGAGCGCGATCAGCGGCGCGTGCCAAACCGAAATCGGCGAGGTGACGCCGATCGCCGCCGTCGCGGCGTGTGCTACCGAGCCGAGGGCCAGCGCCCCCGCGAGCCGGCCGGCCGTGCTGCTCCAAAAATCGCGGAACAGTGAGGCGGCGAGCACCAACAGCAGGGCGATGGTAGCGGCGCGCAACGCAAGTTCGACGGCAGCAAGCGGCATGGCCACGATTCTACTGGAGATCACACGCCGGTTCAAATCCGGTGAATTATCCGGCCCAGCGCTCACGATGGGTGACCCAGATATCGGAAGCGTGGCCGAGCAGTATGGTCTCGCCTTCGATCGCGGCGCCGAGCCGCCGCGCCACGGCCTGCGAAGCTAAATTCTCGCGATCGATGCAATGGATGATCCTGTCGAGTTCGAACGTCGCGAACGACCAGTCGATCGATGCCCGCGCTGCCTCGACCGCATACCCTTTGCCGCGAAACTCCTTCGCGATTCCCCAGCCGACCTCGAAGCCTGGCCACGAGGGCGGAAAGAAAGGACCGACACGTCCGGCGAATGTCCCGGACGATTTTTCCTCGACCACGAACATGCCGATGCCATGCAGCACCCAATGTCCCGCCATGATCGCGGAATTGCGCCAGCCGTTCATCGGATCGGTGATCGGTTTGCCGTCGGCCGTGATGAAGCGACCGCTGATCGGATCGGACAGCATCGCAGTGTTCGGCGCGACGTCGGAGGCGCGCCATTGGCGCAGGATGAGGCGCTCGGTTTCGAGCCCCGGCCAATTCGGTCGCGGCAGCATGACGCCTGTCTTGAGCGGTGGGATCATTCTTTCGTCATCTCACTCGTCATCCCGGCCAAAGCCGGGATCCATACCCCGTGGCCTCGCGGTTGCCCGTATATCAGACATCATCTTCCAGCAATTGTCGCCGGTGGCTATGGATCCCGGCTTTGGCCGGGACGACGGGCTGTATATTTCCTGCTAGGCTGGCGGCAAAACAACAATGGAGGCCCTCATGAGCTGGATGCCATCCGACGATCCCACGCTCGGCGATCCCAGGACCTGCGACGCGCTTGAACTCATCATCGTGCCACGCACCCGCGACCTCGGCGACGGCTTTGCCGTGCGGCGCGCGCTGCCGCATGGCAAGCGGCAGATGGTCGGGCCCTTCATCTTCTTCGACCATTTCGGCCCGGTGCAGTACGTGTCCGGCAAGGGCATGGACGTGCGGCCGCATCCGCATATCGGCCTTGCCACCGTCACCTATCTGTTCGACGGCAGCATCATGCATCGCGACAGCGAGGGCAACATTCAGGAGATCACGCCGGGCGCGATGAACCTGATGACCGCGGGAAAAGGCATCGCCCATTCCGAGCGCACGCCGGATCTGCAGCGCCGCGAGGGGCAGAAGATGCTGGGCCTGCAGAGCTGGATTGCCCTGCCGGCCGGCAAGGAAGAAATCGCGCCGTCGTTCCAGCACTACGCCGCCGGCGATTTGCCGATGATCACCGAGCGCGGCTTCACCGCACGCGTGATCGCGGGTAGCTCGTTCGGCATAAGCTCGCCGGTCGAGATGGTGTCGCCATGGTTCTACACCGAGGTGACGGCGGAAGCCGGTGTCAGCGTGCCGCTCGATCCCGGCCACGAGGAGCGCGCCATCTATCTGGTCGACGGCGAGGTCGAGATCGCGAACGAGCGTTTTGAAGGCCCGAAGCTCCTGATCTTCCGGCCCGGCGATCGCATCACCGTGAAGACCGACAAGCCGACGCGGATGATGTTCCTGGGCGGCGACGCGCTGGAAGGCCCGCGCCATATCTGGTGGAATTTCGTCTCCTCCAGCAAGGAGCGGATCGAGCAGGCGAAACAGGACTGGAAAACCGGGCGTTTCGACCCTGTTCCGCAGGAGCACGAGTTCATTCCGCTGCCGGAGTAGGCTATTTCCGCTTTTCCCTTCATGGCGTCCGCGCCTGTCGGTGCGCGGCGTCTCTCTTTGAAAGCTTTCTCATGGCCACGATGCGCTCCAGCGACCTGCCCCTGCCGAAGATCGGGAGCGGCAAGGTCCGCGACATCTATGCCGCAGGCCCGGATCGCGTGCTGCTGCTTACCACCGATCGCATCAGCGCCTTCGACGTGGTCATGGCCGAGACGATTCCGATGAAGGGCGCCGTGCTGACGCAGATCAGCGCGTTCTGGTTTGGGCAGCTCGAAGGCGTGGTGCCGCATCACATGATCTCGGCCGACGCCGACGCGATCATCCGCGAGGTGCCGACGCTGAAGGACCACCGCGCTGATATTCTGGGGCGCGCGATGTTGTGCCGGCGCACCACGGTGTTCCCGATCGAATGCGTGATCCGCGGCTACATCTCGGGCTCGGCGTGGAAGGAATATGCGGCGAGCGGTACGCTGGCGGGCGAGAAGCTTGCGGCGGGGCTGGTCGAAAGCGCCAGGCTGGAACCCGCGATCTTCAGTCCGGCGACCAAGGCCGAGACCGGCCATGACGAGAACATCACGATCGCGCGGATGCGCGAGGTGGTCGGAGGCGAGGTCGCCGAGCAGCTGGAGCAGATGACACGGGCGGTCTATGCACGCGGCGAAAACAAGACCCGCGAGCAAGGCATCATCATCGCCGACACCAAGTTCGAATTCGGCCGCGACAGCGATGGCCGCATCATCCTGATCGACGAGGTGATGACGCCGGACTCATCGCGCTTCTGGGCGGCCGACGCCTATCGCCCCGGCCGGCCGCAACCGAGCTTCGACAAGCAGCCGCTGCGTGATTATCTCGACGCCGAGCGCCGCGCCGGACGCTGGAGCGGCGACGCCCCCGCGCCGCCGCTGCCGGCGAGCGTCGTGGATGCGACCAGCAAGCGTTATCTGGAAGCCTATCGGCGCGTGACGGGGAAAGAGCTGAAGATTTGACCTGTCGTCATTGCGAGCGAAGCGAAGCAATCCATTTTTCTGCGTGCGGAGACATGGATTGCTTCGTCGCTTCGCTCCTCGCAATGACGGCCTGAATAGAGACGAACAAGGAGAGGTGCACCATGTCCGAAGACGATGCCGTGCTGGTCGAGCGCGATGGTCCGGTCACCATCATCTCCATCAACCGCCCGCACTGCCGCAACGCCGTCGACGGCGCCACTGGGCGAAAGCTCTACGACGCCTTTCTCGCGTTCGACGCCGACAAGGGCGCTTCCGTCGCTGTCTTCACCGGCACCGGCGGCTATTTCTGTGCCGGCGCGGATTTGAAGGCGGTCGCAAAGGGCGATCGCGAGAAGAAGCGCGAAGTCGGCGGCCACAACACCATCGCGCCAATGGGTCCGAGCCGGCTGCGGTTGTCGAAGCCTGTCATCGCCGCCGTCGAGGGCTTTGCGGTCGCAGGCGGCATGGAGCTGGCGCTGTGGGCGGACATGCGCGTGGTTGCGGAGGATGCGACCTTCGGCATCTTCTGCCGCCGCTTCGGCGTGCCCCTCATCGATCTCGGCACCATCCGCCTGCCGCGGCTGATCGGTCATTCGCAGGCGATCGACCTGATCCTCACGGGACGACCGGTCGGCGGACCCGAGGCGCTGCGCATGGGGCTCGCCAACCGGCTGGTGCCGAAGGGCGAGACCCGCGCGCACGCGATCGCGCTCGCCAGGGACATCGCGAAATTTCCGCAGACCTGCCTGCGCGCCGACCGGCTGTCGGCGCTGCGGCAGTGGGACCTTGCGGAGGAGGAGGCAATCGCGGCCGAGATGCGCGGCGGGCTCGAGGTGATCGCCTCCGGCGAGACATTGTCCGGCGCGGCGCGCTTTGCCTCGGGCGCGGGCCGCCACGGCAGTTTCGGCGGCGAAGTGGGGAACGGCTGATGCTGATGACCGATTCCGCGACCAAGCCAAAAAGCTTCACGACCCGCGATTTCCGCCTGCAAAGCGGCGTCGTGATGCCGGAGGTCAACATCGCCTACCGGACGCTGGGGACACTGTCGCCGAAACGCGACAATGCGGTGCTGATCACCCACGGCAACACCAGCGGGCCGCAGATGATCGATCCTGGCGGATCGACCGGTGAAGGAAGCTGGAACGCGCTGGTCGGTCCCGGCCAGGCCGTCGACACCAATCGCTTCTTTGCGATCTGTCCGAACATGCTGGGCTCGTCCTACGGGTCGACCAATGCCGCGAGCGTCGATCCCAAAACCGGCAAGCGATACGGGCCGGACTTCCCCGACATCACCGTGCGCGACATCGTCGGCACCCAGCGTCTTTTGCTCGACAGCCTCGGCATCGAAAAACTGGTCGCGATCGTGGGCCCATCCTATGGCGGCTTCCAGGCGTTTCAATGGGCGGTCGATTATCCCGATGCGATGAAGGGAATTGCGCCCGTCGTCACCGCACCGCGCGTGCCGCGCCAGCGGTCCGATGGAAATGTCGCACGGCTCATGGCCACGCTCTCAAAGGATCCGAACTGGAACGGCGGCGACTATTATGCCGCCGGCGGCGTGCTGCAGAGCATGACGCAGATTCGCATGGCGACGCTGAAAACCTACGGCATCGAGACGCGGCTGCGCGATACGTTGTCTGACCCGGTTGAGATCGAAAAGGCGATTCGGACGGAAGCGGCCAGTTGGGCGGAAGGCTTCGACGCCAATTCGCTGCTCATCCTCGCCAAGGCGCTGCGCAGCTTCGACGTCACGGCGGAGTTCGGCAAGATCAAGGCGAAGGTGCTCTACATCCTGTCGCGCACCGACAAGCTTTTCCCGCCGGAGCTGGAGCAACAGGTGATGCCGGCGCTGAAATCGGCAGGCGTCGATGCCGACTACTTCCTGCTCGACAGCGACTACGGCCATTCCGCCTCCGGCCGCGACGCGCATAAATGGGCACCGCGGCTAAAGGAGTTCATGGACAGCCTCGGCTGACGATCACACGCCCGCCATCATCACGTATTTGATCTCGACATATTCTTCCATGCCGTGATGGGAGCCTTCGCGGCCAAGGCCGCTCTCCTTGACGCCGCCGAACGGCGCGACCTCGGTGGTGATGAGGCCGGTGTTGACGCCGACCATGCCGGACTCCAGCGCCTCCGCGACGCGCCAGACCCGGCCCAGATCGCGCGAATAGAAGTACGACGCCAGACCGAACGGCGAGTTGTTGCACATCGCAATCACCTCGGCCTCGTCCTTGAATCGGAACACCGGCGCGAGCGGCCCGAAGGTCTCTTCATGCGCGACCAACGCATCCGGCTTCACATTGGCGAGCACCGT
>Ga0207652_10001536_pt1 | contig 20344 bp, 13 predicted proteins | sample KBSC63BmetaG_FD_184334 | JGI IMG/M metagenome (GOLD analysis project Ga0207652, IMG submission 184334) | Corn rhizosphere microbial communities from Kellogg Biological Station, Michigan, USA - KBS C6-3B metaG (SPAdes) (version 2) | ecosystem: Host-associated > Plants > Roots > Rhizosphere ... | reverse complement strand
GCGCTGGCGTTCTGGTTCATCACCGGCGCGATGTTCCCGAACGGCTTCTCGATCGAGAACGGCGCCACGGTCATTACCGGTGCGAACCTGTTCGGCGCGGCATTGACCGGCCTGATCCTGACCGCCTTGATGGTGGTGATCACCGAGTACTACACCGCCACCGAATACAAGCCGGTCAAGCACGTGGCGCAAGCCTCGACTACCGGCCACGCCACCAACATCATCGCCGGCCTCGGGGTGTCGATGAAGGCGACGGCACTGCCGGTGCTCGCGGTGTGCGCGGCGATCTACGCTTCGTACTGGATGGCCGGTTTGTACGGCATTGCCATCGCGGCCACCGCGATGCTGTCGATGACCGGGATGATCGTGGCGCTCGACGCCTATGGCCCGATCACCGACAACGCCGGCGGCATCGCGGAAATGGCCGGCCTGCCCGACGACGTGCGTGGCGTCACCGACCCGCTGGACGCGGTCGGCAACACCACCAAGGCGGTGACCAAGGGTTACGCGATCGGTTCGGCCGGCCTCGCCGCTCTGGTGCTGTTCGCCGACTACACCCACAACCTGTCGCTGCAGAACCCCGGCTTCACGTTCGACTTCTCGCTGTCGAACCACATGGTGATCATCGGCCTCCTGATCGGCGGCCTGGTGCCGTTCCTGTTCGGCGCGATGGCGATGGAAGCGGTCGGCCGCGCCGCGGGCTCGGTGGTGGAAGAAGTCCGCCGCCAGTTCCGCGAGATCAAGGGCATCATGGAAGGCACCGGCAAGCCGGATTATTCGCGGGCGGTGGACCTGCTGACGAAATCCGCGATCAAGGAAATGATCGTTCCCTCGCTGTTGCCCGTGGTGGTGCCGATCCTGGTCGGCTTCATCCTCGGCCCCGAAGCGCTGGGCGGCGTGCTGATCGGCACGATCGTCACCGGCCTGTTCGTCGCGATCTCGATGACCACCGGCGGCGGCGCCTGGGACAACGCCAAGAAGTACATCGAGGATGGCAACTTCGGCGGCAAGGGTTCCGAGGCCCACAAGGCTGCAGTCACCGGCGACACCGTGGGTGATCCGTACAAGGACACCGCGGGTCCGGCGGTGAATCCGCTGATCAAGATCATCAACATCGTGGCGCTCCTGATCATCCCGCTGCTGATGGTGCATTGATCGACGCTGCGGCATTGACCGAAAAGCCCCGCACCTGCGGGGCTTTTTGTTTGGCCGCATGACTTTTGTCACACGCGGCGGGGTCCGACGCCGCGCAACACTCCCGAGAGGGAAACCACGGGGGGACGCAACCATGAAGACCTTCTGCGCGATTATGGCCTTGGGCGTCACGATCTCAGGCATGGCACTGGCACAACCACCGGCGACATCGAGCGGCGCGGCTGCATCCTCGAACGATCCCTACCTGTGGCTCGAGCCGAGCCACGACGCACGCGCGCTGGATTGGGTGCACGCGCAAAATGCGATCACGAAAAAAGCCTTCATGGAATCGCCGGAGTTCGACAAGACCCGCGGCGAAATCCTCGAGGTACTCGATTCCGAAGCGCGCATCCCGTACGTGTCCCGGATGGGCGACTACCTCTACAACTTCTGGCAGGACAAGGCACACCCACGCGGCATCTGGCGGCGCACCACCCTGGCCGAGTACGAGAAAGCCGATCCGAAGTGGGAAACGGTGCTCGACGTCGACGCGCTCAACAAGTCCGAGGACAAGAAGTGGGTCTTCAAGGGCGCCGAATGCATGAAGCCCGAGTACGTGCATTGCCTGATGCGGCTGTCGCCCGGGGGCGGCGACGCGGTGGAAGTGCGCGAGTTCGACATGCCGTCGAAATCATTCGTGAGAGGCGGTTTCTTCCTGCCGGTCGCGAAGACCGAAATCGGCTGGATCGACGCCGACCACATATACGTCGGCACCGACTTCGGTCCAGGCTCGATGACCAAGTCCAGCTATCCCCGGATCGTCAAGGAATGGACGCGCGGCGCGCCGCTTGCGGCGGCAACCGTCGTGTACGAAGGCAAGCCGAGCGATCTCGCAATCGGTGCGTACCACGATCGCACGAAGGGCTTCGAGCGCGACTTCGTTTCCGTGCAGAAGGATTTCTTCCACGGCGACATGTACCTGCGCAAGAGCGGCAAGCTCGCCAAGGTCGACGTGCCGGAAGACGCCAACGCCGACGTGCACCGCCAGTGGCTGCTGGTGCAAACAAAATCGCCGTGGACCACAGGCGGCAAGACCTGGCCTGCCGGTGCGCTGATCGCGATGAACTTCGATGATTTCATGGTTGGCAAGCGCGACTTCACCGCGCTGTTCACGCCGGATGCGCACACCGCGCTCGCGAGCTATTCGTGGACGCAGCACCACCTGATCCTCGACGTGCTGGATGATGTGAAAAGCCGCCTCGACGTGCTGACGCCGCCCGCATCCGGTAATGGCGCATGGCAGCACCAGGCATTGCCGGGCGCGCCGAAGTTCAGTACGGTCGCGGTGGTCGACACCGACCCCGACCATTCCGACGAATACTGGCTCACGGTGACCGGCTTCCTCGATCCGCCGTCGCTGGAGCGCGGCGTGCTCGGCAGCCAGCCCGCGAGGGTGATCAAGCAGGAACCGGCGTTCTTCGACGCCTCGAAGTTCGAGGTCAGCCAGCATTTCGTGACGTCGAAAGACGGCACCCGCGTGCCGTACTTCGAGATCGCGCCGAAGCACATGAAGCTCGATGGCAAGAACCGCACGCTCGAATACGGCTACGGCGGTTTCGAGGTATCACTGACACCGCGTTACTCCGGCTCGATCGGCCGTGCATGGCTGGAGCGCGGCGGCGTGTACGTCGTCGCCAACATCCGCGGTGGCGGCGAATACGGCCCGTCATGGCACAAGGCTGCGCTCAAGGCCAACCGTCCGAAGGCGTACCAGGATTTCGCCGCGGTCGCGGAAGATTTGATCAAGCGCGGCGTGACTTCGCCGCAGCACCTCGGCGCCGAGGGCGGCAGCAACGGTGGCCTGTTGATGGGCAACATGCTGACGCAATATCCGCAGCTCTACGGCGCGATCGCCTGCGAAGTGCCGCTGCTCGACATGAATCGCTACACGCATCTTTCGGCCGGTGCATCGTGGATTGCCGAGTACGGTGACCCCGACGATCCCGAGCAGTGGGCGTTCATCAAGACCTTTTCGCCATACCAGAACGTCAAGCCCGACATGCACTACCCCGACGTGTTGTTCTACACCACGACCAGCGACGATCGCGTCGGCCCTGCGCAGGCACGCAAGATGGCCGCGAAGATGGAGGCGATGGGCTACAGGAACGTGTGGTTCTACGAGAACACCGAAGGCGGCCACGGCGCCGGCGCCGACAACCGGCAGTCGGCGACCATGCACGCGCTCGCTTACGATTTCCTGTGGGACAAGTTGTTGTGATCGTCCCCGGTCACGGCATGCCCCACACGCGCTGAACCGGAGCCGCTCCGAATTTCCAGGCGAACAGCCTTCTCTGGTCTGACTTCCCGCCACAGCGGCTTCGACCGAAGCGGCGTAGCCCGCACGCAACAAAGCCCCGCTCTTGCGGGCTTTTTTGTCCAGGACGAAACGGGGTGCCTGCTGTCGTAAAATGGCACGCTTTTCGCAAGGACTTCAACCATGGGCCTGGACCTCGTCCCCGCCGGCCGCGACGTGCCGGACGACATCAACGTCGTGATCGAAATCCCGAAGGACGCCGAGCCCGTCAAGTACGAGGTGGACAAGGCATCCGGCGCGATCTTCGTCGATCGCGTACTGTCGACCCCGATGCGTTACCCCTGCAATTACGGCTACGTCCCGAACACGCTGTCAGGCGATGGTGATCCGGTTGACGCGCTGGTGCTGCTGCCGCTGCCGCTGATCGCGGGATCGGCGGTGCGTTGCCGGCCCGTGGGCATGTTGAACATGGACGACGAGGCCGGCCACGACACCAAGCTGATCGTCGTGCCCGACGACAAGGTGTTCAAGGGCTACGCGCACATCCGCGACATCAACGACGCGCCGCAGCACTGGCGCGACCGCATCGCGCACTTCTTCGAACACTACAAGGACCTCGAATCCGGCAAGTGGGTGAAGATCGTGGGCTGGGGAGATGCCGCCGCCGCGCGCGCAGAAATCCGCGAGTCCGTCGAGCGCTACCGACAGGCGCCGGAAAAACCGAAGTTCTAAGCGCTCACCAGTCACAACGAGGCAGCGATCATGGATGATCGCAAAAAAAACATGTTAGCGTGGCGGGATGAACAACAAGACCCGCCGCACCAGCATCGTCGCCACCCTCGGCCCGGCCACCGACGCGCCCGGGATGCTGGAAAACATCCTGCGCGAAGGCGTGGCCGTGGTGCGCCTGAACCTGTCGCACGGCAAACCCGAGGATCACCTGCGCCGTGCGCGTGAAGCGCACGCGGCCGCAGCGAACCTGAATCGCGAAGTCGGCGTGCTGGCGGACCTGCAAGGCCCCAAGATTCGCATCGAAAAATTCGCCACGGGCCCGGTGCAACTCGAACCCGACACCAATTTCACGCTGGATTGCCGGGCCGAAGCCCCGCCCGGCGATACCACGCGCGTGGGCGTCAGTTATCTCGGCCTGCCGCAGGATGTGAAGGAAGGCGACCGGCTGTTGCTGGACGACGGATTGATCGAACTCGAAGTCAAGGGCATCGAGGGCGAACAAATCCATTGCCGGGTCGCGGTGGGCGGCAAGTTGTCGGACCGCAAGGGCCTCAACCGCAAGGGTGGCGGGCTGTCGCTGGGTGCACTGTCGGACAAGGACCGCGCCGACATCAAACTCGCGGCGCAACTTCGCGCCGACTTCCTCGCGGTATCGTTCGTGCGCTCCGCGGCCGACATCGAGGAAGCGCGCAATCTGTTGCGCGAGGCTGGTGGCAACGCTTGGCTGGTCGCGAAAATCGAACGCGCCGAGGCCATCGAGAAACTCGAAGAAATCATCGATGCCTCCGACGCGGTGATGGTCGCCCGCGGCGACCTGGGCGTCGAAATCGGCGACGCCGAATTGCCGGGCCTGCAAAAGAAGATCATCCGTGAATCGCTGGCGCGCAACCGCGCCGTGATCACCGCGACGCAGATGTTGCAATCCATGGTCGAATCGCCCATCCCGACGCGGGCCGAAGTGCTGGACGTCGCCAACGCGGTGCTGGACGGCAGCGACGCGGTGATGCTGTCGGCGGAATCCGCGGCCGGCAAACACCCCGACCTCGCCGTCGCCGCGATGAGCCGGATCTGTTTCGGCGCCGAGCGCCAGTTCGAGCCGACCGAGGACATTTCCGCCCTCACCCACCGCCTCGACCGCACCGACCAGGCCATCGCGATGGCCGCGATGTTCCTGGCCACGCAGATGCCGATCCGCGCCATCGTCGCGCTGACCGAATCGGGCACCACCGCGCAATGGCTGTCGCGCTACCGCTCGTCGGTGCCCATCTACGCATTGACGCCCAGCGCGGAAGCACGCCGCCGCATGCTGCTGCTGCGCGATGTCCGGCCGATCCCGTTCGCCGGCCACGACACCTACCCGGCACTGGTGGTGCGCGAAGCCGTCCGCCAACTGTTCCAACGCGGCGACCTCGTCGAAGGCGACCGCGTGCTGCTGACCCATGGTGACCATACCGGCCGCGGCGGCGGTACCAACACGCTGAAATTGCTGAGGGTGGGACCGGACGGAATTGCCGAGAGCCTGCGGGATCTATGATGGAGGCGTTCAATCGCGTCGCGCGAAACCCATGACCAAGACCGTCACCGCTCTCGCCGCCCTGCTCGTTTCAACCGCATCGTCCGCCGCGATCAGCCCCAACGTTCGGGCGGTGCTTCCGGCCGACCTGAGCAACTATTGGGTCATGACCAATACTTCGCTGGACGTGGACGTGCCCAACAGCGGCGTGAACCTCAGCAAGCCGACTTGCGCGGCGGTCACCTACATGATCGGCTCGGACGGCGTGACCCGCGACATCGTGGTGCGCAAGACCATCCCCGCGGGTGATCTGAAAACGGTCGCGGCCAGCGCGGTCAAGGACATGCATTACGTGCCGGGCAATGCCAATGTCGGGCACGAACCGGTGTTCACCTACATCATCATCCCGTTCAACCTGCCTGTCGATCCTGCGGCGCGCAAGCAGATCACCGGCGCCTGCACGCTCGCGGATTTCCCGCAAGCGTATCGTTAGCCCCGCGATCACGTCCGATCACTGCTTCGTTGAATCGAAACGCGGGAATCCCCGCTCCGATCGATACACAAAAGAACGGCCATCATGGCCGACTTCACCACGACCGCTCCGACCCAAGCCGCCAGGGCGAAAGGCAAAAAATCCGTGCTCGCCTATACTTGGCGGCCCACCGATACCACCGGAAAACCGCCATGAGCATCGACCAAATGGAAGCCGTCGCGCAGGCGATGGTTGCGCCCGGCAAGGGCATCATCGCGATCGACGAATCCTCGGGCACCATCAAGAAACGCTTCGATGCGGTCGGTGTGCCCGACAGCGAGGAACACCGACGCGCCTACCGCGAAATGTTGCTGACGGCGCCGGGCCTTTCCGAACACATTTCGGGCGCGATCCTGTACGACGAAACCATCCGCCAGTCCACCAAGGCGGGGGTGCCGTTCACCAAGGTGATGAAGGACGCCGGCATCATCCCGGGCATCAAGGTGGATCTCGGCGCCAAACCGCTGGCCGGTTTCCCGGGTGAACTGGTGACCGAAGGCCTCGACGGCCTGCGCGGCCGGCTGGAGGAGTACGTGAAGCTGGGCGCCGAATTCGCCAAGTGGCGCGCGGTGATCACGATCGGCGACGACATGCCTTCCAGCACCTGCATCGATGCCAACACCCACGCGCTGGCCCGTTACGCCGCGCTGTGCCAGGAAGCCGGCATCGTGCCGATGGTCGAACCCGAAGTGTTGATGGACGGCGACCACGACATCGAGACCTGCTACGAAGTCACCGAGGCGACGTTGCGCTCGCTGTTCGCGGCGCTGTACGAGCACAACGTGATGCTGGAAGGGACGATCCTGAAAGCCAGCATGGTCTTGTCCGGCAAGGATTGCGATGAACAGGCCGACATCGAGGAAGTCGCCGAATCGACGATCCTGTGCCTGAAGTCCGCGGTGCCGGCGGTGTTGCCGGGCATCGTGTTCCTGTCCGGCGGCCAGAGCGACGAAGACGCCACCGCGCATCTCAACGCCATGAACCGCCTCGGGCCGCATCCCTGGCCGCTGTCGTTCTCCTACGGCCGCGCGATGCAGCAGGCCGCGTTGCACCTGTGGGCCAAGGACATGGACGGCAATTTCGCCGCCGCGCAGAAGATTGTGGTCGAACGCGCGCGCGACAATGGTTTGGCCGCGTTGGGACAGTGGAAGAAGGTGGCTTGAGCATCGTGTAGGGCGGAGAAGTGCAACGCATCCCGCCATCCATGCGCGCCAACGGCGGGTTGTCACCCGCCCTGCAAGAAACCGCCGGCACCCGCCGGCGGTTTTGTCTTGATCGTTGCATCCCGTGATCATTCTCTCTATCTTGATAGAAAGATATATGGACGGCCGATGCGATGACGCCGATTTCGCTGGAATTCTTTCCGCCCAAGAACGACGAGCAGCGTGCCCAGCTGGAACGCGCGCTGCCGAAGCTGAAGGCGCTGGCGCCCGAATTCGTCAGCGTCACGTTCGGCGCGGGCGGTTCAACGCTGACCCACACGCCGCGCACGGTGCGGCACCTGCGCGAGACGCACGCGCTGGAAGTGGCGCCGCACGTGTCGTGCATGGGCGGATCGCGCGAGGAAATTGGCGCACTGCTGACCGATTACCGCGAACTCGGCTGCAAGCGCATCGTCGCCTTGCGCGGCGATTTGCCGTCGGGCATGGCTTCGCCGGGCGACTTTCGTTACGCCTCGGACCTGGTGGAATTCGTGCGTCGCGAACACGACGGCTATTTCCACATCGAGGTCGCGTGCTACCCGGAATGCCATCCACAGTCGGACCACGCGCAGGCCGACCTGAAGCACTTCAAGGCCAAGGTCGAGGCCGGCGCCGATGGCGCGATCACGCAGTACTTCTTCAACGCCGATGCGTATTTCCGCTTCGTGGATGACGCGCGCGCGGCCGGCGTCGCGATTCCGATCGTGCCGGGCGTGATGCCCATCGCCAATTTCGCGCAGTTGCGGCGCTTCTCGGAAATGTGCGGTGCGGAAATCCCGCGCTGGATCGGCAAGCGGATGGTCGCCTACGGCGACGACGCGGAATCGGTACGGCAATTCGGCGCCGAGGTGGTGGCCACGATGTGCCGGCGACTGCTCGAAGGCGGCGCACCGGGCCTGCACATCTATACATTGAACCGCGCGCGCGCCACCACTGCTGTGTTGCAGCGATTGGACGGCGCAATGTAGGGCAGGTTTCAACCCGCCGATTGCGCAACGCATCCTGACAGCGGGTTAAGACCCGCCCTACACTCGCGCCATGGGTTTGCTGCCGAAAATCCTGTGCCTGCTCGCCTTCGCTGCCTGCGCGCCTCTGGCGCACGCGCAGATCTACCGCTGCATCGGCGCACATGGCGAGCCTGTGTTCTCCGGCCAGCCATGCGGCAATCCGGCACCCGCTTCCAGCAACGCGGCCGCAACCGGCGATGCGTACGGCGACATCTGTGCGGCGTCACCGCAAGCGCTCAGGCAGGCCATCGGCGAAGCTTTCACGACGCACGACGTGAACCGGCTCGCCGGACTGATCCTGTGGCACGGGATGGACCAGGCTTCCGCGCGCAGCACGCTGCGTTCGCTGGCGGAATGGCTGAAGCAGCCGCTGACCGGAGTCGCGATCGCCCCGGCGGCGGGCCCACCCTTCGGCGGCCTCTCGCCCGCCGCTTCCGCCAGCGCAAACGACGCCGCGATGCGACCGCCCACCGGTTTCGAAATCTCGACCGCCGACGGCGCTACGCGCGGTTTCGGCGTCACCGAATTCGGCGGATGCTGGTGGCTGACGTTCTGAGCATCCGGCGCACGGTTTTGCAGCGCGCCGCGTGCTAGCATCGCGCCGGACCTTTCCGCGCGCCAGCCGCGTTTCGAAATCATGCTGAAATTCCTTTGCGCGCTCGCGCTTGCCGTCGTGGCCGCGAGCGCCTGTTCGTCCGACCACCCCGCCGCAATCGCCGATGCCAGTGCGACCCCTGCGGCCGCCGGTTCGGTGACGCCGGCCGTGCGCGATGCGATCACCGCGGCGGTGACGCAAATGGCACCCGGCGCGAAGGTGCAGCAGATCGCGCCGATGCCGATCGCCGGGCTGTTCCAGGTGGTTTCTCAAGGCCAGGTGCTGTACATGACCGGCGACGGGCGCTACGTGATCCAGGGCGACGCGTTCGACATCAAGACCCGCACGCCGCTCAACAGCCTGACAATGAACCGCCTGCGGCGCGATGCGATCGCCAAGCTGTCGCCCGCGGGAATGATCCGCTTCGCACCGGCCAACCCGAAATACACGGTGACGGTGTTCACCGATATCGATTGCCCGTACTGCCGCGCGCTCCACGCCAACATCGCCGAGATCAACAAGCTCGGGATCGCCGTGGATTACCTGTTCTGGCCGCGCAGCGGGCTCGGCACGCCGTCGGCACAGAAGGCCGTGGACGTGTGGTGCGCACCCGACCGCAAGGACGCATTGACGCGCGCATTCGAAGGCCAGGGTCCGCGCAACGCCACGTGCCAGTCGCCGGTGGCGCACGACTTCAACCTCGGCATGGACCTCGGCGTGGACGGTACGCCCACCGTCATTGCCGACAACGGCGTGGTGCTGGGCGGTTACGTCGATCCCCAGGAGCTGTTGCGGCGCCTGCAGGCCGTGCACGCCTCGAACTGACGCGCAGCCGCCGTCGGTCTAGGCGGACGTGGGTTCAGCGCTTCGGGCGGGGCTGCTAAAATACCCTGCTCCCTCCGGCCGGGTTTCCCCATCGCCATGATCGTCCTCGACGGGCGCAGCGCCCTGTCGGATTTCCGCCTCGACCGACTCAACCTGCGCCTCGGCGCGATCGCCAGGGGCATTCGCGTGCGCGGCGCCCGGCAGGTGTACTTCGTCGAATCGAAGTCGCAACTCTCGCCGACCCTCCACCGACGCCTCGCGGAAGTACTGGATGCGACCGAAGCGCCGCCCGCGGACGCGTCGTTGTGGGTGGTGCCACGGCTCGGCACATTGTCGCCGTGGTCGTCGAAGGCCACCGACATCGTGCACCACGTCGGCATCCACGTCTCGCGCGTCGAACGCGGCACCGCGTTCCTGATCGAGAACCTGCCGGGTCCGGACGATCCCGCCTTCGCCGCCGTCGCGAACGCGTTGCACGATCCGATGACGCAATCGGTGCTGCTGAAACTCAGCGATGCAGGGCAGATATTCCTGCGCGGGGAATCCGCGCCGCTGTCGGCGGTCGCGCTTGGCAACGATGCGCGTGCCGCCCTGCACGGCGCCAACAGCGCACTGGGACTGGCGCTCGCCCCGGACGAGATCGATTACCTCGTCGACAATTACGCGAGGCTCGGCCGCGACCCGACCGACGCGGAACTGGTGATGTTCGCGCAGGCCAATTCCGAGCACTGCCGGCACAAGGTGTTCAACGCCAGCTTCACGGTCGATGGCGAAAAGCAATCGTCCACGCTTTTCGACCTGATCCGCCACACCCACAAGACCTCGCCCGCATACACGCTGTCGGCGTACAGCGACAACGCCGCGGTGATCGAAGGCTCGGACGGCGCGCGTTTCTTCGCGGACGCCGACGGCGTCTGGCGCGCGCATGTCGAGTCGATCCCGTACGCGATCAAGGTGGAAACCCATAACCATCCGACCGCGATTTCACCGTGGCCGGGGGCGGCCACCGGTTCCGGCGGCGAGATCCGCGACGAGGGTGCGGTCGGACGCGGCGGCAAGCCCAAGGCCGGCCTGACCGGCTTTTCCGTCTCGCACCTGCGCATTCCGAACCTGCCGCGGCCGTGGGAAGCGGAACGCCCGCTGCCGCCGCGTGTCGCCAGCGCATTCGAAATCATGCGTGACGGTCCTCTGGGTGCGGCGGGTTTCAACAACGAGTTCGGACGGCCGTGTCTGACCGGCTACTTCCGCACGTTCGAACTCGAAACGGGCAAGCCCGGCATGCGCCACGGCTACGACAAGCCGATCATGCTGGCCGGCGGCGTCGCCAACGTGCGCCCCATGCTGGTGAAGAAGAACAAACTCGCGCCGGGCGACAACGTGATCGTGCTGGGCGGCCCCGCGATGCTGATCGGTCTCGGCGGCGGCGCGGCCTCATCGATGGCAGCCGGTGCATCCAGCGAGGCGCTCGACTTCGCCTCGGTGCAGCGCGACAACCCCGAAATGCAGCGTCGCTGCCAGGAAGTGATCGACGCCTGCTGCGCATTCGGAGACGCCAGCCCGATCGTCGCAATCCACGACGTCGGCGCGGGCGGCCTGTCGAATGCCATTCCCGAATTGCTGCACGATTCGGGCGTCGGCGGCGACATCGACTTGGACGCGGTACCGCTGGACGATCCGCAGCTCTCACCCATGCAGATCTGGTGCAACGAGTCGCAGGAACGCTACGTGCTCGGCGTGAAGCCCGCGGACCTCGATCGATTCAGCGCGCTCTGCGAACGCGAGCGTTGTCCGTTCGCGGCGGTCGGTATTGCGACGGAAGCACAGCGCCTGCGCGTGCGCTCCAAGCGCGACCCGCGCGTGATCGACATGGAACTCGCGACGCTGCTCGGCAAGCCGCCGCGGATGCAGCGTGACGCGACCCGCATCGCGCCGCAACTCGACATCATTCCCGACCTCACCGGCATCGGCCTCCATGACGCGATCGAGCGCGTGTTGCGCATGCCTGCGGTCGCGGACAAGGCGTTCCTGATCCACATCGGCGACCGCAGCGTCGGCGGGCTCTGCGCGCGCGACCAACTGGTCGGCCCTTGGCAGGTGCCGGTGGCGGACTGCGCGTTGACGCTGGCCGACTTCGAAGGCTACGCCGGCGAAGCGATGGCGATGGGTGAACGCGCACCGGTCGCCGTGCTGGACGGCGCGGCGTCTGCACGGATGGCGTTGGGCGAAGCGATCACCAACCTGATCGCGGCGCCGGTCGCGAGCCTCGAAGAAATCCGCCTGTCCGCCAATTGGATGGCCGCGATCGGCCACGAAGGCGAAGATGCGGCGTTATTCGACGCGGTGCAGGCCGTTTCGAAGCAGATCTGTCCTGCGCTCGGCATTTCGATTCCGGTCGGCAAGGATTCGCTGTCGATGCGCACGCTGTGGCGCGATGCCGACCGCGAACAGCGCACCATCGCACCGGTGTCGCTGATCGTCAGCGCGTTCGCGCGCGTGGGCGACGTGCGTGGCGCGCTGACCCCGCAGATCCGGATGGACGCGGGCGACACGGAACTGTGGCTCATCGACCTGGGCGCCGGACGTGATCGCCTCGGCGGCTCGGTGCTGACGCAAGCCTACGAACGCGGTGGCGGCGTACCGCCCGATTTCGAAAATCCCGAACGCCTGCGCGGTCTGTTCGATACGATCCACGACGCGCGCGGGAAGAACCTGCTGCTCGCCTATCACGACCGTTCGGACGGCGGCGTGATCGTCACGCTGCTGGAGATGGCATTCGCGGGCCATTGCGGCCTGGAAATCTTCCTCGACGGCTGGGCGGACAGCGCGCTGCGCGCACTCTTCAACGAGGAACTGGGCGCGGTGGTGCAGGTGCGCGTCGACGACCACGACGCCTTTGCGGCGATCGTCGAAGCCCACGGCCTTGCCGGGATGACGCGGGTGGTCGCGCGGCCCAAGGCCAAGCTCGGCATCAAGCTGTATGGCGGCGACGAAACCGTCGCCAAGTGGAATTGGCGCAAGCTGATCGGCACGTGGCACGAGACCAGCCACGCGATGCAGCGCCTGCGCGACAACCCGGTCTGCGCCGACGCCGAGCGCGACTGGCGCAGCGACGATGGCGACCCGGGTTTGAATGCGAAGCTCACCTTCGATCCGACGGATGACGTGGCCGCGCCGTACATCGCCAAGGGCGCACGCCCGCGGGTGGCGGTGTTGCGCGAACAAGGCGTCAACGGCCAGGTGGAAATGGCGGCGGCGTTCACCCGCGCGGGCTTCGACGCGGTGGACGTGCACATGAGCGACCTGGTGGCCGGCCGGCACACGCTGGCCGAATTCGCCGGCTTTGCCGCGTGCGGTGGATTTTCCTACGGCGACGTGCTGGGCGCGGGCCGCGGCTGGGCCGCGTCGATCCTGTACCACAACGAACTTCGCGATCAGTTCGCGGCGTTCTTCGCCGATGAATCGAAATTCGCCGTCGGCATGTGCAACGGCTGCCAGATGCTGGCGCACCTGAAGTCCATCATCCCCGGCGCCGAACTGTGGCCGACGTTCGCGCGCAACGCCTCGGAACAATACGAATCGCGTCTGGTGACGCTGGAAGTGCTGGACGCGGGCTCGATCCTGTTCCGCGGCATGGCCGGCTCGCGCATCCCGGTGGTCGCCGCCCATGGCGAAGGCCGCGCGGTATTCGCCGAAGGCAGCAAGGCCGGCAAGGCCACCGCGTGCGTGCGTTTCGTCGACAATCGCGGCAAGGCAACGGAAACCTTTCCGTACAACTCGAACGGCTCGCCGGATGGCCTGGCCGGTTTCACCGCCGCGTCCGGACGCGTGACCATCCTGATGCCGCACCCGGAACGGGTGTTCCGTACGGTGCAGATGAGCTGGCATCCGCGCGAATGGGGCGAAGACTCGCCGTGGATGCGGATCTTCCGCAACGCGCGGGTGTTCGTCGGCTGAAGCATCCGGCAGCGTCCGCGGCCACGAACCCTCACCCGCCCTTCGGGCACCCTCTCCCGGAGGGAGAGGGAACAGCGGCGGCGCTACGCGCAGCGCTCCTGTCCGGGTGCGTCGGCCTGCGCTTCCGGCGCGGCGCGCGCGAAGGCTTCGAGCTTGCGGCACGTCGCGTCGATCGATTCGATGACGGGATAACGGTTCAGCGACACGCCGAAGCGGCGCGCGTTGTACACCTGCGGAACCAGGCAGCAATCGGCCAGCGTGGGCGCCTTGCCCTCGCAGAACGGGCCGGTGCGGCCGGCGGCCAGCATCGCTTCGATCGCGTCGAAGCCGATCTCGATCCAGTGCCGCGACCACGCCAGCTTCTGCTCGTCGCTCGCGCCGAGTTCGCGCTGCAGGTATTGCAGCACCCGCAGATTGCCGATCGGGTGGATGTCGCACGCGATCGCCTGCGCGACCGCCCGCACCCGCGCGCACGCCAGTGCGCTGGGCGGCAGGAGGCGCGGCGTGTCGGGATAGGCCTCTTCCAGGTACTCGATGATCGCGAGCGATTCGACGATCGTCCTGTCGCCATCCACCAGCGTCGGCACCAGTTGTTGCGGATTCAGCGCACGGTAGTCGTCGTGGTGCTGCTCGCCGCCGTCGCGCACCAGATGCACCGGCGCGATCACGTAGTCGAGGCCTTTCAGGTTCAGCGCAACGCGCACGCGATAGGCGGCGCTGGATCGCCAGTAGCTGTACAACGTGAACGTGTCGGGCATGCAGGTTTTGAGCAGCAATCGAAACCAGCAAGGTTAGCGCAATTGCGCGCAACCAGCGCGCCATCGACAATGCAAAATTCGACATCGCATCGATCGCTGGAGCCGTTCCATGACTTTCCTCCGCATGACCGACCTCGACCTTTCCGGGAAGCGCGTCTTGATCCGCGAAGACCTCAACGTCCCCATCCAGGATGGCAAGATCACGTCCACCCAGCGCCTCGATGCGGCGCTTCCGACCATCCGCGCCGCGCGCGATGCGGGCGCGGCGGTGCTGGTGATGTCGCACCTCGGCCGCCCGAAGGAAGGCGTGTTCGACGAGGCGCAATCGCTGAAGCCCGTCGCGGCGTGGCTGTCGGAGAAGCTCGGCACCCCGGCGCGTCTGCAACGCGACTACCTCGACGGGGTCGACGCGAAGAACGGCGAAGTGGTGTTGCTGGAAAACTGCCGGATGAACGTCGGCGAGAAGTCCGATGACGAGGCGCTTGCGAAAAGGTATGCCGCGTTGTGCGACGTGTTCGTGATGGACGCGTTCGGTACCGCGCACCGCGCGCAGGCGTCCACGCACGGCGTCGCAAAATTCGCGAAAATCGCGTGCGCGGGTCCGCTGCTGGCGGCGGAACTGGACGCGCTGGGCAAGGCGATGAAGGATCCCGCGCGCCCGTTGCTGGCGATCGTCGCCGGCTCCAAGGTTTCGACCAAGCTCGATCTGCTGCAGAACCTGGTGCAGCGCGTCGACCAGTTGATCGTGGGCGGCGGCATCGCCAATACCTTCATCGCGGCCGCGGGCCACAAGGTCGGCAAGTCCCTGTTCGAAGCCGACCTGCTGGACGCGGCACGCAAGGTGATCGAGCGGGCCCACGCGCGCGGCGCCGACGTGCCGATCCCGAGTGATGTGGTGACGGCGCCGAGATTCGCGGCCGACGCCCCTGCCACTGTAAAGCCGGTGGCCAAGGTCGAAGATGACGAAATGATCCTGGACATCGGTCCCGACACCGCGAAGCGCTACGCGGACATGATCGCCCAGGCCGGCACGGTGGTGTGGAACGGCCCCGTCGGGGTGTTCGAATTCGACGCGTTCGGTCGCGGCACCGAAACCCTCGCGCGCGCGATCGCCGAGTCGAAGGCTTTCTCGATCGCCGGCGGCGGCGACACACTGGCCGCGGTGGACAAGTACGGCATCGAAGACAAGGTCTCCTACATTTCGACCGGTGGCGGTGCGTTCCTGGAATTCCTGGAAGGCAAGACGCTGCCGGCAGTGGCCATGCTCGAACAGCGCGCCCAGGGCTGAGGCAAGCGCGTCCGGAGCATGCAATTCGCGTCACCACACCTCCTCCCGGCACACCGCATCAGGGCGCTGAAAACGTTTGCATCCTGGAATGAAAACGTTTACATTTCGCACCAGCCGGCGCACCGGAGTTTCGGGGCACCCTTTGAAGTCAGACACAGGGGAACCGCGTGTGGTGACGATCAAGGACGTTGCCCGGGAGGCGAAGGTTTCAGTGGCGACCGTGTCACGCGCATTGAATGGCAGTGCCGACGTCACGCCGGCCACACGCGCGCGCATCGAACGCGCGGCCGCGCGCCTGCGCTACGTGCCCATGGGTGCGGCCCGCAGCCTGGTCACCCGCCGCACCCAGGCGGTCGGCGCGCTGCTTCCGGACCTGTTCGGTGAATTCTTTTCCGAGTTGATCCGCGGCATCGACCTCGCGGCGCGCGCACACGGGCTGCACTTGCTTGTTTCCAGCTCGCACGGCGACGCGGACGAAACCGCCGCGGCCCTGCGCACCCTGCAGGGCCGCGTGGACGGCGTGTTGATCATGTCGCCGCACGTGGATGCGGCTTTCCTGCGCAAGCATCTGGCTGATTCCGTGCCCGCGGTGCTGCTCGACAGCGCGCCGCGCGAACATCGCCGCCCGCACGTGAACATCGACAACCACGGCGGCGCCTGCGCGATGACGCAGCACCTGCTTGCGCTGGGGCATCGCCATCTCGCCTTCATCGAAGGACCCGCAGGCAACCGCGACGCGCATGAGCGCCGCCGCGGCTTCGAGCAAACGATCGCCGGGCAGCGCGGCGCGACCGCGCGCTATCTCAAAGGCGACTACACCGAGGAGTCCGGTTATCGGGCGGGCCGCGCGCTGTTGTCGGGGCGCAAGCGTCCCGACGCGGTGTTCGCCGCCAACGACATGATGGCGATCGGCTGCCTGTCCGCGTTCAACGAAGCCGGCGTACAGGTGCCGGATGAAATCGCATTGGCGGGTTTCGACGACATTCCGATCGCCCGTTACACGCATCCGCCGCTCACCACGGTGCACGTGCGGATCGCGCAACTGGGACAGGCCGCACTGGAACGGCTGGTGATGCAGATGCAACCGCTGGAGACGCCGGAGGCGGACGTGACGACCATGGCGTGCGAGGTGATGGTACGCGCCTCGTGCGGGTCGACTGCGAAAGCAACCCCCGACGAGCACGAGTCGATTCAAAAATAGACCTTACAACCCCATGCACGCTGGAGGGGACATGAAACACCAAACGATGCTGCGGAAAAAATTGCTGGCGGCCCTGGTCACGAGCGCCGTCGCGTCGACCTTGTCGTTGCCCATGATGGCCTGGGCGCAGTCGGCAAACGCCAACCTTCGAGGCACGGCGCCGCCCAACGCGCAGATCACCGCACACAACATCGCCACCGGCTCGGTGCGTATCGCCAAGGCTTCCGCTAGCGGCAGCTATGTGCTGGTCGGCCTGCAACCGGGCACCTGGCGCGTCGATGCCGGTCCGGGCACCGAGCAGACGGTCACCTTGTCAGTGGCGTCGACCGCCACCTTGAATCTCGCGGCGGCTACCGCCGCACCCACCCCGACGGCGCCGCAGACGCTGCAGGCCGTGCAGGTCGTCGGCACGCCACTGTTCGATGCCAAGACGTCACAAGTCGGTGAAACCGTCTCGCTGCACCAGATCCAGACGCTGCCGCAGACCACCCGCAACTTCCTGGAGTTCGCCGACACCGTGCCGGGCATGATCTTCACGACCACCCAGGACGGCAACACCTCGCTGCAAAGCGGCGCGATGAACAGCAACGCCATCAACGTGTATATCGACGGCGTGGGCCAGAAGGGCTACGTGCGCGGCGGCGGCATCACCGGCCAGGAAGCCAGTCGCGGCAACCCGTTCCCGGAGCTTGCGATCGGCCAGTACAAGGTCATTACTTCCAATTACAAGGCCGAATACGACCAGGTTTCCAGCGCCGCGGTGACCGCGGTGACCAAGTCAGGCACCAATGAGTTCCACGGCGAGGTGTACGGCAATTACACCGATTCCAGTTACCGCTCGGAGACGCCCGCCGAAACCAACGCAGGCATGAAGGCCGATTCGAAGAGCAAGGAATACGGCTTCGCGCTGGGTGGCCCGATCATCCAGGACAAGATGCATTTCTTCATCACCAACTCGGTCAAACGTTTCGTCACGCCCACCACCGTGGTGCCGGGTGTCGACGATGTGACCGACCTGCTCCCACCCGAGGCCGTGGCACAGACCGGCCCCTCCAGCGTGCCGTTCTTCGAGAACCTGTTCTTCGGCAAACTCGACTGGGAGCCCACCGACAGCGACCGCCTGGAGCTGCGCGCACAAATCCGCAACGAAACCCAGATCGGCGAGATCGGCGGTACCGGGGCGGCGTCAAACGGCATCAATACCAAGAACGACGTCAAGCGCTACGAGTTGTACTGGTCGCACAGTGCGGATGCCTGGTTCAACGAGTTCCTGCTGAGTTACCAGAATGCGTTCTGGGTTCCGACCCCGATCAACCAGGGCATCGGGCAGACCTATACCTTTGGCCCGGCGAACAACGCGACGATCCTCGAGACCGGCGCGCCCGACCCGCGCGCGGGCCAGAACAAGGGACAGAAGGGCCCCGGTTTCAAGGACGACCTGACTTTCACCGACCTGCACTGGCTCGGCGACCATACCGTCAAGGTGGGCATCCGCTACCAGAAGATCGAGCTGGTGGCGCAGGACGCCGGCGACTCCACCGCGAAGGCGTTCTACAACGTCTGCCCGCCGGGCGGCGGCAACAACTGCCCGCCAGGAAGCGCGGTCGGCACCTCGGCAACGCCATACAAGATCACCTTCGGCGCACCGGCGGTGGGTTTCAGCCCGATCGTTCGCTCGCAGGACAGGCAGTACGGCTTCTACGTCCAGGACGATTGGACGGTCAACGAGCACCTGACCTTCAACCTCGGCGTGCGCTGGGACATGGAGCACAACGACTCCTACCTCAACTGGGTGACGCCGGCCAATGTGGTCGCCGCTTTGAACAGTCCCAATCCCGATCCGACCGCGCCCGCAGGACAAACCTACGCGGAGGCGCTGGGGCTGGGTGGCGTGAACATCAACGACTACATTTCGAATGGCCACAACCGCAAGCCGTTCAAGGACGCCTGGCAGCCGCGGCTCGGTTTCTCCTACGACATCGACGGCGACCAGCAGCATGTGATCTTCGGCGGTGCGGGCCGTTCCTACGATCGCAATCTGTACGACTACCTGCAGCTCGAGCAGACCAAGTTCGCGCTGGGCCAGTTCACCTATTACTTCAACGGCCCAACCCAACCGTGCACGGGCACCCCGTGCCTGCCGTGGGATCCGAAGTACCTCGATCTGGCCAACCTGCAGGCGCTGGTGCAAGCCAGCAACCAAGGCCAGGAATACGATGCGATCAACAACGACATCAAGGTGCCGTATTCCGACCAGTTCAGCCTTGGCATCCGCAACAAGCTCGGCGACTGGAATACCAGCGCCACGGTGGCACGCGTGGTCAGCAAGGACGGCTTCGTGTTCACGCTGGGCAACCGTTTCCCGAACGGGGCGTTCTGGATGAACGGCGGACAGCCGTGGGGCAATGGCATCCCGGGCTTTGGCAGTCTGATCATCGGCAACAGTGGCATTGAAACGCGCAGTACCCAGGTGCTGCTGTACGCCGAAAAGCCGTATACCCAGGAATCCCGCTGGGGCGCCACCATCGCCTACACCTACACCAACGCGAACCAGAACCGCGACATCAACGAGCACTACGCGTTCGACCAGGCGACCATCCAGGACTATCCGTTCATCCTGTCCAACGCCGCACCCAAGCACAGGTTGGTCGCAACGGCCGTGGTGGATGGGCCGTGGGGCGTGACCTTCTCGGGCAAGCTGACACTCGCCACGCCTACGCCGGAAGATGGTTTCATCCAGGCGATCACCGCAGCCAACGGGGCCAACAATCTGCCGGTGGCGGGGATTCCCAGCGGCGGCAAGCGTTTCGTGATCGGCGGCCCCATCTGGGGCTACCGCGACATCGATCTCGCCGCGATCAAGAACTGGCATCCGTTCGACAACGAGGTCAGCCTGTACGCGCGACTGGACGTGCTGAACGTATTCAACTACAAGAATTTTATCGATGTCACCACGACGTATCCGACCTTTTATCCGATCAGCTACAACACCAATGGCGACATCACCGGCGTGCCGCGCACGATCAAGTTCACGGTGGGGGTGAGGTGGTAAAACCGCGCCCCTTCGTCTCGCAAACCACCAGCGTGGGAAGGCGGGTCCGATACTCTCCACGGACCCGCCTCTTTTTTTGCATCGACTGCAGCGAGCGGACTGCATGAACCCTTCACCGATCCAGCGCATCGTGATCGTCGGCGGCGGCACTGCGGGATGGATGGCCGCGGCGGCGCTGGCCCGCGTATTTCCCGGCAGGCTATCGATCCGGTTGATCGAATCCGAGCAGATCGGCAC
>Ga0207652_10001531_pt1 | contig 20395 bp, 9 predicted proteins | sample KBSC63BmetaG_FD_184334 | JGI IMG/M metagenome (GOLD analysis project Ga0207652, IMG submission 184334) | Corn rhizosphere microbial communities from Kellogg Biological Station, Michigan, USA - KBS C6-3B metaG (SPAdes) (version 2) | ecosystem: Host-associated > Plants > Roots > Rhizosphere ... | reverse complement strand
AGCACGGGGACCGCAACCGTGACGATTCAGGGGCTGGCCGGGAACGGTATCAGCGGCCCGCCGCAAGCGGTGATCACGTTGCCGGGCACGATCGAGTGCAACCGCCAGAACGGCGCGGCGGTGACGCTCGACGGAAGCGCGAGCTCGGCCCCCAACAACGACCTGCACTTCTTCTCATGGCGGGTGAACGGCGGCCCGGTCTTGTCAGGCAAGCGCGCACCGGCGGTCTTGCCGCTCGGCTCGAGTTCGGTCGTGCTGAACGTCTTCAACAGCACGCTCGCGGTGGGGACCGCTCGCGCCGTCACCACCGTCGTCGACACGACCCCACCCACGATCGAAACGCGCCCTCCGGTGACGGTCGAGACCTGCGCCAACGCGCCGGTCAGCGTCGCCCTCACGCCTCCCACCGCCACGGATCTGTGCAGCGCCACGACCACGGTGACTGGCAAGGTGATCTCCGCCGCGCCGCCGATTCCGATCGTCGGTGGGACCGTGTCGCTTCCCCCCGGCACGCACACCATCCAGTGGACGGCGAGCGATGGGCAAAGGACGTCGACCTCGACGCAGATCGTGACGGTGCAACCGGGCATCCTGGCAAGCGGGCAGCTCCTCGTTCGGGATCGAGCGCTCGTGACCGTCCCCTCGGGAGGCCCGGCAGACGTCGGGAACGCTGGCAGCGTCGCCACGCAGATTGGCAATGACGCGGCCATCGGCGGAATCCTCAGCGTCGCGCCGGTGACGTTGCTGGACCGGGTGAACGTACAGGGCTCGATCCGCACGGCGGGGGCGTACACGCCGGGCCATTCGGATGTCATATCGGGGACTGTCACGTCGTTCGCCTCGGTGTCGTTGCCGCCGGTGCCCAACCTCTCGGGCGTTGTTTTCCCACCGCCCAGCGGGGGCAACCCCACGTTCAACCCGACCAGCCCCCCTGGCGGGACCACACCGCTCGCGCCCGGGTCCTACGGAACCGTGACGATCAACTCCGGGGCCCGTGTCGCCCTGTCACCAGGGTCGTATTTCATTCAGCGACTGCTGATAAACAGCGCATCCTCGACCCTGGTTATTCCGACAACGGGCGTGGTACGCTTGTATGTGGCCGTGCAGCTCGCATATCGGGGTCAGGTGGTCAATGCGTCCGGCCAACTGGCGCAGATCGTGCTCGGTTACAACGGCACGGATGCGGCAGTCCTGGAGGCGCCTTTCTACGGCACCCTCATCGCGCCCCGCGGAATGATGAGCTTCGGAACCAGCACCGGGCAGGTCTTCCGGGGCCGCTTCTTCGGGACGGCGCTGGAGCTTCGTTCCGGGATGCGGCTAACCTGTGATACGGGAGTCACGGCGCAATGAAACATCGATCGCCGGCCGTGCGCCGTGGTGTCAGCGGCCGGGCGACGGCGATCGTTGCACTGATGATCGGCGTCGTCGCTGGCTGCGGGAACAACCGGCCAGCGGTCGACGCCGCGGATACCGCGGACACGGCGGGCGACGCTGCCCTGGGATCCGACAGAGCCTACTTCGATGGGCCACCTGTGAACGAGCAATCGGCCGGAACCGTCATGTTTCAGCTGGTGGTTGATCCGTCGACCTCGTACTGCGAGCAGGTGAATGCGTGCTCGGGCGCCGAGATGCACTTCTCGGTTCTGACCGCCGATGGCCAGCCCTTGGCCACCCCCTCGGCTTACACGTACGACGGGGGCGTCATGCAGACCTCGAACGTGTCGATCCCCGACTGCTCACAACCATGCCAACCTCCCCAATCCATCCTCGCCCCCTGCCCCGAGAGCGCGCAGAGCTTCACGGGGACCACCACGACCTGGTACGGGGACTACTCCGAGCAGCTATGGTGTGGCGCGTATTCATGCGCGCGGGCGCGATTCGTGGTGCCTGGCTCTTACGTCGTGGTCATGTGCGCAACGCCGGGCGTCGTCCAACCACAGGCGGATTCGACGCTGGGTGCTACCTGCGCGGCCTCGGGTCAGCCGTCCTGCGTGAGCGTCCCCTTCGACTTTCCAAGCGCGTCGCCGGTGGTCGGCTACCTGGCCAGCCCCTGAGCGCGCCAACCGCTCACACAGCCTCGATGGACAAGGCGCGGTGGAGACGGTGCGCGGGCCCGCCTGTCTCCCCACAGACATTCGAATGTCCAGGTCCTAGCCCCCGGCCGGAGCGATCGGCGCGATGGCCACGTCGTCGAATGCCGCGGCTCCACCCTGGATCGAGAGCATGACGGCGCCCTTCAGAACGACACGGCCATCGGTCCGCGCGGTCGCGATGTTGGCTCCGTTCACCCGCGCCCCCAGCACGCATCCTTCGGCGCGGAGTTCGAGATGCAGCGTATCCCCGGGGACGAGCGCGACGGGAACGGTGACGAGCGTGGTGGCGACGCCTCTCAGCCGCCGTCCGAGCTGAAGGTGGCCGTCACCTTTCAGGGCCAGGTAGTCATAGTTGTCCCGGTCCTGGTAGTGGGTGGCCACCACCAGGGTCGCCTTCGACGGCCACCCGACGAGCGTCACCGCGGTATCCACGATGGTGTCAGTCAGCTTCAGTTGCGTCGTCGAGATGGTGCTCGCGCTCGACGTACTCGCCGAGAACAGCGCCCGCGGCGGCACGTCGTTCGACCGCTGGACGGTCCACTTGCCGGTCTGGACGGTCCAGCCCTTCAGATCGCCGTCGCTGAAATCGTCGAAGAAGACGGTCTTCGGTCGCTCGACGACGACGTCGACCGGAGCGCTGTCGCTCCGGTTGCCAGCTTGATCCCTGGCGGATGCCACCAGAAGGTGGTGCCCGGGCCACAAGGTGTCCGTCTTCAGCGCCACCGTGTAGGGAGACGTGCCGTCGGTTCCAACGAGGCGGGAATCGACGAAGAAGGACACCTGGCCAAGGCCGCTGTCGTCGGAGGCCTTCGCGCGCATCGTGGTGACACCGGTCAAGACCGTGCCCGCGATCGGGGAGATCAGGTCGACGACCGGGGGCGACCTGTCCGGGACCACCCGCACGGGCGCGCTCGTGGTCTGGTTCCCGAGCGTGTCGGTCGCCACCAGCGTCAAGACGATCGGTGGGGCCACGGATGCGGCGTCGACCTGGAAGACGAAGGGCGGCGCTGACAGCGTGCCCTGCACGACGCCGTTGACCCGCAACGCGACCGCCGCGACACCGCTTGCATCCGTGGCCTGGGCGGACACCGCGAAGGCGCTGCCCACCGTCTGACCGTCGGAGGGGCTGGTCATCGTCACCGTTGGGCCCGTGGCATCGGCGGTGAACGAGATCGTCGCGCTGGACGAGGTCTGGCCGAGGCCGTCGGTGACGGAGGCGGACAGGTCATGGCGACCGTCGGCGAGGCTCAACGGAAACGTGACCTGGTTGCCCGTGGTCGAGACGGTGGCGGTGCCGACAATGGCGCCGTCGAGGGCGGCTTGAACCGCATAAGGAGGCTGTCCGCCGCTGACGACGAAGGTCGCACTGGACGTGGCACCGACCACCCCGGACGGGACAGAGATCCCCGCGATCGCCAGCGGTGTCGTCTGGGGCGTCTCGTCGAACGCCAGCAGCAGATCATCCTGGTCGGTGAAGAGCCCGGTCCCGCACACCCCCGCCTGCGCGCCGTCCGTGCCCCACTGGGCCCGGAACACCGGCTTGGTCGTGGCCGGGATCGTCACCGGCACCGTCACGGTCTGCGCACCCGACGCCGCCGCGGCAAGCGTGGAGACAAGGCGCCATACGGGCGCGCGGGCATCGTCCGCCACGAAGACCTGCAGCCCGTCGATCGCGGGATCGAAGCACCACACCGTCACGTCCAGGGACGCGGTCCCGCCGGGCGCGAGTTGGGCGGCGCCGACGGGCGAAAGGACCAGGCGATCGATCGATTCGTCGCTGTGAAACGATCCCAGCGTTCCGTCGGCGCACTGCCCGAGCAGCGTGTTCGGCTGGTGCGGCTCGGCGCCGCCGAGCATATCGGCCCGGCCCTCGACCAGGCCCCCCGTATCACAAAGGGCGACGGTGCCCTGGCACTTCGGCACGGCCAGGGCGGCGTCGAACACGGCGTTTCCCGTCGGCACCGTGCGCGAGACCGACAGGGACGCCGTCTGCAACGTATTGTGATACGCGGCGGTCACCGTCAGCAGCTTGTTCTGGAGAGTGGTGAAGGCGAAGGGCGTGATCGTCACGCTGCCGGTCGACTGGCCCGCGGGGACCGCGATCGTCCCCGGAACAGCGGCGATGTCGCTCTCTCCGCTGCTGAGAACCACGGACGCCCCCCCCTCGGGCGCCGGTCCGCTCAGCGTCACCGTCAACGTGGCCGGGGTTCCCCCGATGACGCTGACGGGCTGGAACGCCAGGGCTGTCACCGTCGGCGATGCCAGCAACTGGACCGATGCGGTCGCGGCGACGGCTCCGCTGGGATAGGTGGCCTGCACCTGGACGGCGGTCTCCGCCGATGAGCGAAACGTGGCCAGAGAAAACACGGCCGTCTGCGCACCCGCCGGTACCAGCACGGATGTCGGCGCCGTCACGAGCAAACCGTTGTTCGTGGCAAGAGCGACGGAGGCGCCGCCGGCGGGGGCCGGGCCGTTCAGGAACACGGTGCCCTGCAGCCCAGTTCCCCCTTCGGTGAGTGACGGCACGATTCGCAGGCCACAGGCTTTCAAGGGGCCGGGGCGGCACCCGACCGCGAAGGAAACGGCGTCGAGCGCATCCAGGCGGCCGCCACCCCAGACGTCGTTCGAGCTGGCCGTGCCGCCGCAGGACAGATCGCTGACGTCGATCGCGCTCTCGGCGAGCAGGGTCCGGGTCGTGGTCAGGTCTCCGACCAGGCTGGGCGCGGCCGACCACATGAGGGCGACGGTCCCGGCAACGTGGGGCGCGGCCATGGACGTGCCGCTGTAGACCGCATAACTACTGCCCGGAAAGGCGCTGCGGATGGCCACGCCGGGCGCCGCCAGGTCGGGCTTGACCGGGCCGAAGGCGGACGCGCCGCGGCCAGAGTCAGGCGCGATGACCCGGGTCGCATCGTAGGCACCGACGGCGAAGGACTCGGGATAATCGGCGGGCGAGGAGACCGAACCGCAAAGACCGCCGTAGTTGCCGGCCGCGAACACCGGAAAGATCCCTGCCGCCGTCCAGGCCTGGATGGTGGCCTGGTAGAAAGGATCGTCGCCGGCCGAGAGGTCCCACGAGTTGTTGACGATGTTCGGCCGCAGATCGGTCCGCGGCGCCCCGCCCTGCTGATCGGTGGGCGCCAGGATCCATTGACCGGCGGCCAGCAAGTTCGACAGCAAGCACCCCGCCGGACTGCACGCGCGCACCGCGATCCACTTCGCGCCCGGGGCCACGCCGATCTGATTGTTGCCGGTGCCGTCGTCGGCGCCCACCATCGTCCCCATGGTGTGCGTCCCGTGCCCGAGATCGTCGCAGGGGCCGGGCGACGAGCAGGTGAGCGTGGGGTCGAACCAGTTGTAGTCGTGCGAGAAGGTGCCGTCGCGATTGCGCCCGCGGTACTGACCGACGAGAGCCGGGTGCGTCAACTCGACGCCGGTGTCGATGCTCGCGATCACGATCCCCTCGCCGCGGGTGCCGTATGAAGACCACACGGAGGGCGCGGCGATGTCGGTGACGCCCCACGCGGTGCCGGCACCACCGGAGGTTGCGGCCTCCAGCGCTGCCTTCGCAGTGACCGGCGTGGCCTTCGGCGGCGGCAGCATGCGATCGGGGACGATCTGCTCGACGTCGGGATCGCCGCGCAGGGATTCCAGGGTGGCAGCGTCGGCGTCCACCAGCACGGCGTTCGCGATCCAGAACGATCGGTGCGGGATGTTGCGGGTGCGAAGGCGAGTCCGGAGGCCGCGCTGGGTGGTCTCGGCGAAGGTCTTCAACGTGTCGTTGACCCAGGGACCGCGCAGGTGCGGCTGCAGCCGTCGGCTCGGCTCGAGGTCGGGCTTGGCCTTCAGAATCAGCCACGCCTTCGTGTGGGTCGTGGTCAGCGCCCGCGCCGTCCTTGTCGCCTCCTGATTCTCCGTCGCGTCCCGATCACACGCCAGGACCGCGAGCAACAAGCACGCCGAAACCAGCGCACGGCGTTTCAAGATGTCACACCACATGTTCCGTCCGACCCGCGACGAGCCAAGGATACGCTAAGGGCCGATACAGGCCCGCACCTTGGAACAGCCCGCCTCGGTGTCGAAGCTACATAGATCAGTCTGCGAAGCGTTCGCGCAATCCTCGACATCGCCGACCGTCAGCGTGGGGCAAAGGCTGCCTACAAGGGAGACCGCCGACACGCACGTCGCCTGGTCCGGATCTGTCGACTGCATCGAGCCATCGGCGCAGGTGACCGACCGCCCATACCCACCTTGCTTCGCGGTCTGCCAGTCGCACAGCGTGGTGGCCTGGGCAGAGGTCAGACTCTTGACGGTCGCCGTACGCGACAGCCCCGAACTGGCGCCGGCACCACCTTTCGCGCCCCCTCCCCCGGCTCCGTCGTTGCTTCCCCCGCCGCAGCCACACATCGAAACACAGGCCAGAATCACCAACACTGCCGAACTCTTCATGAACACCTCACGACCTCTTCGTGCTGCGCTCCAGCGTGGATTAGCGAGGCGAAGCGCCAACGTTGCCTTCTCACATCCGCGAGTGTAACCCTGTCCTGTATTCACCAAACTTCGATGGGCCGATCGCTCCCCGGGACGAAGTGGGCAGCTTCTGGTCCAATCCGACGGGCATCATCGAGCGGAACGATAAGGGCAGTCCCGTCATGGAAGCGAAGCTCGATTCGTGATCCCTCGTCAATGAGCAGGCCGTCCACAACTTTGCCGATCAGAGCGCAGAGCGCATCCCGCGAGCCCGGCGCCGGGAACTGATACTGGACACCTTCTCGGACGACCAGCGGATTGGCCAGTGCGCGCAAGATGCGCCCATCAAAATGAATCTCGGCGTAATCTTGGACAAACGCAACTCCTGAGACAGGCTCTCCGACAATCGACTCGATTTCGCTCTTTCCCATGGGCTGTGCAGTTTACCGGAACTTAAACGGCTTGAGGTAGTGGTGGGCCTTGGGGTCGCTGTTTGGGACCGTTCGACCCGTAGACGGGTTCACTGTCTGACCGGTTCTATTCATATAAACCGCGCGCGGGTCTTGGTTCGCGTTGCCCTCCATGATCCGAACACCCGTCACACGCGAGTCGAGACCAGGACCTCCATTTCCGCCAGTATATTGAACTCCGGGTGCCTGAGTAGACGTCGGACCGCTCGCGCCGTGCGGAACTGTTATCGCCTCGCCCTGCGGCGTAACAACAAAATTCGGCCCTGGCGCCGCCGTGGCCGTCCCGCCTCCCATAGGAGCCGCTGGGGTCGTCGTGTTTGGAACCGCCGGACCGCCCGGTGCTGTACTGGTCGTCGTACCGCTGCCGGTCCCGAGCCCGTTGGTAAGGCCGCCGACGAGGTCAGCGACGGCGACGGCAACGGTCACCGCCTTCGCGACGAGGGTGGCCATCGCTGGAACAAACCCGCTCGTGTCCTTGATGTCGCCGGCCCCGCCGACGCTCTGCACGCCGCCGGCATGGATCAGCTCGCCTGCATCCCCGACCGTCATTCGGCCAGCCGCCATCTCGCGGCCGACGCTCAGGGTTCCCTTCCGGAACGCCTCAATCTGCACAGCGGTCGGTGCCGCACCGTTCGAATCTGTCAAGACAATCGGGTTGTTCCAACTGTACGAGTAAAGGCCCAGGTTCCTGGGAGTAAATACTCCACCGTTCACATCGCCCTGCATGTAGCTCGCCAGGATCGGGTCCGGGCTCAGCCAGCGGGCATTCCGCGCGTCGTAGTACCGCGCTCCGTAGTAGTAGTACCCCGTGTCGGTGTCGAGCTCCTTGCTCGTGAACAGCCAGTTGCGCGGGTAGATGGGACCGCTGGCGCCGTTGGTCGCGGCGCGCTCTTCGGAGCCCGGGTCCGCCCAGCGTTCGCCGAACGGGAAGTAGCGCTCGTGCTGGACCAGGGTCTTGCTTGCGTCGGTGATGTACGAGGTCGAGCCGACCTGGTCGCCATGATAGAAGTGGCGCAGCGGGGTCGTCAGAACGGTGGCCTCGGTCTTCGAGGCCAGTCGGTCGGTCCCGGCGAAGATGTTCTTCGTGACGTACTGGGTCCCCTCGATGACGAGGAACTGGTTGAAGTAGAAGTTCGTCGCGTTCCCCGCGCTCAACCGCTGCGTCCGCTCGCCATCCGGGTTGTACCTGAAGGTCGACTTGGTCGCCCCGTTCACGACGACCTGCTTCAGTCGATCCGCTTCGTCCCAGGTGAGAACCCGGGTGTTCGGGCCGGCCGTCTCGCCCAGGTTGTTGCCGCTCCCGTCGTAGCTCACGTTGTGGGTGATGACGGTGCTGGTCGACGTGGTCTCCGACGTCGTGTTCGTCGCGTGCGGCCGGCCCCCCGTGTAATTGAAGGCGAGCCCGTAGGTCGTGGCCGGCATGGTCGCCGTCGAGCTCGGCGATGTGGCGGCCGCGTTGGCGTAAGTCAGCTTCGCGTCGGTCTGGCTCTTGCTGACCATGTTGCCGACCGTGTCGTACCCGAAGGTCGACGAGGTCTGGTACCCGTAGGTGGCGTGCCCGCGATAGGTCGACGTCGACGAGATCAGCTCCTTGATCAAATCGTAGTCGTACGTCGTGGTCGTCGTACCCGTTCCGACTGGCTGGTTGTCCGGCGCCAGCGCCGCCCCCGTGCTGGTCACGCTGGTGATCAACCCGTCATTGCGGTAGGCGAACCCGGTGGCCTGGAACGGGACCGCTGTCGAGCTCGTGGCCGTGTTGATCGCGGTCAGCCAGTGCCGTGTCGGGTCATAGCCCCGCGACGTCACCACCCCGTTGCCCGCGACGTCCACGGCCAGTTGCCCCAGGTTGTTGTACGTGCGGGCCGTGAGGTAGGTCTCGGGCGTCGACGTCGTCGTAGCCTTGCCGGTGATCGCCTTCAGGTTCCCACCCTTGTCGTAGACGTAGCTCACCACCTCGCCATCACCGGTCGGCACCACCCAGTTGCTTATCAGCTTGGGGAACGTCATCGACTGCATGCGCCCCATCCAGTCGTAGCTGAACTTCATCGTGACCGTCGGAGCCGGGGACGTCCCCGAAAGCTGGTTCAGTGTGGTCACGGTCTGTGCGACGTTGCCGAAGGCATCGTAGGTCCGCTGCTCCGTGCCCCCCTCCATCGTCACGGACTTGATCCGCCCCTTCACGTTGCCGGTCGTGTCGGTCGACAGCCCGTACGTGAAAGTCACGTCGGCCATGGTCGGATAGTCGATCGTCTTCACTCGTGTCGTGTTGGTGTCGTAGACGTAGTTGATCCACTTGTTGCTGGGGCGAAGCTGACCGGTCTGCTTCTGCATCAGCAGCCCGTTCGTTCCGTAGCGGAATTCGGTCAGACCGGCATCCGGCGACGACAGCGCCACCAGGTGATTCAGCGAATCGTAGGTCGCCGTGGTCGTGTTGTTATTGTTGTCGATGGCCGTCCCGATGTTACCGAAGTTGTCGTACTGCTGGTAGTTGACGACGGAGGCCCACGCGCCGGCGAACATGGCGTTCTCCATCGTGCCCACCCGCCGGCCGAGCGCATCGAAATACAGAGCCGTGTACGCGCCGATAGGATCGCGGTATGCGTCGACCTCTAGACCGCGACCGCCGAACTGAGATCCGCTCGGATAGAACGACCAGCCCGGCCACGTCGAAAAATAGAGGTGCTCGTCGTTCGCTCCGTTCGCGTAGGTCGTGAGGAGCAAGCGACCGAGACCGTCGTAGGAGTATGTGACGGTGTTGGCGGGCGCGACGACCTCGAAGGTGGTCTCACGCGATGCGTTGAACGCCAGCGCCACCGGATCGTTCTGTGTGATAGGACGGCCCCGAAGGTCGTAGAGCACCTGACCGCTCACCAGCATGACCTGGGTGGTGCCGCCGTTGTTGTCGGAGCTGACCTCTGCCTCCTTCTTGGTCTGGACGATTCGTCCCATACCGTCGACCATCGTGACGACATCGATGGTGTCGTTCGTGGTGGACTGAACATCCTTGTTCTTCGTCAGCGCCCAGGCCGGGAAGCCGCCAGCGTTCCCCTGGCTGTAGTCGACGTGGACCGTGGCCGCGCCCGCGGTGGGGTCGGTGGGGCCCCAGACGTCGGTCGTCCGGCCGAAGGCGTCGTACTTGAACGTGGTGACCTTACCGTTCTCGTCGATGGTCGTCGTCGGCAGCCCGAAGTCCATGTTCATGGTCGAGCTCGAGACGTACCCGAGGTTGTCGGTCACGCTGGTGATGTGCGTGCCCGAGCTATCATAGACATAGGTCAGGGTCGCGCCCGACGGATCGGTGTACGTCTTCAGGTTCCCGAAGTCTCCCGAGGCCGAGTCGAAGGTGAAGCCGTACGTGACCTTCTTCCCCGAGCCGCTGTAAGGAGTTCCCGTGGTCGGTTGATTTCCGCCCAGGATGGTGTCGGTGATCTGGGAGAGCGTGGGTCGACCGTTCACCGTCGTGTAGCTGGAGGCGCGCTGTCGCAAGGCGCTGCCGCCCGACGTCGCCGACGCGACCACCCTGGTCACCGGATTGAAGTGGCTGCCGGTGAAGGTTGAATAGGTCATCTGGAACCACACGTCGTCGCTGGCCACCTGGTAATCCCCCAGATCCGCCGACGTGGTGAGATTCCCGGCGCCATCGTAGATGCGGGCCGTCTGATGGTAGAGGCTCGCGTCGGGTCCGCTCGACGGGGCGTAGTCGTGCAAGGGTTGCGTATAGGGGTATTTCTCGTCGTAGCTGTCGACCCGCTGGACGTAGAAGGCGGCTGGTGTAGTGCCCGCGATCTGGGCGAACGTCGTCGCATGAACCGACCCGCGCATCGGGCCGACAGTGTCGTCGCCTTCGTACTCCGCCAGCAGGGTTCCCTGCGCGTAGTAGGCGTCGTTGCGGTAGTAGTACATGTGCTGGAACCCATCGCCGTGGATGACCCGCACATGGGAAAAGCCGTAGAACTCCTTTTCGACCCGATCGTAGAAGCCCGAGCCGATGCCGGAGGTGAATAGCCCCCCCTCGACTCCTGCGGCCATCGGGCCGTACTGAATCGTGTCCGTATAGCTGTGCTGAAAGTTGTCGAATGTCGTCACGCTGGACAGGCACCAGCGGGAGGTCGGCATGTCGAATGCCCAGTCCTTCCCGGAGTAGAAGTCGCCGACGAAGTTGCCCTCACGGTTGTAGTCCAGCGTGAAGCCGCCGCCGAGAGGGTTCGTGACCGTCTGCAGGAGGTTGCTCTTTCCGGCCTGGTTGTAGCGAATCAGGACCTCGGAAGCGCGAGTCGCGTCCGCCCCGCTCGCGCCCTTGAAAGCCCCCTTCACGACGTGGTCTGGCAGACCGTCACCGTTGAAATCCATCATCTCGATGGATTGAGTGGCGCCGCCGCTCGCCGTCGATCCGTTCACCCCGCCGCCAACCACGACTGACCCACCCAGACTTCCGCTGTAGGAGGCGTCGCTACCGCGGCGGTAGGAGAGGCCATCCAGCTTTTGCAAAGGCGAAAAGAAGCTGGGCCAGGGGGCCGCTGGAATCTGAAGCAGCGTCTGATCGAAGCTCGTTCCCGTGTTGAGCTTCACCCAGAAGTTATTCGACGGCGACTTGTAGAGTTGGTCGGGCAAGCCGTCGCCGTTCACATCGATCAGTCGGGTAAAGTTCAGGACGTAATTGGCGTCCGATCCCTTGACGGCGCCGAAATCGAAGCTCGCCACTCCGGTCTGAACGGTGGCAGCCACTCCCACGCCATCCCCGGCATTGACCACCTCGTCCAGTTGCAGCGCGTAGTCCGCCGAGGTGACCGACACTCCCTTGCCGTTGATGAAGCTCAGGATTGCGGTCAGAGTGCTATCCGTCTTTCCTAGTGACTCGAATCCCGGACCAGTGGTGGGATTTGCGAGCGCCCCCCACGAGGGCATGGTCCAGTTCACCGGGTTGCCAAAACCATAGCCATAGTTGATGTACACTCTTAGATTCGTCGAAGTGTTGGACGGATCGCTCTCGGCGATATCGGGAAGTCCATCGCCGTTCATATCGACCAATTGCCGCTGGGTGCGAGCGAAGCCCTTCCCGACAGAAAAGCTCAGTCCGATACTGCCCCCGAGTCCCACGGGCTGGCCCTTCGAGTCGGTGGCGATCTGCGGTGTGTTGTTGCCGCTGGTCTTGCCCGAAATGCTGCCATTGATTTCGGTCGAGAACATGTTGCTTTCGACCGTGCGCAGGGTGGGCGGGGAGAGCCCTTTGGGTAGACCGGTCAGCGATGGGAATGCCGCGAACGTCGCCGCGCCGGTCGCATCGATCGTGGCGTAGCGAATTCCCCCCGGCGTGACGTCGTCGGCTACTCCATCTCCATTCATGTCAACGAGGTCGAGAGCAGCGTTGCTTTGGCTATGGCTGCTCGCGCCAGCGAAGCCGGCGACGGACCCGTTGCCCGTGGACGTTCGGGTTTCGGCGTAACTCAGGCCGTTGACCGTATAGCTGCCGAAGAAGTTGGGGCCTCCCAGCGCCGACACGACATTGCTCGTTTGACAGACACCCCACGCGAGCGCCTTGGAAGCGATGCTTCCCACCGCTTTGAAGCCGCGCCACGTGTAGCTTCCGGCCGTGACGACCACCTTCTTCGTCGCGCTTACCACGACCTTCGCGGCCTTGCTGACGAAATGGCCAATCGAACTCAAGCCCCACTGTACGCGGGCGCCCTGCAACGTCGTCAGCGCCGTCGGATAGCTGATGACGGTGGCGCGCTGGTAGTGATCGTTCTCGGACGCGACGATGAAGCTCTCGTCGAAGTCGTAATTGCCGTTCCAGAACCCTTCGCTGAAGCCGTTCATGCCCCCCGACATGTTGTCGGTCTGGCCGAGCGAGAAGAATCCCGTATCGGGCGCATAGCTCGAGTCGATGGTGTAGACCTCGACGGGAACAGACTGCCCATTCATGGTCGCGGTGTAGTTGCTTGGTCCCACCGTAGCATCGTCGAAGGAGTAGACGGCGAAGATGACCTGGTCACCGGCCGCGACGCCGCTGGACACGCTCACGCAGGCCTGTCCGAGGTTGACCGCGCTGCTGCTGAGCATCTTGTTGACACCCTGAATGAGGCCGATCACGCCCCCGCCGTTGGGGTCGAACGGATTGTAGTTCCAGTTACCGCATAGCTGGAGCGTCGGATTGGCGGTGGGAGCAAAGACGGCTTTCCGCCCATCGGGGGTGGCCGCCGGGCTGACCGGCGGCTTCATCGTCCAGCGCCGCTGCGCGACCTGGATCGGCACGTACTGCGACAGGGCTTCACCGTCAGACGGGTGCGAGGGATCAGGGTCGTTGGCGATGGTGCAACTGGTCGGTCCATCGGCCCCCAAGGTCGGGTCGCGCGGGACGCAGATGGGGGGCCCCGAGGTCGTCGCGCCCGTTTGTGGGTCGACGCGGGTCAGGGACGTATAGGTGACCAAGGCAGAGGCCACGAAACGGTCGGGGTCGTACGGAATGGATTGAACGATGCCGACGTAGAGGAGGTCTCCCGCCTTGACGTCCACGGAGCCATAGTTTCCCGTGAAAGGGCTCGCCACGGTGGCACTGTCCCAGAACTCTTCGGAGCCTTCCCCGAAGACCGGGGTGACAGTGACGGTCCCACTAGACGTCGTCGAGACCAGTCGCGCGATGAAGCGGGTCCGCTCGGCGGCCTCCTGGAGCTTGTCCCCCGCCACCGCGACCGTGATGTGTCCCGATTCCGGTGCGATCCACGGGACATAGTCCGCCGACACCGGCTTCGAGTCCGTGTCCTGGGAGAATTTGTAACGAAGCCGTCCCCAGGATTCGCGGGCGTTGGCCTCCGAGGCCGGCGCGTCGATGTAATCGAAGGTGGGGGACCAAGAGACAGCGTCATGGTCCACGGTCGCCTTGCCGTTGACGCGCGTGTAGAAGCGATCGCCCTTGGCGACGGTCTTGATGATGGTCGGGCTGGCGCTACATCCGCTGCCAGGCTCGGGAGACGCCGCCGCCGGGATGCAAGCCGTGGTGTCCGTCCCCTGGATGTCTCGCTCCCAGATCTTCTGGTTCCCCTTGAACAGCGTCGCCACGACGCCATCGCCGCCGGTCTCCGTCAACTGAACCGCGCCGCCGATTCGAACCCGTCCTGCATACGGGGCCGTCCACCGGACAATCGGATCGACGGTGGGGAAGTCGTAGGGAGTTCGCGTCGGTGAAGAGCTGGCCTGGGTGAAGATCTGGTTGCACGAGAAGCCGAGTTGCTGGTGATCGAACCCCTTCCATTCGACGGGCGGTTTGAACGAGCCGTGATCGCCGAGTTGCACGACCAGCGAGTTTCCGGCGTAGTTGTTGACCAGGGAACTCAGCGACGGATCGCTCTTGGCGCTGGCTGGCGTCTGGACGAAGTCAGGGAAGCCGTCACCGTTGACGTCCTTCAAGACGCGGGACGCCTCGGCGCTGTTTCCGTAGCTCTGCGAGACGCCGAGGGACAAGCCGTATGCCCCCACCGAGAAGCTTCCGTTCAACACCTGAGCGGCCTCGACGGACAGTGGCTTGGCCCACAGCGGCTGCGGCTCGGGCGTGAAGGTGTACTTGGAAACTCCGTTGCCCCAGTCGAAAAGGGCTTGCTGGCTGGCCACGTAATCGGGTCTTGCAGGCATGACGTCGACCAGGCCATCACCGTTCATGTCGGCGAATCCCGGCGCCGTTATCGTGGAGCTGGACGATTTCCCCACGCCGACCGACACGGGCCCAGCGACGCCATAAACCCCGCCGCCGCTCGAATGGTGACTCTCGTTGGAGAGGCTGGTCGTCAGGTTCGGCGTGGCGGCACCGGTCTGCGGTCCGTCGTATGTGGTGAGGTGGTAAGTTGGTGAAGCGGGGTCATTATTTGTGGCACTATCGGCGCCTTCGATCGCCGGGCCCCAGAGCTGCAACTGATTCGAGCTGTCGTGCGGGGGCTGATAGTAGCTGAAGGTATGTGTCGCTATGGCGGCGGTGGCGGTCTTTCCGCCTTTTCCGAAGACCTGAATACCGCCGAGCAGGCTCTTGTCGAAGGCCTTCTGATCGCTCGCCTGATACGTCAGTCCGTACTGGCGCACCACGGCGCCGCTGTTATTGACGTTGATCGTGCTGAGCAGCTTCTGCGTGTAGACGAGGTAGCCAAAGCGTCCGTCGGTGAAAGCGTCCGGACGCGTGCTGGAGTAGACGAATCCGACGGAGTACTGCGGCGCCGGCCCCGAGTGGCTGGTCGCCGTGTACGAGATGGAGGACAGATAGATCTGGTAATAGCGATCGCCCGATGGGCTCACGTTCCCGATGGTGCCGTACGTACCCGTATCGCCCGTATACGAGTAGAGGACCTGGTTCCCCCACATGTCTTCCTCTTTCTCGAGGAACCACCGCGCTGCCCGGACCGGGTCGGCGGCGCCGGCCGATGTGTTGGGCTGCAGGCGAGCGGACGCGCTCGCCCCGTAGGTGAACTTCGTGCCGGCCTTGTCGGTGACCAGCCAGGAGTATCCGCCGCCGGACAAGGCGACCTGCTGGATCCAGGCGAAGCTGCTTTCGTTTCGCAGGACGAAATAGGTACCCGCAGGGGCTCCGGTGGGCGGCGACGCCAGCTTCGAAAGCTCCTGGCCATTCAAGAGGTAACGGTCGTTCCCCTGATACTTGGGAACGCCGAAGCGCGTGTCGACCTCGATGGTCGGTATCGCGACATTCCAACCCACGCCGAGCGGGCCATTCTTGGCATCGCTGCTGTAAGTGATCGCCAGCTTCGGTTGCACACCCTTCCGTCCCGGCGGCACGATGATCGGGTAGCTGAGGTTGGCCGTGCCCCGGTTGTTCGGCTCGGGCGGCGCGATCATCTCGACGCCGGCAAGCGGGTCGGACAGCTTCATATCCTTGATCGATGTCGGATTGAGCGACTGGACGCCGGGATGCGCCGGGATGGCCAGCGTCGAGGCGATGAAGTCGGTGAAGTGGGTCGTCAGCGAGGACAGCTCCTGCTGGCTGCTTCCCGACTTGGGAATCTCCCGCCACCGTCGTTCGGTCTCGTCGAAGTACAGCGTCTCGAGATCCTCGCCGGCCGCCACCTTCTTACCGTCGATGGGCAGAGACAGCCGCACCGCCTTCTTGAAGGTCAGGTTGTGAGGGCCGAACCGAAAGACCTGCTCGTGGGCGGTCACATTGACCATGCCCGCGTCGAGCGCGTGGTATTCCCCCGGCTTGAGGGGGCGGACGGTGATCTCCGTATCGGCGTCCAGGGCACCCGGCGGAATCTCCAGGGTTGCCTCCTTGTAGCTGATGAGGCCCCCCTTCTCCGCGCTGACGGTCGTCTTGAAGGGCGCCCCGACGTCCGGCTGGGGCTTGGAATCCACGAGCCGCGCGCGGTCCATGCAGGCCTCGAGGTGCACCTGCAGCTTGCGGGCAGGCCCCGTTCGGTAGGTGGCGGCCAGCTCGAAGACGGAGGGCTTCCCCGGGGCGGCCACCAGATCGTCGGGGAAGCTTGCCGCGACGGCGTCTCCTTCGATCTGAAGATCCTTGAGGACGTGTCCGTTGGCGGACAGCGAGATCGGCGCGGGCGACGCGAGAAGCCGCAAGTCCACGCGGTGATCGACGCACTCGCCCCGCTGCGGTTCGATGACGCGCGCCGAAGGGGCCTCGCTGGCCGGCGGCGGGCTGCCGGTGACCCGCATCTCGGACACGATGATTGGCGACTCCGGCCTGGTCGTGACCGTCGCCCGCAGGTCAGCGACCACCGGCAGCGCGTCGAGCTTCACCCGATGCCATCCAGCGCGGAGGCCTCGCAGGTCGATCTGCGCGCGAGAGCCGCCGGCCTCGGTCACGGTCAACGAACCGTTCGATTCGTGGACCAGGCGGAACTCCAGCTCGTGGGGTTGCACCGGCGCTTCAAAAGAAAAGGCTTGAACGCTCGTCTTTCGGCTGTCCCACGCCGTCGACTCCCGACCGTCGCCGAGGCCGGGATCCTGGGCCACCGCGCTCATGGCGTCATCGTGCACCCAGGCCACCGCCACCTCGCGAACGCGATAGCCGACGGGGTCCGTCGCTGTCGGCGGGTGGAACGTCACCAGGTTGACGCCCGCCTTCAGCGCCCGAGGTGAGATCTCTTCCACGATCGGCTCGTCGGCCTTGGCGACGACGGGGCCGCGAAGCCCGGGCCCGCCGTTGAGGCTGCGCGCAATCTGAGCCGGGGCGCGCACGCCCTCCACGTGATAGAGCAGAAAGGCGCGCTCGATCGAGCGCGGATCGACATTGACGTCGACGTTGAAGGTTCTCTCCGTCGCTGCCGCCGCTCCCGAGACCATCCGGGACCTCTCCTTTGCCACCGCGAGGAGCGCCCCCTCCGGCAGCCCCGAATCAGGAAGGCTCGCCGACTTCTCGCTCCGCTTACGGCCCCAGAACTCGAGTTCGGGCAATCGTGAGCTGTCGCCCTTCCCCGTCCAGGAGACGACCAGGCGCTTCAGACTTCCGGCGGCGCGTTCATCCTCCAGAGGGACGCGCTCCCACGCCGCTCGCGGCGCATCGAACCCTTTCTGAGCCAGGACCACCCCATCCGCTGACTTGACCGTGAGCTGGCCCAGGCTTGCCCCGAACACGCCAACGCTGGTGATCGCCACCGGCTCGTCGAAGTGGGCCTCGAACACCGTCTTGATCGTGCCTGAAAGGCCGGTCTTCGTATCGGAGTCGAAGAGATTCCACATCTGGTCATCGGAGGTCGGACCGTCCGTTCGCCTCAAGGTGCTCGGCCGCAGATGGCCGCTGAAGGCCCAGGGCCGATCGTCGGGAAGCGCGACTTTCCCAGCATCGGATGAAGCGCTGTACGCCGCGCGGAACTGGCTCAGCAGCAGGGTCGAGCTGAGGACCATCGCGGTCCATCGTCCAGTTCGCGATCGCCGAATCGCCTGAGTCTTCACAACGTGCTTCATGGTGCCCTTCTGGGTTCGTCGGTGGAGTGCGAACAGTCGTGCCCTAGCGGTGGTCGCCGGGCGATTCGATGCCGAGGGCGAGATCGCGCTGGCGTTGGGACCCCTCGACGGCGCCGAGCTGTGCGTCCATCTCGGTCAGTCGATTCTTCGAACGTTCGGAATTGGGATCGGTGCTGACGTTCGACAGCGCAACTTGCATGTCGACCAGCAGCTGCTTCTCGCCCAGCAAGGCGATGTGTTCGCGGTAGGCAGACACGTCCGTCGGCTTGGCTCCCGAGGCGGGCGGGGCATCGAGCCCACTGGGTGGACGCGCCTTGGGCACGGCGACTCTCTCGGGTCGCAGTGCCTCCACTCGCTCTTGTTCAGCCAGGCGGGACTTCAGCGCGAGGACCTTCGCTTCCACGCGAGCTCTCTGTGCGAGCGGATCCAAACCCGATCTGTCTGCGCCGACCTGACGGTCACAACCGCCCAGCTCGATCGCCGCGACCAACACCGACAACGCGACGTACGTTTTCATCTCGTCACTCTCCCGCTGCTGAACACACTGGCGAACAATCGAACCGACATTGCGGCCCCAAGACGGACCGCGGTCACCTGTGCGGGGGCCTTTTCTCACTTTTGAAGGCCGACAACCAACAACAAAGTCGCTTACAGCCCCCGTGTAAACGAGGTGATCGACTCACGGCTGGCCCTGCAGGGCCCAGGCGATCAGGTCGCGGCGGCCCAGGAGACGGCATCGACGCGCAGACCGCATCAGAAGGACCCGGACAGTGGCGTCACTGATCGCCAACACGTGGGCTATCTCTTTCGTGGCCAGGCCGCGCATCGCGCACTCGAGGACGCTTCGCTCGGCTGCCGGGATGTCGGCGAGGCTCTTCGGCCGGGGACGATCCTCACGCGCCACTATGTATCGGGTGCCGTCACTATCGAAGGTCTCCAACACCGTCCATTTCGCGGAGACCGCAGGCGACACCGAACGGGCCGCTCCGCTCGAATCGGGCGCGCAGCTCTCCCGCGCCTCCTCGAACATACGGACCGCTTCCCGGAGATCTTCCCGCGCAAGGACGAGCCGTGCCTCGGCACGCAAGTCGGCCGAGTGCCCGTCATCGCACCGTGCAGTCTCTGGACGATCTCTCATCTGGGACCGCCGTCCCAGAGCGCCGGGCCGACCAAGACCGCCGGAATGAGGCCGCGGAGCGACCTCCACAAGTGTGCCTCCTGAGCATTCGCGTACATGCGGCCCGGCCACGCAGCAATAGCGGGGCCGCACGCGGCAGGGCCCTGCGTGGGCCGCGACCGCTGAAGGACCGCGGCTTTGCGCGGGTTTGGAGCCCGCCCTGGACCTGCCGGGCTCTCTTGGGCCCGGAGCCGGTAATAGTGGGCATATTACAGGTGAGAGACCCTTCCGTTAGCCCGTACGGGCCTACGCCGCCCCGACCGGGCGGAGGCGGGGCGGCGCTCCCACGCCCCGGCAGCAGTGCCGGCAAGACCATCCTCGCGGGTCCGCACCAGGTCTGGTACAGGAAACCGACCATCGTACCTTGGCAGCACGTCACCCGCGCGGCACACTCACGCGCAGTGGGCGAGCGCCTGTCAGTAGCGCGGGCAGAGGTCGCCCGATGCTCACTCGCCCCGATGGGCGCTGATCACTTTAGAAGCTCGAGGATCTTGGGATAGGTGAACATGGATGCATAGCCGGCAAAATGAAACCAAGCTATCGCCGGCGTCCACACCACGACCGAGTTATAGCGCTCAGTTGTGATTCGCCCGGCAAGTGGGGGGGGCCCACCGCCGGGTCTCTGCGATGGCAGTGTCCGAACGGTCTACTGGGCGCCTCCCCAGGTTGATCCGAGGCTCCCCTGGTAGGGATAGATCGCTCTGGCGCCACCACCGTCGGCCTGGATGGTTGCGTTGCCATTGATCTTGGCGAGGATGTCAACGCACGCGGTGTTGCTTGCGGGCCTGTAGTCGAAGTTTCCGCTCGCGTCGGTTGTAAAAGGAGAGCCGCTGAAGTTGTGCCCCCCAATCGGGGTATTCGCGACAAAGGCTACGCCGGTGCCCGGGGGAAATCCCCCGCCCTGGATCCGACTGATGCAAGCAGCGCCGACGGCGACACTGACCAGGACAGAGGTGGGTGGAATCGGCGATTTCCGGGTCTTCTTCATGGGTCCTCCGATTGGAGGACTCGCATTCAGTTTTGGTCCAGTTTAAGGGGCAGGTGACAGTCGCGAACGCGCCGGTGACCGACCACCGCCGCGGAGGCACTACCGTCTCGCGTGACCTCTCCGCGCGCAGCTGCCCGCTGACGAAGCCGGCGCCGATGTCAGGGGAAGCAGACGCTGATATCGGGAACAGTCAGTGTGGCGCTTCCCCAGGCTTGCGCTCCGCAGATGTCGGTCACCAGAATCCAGTCGGTCTGGTTGATCTGGGGCGAGACCCCCAAGATGA
>Ga0207652_10001530_pt1 | contig 20396 bp, 17 predicted proteins | sample KBSC63BmetaG_FD_184334 | JGI IMG/M metagenome (GOLD analysis project Ga0207652, IMG submission 184334) | Corn rhizosphere microbial communities from Kellogg Biological Station, Michigan, USA - KBS C6-3B metaG (SPAdes) (version 2) | ecosystem: Host-associated > Plants > Roots > Rhizosphere ... | reverse complement strand
GTCGTGCCGCGATCCGCAATCCGGACGACGAGGCCGAGATGCTCGAGTTGCAACAAGGCTTCGCGCACTGGGACCTGGCTGACCTTCAGTTGCTTCGCAAGGTGCGCTTCGCGTAAGGCCGTTCCTGGCGCGAGATCGCCGGACATGATTGCCTGACGCAACTTATTCATCACTTCCCGTGACTTGCTAAGTGTTCGAATTGGAGTCAATTCGCGCGTTGGCACGCCCCTGATGCTACTTGATGTTTGAACGGGTTTGCAATGAGTTATCGCCGTCGTCACGCCGCTGCCGCCGCGAGTGCCTTACGGTTTCTGCATAAGCCATGCCAGGTTAAACCGGGCTACATAGAGGCTCAGCGCCTTGCCCTTCGGATCGTCCAGCGTTTCGTAGATGTCGAAGATCTGCTTGTTCCGATCGACGGCGATGTCGCTATAGCCGGTTGGGCCCTGGACCAGCAGCCGGGCCAGAGGCCATGTCTTGCCTTCATCTTCACTCATGCGAACCACGAGGTTCTGGCGAAGACCCTCGCCATTCTTCTTGCGCGGCATCGTGGAACTGTCAGGATTCGTAAAGAGAATATGGCGATCGTCATAGCGTGTGATTCCCGCGGCGCACACCGGGTCATAGAGGTGGGAATCAAACACTGGCTTTGTCCAATGGCTGATACCGTCCGGACTTTGAGCGACGGCACGCAGCAGTTTCGTGTCGCCTGTACGGATGTTCGCCATCACGCTGCCATCCGCCAACTGGATGACCTGCAGCTCGTTGGGGTTCTTCATCTCCGGTGCATTGACCGCAATGATGTCTCCATGTTTCCAGGTTGTACCGTGGTCGTCACTGTAGATTGTGGTGATGCCGGAAGGGCCGTGTTGGCGGCGTCCATTGGCTTGTACTTCTCCGGCCGCCAGCCAGACAGGGACTAGCAAACGGCCGCTCTTCAGTTCAATCGCATGACCCGGCCCAAGCGCCACAACGTTCCAGTTGAACTGAGACCGAAGGTCCGTCAACGATGCCGTGATGTCTTCCGGAGCGCTGAAGCTTGCGCCGTCATCCGTGCTCTTCATGTAATAAATGTTGGCGTAGTCGTGCTGGTACAGAAAATGCACAACGCCCTTTTCGTGCGAGGCAATAGCAACAGGATTGTCTGTCACGCCGTGGGAATTGCCGGCAATGTGGTGCGATTTGTCCCAGTGCTTTCCGCCGTCGGTGCTGCGCCGCAGCATGATATCGGTGTCGGACCAGTCGCCGTCCGCCAGGTTGCGGCGAGCGACTGCATAGGCTAGTACGGTCCCTTCGGCTGTGACGACGATGCCGGGAATGCGATAGGTATCGTAGCCATCTTCACCGGCATACCATAGCCGTACCTGATTCAACTGGGGTTTTTCGCCGTGTACAGCCGAGACGGACAGGGCATACATCAGGCAAACGGCAATGGATAAGTGTAGGGTCTTCACGCAAACGATAATCGATAATACTGGGAGCCTTGTCAAGCCTGACGTTGACACAGATGCAGTTCCCTATTTCTGGCCAGGAGAGCGCCAACGGCCTGGGTTTAGGCGACCTGGTCAACCGCTCAGGTCGGACCGGCAATGCAATGAATAACTTCGACAGACTCTTGGAAAGATAAGACCTGTGGCCCATGCCAGTAGCTGGCAATCAGGGATCGCTGCCATACATATTATCAATAAAATATTGTTGACAAGTATTATGCGGTGCCATTATGAATGGCAGGCGACCATTTTCCACTCGTTCAAAGGCATCCATGATCAATCTTCGTTCTCTGAAGCTCGCCCACCTCGCTGTTTTGCTCTGCTGCTTTTCGCTGTACCTGATCGCTCCGCAAGCGTCAGCCCAGGAAGCGAGTTCCGGCATTAATGGCCACATTACGGACCCATCTGGTGGCGTGCTTCCGAAAGCCTCGGTTACGGTTAGAAACACAGCGACGAATGTGGAGGCCAAGGCAAAGACAAACGCCGAAGGATACTACGAGTTTCCCGACCTTCCTGCCGGCGTATATGTTGTGACTGCCACGGCGCCGAAGTTTTCCACTGCGATCAGCAGTCCATTCGAAATCGAAACTGGTAAGAGCACCCGCGTCGATCTTCCTCTCAAGCTGGGCTCTGAGGTCACAACCGTAGACGTGTCTTCGACCGCGACGCTGCTGAACACGACATCGAATGAAATCGGCATTACACTCGGGCCCCAGGAGATAGAAAATCTTCCGGTACAGAACCGTAACCTTTTCGACCTGATCGCGTTGCAGCCCGGGGTAAATGCATCGCAGAGTGGCGAAGCCGACTCCACGGGCCAGAATGCTCGCGGTGGGTTCGAAGTGAACGGTGCCCCGGGCCTTTCGAACAGCATTCTGCTGGACGGCGTCGACGCGACCTTTGGTGAGGACAACGGTGCGGGTGCGGGCAATCAGGTTGCGATCAACACCGTAGGGATCGGAGCTATCGCAGAGTTTCGCACTTCCAGCAGCGTTCCTCCGGTGCAATATGGCCGTGCTGCGGGCGGCGTCCTCACGATCACGACCAAATCCGGTACAAACAAAATCCACGGCCAGGTCTTTGAGTACTTCCGCAACGACGCACTCGATGCGAATACCTGGGCAAATAAACGGACGACACCGATCACTCCCGTCCCGGAGCTTCGTTTCAACGAGTTCGGCGGAAACGCCGGCGGCCCCCTTCGCCGCAATCACACTTTCCTGTTTCTAAGCTATGAAGGTTCGCGCGTGATTCAGGGTAACTCCACCACAAGTTCGCAGGTGCCCTCCCCTTTCCTCATTCAGAAGATGGCATCGCAAACGAAGACGCCGAACTATGACTTGATCACGCAGGAGCTTCAGAAAATGCCGCTCCCGAACAGCCCGGCAATCCCGTTCGACCCGTCGAACCCCACCGTCAACAGCGGAACGCACGGCACCTTCACTGGAAACCTGAACTACAACACAACTGAAGATACGGGCCTGGCGCGTATCGATACGACCCTGGGCGCACGGCATCATCTGACGGTCCGTGCGAACGTCAATAACCAGGCGGAGACGGAGCAGCAGCTGCGGCCGGACAATCAACTCATCTACCCACTGCGTTTGTATAACGCCGTAGTAAGCGATGCGTGGACGGTCACTCAGAATCTGGTCAACGAGTTCCGTGTCGGCCTCAATCGCAACGACCTCGCTCGTCACAACACAACGTTTACGAGCGACCCGTTTCAAAATTACATCGTAATCACGGGCGTCGCCGTAACCGATACCGCAGAGTCGCAACTACATTTCCTGACCACGACGTACAGCCTGGTGGACAACGTGACCTGGGTGCACGGTAAGCACACGTTTACGTTTGGTACGGATGATCGCGATCTGCGCAGTGCGCGCTATCAGGACACCAACACGACGACGACCTATGCGAACACCACCGCGATGTACACGAATAAACCAACCTCGGTGGGAATTTACTTCGGTCACTCTGCGCACTTTCTGTCGTACCAGACGTCATTCTTTGCGCAGGATAGCTTCCGCGCGACCAACCGCCTTACTTTGAACTATGGTGTGCGGTACGAGCATTACACCCCCTTGCGCGGCGCGTTCAACATACGGAACTCTGATGCATTCGGAGCGATGTCGTCCAACAAGTGGGACCCGTTCTTTTCGGAAAATAAACTTGACTTCGCTCCACGGCTCGGCCTCATCGCCGACGTGCTGGGCAATCAGAAGCTGATTTTCCGCTCGGGTTTTGGACTGATGTTTCTTCCGCCGCAGCCCTTTCTTCTTTACAACAGCGCCTTTGAGGACCCACGGTTGCCGTCCCAGGCCAACGTGACGCCCGCAGATGTGCGTGGAGCGAATGCAAACATTCTCCAGTTTCCGCTGTCGAAAGTCGTGATCAATGGATGGGCAGCCGATCCGACGCAACTGGCCATCGCTCCCACGCGGTTCGTGTCGGACTTCTATCATCCTGACCAGTATTCGATCAACTGGAACGCCAATCTGCAATATGAACTCCGGAAAGATCTGTACTTCGCCCTGACGTACACGGCTTTGCGCGACGTGCATAGTCCGAGCATGACGTTACCGAATCAGTTTGCGCACGGAGCGTGTCCTCTTACCGGGACCGCCGTATCTGGCGGCACCTGCGGTCCGCGGCCGAATCCAAGTTTTGGCGAGGTCGACTACAACATCTACGCGGGCCGCGAGTATTACGACGGGTTGTATGGCCAGGTGACCTACCGGCACGGTGAAAACCGTGCAAACTTTTACTACACTTACGCTTCGGGTATCTCGTACTGGGCATCGAACAATAACATCGGCACCGGGCAAAGCGACATACAGGACCTCGATAATCCAGCAGGGTCGCGCGGACCGTCTACGGGTTCCTCACGCAACCGCATTGCTGCTTCGTACACGATTACACCGCGGGTTCCAGGGTTTGCGCGGTCCAATGCAGCCCTGCGCGAAACGCTGGGCGGATGGAGTCTGCAGAGCATCATCAAATACAACTCAGGAACGGTGCGGAATGTGGTGACCACGTATGACCTGGTGCGGAACAATCGCACGGCAGGCACACGACCGGACCGTGTCGCCGGACAGCCGCTTTATCTGAAGACGATCCTGCCGAATGGCACGCCGCAGTGGCTGAACCCGGCAGCGTTCGACTATAAGACTCCGTTCGCACAACAGCGCTACGGCACCCTTGGATGGAACTCAGTCTTCGGACCGGTCAACTTTAGCTGGAATGCATCGGTCATCAAATCCATCCACTTCTATCACGACAAGAGTCTGCGTTTGCGGCTTGAATCGTTCAACGTTCTCAATCACCAGAATCTGGGTAGTCCTAACCTTACTGTGAATAACTCCGACTTTGGTCAGATCACTACCCGGCGCACACCGCGTTACATGCAGCTAGGAGCAGAGATACGCTTCTAGCACAAGGCGCTCATTCCAAGCCACTGTCGGCGAGTAAGGGCGCTTTGCCTGTAGCCTGGTGTTGCTTGGGCAGATCGCACGCGCATGGGGTTGCCATCTCCAAAACGGGTTCTCTTACGACGGGCTTTCTTCGACCGCCCTCCGCAGAACGTCGCGCCCGATCTGCTCGGCAAGATTCTCGTCCACCGCATCGGAGAGACGATGTTGAGTGGACGCATCGTTGAGACCGAAGCCTATCTTGGCCTGGACGATCCGGCCTCCCATGCCTATACGGGCCTATCTGCCGCAAACGAGGTCCTCTTCGGGACAACTGGCCTGGCCCATGTGTACCTGATCTATGGCCTTCATCACTGCCTGAGCATTTCGGCCCACGCAAAGGGGCACGCAGGAGGTGTGCTTCTACGCGCGCTCCTTCCCCTTGAGGGAATAGATCTGATGTCACGGCTGCGCGGCAAACCCGGAAAGACCGATGCCGGTTGGCTGACGGGTGGTCCAGGCCGCATCGGTCAGGCCTTCGGCATCCATCGCTCGACCCACAATGGCCTGGATGTCACGCGCAAAGCGTCGACCCTGTGGGTCGCGGACGATGGCTTCGGATGTAGCTCGATCTCCGTCACCAAACGTATCGGCATCACGAAGGCGGCTGACCATCCCCTTCGCTTTGTCTGCCAGCGAGTCTAGGCGAGTTCAGAGTTTCTGCGACGCAAGCCGGAGTTCCCGATAGGCGTCCACGAGCTGCGCAAGGGAGAAGGCCCGGTTGAGGCCGCTGGGGTTGGGCAGGACCCACACCTGGGCGCCTCCGAAGGTCATCGCCTGCCGTCCCCACTCGACGGAAGTCCTGTGAAACAGCGCCGCAAATGCCGGTTTGCCAAGGAACGCCAGAAAGCGCGGGCGATAACGTTCTATCCTGCGCTCCAGATCCTTGGCCGCGGCATGAAACTCGTGCCTGGAAAGGTCACTGGCTCTTACGGTCGGCCTCGCGACGGCGGCAGTGAGGCCGCATCCATAGGTGAGGATGCTGGCATCGTTTTCCGGCAGGATCACGTCTGGCGTGAACCCTGACAAATGCAGGACTTTCCAGAATCTATTGCTGCGATTGGAGAAGTGGTGCCCGGACTTTGCCGCGCTCAGAGCCGGATTGATGCCGCAGAAGAGCACATCCAGGTGTTCCACAATCAGGTCGTCGATTCCATCTCGCTGTCTCGTCATGGTGGGAACGCAGCTTCATTCCTCAGGCTATCGGGGAAGGCGGCACCTTCGTTTGGCCATAATCGGTGCGGCCTGTAAGCTGTTGAAAATTGGTGGGCCCAGCAGGATTCGAACCTACGACTTCCACCGTGTGAAGGTGGCACTCTACCGCTGAGTTATGAGCCCGTTCGCCGCGGCGACGACGCCTGGCTTGCAGTCGAACCAAGCCGCACCGACCCACCGGCGCTTCCTGACCCGTTCTCTCAGCATAGCACCGCGAGGCTTTCCAGCCAATTGCGGCCCGCGACAGGCCGATTGCGGCCGCGACAGCCAATTCGTTCGTGTATCCGCGGCCGCCAACCGCTGGGGCTGCCACGGAATCCAACCGGAAGGTACAATTTTTGCTGATGCCCGTTCCCCATACTCCCCGGCCCGCGCTCCCGCCTGAGGGAGACACCATCCCGCCTGAAGGAAATCCGCCGGAATCCGACGAAACCGCGCAACCTGAGGCTGAAGATGGGGTTTCGGAAGATATGGGTACGCTGGCCATCCATCCCGGACTGCTCGAAGTCGCTCCCGACGCGGTACATGTTACCTCCGGCAACTTTGCCGGCATGGACGACGCCGCCATCATGCTCGAACTGCGCGCCGGCAATATGGACGCATTCGACATCCTGCTCGCGAAGTACCGCAAGCCGATCGTGCACTTCATGTATCGCATGGTGCACAACCAGGCGGTCGCCGAAGAGCTTGCCCAGGAAGTTTTTCTACGCGTGTACCGTTCGCGCGAGACTTATCGTGCGGAGGCCCGGTTCAGCACCTGGCTCTACCGCATCGCCACCAACCTCGGCGTCAACCACGCGCGTGACACCAAACGCGAGCGCTCCGCCTCCACCATTTACCTGGACGAGCCGGACTCCGAGACCGGAACGACGCCCGATGTGGCCGACGCCACACCCAGCGCCGAAGCCAAAATGCTCAGCCGCGAGCGCATGAACGCCATCCGACAGCATGTGATGGCGCTGCCCGACCGGCAAAAGACCGCCGTTCTCATGCACAAGTATGAGGGCCTCGACTACAAACAGATCGGCGACGTCCTCAAACTCTCCGAGTCAGCCACTAAATCTTTGCTGTTCCGCGCCTACCAGACTTTGCGCGATAAGCTGAAAGACTTTGTCTAACGAAATCAAACGGCGCACCTTACAACGCGCCCGAGCATCAGGAACACAGCACCACCGGCCCCGAAAGAGGTTTTGCCATGAATGACAACACGACCACCACCTGTAAAGAAGTCCAGGAGCGGCTTCCCGATCTTCTGCTCGACCCGGCGTCAGTACCCGCGCCTGTCGAAGCGCACGTTGCTACCTGCACTGTCTGCCGCGGCGAACTCGGCTCCCTGATCGCGACCTTCAACGCCCTTGATTCCTGGACGGCGCCCGAACCTTCTCCCTACTTCGATACCCGGATGCACGCCCGCATTCGTGAGGCCCAATCCGCCGCTCCCGAAGGCTTCTTCGAGCGCATGCGTTCGTTCCTGCTCTTCAGCACCGGCCGCCAGCTTCGTCCGATGGTAGCGGGTGCCCTGGCCCTGGTGCTGGTCGCCAGCGGCGGATCGTTCGTCGGTTTGCAACTCCACGAGCGGGCCGCCCAGATGTCGGCCACCGTCAACGACCTGAAAGTGCTGGACAACAATGAGCAGGCAATCCAGCAGATGGACCAGCTTCTGGACGACAACGACGACTCGGATCCACCGACAACCTAACCGCTTGAAGGAGACCCTGCCCTTTCGTCGCCGTAAGCCGATGTTTGCCTGCCTCGTCATTCGGTATGATTAGCGACAAACATTTCTCTCCCGATTTCATGGCCCATTTCGCTTCAACCCGGTTCCCCGCACTCTTCACCGCGCTGGCAGGCGCGGTGGTCTGCGTGTGTACGGCGATTCCGGCGCGGTCCCAGCACCAGCCCCCGGCGCCCATCGAGCGGCGGCCTCCGGCACCGCACGCGCCACAACCTCCGCAGCCTCGCGGCAATAGCGCGCAGAAGCTCTCCAACGGCCAGCATCTCGGAGGCTGGCTGGACAGCCACAGCAATCTCACACCGGCCCAACAGCAGCAGGCCCTGGAGAAGGAACCCGGCTTCCACGACCTTCCCCCCCAGACCCAGCAACGTTATCGCGACCGGATAGCCCAGCTCGGCACCATGCCCGTCCAGCAGCGTGAAAAAGTCATCTCGCGCACCGAGTGGATGGAGCGCCTGCCGCCCGAACGGCGTACCCAGGTCCGCAACGCTCTGCAACAGTGGGGAAGCCTGCCGCCAGCCAGCCATCGCGCTGTCGGACGCACCTTCCGCATCGTCCGCGGCATGCCGCCGGCACAGCGCCTCGCATACCTGAACTCTCCCGACATCCGTTCGCAGTTCTCCCCGCAGGAACGCGACGCGCTGACCCGCCTGATGCAGGTGGAGCCCTACCTTCCGCCGCGCAACCCTAACGACCCTAATTTCTAGAGCCTTGTAGAGGGCACCGAAAAGTCTCCGCTTTCAAAGTTTGCGTCTTGAAGGGTACGGCCTTTAGGCCGTACGTAAAGCTAATCATCACAACGCGGCTTTAGCCGCTGAGGGAAACTCGGTCACGGCACCAAGTTTGTCGCCAACCTGGGTGCAAGCATCAGTTCGTACATGATCGCTTGAAACCGATCTAGCTTCAGCGAAGATTTGACTAAGGTCTAGCAGTCCTCGGCGGCTAAGCCGCAGTGTTATTGCCTGATTCACGGCGGGACTGAAGTGCCGCCCCTTCAAAACCAGAACATCTTCAGAGCCTCCCTAGCTCTTGAAGAAGTTCTTCGCCAGGAACAGGACATTCGCGGGCCGCTCCGCCAGCCTGCGCATGAAGTACGGATACCACTCCGTCCCAAACGGCACATACACCCGCACTCCAAACCCCTCGGCCACCAACTGCCGCTGCAGGTCGCGTCGAATTCCGTAGAGCATCTGGAACTCGAACGCCCGTTTGTCCAGCTTGGTTTCGGCGACGAACTGCTTCATCGCGTTCACGATGTCCTCATCATGCGTCGCTATGCCGCAGAACACGCCGCTGGTCGCCAGCCGCTTCATCAGCTTCACGTAATTCGCGTCGGTGTCGGACTTGTCGGCAAACGCGATGCTGGCCGGCTCCTTGTAGGCGCCCTTGCAGAGCCGTATGCGAATCCCCTGGGCTACAAGCCGCTCGGCATCCGTTTCCGTGCGGAAGAGATACGCCTGCAACACGGTCCCCACACGCCCGGGCCAGCGCGCATGCAGCCGCTCGGTCATCTGGATAGTGGCTTCGGTGTAGTCCGAGCCTTCCATGTCGATGCGGACGAAGGTGTTCGCCTGGTCGGCATGTTCGACCATCTCGCCGACGATCCGCTCGGCCAGTTCCGGCCCCGCGCCGTGGCCTCCGATGTCCATGCCCACCTGCGTCAGCTTGACGCTGACATTCGCCCGCAGCTTCTTTTCCGCAATCGCATCCAGCAGCCGGTGATACACGGCGGCGCTCTCTTCGGCCTGCGCCACCTGCATCACGCTCTCGCCCAGCGAGTCCAGTGTGGCCTCGATGCCCTCGGCATTCAGTTGCTCGGCGACGGCGATAGCCTCTTCCACCGTCATGCCGGCAACGAACCGCCGCGAAACCCGCCGTCCCATCGACGACCGCTCAGAAAACGCGCGGAACGTCTTGTTCGTCGACAGCGCGATGAAAAAAGATCTCAACAAATGACCCACCTCGGAAAAGAACTACAACCGCCTATTTTCGCATGTTGACGTCTGCCACCGCACGATTGTACCGGGCGATCAAGATGTAAAAAATATTTGACACGCTCCGTAATCCCATCTACATTCATCATGTCAAACATTTTTGACATGGAGTCTCCTATGTCCCGCCTAAGCTTTCAGGAAAAAATGCTCTACGCGCAGCTCGTTGGGCTGCTGGTTGTCGGCGTCTATTACGCGCACTATCTCGTCCACCAACAGCCGGGCCAGCACTGGTTCCACGCTGTCATCCTCGGCCTTGCCCTGCTCTTCGCATCGTTCCGCATGTTCCTCCGCCGTGGTTCCAAGAGCGTCGTTGAAGACGAGCGGGACCGGCAGATCGCCGCAATCGGCACACAGTGGAGCAACCTCATTCTCTGGATAGGCCTCGTCTCCATGCTTGTGATGTACTGGGACCACGGCGGTCTGCGTTCCAGGGACTTCATCGTCGGCCTCATCTTCCACCTGCTGCTTCTGGCCGGCCTCGCCCGCATCGTCCGCGAGCTGGTTGCGTATCGGATGGCCGCATGAAGTCGGCCATCCGCAACACCATCCGCGACCTGCGGGCGGCGCGCTCCATGACGCAGCAGGAGCTCGCCGACCTCATCTTCGTCACGCGCCAGACCGTCATTGCGATCGAGGGTGACAAGTATTCACCCTCGCTCGAAGTGGCGTTCCGCATTGCGCATGTTTTCGGCGTTCCGCTGGAGCAGGTGTTTCAGTATGAGGCGCCGACGCGTCGAGGCAAGTAGAGCTCACCGCACCACCACAAATCTGTCATGCTGAGCAGCCCGACCGCACCACCTCAACTTTGTCATCTCGACCGGAGCATCGCGGCTTTATGCGATGCGCAGTGGAGAGACCCGCTTCTTGTTTGCACCCACACCTCAACTTGTGCCGTAGCGCTCACGGAACCACATCCAGAGGAGAACCGCTCCAAGGCCCAAAGAGCGCGCCGTGGATGGCCTCAGCCCAGACCCTTGTTACGACGAACGAGAAGCAGGTCTCTCCACTACGGCGGCAAAAGCGCCGCCTTCGGTCGAGATGACAAAGTTGAGGTGGGTGCGATCGAGAAGTGGTCCAGAGCGGCACCACAACAGGTTGGCGAGACGAGCGGTTCGGCAGACGCTCGGCTGTGGCTCGCAAAGTGTGAGCCTTCGTTCCTCATGACCAAACCTCTTGGAGGCGCGGTCCTCCCATCCGTAACCCGCTGAAGCGGGCCGGGCTGCTCAGGCTGACAGATTTGCTGCGAATAAGTGGAAGAAAGCGTCCGCCGGCGACCTCGTTCGGCCTGGGCAGGTATGTGTCGAGCCGTTGCCCCTGGAGCTGGGGAGCGAATGACTGACTCAACACGTTGGAGAATTACTCGTCGCCATAACGCTTCTCTCCCGCCGGGACCGCCACCGTCAACCGGTTCTCTTTCGTGGGCAGCGGGCAGGTCGCGTAATGCGTATAGCCGCAGGGTGGATTGTGCGCGTAGTTGAAGTCGAGCACCACCGTGCCGCGGCTGGAGATGCCGTTGCTGGGCAGATCGCTGTTGAGAAAGCGGCCTGCGCCGTCGGTGGTCGTCTTGCTGGTGGCGTCGCGGAAGTCGAAAAACAAGCTCTTGCCTTCCACGGTCGGCTCCAGCCGGACGGTCTGTCCGTCGATCTGAAACTCCGCATATCCCGGGGACGGCGCATCCGTCATCTGCCCCAGCACATTGACGATGTGCAGCGTCTTCGGCGAGGGAAAGGGCACCCATGTGGCCGTCACGCGCAACGCAGGTTTCGGCGGATACCAGTTCAGATCGTGAAAGTGCACGCGCGTCGGCGACTGGGCGTCCTTCACCCGCAGATAGTAGTTGCTGCCGCGATGGATGAGCGTCATCCGCACGTCTCCGCTGACGATCTCGGAGGGGTTGCGGGAATCATCCGGTCCCAGAACGCTCTCGGTTGCCGGCTTGCCGTTCAGCAGCACACCGGATGGCACGCTCTCCTTCGAAGGAATGAACGTCACCCGTCCATCACGCATCCGCAGCACACCCAGATGTGCGGGAACATGCAGCAGCTTGATCTTGTTGTCCGGCGCGGAACCGACGGAGCTGTCGCCTTCCTGCAACCAATCCAACGCCACCAGCGCAAGCCAGCCGTTCTTCGCGGTAAGTTCGTCGGCGTAGGCTTTCCGCCAATGCTCCAAATCACTTTGCTGCGCAGCAGCCGGCAACGCCGTCAGGAAGAAAGCAGCGACGGTCGACGAAACGCTGACGAGAGCAAGGAAACGCTTCCATATCGGCATCATGCATCAAGCCTATCGAAACCGCCTTGCGATTGCACCCATTCACACGACGATTTCATCCCCACGGGTCACTCTCCGCGCCAGCCGCATCAGCACGAACAGCAACAGCAACGCCCCGAAGTACATGTAGGACTGGAGCACATTCCAGCCGCGCCGATCCGCCAGCAAATTCGTTGCCGCCAGGAAATTCATCGTCAAGAAGAACGCCACGCCGAGCAGCCACGGACTCTTCCGCTGCCAGCATCCATAGGCAAACCAGACCCACACAAAAATCCCCACCACGACCCCATAGTGGTGCTCCCACGCCATCGGCGAAGCGGCCACCGATGCCAGCCCCATCGCGGCAATGTCCGCAGTAGAGCCGCGCAGTTTGCCCCACGGAAACGCCAGTGCCGCACCCACCATCAGCAGCGCCGTCAGCACGGTGACGCGATAGACCCACGGAATATACGGCGTGTAGACGTACGGCGTGTACCCGATGTTTTCGCCGTTGAAGATCATCCGATTGATGGTCCCGTACATCGACTGGTTGGCAAAGTGCGACTGCGCCTTATGGCTCAACCCGGCCAGCACACCGATGTAGTCCACATTGTTGTGCCATCCAAACACGGCAACCGACACGGCCATCACCACCGCCGCGCACGCCACGAAAGCCCACATCGCACCCCACCGCCGCCGCACCGCCATCCACACCAGCAGCAGCCCAAACTGCGGCTTCACCATCGCCAGCAGCGCGGCGACAACTCCGGCGGAGCGCTCACGTCCCGCCGTCCACAGGTAAAGCATCACCACGAAGCCCAACGAAAGAAACGTCTGCGCATTGCCCAGCGCGTATCCCTTCAGCAGCGGATAACATCCCAGCACCGCCAGCACAATCGCCAGTATCGACGCCCATGTGAGCGTCGCTCCGCGTTCGCGCAGCAACCGTCGCGCCAGCGCAATCGACATCGCCGCCACGCCCAGCACCGCCAGCCACGAAGCCACGGCGAGCACTCGCAGCATCGCCGCGTCGCTCAACCCCAGCTTGCGCAGCAGCACCATCGGCAGCAGGCTCGCCAACGGATAAATCAACGTGTCATAAAGCTTCGCCGCATAGATCGGCTGAGACGGATGCGCCTGGAAATAATCCAGCGACGTCATCATCGGAAGCCAGGAATCCGTCCACTGAGCTATATGCGTGAAGGCGAGCACCGGGTCTTTCAGGCCGCCGGGATTCCCCAGCCCCAGCACGCGGCACATAGCCCACTGCACGATGTTCGCCAGCAGCAGGCTCGCCACGACAAACAGCAGCAGCCGTTTGCCGTGGGTCTGCGCACCGAAACTCTGCTTGTTGGCGGGGACCACTCCGCCAGTCTACTTATCTGTCCCCAGTAATTGCACGGCGTCGATCTCATTCCATCCGGGAATCATGTTCGTGGCCAGCGTTACCTTCACGTGGTTGGTCTTATAGGTCGTCCTGGGAAACGTCAGCACAAAGTAGTTGAGCCCCTTGGTCGGGTCGGTGCCGGTCCACAGACTATGCACGGCACCACTGTCGTCGAATATTTCCACGCGGACGATCGCACCCGCGCCATCGCTCTCGCGAACCCGCAAACCTGTCGCATGCACGGCGTTCGGGAACGTCAGGTCGAGCCACTCGATGCCTGCATCCGGAGTCTTTGATGTCCATGCTGAGGCGTTGTCGCTCTCATGATCGACATTCGGCGGTCCGGTCGCCTGCCACGCCGAGAATCTGTCCTGGTCCTTCGCGTCGTTGTAGCTTGACGACGCCGTCGCTCCGCTCGCCCATTGGCCCTGCGGATCGTTCTTGATGTCTTGCTGTTTCAGGGCCCAATCGACGGACTTTTCGTCGCCCGAAGTCGCCGTGCTGGTGACACCATCGGCACTGACGGTGACCGGGGCAATCACCGCAGGAGCAGCCGTCGCAGGAGCAGCCGCAGGGGCAGGCGCTGGCGCAGAAGCGGGTTCGGGAGCAGGCGCAGGCGCCTTTTTACAACCAGCACCAAATAACAGCAGCGAGGCGGCAACAACCATCAATGGCCGCACATGAAATGTAGACATGAGAGAGGCTCCTTGTACTGCTTTATCGGCTAGCGTACAGGATATGGCCAAAAAAAATCCGCGGAAATTTGCAGGTATTTCGCTGCTACTGAACTTCGACCTGCTCCGCGCGGCCCACCGGTGGCGTGACCATCGCGCTGGTGTCTTTCATCGCTGCAATCGCCTCGTCGTAGCGTCCGCGCGCGGAGTTTCCCCGGATTTCCACCATCTCTTCCAGCATCTTCATGCCGTCTTTCAGATAGCTCATGCGGCTGCGCTCATCGTGTCCCCAGGTCACCGGCACTTCGACGATTTTGTACTTCAGCTTGCGCGCGATGAACAGAATTTCCGGGTCGAACCCCCAGCGTTCGATCGTTTGCAAACGAAAGATCACCTGGGCCGCATCGCGCTTGAACGCCTTGAAGCCGCACTGCGTGTCCTTGAACGGCAGCCCCATCACGCGCCGGGTCACCCAGTTGAAACAGCGTCCGAAAAATCGGCGATACAGCGGTTGATGTATCGTCTGCCTCTGCTTATCCAGCCACCGGGAGCCGATCGCCACATCTGCTCCCGCATCGATCGCCTCCATCAGGCGCTCTGCCTCTTCCATCGGCGCGGAAAGATCTGCATCGGTAAACATCACGATCTCGCCCGCGGCCTGCAGCAGGCCGTTGCGCACCGAGTAGCCCTTGCCCCGGTTCCCCGGGTTCCTCACCATGTGCAGGCGATCGTGCGTCTGCATCCAGCGCTGCACAATCGTTGGCGTTTCGTCGGTCGATCCATCGTCGACCACCAGGACCTCGGCGTCCCACCCGCGATCGCGGACGCATCCCATGACGCGCTCCAGGGTGTTCTCGATGCGCAGACACTCGTTATAGGCTGGAACAACAATGCTCAGGCGCGGATGCGCCGCGTTGCCACCAACTCCTTCTCCGCCATTGAGTTCCATGCACGCACCCCGCACCAGCGCAGACTTCAGCCGCGAAAAATCGCGAGCCTCATCATACCCCACTCGTTAGACGTAGTAACAGCAGCGTAACGATTCAATGAAAACGTAGCGAACCGAAAGCCAATTGCATCGGCGTAATACGTTGCAGGGTGCAATTTTGTTTCAACACAAAAGTTTGCTCTGAGCGCCATCTACAGCACTCAAAATGCGGCAGGAAGGGGGTAAACTCACCCCATGCCGGACGACTTCAACACCATTCCCCGCGGCCCGTTCGATGCACCGGGCACACCCGCGGGTGCTCCAGTGCCTCCGCCCGGCCCTCGACCTGCGGCGTATCCAGCAGGCGCATATGCGGCGCCGGCTTACGCCTACGCTGTCGCGCCTCCGCCACGCCGCTCCGGCTGGTTCTGGGTTGCGGTCCTGGGCGGCATCTTTGCCGTCGTCGTGATCGTCATCTGCGTCACCTTCGCTTCGCTCGCCAAGTCGCTCGGCGCGGATAGTGACGCCTCATCCGCCTTCTCCTCCGATGCCATCGGCGTCATCGATATCTCCGGCGTCATCACCGACGCCGACAAGATCGACAAGCAACTCGACAAACTCGGCGACGACGACCGGGTCAAAGCCATCATTCTGCACATCGATTCCCCCGGCGGAGGCGCCGCCGCTTCGCAGGAGATCTACCACGAAGTCCTCCGCATCCGTAGCGAGAAGAAAAAGCCCATCGTCGCTTCGGTGGAGTCGGTCGGCGCTTCCGGCGCGTATTACATCGCCAGCGCCTGCGACAAGATCTATGCCAACCCGGCTTCGGTGGTCGGGTCCATCGGCGTCATCATGGAGTGGACCAACTACGGCGAACTGATGCGCTGGGCCAAGCTCAAAAACATCACGATCCACGCGGGAGAACTGAAAGACGCCGGCGACCCCACTCGCGATCTCACTCCAAAAGAGGAGGCTTACTTCCAGTCCCTGGTCGATAACATGTACGGCCAGTTTGTCCACGATGTCGCCACCGGCCGCAAAACCACCGACGACATTATCAAACCGCTCGCCACCGGCCAGGTCTGGACGGGTGAGCAGGCCCTTGGACTCCACCTGATCGATGTGCAGGGCGGTTTCCGCATCGCACTGATGGATACCGCCAAAACCGCAGGCATCTCGGGAGAGCCGCACATCGTTCGCCCTCCCAAAGAAAAACACAACATCTTCACCACGTTGAGCGATGATTCGGACAGCCTGTTTCCGAATCCGTCAAAACTTCTCGATCACGCCCCCGGTTTCTATTTCATGTGGAAGTAGAAACTAAACCGTTGTCTGCGTCGTACTTACCTGTATTGTTTGAGCGTTCTCTTCTAATCTGCCTAAACCCGGAAATCGATTTCCCAAATCCCCATGCAAGGGGTCTAATATAGACCAAGGAGTACTGCATCATGACCAAAGCGGACCTCGTAGATCGTGTTACATCGTTAGGCGACTTAACTCGTCGCGACAGCGAAGTAATCGTCGACACTCTTTTTGACTCTGTAATCCACGCCCTCAAGACCGGCGACAAGGTCGAAGTTCGTGGTTTCGGCAGCTTCCGCACGCGGCAACGCAATTCGCGCACCGGCCGCAACCCCAAAACCGGAGCAAAGGTCGCTGTAGCGGCTAAGCGTGTTCCGTTCTTCAAACCCAGCAAGGAGCTTCGCGACCTCGTCAACCCAGGCGAAACCAAGCGTTCCACCAAGACCGCTCGCGCCGCCTCCTCAGAGCCACACCACCGCGTCGATATCCACCACCCACCTGCGATGTAACTACAAAATATTCTTTTGCCGCCGTAGCGCGACCCACGGCAAATGACAAAGCCCTCGCCAGGTGGCCGAGGGCTCTGCTTTTTAGCGTTTTAAAGCGCTGAAAGCGCGACCTATACCAGCCCAGGGCGGACGGTCTCTTGCCCGCTGGGGCAGGAAGCCCTGGGTTACAGGCGTTATGTAGGTCAGAGCGCTGAAGGCGCGACCTATAATCTGCACGCTGCCACACACGCTCGATATCTGTGAGATTGTGCCCGGGATAGATCGCGCCTACAGCGCTCAGCTTCTTTCCGGTACCGTAACCCAGGGCTTGCGCCCTGGGCTGGTATAAGTCGCGCCTTCAGCGCTTCACAAACGCCAGCGACACGGCCTCACACCAAACCTCCAACGTCGTCTGCACAAAATAATCTTGGCACTTCTCGTTTTCCTCTCACGGAAGTAACCTCCTCCATGCGTACGACTTGCATTCCTTTCGTCCATAAATCACCCCTTCTATCGCCTGCAATTCGCCTTCGGCGTCACCGCAGGACAGGCCGAATCGGCATCACACTCGCTGATGTCTTGGAGGAGTACATAATGGCAAGATCGATTTTTGCAGGCAAGTTCGTCCGGTTGGCAATGGCGCCACTTCTCGCAGCAGCGTTTGGTTTAGGGACTGCCTGCGTCGCGCAGATGCACAACGACCACAGGTCGCCTCAATCCCAACACGACAACCATGGTAACCAGGGCAATCAGGGCAACGATTTCCATTTCCGCGACCAGGACCGCCAACAATTTCAATCGCACTACAAGAAAGACATCAACCGCTACCATTCTCATCCGCAGGGCCGCCCTCAGTTTTCCCGCGGACAGCACTTTTCAGCTAACACGCATTTTCAGCCTGTCCCCAGCTCGTATCGGCGCGGTATGCCACCGCCGCCGTCGGGATACCAGTATGGCTACTCCAATGGCTACGTCGTCGCCTACAACCCGACGACCCGCATTATCGGAGATGTACTGGACCTGGTCAATGCCGCTACGCGCTAGGCAACACAACACTATCGCACATGCACCGAGAGGCGGTCAGTATTATGCGGCGACTCAGACCGCCGACAAAATCGAATGCTTGAAGGGTACGGCCTTTAGGCCGTACGTGAAGCCAGTCACGACACTGCGGCTTTAGCCGCTGAGGGGAACTCGGTTACTGCACCCAGGTTTGTCGTCAACCTGCGGTGGCTAAAGAGGCTGCTGAAAAGTTCTTTGCCGCTTTCCGGCAGTCCCTCAGTGGCTAAAGCCACAGTGAAACCAAACACTTATGTACGAGCTAAAGCTCGTACCTTCAAAGCAAGGACTTTTTCATCAGCCTCGGCCGCCGGAATTATTCGGCGGCCTTTTTCGTGCGCTCGATTATTTTTTCGTAACAAGGGTTGCGCCAAACCCGCGTAATAAAAATAATTTCCGCAAACGTTTCGCATCCAGCGCCGTCTCTTGCACAACTACACAGTTTTTTTGAGAGAACGGCGACCCCGATGTCCCATCCCGCAACACGAACCAGCTTTTTTCTGTCATGTCTCGTCGCGTGTCTCTTCGCCATGGGGGCGAGCGCACAACAACCAGCGAAAGCCAACCTTACTGGGCTCGTCACCGATACATCGGGCGCTCTTATCCCCGGCGCGCGAGTCGAACTGCATCCTGCAACCGAAGGTCTCGCGCTCACCACCACGACAGACTCCGCCGGTCATTATGCTTTTACCGCCGTTCCCGCGGCGTATCTCATTACCGTCACCTATGACGGCTTTGCGACTTTCCATGGCACCGTTAAGCTCGAGTCCAACAAACTTCACACCCTCGACGTTCATCTCGCCATTGCCTCCCAGGTTCAGCAAGTGGATGTCCCCGCAGAGACCGCTGCGGACACCGACCCCGCCAACAACGGCGACCAGATCGTCCTCCGCGGCAAAGATATCGACCAATTGCCGGTCGACCCCGGGCAGCTTTCCGACCAGCTCAACGCTCTCGCGGGCAGCTCCACCCCTGAGCTCGAAATCAATGGCTTCAGCGGCGGAAAGCTTCCGCCGAAAGACACGATCCGCGAGATCCGCATCAACCAGAACCCCTACTCCGCGCAATACGACACCAACCCCATCGACGGTCGCATCCAGATCTTCACCAAGCCCGGCAGCGGACAGTTTCACGGCGATTTTTACGCCTTTGCGAACGACGACGCATTCAATGCGCTGAACCCTTTCATCAAACAGACACCGCCCTACCACTCGCTCACGTACTTCGGCGACCTCAGCGGGCCGATCACCAAACACACCTCTTTCTTCGCGACAACCAATCGCCAGCAGCAGTCGACGGTCTCCATCGTCAACGCGCAGATTCTTGATCCAACCACCCTCGCCCCAACATCTTTCAGCCAGGCCATTGCGAGCCCCTCGACGGGCAATGGATTCTCCACCCGCATCGATACCAGCCTCGGCAAGAAGAGCACGCTGATCGTGCTGTACTCCTGGTTGCAGAACCGGCAGACCAACGCCGGCATCGGAAACCTGTCGCTCGCCGAGCAGGCGTATGACAGCGAAAGCACGATCCAAACGCTCCAGATCAGCAACTCACAGATCGTGAGTGCAAAGATCGTCAACGACACGCGCTTTCAGTACATTCGCACGCGCACGCATCAGTCGCCCGGCAGTACTGCTCCTGCCGTCAGCGTGCCAGGCGCATTCAATCGCGGCGGCAGCAGCCTCGGCGCCTCGCGTGACAACCAGGACCAGTACGAGCTGCAGAACTATGTTGCCGCCGCGCTCGGCAAACACTACTTCAACTTCGGCGGCCGGCTGCGCGTCGGTCGCGACGCCAACCGCTCGCAGGCCAACTACAACGGCAACTTTATCTTCTCCACCCTCACCGTTCCTTCGCAGTGCCCGCTGCCTTTGAACCAGGCGACCTGCTCTATCCCGCTGAACCAGATCAACTCTTACCAGGTAACGGAGTGCGGCAACCTTCCGTTGAACGCCACTGGCCCCGCTGCCCTCACCTGCGCGCAACAGGGTATGCAGACCGGCCTTACTCCAGCCCAGATCCGCGCGGCCGGCGGCGGCGCCAGCCAGTACAGTATCACCATCGGAACGCCCAATGTTGTGGTCACCCTCGCCGACGCCGGTCTCTTCTTTCAGGATGACTGGAAGGCGCGTCCGAACCTCACTCTGAGCGGAGGCCTCCGGTTTGAAACCCAGGACCACATCGCCGACCACGGTGATTGGGCTCCCCGCCTCGGCTTCGCCTGGAACCCGTTCATGGTCAAAGGCAAGCCTGCAAAATACACGGTACGGGGCGGGGCCGGTATTTTCTATCGCCGTTTTACGTCGTCCAGCGTGTTGCAGACCGAGCGGCAGAACGGCGTTACGCAGCAGCAGTTCGTTGTGAGTTCCGCGGACGGTCCAAACCCAGCCCTGGGCGG
>Ga0207652_10001520_pt1 | contig 20470 bp, 20 predicted proteins | sample KBSC63BmetaG_FD_184334 | JGI IMG/M metagenome (GOLD analysis project Ga0207652, IMG submission 184334) | Corn rhizosphere microbial communities from Kellogg Biological Station, Michigan, USA - KBS C6-3B metaG (SPAdes) (version 2) | ecosystem: Host-associated > Plants > Roots > Rhizosphere ... | reverse complement strand
ACCCCCATGAGGAGCCCAGGACGTGAGGCTTCCGTGGGAGAGGCGTCACAGGGACGTCGCGAAGTCGGACTCCCGTGAGGGTGCCCCCGCAGGGACGGGAGGAGGTCGGACTTCCGTGACGATGTCGTCCGGAAGTCTCCACACCTCGGCCGGATCGTTGACGAAGATGCCGGGAACGTCACACTTTCCGGCCCCGGGAGGCCCTTTTCGGGCCTGGATCAGGGGGCCTGAAACGCGCTGCGTGTCTTTGGGCCCCTATGGGGGCCTCAATACACGCAGCGCGTCCGTCACTGTTGGACAACACGGGAGGAAGACCGGAGTTCCCGGCATCTCCGTGACGAGTCCGACCTCCGTCACGGATCCGTGTCACTCCCGACGCACTCCCGTGACGCCCCCGTGCGCATCCCTCCGCTCCCCGCACACCCGCCCCTCTCGCCACGGCCACAGCCTGCCCGGGCCGTGGCGAGAGGGGCGCGTCCCCTACCCCGGGCGACAGCTTGCGGGTCCCCGTCCCTTCCGGGCGCCAGCTTGCGGGTCCCCGTCCCTCCCGGGCGACAGCCGCCAAGGACCCCGTCAGGCGGAGCCCTCGAGCCACTCGCGCATCTCGAGGTGGTGGGCGGAGTGCTCGCCGCTCGCCAGCTCGGTGCGGAGCTCGCCGAGGGTGCCGTAGCGTTCGGCGACGACGTTATGGCGGTGGATCGTCTCCAGGTTCTCCTGGCGGGCCATGACGAAGGCGTCGTCGGGGAGGTCGGGGTAGCCCTCGACCACCTGGCGGACCATCTCGCGCACGCAGTCCTCGACGAAGCGGGGATTTTCGTGGGCCTTGACGACGACCGACATCTCGTCGGGGCGCTTCATCAGCTCGTAGATCTCCGAGCTCATCGAGCTCTCGACGATCCGCAGCAGCTCCGGCGCGTCGATCCAGGAGGGCCCGCCCTCGGGGCAGCCGATGTGGAGGGTGCCGATGCCGCGCTGGTTGTGGGTGGCGATCGGGACGACGTCGATGATCCGCTCGATCTGGTCATCGTCGAAGCCCTGCGCGGCGAGGCGCTCGCGGGAGAGCTCGGCGACCATCCCCTGCGCGCACGGGCAGGCGGTCATCCCCTGCGCCTGGACGCCGGTGAGCGTGCGGGTGCCGGCGGCGGAGGCGATCGCGGTGCCGAAGAGGACGTAGATCTCCTGGGTGTCGATCTCCGACTCCGGCGTGCTCACCGTTTCCGGATAGTGCGCGGTCAGCGAGACCTCGGCGCGCTGCCCGTCCTGGCGCTCGCGGATCTTCTCGGCGACGTGGGCGGCGAGGATCTCGGCCTTGAAGGCCTCGCCGAGGATCACCTCGTCGATCGCCTCGCCGACGACTTCTTCGAAGCGCGACATGTGCACGCCGGCCTGCTGCGGGTTGAGGTCGACGAAGCACTCGATCTCGGCGTAGAAGAGGTTCTCCTGGCCGCCGTCGCGCACCCGGATCACCTTCTCGACGCCGGTCACGCCGACGCGCGAGAGGCTCACCTGGGTGGCCGGCACGCCGGACTGGACGTCGGGGACGGAGCGGGTGGTGGTGCTCGTTTCGTTCGCCATGTCCAAAGCCTAGACGCCGCCGTCCATCGGTCCCCTATGGACCCGAACACTGCCTATAATCCGCGTTCTGCCGGAGCTTCGGGGCCGGCGTCCGGGGGAACCGGGGGAGAGATAGTTTCAGGAGGCACCGATCATCGAACCGATGGAGACGGTGGAAGTCGTGGACCGCGAGGACGCGACCAACGCGCCCGAGATCGAGGAGCTGGCCGGGCTGATTGCCTTGGGACGCGAGCGCGGCTACCTCACCTACGAGCAGATTTCGTCCACGCTCGAGGAGGTGGAGATCACCAAGGAGCAGGTTTCGCAGCTCCACGCGAACCTCGTCGAGCACGGCGTCGACGTGATCGCCGAGGGCGGCGTCAGCGCCTACAAGCAACAGCGCAGCGGCGGCGAGTCCGCGGGCGGCGCGACGAAAAAAGAGGAACTTGACCTGACGGTCGAACCGAGCCTCGACTCGCTGCGGCTGTACCTGCGGTCGATCGGCCGGGTCGACCTGCTCACCGCGCAGCAGGAGGTCGAACTGGCGAAACGGATCGAGCGCGGCGACATGCTGGCGAAGCGGCAGATGGTCGAGGCCAACCTGCGCCTCGTCGTCTCGATCGCGAAAGGCTATCTGGGGCGCGGGCTCAGCTTCCTCGACCTGATCCAGGAGGGCAGCCTCGGGCTGATCCGGGCGGTGGAGAAGTTCGACTACCGGCGCGGCTACAAGTTCTCGACCTACGCGACCTGGTGGATCCGCCAGGCGGTGACGCGGGCGATCGCCGACAAGGCGCGCACGATCCGCATCCCCGTCCACATGGTGGAGAAGCTGAACCGCGTGGCGCACGTCGAACGGCAGCTGGTGCAGCGGCTGGGCCGCGAGCCCGACCCGACCGAGATCGCCGAGGAGCTGCGCTGGCCGGTGTCGGACGTCCGCGACATCCTGCGCGTGGCGCAGCTGCCGGTCTCGCTGGAGAAACCGGTCGGCGACGAGGACGAATCGGAGCTCGGTGACTTCGTCGCCGACGATGCGGTCCTCGAGCCGTTCGAGGAAGCGAGCGAGCACCTGCAGAAGGAGGGCGTGCGGCGGGCGCTGGACGCGCTGCCGGAGCGCGAGCGGCAGGTGATCGAACTGCGCTACGGCCTCGGCGGTGCCGAACCGCTGACGCTCGAGGAAGTCGGCCGCACCTTCGGCGTGACCCGCGAGCGCATCCGCCAGATCGAGAACAACACGCTGAAAAAGCTGAAGCGCCTGCCGGAGGCGCAGATGCTCCGCGACGCCTCCTGACGCGCTGAGGAATCTTCAGGCGGCGTCCTCGGTCGCTTATGTGCAGAGCACACTGCGCTCCCTGCGTCCTTGCCTGAAGGTCCCTCAGCGCGTCAGGACAGGCTCGTCCCGGTCGCGACGCCGACCGGCTCCAGCACCCAGACCGAGGGCGTGCGGTCGAGCCACTTGACGTAGTCGTCGAAGCCCCCGTACTGCTCGTTGCAGGCCCGCCACAGCTCCTCCCGCTCGGCTCCACGGGCGACCCGCGCGGTGACCTCCACCTTGCGCTTGCCGATCTGGACCTCGGCCTCCGGCTTCGCCTTCAGGTTGTGGGACCAACCCGGCAGCTTCTCGTTGCCGCCGTTCGTGTCGATGAGGACCATCGCCTCGCCGCGCTCCAGGTAGAGGATCGGCGCGGTCCGCTGCTGCCTGCTCTTGCGTCCCGTCGTCGTCAGCAGCAGCACCGGCCCGTCGCCGACCTTGTTGCCGATCCGCCCGCCGCTGAGGCGGTAAAGAGGCACGTTCAGCTTGCCGGTCCAGCGCAGCCCGCGCGCCCCGAGCGAGTTCGACAGCTTCGCGTAGACGTGGTCCCCCGGCATCCGCGGCGAGTATCGCACCCACCGCCGTGGAGAGAAACTCGGTCTATGGCCGAGTAAGTCACCACACCGCCGACTAGAGTGGTCCCATGACCGAGCGACACGCGTTCCGCCGCGCCGCCGAAGCCAAGGACCTCGACCTGATGCGCGAGACGCTCGCCGAGGACGTCGTCCTCCACAGCCCGATCCTCTTCAACGGCTTCGAGGGCCGCGACACGGCGCTGTTCGTGCTCGGGCACGTGATCGAGGTCTTCGAAGACTTCCGCTACCTCGACGAGGCCCACGGCGACGGTACCGTCGTCCTGCGCTTCGCCGCCAAGGTCGACGGCAAGTTCGAGATCGAGGGGATCGACCACCTCACCCTCGACGCCGACGGCCGGGTCGCCGACCTCACCGTCTTCCTCCGCCCGCTCAAGGCCGTGACCGCCTTCAACGAGCAGATGTCCACCCGCCTGGCCGCCGCACCGCCCGCCTGACTCCGGCTTACTAGAATTTCCGGCCCACCTGGGGGAGTGTCCGAGTGGTTAAAGGAGACGGGCTGTAAACCCGTTGGCTCTGCCTACAGAGGTTCGAATCCTCTCTCCCCCATAGCGCGGCCGTCCCGCTCTCGACCTTGAAGTTCTCTGGCGCCACGCCAATACCGCCGGGATACCTAATAGGTTTCGCCTTTCGACGTCAACCGGACGCACGACGGCGAGGGGTTCATCCGACCAAGGGAGACGCCTTGCCGTGCCCGGCGGAGGTTGAAGCGAGAGGCTCGCGAGCGGCTGATAACCGTGTAGGTCGGCCTAGTCAGCCGGCTGGGGTTCGAGTCCCCGGCCTCCGCACATCTGTGCCGAGGGGCGCGGGACCAGAGGAGGCCGCTTCGAATACCCCGAAGCGGGGATTGGTGGCGGTCCTCAAATAAGGGAGGATGCGGGGGTGGACGTGGAGCAAAGCCTTGAGGGACGGGTCGTCGCGATCGCCGGGGTCGGCGGTGGGCTGGGGCCGTCGGTGGCGGCGCGGCTGGCCGAGGCCGGGGCGATTGTCGCAGGTGCCAACCGCGGCCAGGCTGACGTCGATGCGGTGGGGGAGGAGCTCGGGCTGCCGGCGGATCGCTGGGACGGGCGCGCTGTCGACCTCACCGGTGAGGGCGCGGTGGCCGCGTGGCGCGACGCGCTGGTCGAGCGGTTCGGCCGGGTCGACGGGCTCGTCCACCTGGTCGGGGGGTGGCGCGGCGGGCAGCCGCTGCACGAGGAGCCGCTCTCTGACTGGGATCTGTTGGAGCAGCTCTTGATCCGCACCGTGCAGCTGACCACGCGCGCCTTCCATGACCAGCTCGCGGCCAGCGAGCACGGGCGCTTCGTCCTCGTCTCCGCCAAGCAGGCGCAGAAGCCGAGCAACGGCAACGCGGTCTACGCGGCGGCGAAGGCCGCGGCCGAGGCCTGGACCCTCGCTTTCGCCGACGGCTTCGGGCCGGGCGGCGCGACCGCGAACATCATCGTCGTCGACGCGATCCTCACGCCGCGGATGCGGGAGGAGAACCCCGGCAAGGTGTTCCCGACCTTCACCCCGACCGAGCACATCGCCGACGCGATCGCCTGGCTCTGCTCCGACTCGGCGTCGGAGATGAACGGGGCCCGGCTGGCGCTTACGATGCCCTGATGGCGACCGAGGGGAAGAGCGCGAAGGCGCCGGACGGCAAGATGACGATCGGTGAGCTGGCGCAGCGCACCGGGATGACGATCCGCAACATCCGCGCCCACCAGACGCGCGGCCTGCTGCCGCCGCCCGAGGTCCAGGGGCGCACCGGCTACTACAACGAGGAGCACGTCGCGCGAATCGAGCTGACCCGCGAAATGCAGGCCGAGGGGCTGAACCTGGAGGCGATCCGGCGGGTGCTGGAGAGCACCGGCGGCTCCTCCAAGGAGATGGTCGACTTCGCCCGCGCCGTGCGCGCCCCGTTCGAGGACGAGACGCCGGAAATCTTCGACCCCGGCGACTTCGCCGCCGCCTGGAACGTCGAGACGGTCGAGAAGCGGCTGCTGCGGCGGGCCGAAAAGCTGGGCGTGTTGCGGGTGCTTGCCGACGGCAACATCGAGGTGATCAGCCCGCGCCTGCACGGCGCCGCGACGCGGCTGATCGAGTTCGGCGTGAGCCCGGCCGCGGCGATCGGCCTCGCCGCGAAACTGCACGAGCACGCCGACTCCGTCGCCCGCGCCTACATCGACCTCTTCACCGAGCAGATCTGGGGACCCTTCGACAAAGCGGGCCGGCCGGACGAGGACTGGCACAAGATCCTCGGGGCGCTCGAGGCGATGCGGCCCCTCGCCTCCGACGCCCTGCTGGCGATGTTCCAGATCACGATGGGCGAGGAGACCGAGAAGGCCGCCGAGCGCACCCTCCGCAATGCCGGCAAACCGTCGGGACGTGGGCGGTCGCGTAGGCGCCGCTGAGTCAGCACCTCTCTCAAGGGTCGGGTCGGTGGGAAGGGACGGGCGGGGGCTCGGGGCCCTGGCGGCCGTCCGAGGTGAGTTGATGGTGGTCCCGGGCGCCTCATGGGGGTCCTGGCAGGCTGTGACCCCCATCGGCGAAGCGAAGATCCAGGACTCCATGGCGAGAGACGCTTACGGCAACTATGTCTGGTGTGAGTCCGATCATCTCAATGGCTCGATCGGCAGGATGTTTCACGAGCGCCAGCACGCCGCCAATTCTTTTCCAGTTCTGCCTGGTGCAGTTCTGCCCAGACTTTGAACAATGCGAACTGACGTCGATCAAGCCCGCCCTTGATAACCCGCACAAGGGCAGCCACGCGCCGATCTCTCCCCCTCTGATCGTGAAATTGTCCGCTCCGCGCGGCCTGGTCTCCTAGTGACCCGAGTCGTCAATCCGCAGGTATCCCAAGCCACGCGCCGAGGAAGCCCGCGCCCGGAAGGGACGGGGACCCTCAGGCGGGAGCCCGGATAAGGGACGGGCCGTCTCGTCCACGGCCCTGGCAGGCCGTGGCCGTGGCCGAGACGGCCGGGTGTGCGGGGAGCGGAGAGGGTCCGTGGGGCCTCCGTCACGAGGGAGCCACGGATCCCTCACCGGAGGGACGTCGGGAACTCCACGCTTCCTCCCGTGTTGTCCAACAGTCACGGGCGCGTTGTCGACTTTGGGGCCCCCATAGGGGCCCTGAAGTCGACAGCGCGTCCCCGACCCCTCGATCCCGGCCGGAAAAGGGCCTCCCGGGGCCGGAAAGTGTGACGTTCCCGGCATCTTCGTCAACGATCGGTCCGAGGTGTGGAGTCTCCCGGACACGATCGTCACGGAAGTCCGACCTCCTCCCGTCCCTGTGACGCCTCCCCCACGGAAGCCTCACGTCCCGGGCGCCTCATGGGGGTCACTGGACCATCCCGGTCTCCGTGGAACCCGGGATGGTCCAATCCGAGGTGGAAAGGGACTTACGACCCCACGTCACTAGTCCTCCTTCAGCACCGACAGGGTGTTGCCCGCGGGGTCTTTGAACCAGGCGATGTCGGGGCCGTGGCCCTTCATTACGCCGTTTGGTTCCTGGGGCATGTCCTCGTAGCGCTCGAAGGTCACGCCGCGGCCCGACAGCCACTCCACCGCCGCGTCGACGTCGTCGACCGGGAAGTTGAGCACCGTGTAGCTGGGCGGGGTCATGCCGGGGCTCTGGTAGACCAGGGTCGGCCGGTCGCCGGCCAGGTGCAGGGTCATCAGGCCGTTTTGCTCGTCGAGCACCTCGACCTGCTGTCCCAGGGTCCCGCCGTAGAAGCGGCGCGCCGCCTCGAGGTCGTCGACCCCGATCCCGCTGAACGCCTTGCTGTCGCTGAGCATCGCTCCTCCTCTCGTCGTGGTCCTACCTAGGACCGCGGCGGGGCGCCCAACTCATCGGTCAGTCGTCCGGGCTCCAGCGGCGGCGGGCCTGCTTGCGCTCGCCGGTGCGGCGCTTCTGCTCGAGCCGGCGCCGGCGAGAGGCCCTCGTCGGCTTGGTCGGGCGGCGGCGCTTCGGGGTGCGCAGCGCGGCGGCGAGCTTGGCGGCGAGGCGGCTCAGGGCCAGTTCGCGGTTGCGGGACTGGCCGCGGGCGTCCTGGGCGACCGCGGTGACGACCGGGCCGAGCCGCTCCAGCAGCCGCACCCGGCGCGCCTCGTCGAGGGAGTGCGACGCCGCGACGTCGAAGACCGCTTCGACCCGCGAGGCGGTGACGTTGGCGTGCTGGCCGCCCGGCCCCGAGGAGCGGCTGGCGCGGAGCTCGATCTCCGCCAGCGGGATCGCCAGCCGCTCGTCGATCCGCAGCTCGTCGGCCACGGCACCTAGGCCAGCTCGGGGATGTGGCGCTCGAGGTGGGCGGCGATCGTCCGCCGCACCCAGGCGCGCGTCTCGGGGTCGGCCATGCGATAGCGGCCGAGCAGCATCTTCTGGTCCTCGAGCGGCAGCCCGGCGATCTCCCATGACACGGCCAGCCGCTCGAACAGGGTCTCCTCGCGCCGCGCCCAGGCGTCCTCCAGGGAGACGGCACGGCTCGCGGGCGCCTCGCCGAGCTTGGCGATCGTCGCGGCGCTCAGCCGCTCGCGCAGCACCAGCAGGTTGCCGTCCGGATCGGTGTAGGAGACGGTCGGCGCCTTCTCGCGCGGCCGCCGCTGTTGCCTCCTGCGCTTGGCCATCGCTCCGGAGGCGCTCAGGCGAGGGCGTCGATCTTCGTCGCGAGCTCGAAGTCGGCGGCGGTGAGGCCGCCCTCGGAGTGGGTGGAGATCGTCACCGTCACCGTGCTCCAGGAGATCTCGAGGTCCGGGTGGTGGCCCATCTCCTCGGCCGGGGCGACCACGGAGTCGACGAAGCCGACCGAGCCGACGAAGTCGCCGCGGTCGAAGGCCTTGGCGATCGCGTCGTCGCGACGCTCCCAGCCGTCCAGCTCGGCAAGCTTCGCCCCGATCTCGTCGTCGTTCAGCAACGCCATGCCGTCAGGGTACCCCCCGACGGCCCGGTCGTCACGGCGTCAGGATGATCTTCAGCGCCTCGCGGCGGTCGTAGATCGCGTAGGCCTCGGCCGCGTCGTCGAGCTTCATGTGGTGGGTGACGAGCGGGGTCGGATCGAGCTTGCCCGAGTCGAGCAGCGACAGCACCCGGTCGACGTGGGCGATCACGTTGGCGAGGCCGAGCCGCAGGTCGAGCCCCTTCAGCCAGGCCAGCCCGAGGTTCATCTCCGAGCGCCCGACCTGGACGCCGATCCCGGAGACCGTCCCGGCGTTGCGGGCGAGCCCGATCGCCGCCTCGACCGCCTCCGGATGGCCGACCGCCTCGACCACGACGTCGGCGCCGCGCCCGCCGCTCGCCCCCCGCACCTCGGCCTTCGGGTTGCCCTCGGTGAGGTGGACCGGCGTCGCGCCGAACGTCGCCGCGAGGTCGAGCCGCTGCTCGACCGAGTCGACCGCGAAGACGTGGGACGCGCCGCCCACCAGCGCCGCCTGCACCGCGCAGAGCCCGACCGGGCCGAGTCCCAGCACGCAGACCGTGTCGCCCGCCTTCATCCCGGCATGGGCGACCGCGTGGTACCCGGTCCCCATCACGTCGCCGGCGAAGAGCGCGGTGTCCGCCGACATGCCCTCCGGCACCTTGCGCAGCACGATGTCGGCGAACGGCACCAGTGCCTGGTCGGCCTGCGTCCCCGGCAGCGAGCCGAGGGTCGAGCCGTGGCCGAAGGTCCGCCCTCGCTCGCAGCGGTGGTAGTCGCCGCGCAGGCAGGCGGTGCAGCTGCCGCAGGCGACGTGGAAGCAGCCGAGCACCCGGTCGCCGACCTCGACCCGCGTCACCCCCTCGCCGACCGCCAGCACCGTCCCTACGTACTCGTGGCCGATCACCGTCCCCGGCTCGACCGGCACGCGGCCGTGGTAGATGTGGAGGTCGGAGCCGCAGACGCCGCTCGCCTCGATCGCGATGATCGCCTCGTCGGGATGCTCGAGCCGCGGCTCCGGCCGCTCCTCGATCCGCACCTCTCCCGGTGCCTGGAAAGTCACCGCCCGCATGGGCGCAACCTACAGGGCGATGGACGTCGAGCGGCCGTCGCGGGAGCCGCAAACGCCGTTCCGACCCGGGCCGGCAGAGGTCGGCCCGGCATCCGCGGCAGCTCGGGGCGGGAGGAGGACACGCCTCTGTGGGGCTCCTGGGGCCGCCGCGGGCGCTGCAGCCCTTGTGGTCGCCAGGACGACCACAAAAGCTGCAGCGCGAGGGCGGGCGTCACGGAAGACGCACGAACGCGGAGGAAGGATCACGGAGGGAAGAGAGAAGTGACGCCCCCGTGCGCCTCCCGCGCGCCTTCGTCCCGGAGGCGAGGATCCCGTGACCACGCGTTCGCACTTTCCCGTCCTATGTACGGGAAAGTGCGAACGCCACCTCCCGGACCCTCGGGACCCCCTCCGGCCCGGCTGCTGATGGGCGGCCACAGCCTGCCAGGGTCGTCCATCAGCAGCCGAGGCGACAGCTTTCCCCGCCCGCAAGGGACCGAGGCGCCAGCCGGTGTCCCTACGAACTCTGGACGCCCGCGACCTGGAAGCGGTTGCTGGCGCCCTCGGGGCTGGCGGTCTCGGCGATCCGCGCCTCCAGCGCCAGCTCTTTCTCGAAGTCGGCCGCCTCACCGTGCTGGAAGGAGACGTCCTGGCCCTCGAGGAGCTCGATGAAGACCTCGACGAAGCGCGCGTCGAGTTGGGCGCCGGCGACGCGGCGCAGCTCGGCGATCGCGTCCTGGCTCGACATCGGCGTGCGGTAGGAGTCGCGCGCGGTCATCACGTCGTAGGTGTCGGAGACCGAGATGATCCGCGCCAGCTCGGGGATTTCGTCCCCTTTCAGCCCGCGCGGATAGCCTTTGCCGTCGATCCGCTCGTGGTGGGCGAGGATGATGTCGGCGACCGGGCCGTAGCCGTCCAGCGCGGAGACCACGCGCGCCCCCTGCTGCGGGTGGCGCTTGATCAGCATCCAGTCCTCGTCGGTGAGCGGCACGTTGGCCTTCAGGATCCGGTCGGGGAGGATGAACTTGCCGATGTCGTGCAGGAGCGCGGCGATGTGGACCAGCTCCTCCTCCTGGCGCGAGAAGCCCGCCCGCTGGGCGATCGCCCGCGAGTACCGCGCCACCGCGGCCGAGTGCCGCGCCGTCATCTGGTCCCGCAGGTCGAGGGTGCGCAGCAGCGCGCTCAACATCCCGACCTGGAAGCTGGCGAGCTCGTTGGAGCGCTTCTCCAGCTCGATTGCCCGATGCTGCGACACCAGCAAGGCACCGAGCAGGTACTGGAAGGTGATCAGGACGACGCCGAAGAGCGCGACCGCGGCGATCCCGACCTGGGCGTAGAGGAAGGCGACCCCGACCGCCATCAGGGCGGCCATGAGCTCCGAGGGGAGGAGGGGCAGGAGGGCTTTCTGCACCTGGCTCAGAAGGGGGAGGCCCCGCAGATACCGCATGTAGACGGCGAGGACGGAGAAGTTGAGCGTCAGCGCGAAGCAGAAGACGCCGAAGATCAGGACGTAGAAGCCCACCTCATGCTCGGTGACCCCGGTCGCTTCGACCATCGCCTGGAAGGCGAGCCCGCCGGCCAAGGTGAAGAGCGTGTAGTTGAGAAGGTTCTGGATGAAGGAGTGGATCGGTTCCCGCCAGCGGATCCAGCCGAGGATGGCCGTCGCGAGACCCATCAGGGCAGCCGGTGAGCCGCCGAGGAAGACCATCGCCAGGACCAACGCCGGGAAGCTGCCGGAGACCTTGAACCTTTCGGTGACCGCCTTGGCGGTCACGTCGCTGATGATCGCGAAGCCGAGCAGCACCCCGAGCAGAGCAAAGTCCCAGTTCGCCGAGGGCGCGGCGACGACCGCCGCCGCGAGCACGACTACCAGCAGCACGGAGCCAACGGCCTGGGCGATCGATTCCCTACCGGTTAGACGCTTGTCTTCTTCGGGCATTTGGAGTGCGGATCCTGAGGTCAGCTCTTTATCGACCGCTGCAGGCGGCTTAATAAGGCGAGTGCAGGATAAAGCGGTGTATGAGGGCCGACAAGCGGCTCTGGCCGGATGACCTCCGAATTGCAGACAAGAGACTGAGACAGCCATGTTGCCCTCTGCACAAGATTCGCCGCACTTCCGCAAAAGAAAGGGCGCCCCAGATGGACGCCCTTTCAGAAGCTTTGCTCGGCAGGCCTTAGGCGCCTACCGATCTTGGAATCAGGAGCTACGAAAAGTCATGTTGAATCCCTTCCGTGGTGATTGAAGCCCGCAACTCATGCAGCACGGGTAAAAACTTCCAACAGCGACAAGGAAGTTGTAGCACAACCTGTCAGAAACTTGTGCAGATGCAGGAAAACTTGTGCATAAACTAAGTAGACGGAAGGTGGACCCGTGCAGGGATCGCGCTTGAAAGGGCCGTTGAGGCGGCCCCTGTTCCGGCGCCTGCTGGCGACCTACTCGGTCAACGAGATGGGCGACTGGATGGGGATCGTCGCCCTGTCGGTGCTCGTCTTCGAGCTGACGAACAGCCCGCTGGCAACCGCCGGGCTCTTCCTCGGGACCCGCTTTCTGCCCGCTTTCCTCTCGCCGCTGCTGGTCACGCGGGTGGAGCGATTGCAGCCCAGGGTCGTCCTGCCGCTGATCTACTGCGTCGAGACGGCGGCCTTTGGCGCCCTGGCGGTGCTCGCCTCGCACTTCTCGCTGGCGCTGGTGATCGTCGTCGCCACGATCGACGGCACGATGGCCCTGGCCGGGCGCTCGCTGACCAGGGCGATCGTCGTCGCCCTGCTCGAGCCGAGCGGCGAACTGCGCCAGGGCAACGGGCTCCTGAACATCGCCTTCACCACCGGGGCGGCGGTCGGCCCGGCTCTGGCGGGGCTCGTCGTGGCCGGGATCGGCGTCCAGGCCGCGCTCTACCTCAACGCCGCCTCCTTCTACATCGTCGCCCTGGTCATCGTCACCGCCGGCGTGCTGCCGCGCGCCGAGCCCGAAGAGGGCGGCACCCGGGATCGTCTCAAGGCCGGCCTCGTTTACCTGCGCGAGCAGGCGCGCCTGCGGCGGGTGCTGGTCGCCCAGGGCCTCGCCTTCATCTTCTTCTCCGCGGTCGCGCCGCTCGAGGTCATCTACGCCAAGGAAACGCTCGGCGCCGGCGACACCGGCTACGGGATCCTGCTGACCACCTGGGGCGTCGGGATGGTCGGCGGCAGCCTGATCTTCGCCCGCGTCACGAAGGCCCCGCTGATCGTCCTGCTCCTGCTCTCGACCGTGACGGTCGGCATCAGCTACCTAGGAATGGGGATCGCGCCGACCCTGGCGGTCGCCTGCGCATTTTCCGTCCTCGGCGGGGTAGGCAACGGGGTCGAGTGGGTCTCCGCGATCAGCGCTGTTCAAGAGTTGACCGAGTCGGGTATGCAGGCTCGGATCATGGCCGTCCTGGAATCTGTTGCAGCGGCGATGCCCGGGGTGGGCTTCGCTCTGGGAGGCGTTTTGGCCGCCGTCGGGTCGACGCGGACGGCCTTCGCCGTGTCCGGTTTCGGCGTCCTCGCCATCGCGCTCCTCATCGTGCCGTTGGCCCGGGCTTGGCACCCATCTCGGGACGTGCGACCGGACGGCGGATTTCCGCTTGACGAAAGCAACGACGTTGTGCTGGAGTTGCTGCCAGGAGGCATGCCAATACCTAATTCGGAGGTCGAGCCTTGAAGAAGTTGCCGTTTTTCTTGCTGGTCGCTGCACTCGCAGCGGTCTTGGCGGTCGGACTGGCCGCTTGTGGCGGTGGGAGCTCCACCACCGGTACGTCGCCCTCGACCTCGGAAGGTGGGTCTGAAGGCGGCGCTGAAGCCGAAGGGGGCGAAGTCGAAGGTGGGGGCAAAGAAGGCGGGACGCTGAAGGGCGCCTACACCTCCTTCCCCGACTACATGGATCCGCAGATCTCCTACACCGCCGAGGGTTGGACCGCGATGCGCCCGGTCTACATCCCGCTGTTGACCTACAAAGCCGCCTCGGAAGAAGAAGGCGCGGAAATCATCCCGGGCCTGGCCAAAGAACTGCCGAAAGTCACCAACGGCGGCAAGACCTACACGATGTTCCTGCGTGAAGGGCTCAAATACTCGAACGGCGAACCGATCAAAGCCGGTGACTTCAAATACGCGGTCGAACGCTGCTTCCTGACCAACTCGGGCGGCTCGCCCTTCTACACCGACATCGTCGGCGCCGAACAGTTCGCGAAGACGAAGAAGGGCGGCATTCCCGGCATCAAGGTCGATGAAAAGACCGGCGAAATCGTCATCAACCTGACGAAACCGCGCGGCACGTTCCCGAACGAGCTCGCGCTGATGTTCGTCGCGCCGATCCCGCAGAAAACGCCGGACGAAGATCAGTCGGCGCATCCGATCCCCGCTTCGGGCCCGTACTACCTGACCAAGTCGGAACCGGGTCGCGGCTGGGAATACGAACGGAATCCGTACTGGGCCAAAGACAACGGCAAACAGCTGACGGAAATCCCCTCGGGCCACGTCGACAAGATCGAAATCGAAGTGCTCCGCAACCAGTCGACCCAGGTCAACGACGTCGAATCCGGCAAGCTCAACTGGATCTTCGACCCGCCCCCGACCGACCGGTACCAGGAAGTCAAAGAAAAATTCGAAGGCACCCAGTTCCGGATCGAGCCGACGATCTCGACCTACTACTTCTGGATGAACAACACGCAGGAACCGTTCAACAACCAGAAAGTCCGGGAAGCCGTGAACTACGCGGTCGATCCGGCGGCGCTGGAACGCGTCTACACCGGCCAGATCAAAGGGACGCAGCAGATCCTGCCGCCCGGGATGCCCGGCTACGAAAAACTCGAACTGTTCCCGCACGACCTGAAAAAGGCGAAGGAACTGATCGCCGAATCGGGCGTCAAAGACAAAGAAGTGACCGTCTGGACGGACTCCGAGAGCCCGAACAACGACGCGGGTACCTACTACCAGGGCGTCCTCAACGAAATCGGCCTCAAGGCGGAACTCAAAATCCTCAACCCCGACAACTACTTCACGGTGATCGGGAACCTGTCGACCCCGAACCTGGACACCGGGTTCACCGACTGGTTCGAGGACTATCCGCACCCGAACGATTTCTTCGGTCCGTTGCTGGCCGGCGAAAGCATCCTGTCGACCAACAACACGAACTTCTCGCAGACCGACAACAAGGCTCTGAACGAAAAGATCGACAAGCTGGCCGAAGAACAGCTCGGCCCGCAGCAGGAAAAGGAATACGCCGAACTCGACAAGGCCTACATGGAAGAAGCGGTCTGGGCCCCCTACGGCACCCGGACGCTCTCCCTGTTCGTGTCGGAAAACATCAACCTGGAAACCGCGATCTGGAACCCGACCTTCGAGACCGAACTCACGAGTCTCGAATTCAAGGAATAGGTCGATCTCGAGCGCACTCCAGTGCCTCCCGAGTCTGAGAAGCAAGGCACCGAGGCGCCGATCCCCACGGGGACCGGCGCCTCGGACGCCGGCTCGGGCATCGAGTCGGACGGCGCCCGCGTAATCGACGCGGACGCCGGCGACGGTCGTCAGGGCGGCGGCCCCTGGGCAATCGCCTGGCGACGGCTGCGTCGCAACAAGGTGGCGCTCTTCTCGCTCGCCGTCTTCCTCCTGATCTGCATCTGTTGCCTGCTCGCCCCGGTCTGGGCCAACCACGTCGCCGACACCGGTCCCAACACCACCCACACGCTGGAGAAACTCCACGAGGGTGGGGAAGTCAAGGAAGTCGTCGAACCGAGCGGCAAAGCGATCGGCCCGCAGTGGTTCGCGGCGGGCGGGAAGTTCTTCCTCGGCGCCGACGGCCACCTCGGCCGCGACGAGATGGTCCGCCTGCTCTACGGCGGTCGCTCCTCGCTCTTCATCGGCATCGTCGCCGCGATCATCACCACGATCCTCGCGGTGATCTTCGGGCTCCTCTCCGGCTATTACGGCGGCTTCACCGACACCGTCATCTCGCGGATCATGGACGTGGTCTGGGCGTTCCCAGTGGTATTGCTGGCTCTCTCGCTGGGCATCGTCCTTGCCGTCGGAGGTCTCGTGATCGGCCCGATCCACGTCAAGCAGAGCTCGCTTTGGATCCCGACCTTGATCATCGGCTTCGTCTACACGCCGTATATGGCGCGACCGTTGCGCGGTGAAGTGCTCGCCCTCCGCGAGAAAGAGTTCATCGAGGCCGCGGTCGCCCAGGGCGCCGGAACGACGCGGATCCTCTTCGTCGAGCTGCTGCCGAACCTGATGTCGACGATCATCGTCTTCTTCACGCTCAACATCGCCAACAACATGCTGCTCGAGGCGGTCCTCTCCTACCTCGGCGCCGGCGTGCAGCCGCCCAGCTCTTCCTGGGGAACGATGATCTCGGAAGGCTTCGGAGCGCTCTACAGCCAGCCGCTCCTGACGATCATCCCGGGCACCGCGATCCTCTTGACGGTGCTCTCCGTGAACGTCTTCGGCGACGGCCTGCGCGATGCGCTCGACCCGAAATCGAAAGTCCGCTTCGAGGCGCGCGCCGGCACCGCGGAGCCGGAGGGGTCGGCGGCGGTCTAGATGCTTCGATTCATCGTCCGCCGCTTGTTCGGGGCGATCGCCGTCCTCTTCGCGATCTCGGTCCTCGTCTTCCTGATCTTCAATGTCGTCCCGGCGACCAACCCGGCGCAACGCATCGCGGGCAAGAACGCGACCCCGCAGCTGATCGAAAACGTCGAAGAGGAATGGGGCTTCAACAAGTCGTTGCCGGAGCAGTACTGGACCCAGATGAAGCTGATCTTCACCGGCAAGGTCGTGTCCTACAACTCGCACGTCAACGTCGACACGCGGATTCGCGAAGGCATCCCCGCCACCGCGTCCCTGTGTATCGGCGCCGCGATCATCTGGCTCTCCTTCGGCTTCCTCTTCGGCTTCCTGTCGGCGGTCAGAGCGGGCGGTTTCACCGACCGCGCGCTCACCGCGCTGGCCCTGACCGGGATCTCGATGCCGGTCTTCTGGCTGGCGTCGATCCTGCTCTATTACCTCACGTACAAGATCGAACTCTTCCCGGCCAGCGGGTATGAGCCACTGTCCGATCCCGGCAAGTGGTTCAGCCACCTGATCCTGCCCTGGGTCAGCCTGGCCATCCTCTACGCGGGCTTCTACAGCCGCGTCCTCCGCTCCAGCATGCTCGACGTGATGAACGAGGACTACGTGCGCACCGCGCGGGCCAAGGGTCTCAGCAGCCGCCGGGTGATGGTGCGTCACGTGCTGCGCAACTCATTGATCCCGGTGATCACCCTCTTCGGGCTGGACTTCGGGGTCCTGATCGGCGGTGGCGCGATCGTCACCGAGTCGCTCTTCAACATCGAAGGCGTCGGCTACTTCGCCGCCGAAGCCCTGGCAACCCAGGACTTCCCGTCGATCATGGCGCTCTCCCTCTTCGGTGCCTTCTTCATCGTCCTCTTCAACACCTTCGTCGATTTCGCCTATGCCTATCTCGATCCGCGGATCCGACTGGGAACCTCCGCCACGTGAGCGCGACGCCGGAGACCAGCGCCATCAGGGCGGACGCGAGCGGCGGCCCGCTGCTCGCGGTCGAGGACCTGCGCGTCGGCTTCGCCACCGAAGACGGGCGCGTGCAGGCCGTCGACGGCGTCACCTTCGAGCTCGAACCGGGTGAGGTGCTGGCGATCGTCGGCGAGTCCGGCTCTGGCAAGAGCGTCACCGCGCAGACGATCATCGGCCTCACCCGCTCGCCCAACTCCCACATCGAGGGCTCGGTGAGGCTGAGCGGCGAAGAGCTGACGACGCAGAGCGAATCGGAGCTGCAGAAGGTGCGCGGCTCGAAGATCGCGATGATCTTCCAGGACCCGATGACGTCGCTGAACCCGGTCTACTCGGTCGGCAAGCAGATCGTCGAGGCGATCCGCGCCCACGACTCCTCGGTGAAGAAGTCGAAGGCCCGCGAGCAGGCGATCGAGCTGCTCGGCGCGGTCGGCATCCCCGACGCCGAGCGCCGCGTCGACGACTATCCGCACGAGTTCTCGGGCGGCATGCGGCAGCGGGCGATGATCGCGATGGGGTTGGCGCTGGAGCCGAGCGTGCTGATCGCGGACGAGCCGACCACGGCGCTCGACGTGACGATCCAGGCACAGATCCTCCACCTGATCCAGGACCTCAACCGCAGCCGCGGGCTGGCGACGATCCTGATCACCCACGACCTCGGCGTCGTCGCCGAAGTCGCCGACCGCGTGCTGGTGATGTACGGCGGCAAGGTGGTCGAGCAGGGGACGCTCGACGACATCTTCTACGACCCGCAGCACCCCTATACCTGGGGTCTGCTCGGCTCGCTGACCCGGCTCGACCAGCCGCGCCCGCACCGGCTGCCGCAGATCAGCGGCGCGCCGCCCTCGCTGCTGAACCTGCCGAAAGGGTGCGCCTTCCGGCCGCGCTGCCCGCACGAGTTCGGCAAGTGCAAGGAGGTGCCGGGGCTCGACGCGCGTCTCAGCGAAGATCCCGGCCACCGCGATCGCTGCTGGCTGCAGCCCGAGCAGAAGCGCAAGCTGCGTGAGATCGAAGGCCGGATCGGGCTGGAGGAGCCGGCATGAGTGAGGTCGGCTCCACCAGTACCGCGGGCGGCCCGCTGCTCGAGGTCACCGACCTGGTCAAGCACTTCCCGGTCAAGAGCGGCCTCTTGATCGACCGTGAGGTCGACCAGGTTCGCGCCGTCGACGGGATCAGCTTCATCGTCAACAAAGGCGAAACGCTGGGGCTGGTGGGCGAGTCGGGGTCCGGCAAGTCGACCGCCTGCCGGGCGGTGCTCCAGCTGCTGAAGCCGACCGCGGGCTCGGTCAAGTTCGAAGGCCAGGAGATCGCCGGGCGCTCGCGCCGCGAGCTGCGACCGCTGCGGCGCGAGATGCAGATGATCTTCCAGGACCCCTACGCCTCGCTCAATCCGCGCAAGCGGGTCGGCCAGATCGTCGGCGACCAGCTGAAGATCCAGAAGGTGGCCAGTGGCAAGGAGCTGCGGACGCGGGTCGAAGAGCTGCTCGAGCGGGTCGGCCTCTCGCCCGAGCACTACAACCGCTTCCCGCACGAATTCTCCGGCGGCCAGCGGCAGCGGATCGGGATCGCGCGGGCGCTGGCGCTGGGGCCGAAGCTGGTCTTCTGCGACGAGCCGGTCTCCGCCCTCGACGTCTCGATCCAGGCACAGATCGTCAACCTGCTCGACGACCTGCAGGACGAGATGGGCCTCACCTACGTCTTCGTCGCCCACGACATCGGCGTGGTGCGTCACATCTCCGACCGGATCGCGGTGATGAACCACGGCAAGATCGTCGAGACCGGCGAGGCCGACCAGGTCTGCGAGCACCCGCGCGACGACTACACGAAGAAACTGCTCGCCGCGGTGCCGATCGCGGACCCGCGCGAGAGCCGCGTCCGCCGCGAACGCGCCACCGCGGGGTAGCCTGGCGGGGTGGCCCTGCCGCTCTCGCCGCCGATCAAGCCGCAGCTGGCGCTGACCCGCAAAGCCTTGCCGAGCGGCGCGGAGTGGGCGTACGAGCCGAAGCTCGACGGCTTCCGCGCGCTCATCTTCGTCGACGGGGGAGAGGCCTACGTGCAGTCGCGCGCCGGCAAGCCGCTGGCGCGGTACTTTCCCGAGCTCGAGTGGGCGCCGGGCCGCTGGGTGCTGGACGGCGAGCTGGTGATCCGGGGCGGCGACGGCGAGGTCCAGTTCGACCTGCTGCAGCAGCGCATCCATCCGGCGGAGAGCCGGATCAAGCTGCTGAGCAAGGAGATCCCGGCGACCTACATCGGCTTCGACCTGCTGGCGGAGGGGGACGAGTCGCTGCTCGAGGCGCCGCTGCGCGAGCGGCGGGAGCGGCTCGAGCGGATCGCCACCGAGGCGGGCCTCGAGCTCACCCCGCTTACGGCCGACGAGGGCCAAGCGGAGCGGTGGCTGGCGTCGATCGAGGGCGTGATGGCGAAGCAGCTCGACGCGCCCTACATCCCCGGCAAACGCAAGGGGATGGCGAAGGTGAAGCGCGAGCGGACGATCGACTGCGTGGTGATGGGCTGGCGGCCGGGCAAAGAGGAGGGCACCGTCGGCTCCCTCATCCTCGGCCTCTACGACGGCGACGAGCTGCGCACGGTCGGCCACATCTCCGGCTTCAGCGCCGCGGCGAAACGCAGCATGCGCGCGATGCTGGCGCCGCTGGAGACGGGGGAGAGCGGCAGCGCCGAGCCGAGCCGCTGGACCGGCGGCCGCGATCTCGAGTGGGTCGGCCTGCGGCCGGAGCTGGTGATCGAGGTCGGCTACGACCACGCCGCCGCCGGCCGGATCCGCCACGGCGCCAGGTTCCACCGCTTCAGGGACGACAAAGCGGCGCGAGACTGCAAGTTCGAGCAGCTGGACGAAGGCGGCTGACCTGGCTCGGTGATTGCCGGCGCCCAGGGGGAGGGATCAGGCCCCGCAGGCTGGCGCCCGGAAGGGTCCAGGCCCCGCATGCTGGCGCCCGGTTAGGGACCCGCCCCTCTCGCCACGGCCCGGGCAGGCTGTGGCCGTGGCGAGAGGGGCGGGTCTGCGGGGAGCGGAGGATCGTGCACGGGGGCGTCACGGGAGTGCGTCGGGGGTGACACGGATCCGTGACGGAGGTCAGACCTCGTCACGGAGATGCCGGGAACTCCACGCTTCCTCCCGTGTTGCCCAACAGTGACGGACGCGCTGTCGACTTTGAGCCCCCTATGGGGGACCAAAAGTCGACAGCGCGTTATCGACCCCTCGATCCCGGCCCGGAAAGGGCCTCAGAGGGCCGGAAAGTGTGACGTTCCCGGCATCTTCGTCACCGATCGGGCCGAGGTGTGGAATCTCCCGGACACGGGCGTCACGGAAGTCCGACCTCCCCCCGTCCCTGTGCCGCCTCCGTCACGGAAGTCCGACCTGCTCCCGTCCCTGTGACGCCTCTCCCACGGAAGCCCCACGTCCCGGGCTCCTCATGGGGGTCACAGCCTGCCAGGACCCCCATGAGGCGCCCAGGACCACCTCAACGCACCTCGGACGGCCGCCAGCGCCTGGGCCCGCGCCCGTCCC
>Ga0207652_10001518_pt1 | contig 20482 bp, 14 predicted proteins | sample KBSC63BmetaG_FD_184334 | JGI IMG/M metagenome (GOLD analysis project Ga0207652, IMG submission 184334) | Corn rhizosphere microbial communities from Kellogg Biological Station, Michigan, USA - KBS C6-3B metaG (SPAdes) (version 2) | ecosystem: Host-associated > Plants > Roots > Rhizosphere ... | reverse complement strand
AGATGTAAACAACTATGCCGGTTGTGTAAAAGATTACAACACTTATATCGCCCAGCCGCTGGTTGCCTACAATGGAACCCTGGCAAGGATCATGGAGCAGAAATGGATCGCTTCCTGGCAGGCATCCTGTGAATCTTTTATGGATTGGAGAAGGACCGGCCTGCCGCAACTGAGCACCGGTTATTTGTCCTGGCGTCAGCAGATCCCGTTGCGCTTTGCCTATATTAATTCCGAATTGCAGAATAATCCGTCCAACGCCGCGGCTGCCATCGCCAAACTCGAGCCTACGGATTATAACGGGACGGACGGGAATAATAGCGCCTGGTCAAAATTCTGGTTATTGCAGGGTACCGGTGAACCCTGGTAAAAATGTATTGCTAACTGCAAGCTGTACATGAAAAAAAGATGTTCGGTAATACAAAATGTTTTGCTGGCCCTGCTGTTGCTGGGCCGCATGTCCGCCTTCTCACAGATCAGCAGCCTGCATAACCTGATGCCCGTTCCCCGGGAATTAAAAGCCGGCGGAACCCGTTTCTGCATCCGGCAAAATTTCAGGGTCTCCGTGACGGGGAACCCGGATCCGAGATTATATGCAGAAGCAAGCCGTTTTATCCGCCGGCTCGCGGAAAGAACCGGAATCTTTCTCGACAAACAGGGATATGTCAGCAGTCGGGATAATGATCCTTCGGCGCCATTGCTGATAAAAGTTATGCGACCCGGCAGGCTGAAACTGTATGAGGATGAAACTTATTCGGTGGATGTAAAAGAGCAGCAAATCACCATTGCTGCGCCCACGGACCTGGGCGCTATCCACGGGATCGAAACCTTACTGCAACTGCTCAGCACAGATGAACAGGGATATTATTTCCCGGGGGTTTCCATAAAGGACGGGCCCCGGTTTGCCTGGCGGGGATTACTGCTGGATGTTGCGCTGCATTTTATGCCAGTGGATGTAATCAAACGGACCCTGGATGGGATGGCGGCGGTAAAATTAAATGTACTGCATCTGCATTTGTGCAATGACCAGGGATTCCGTGTGGAATCAAAGGTCTTTCCGCAGCTTCAGCTCAGGGCATCGGACGGACTTTATTATTCGCAGGAAGATATCCGCGGGATCATACATTATGCCGGGCAGCGGGGCATTCGCGTGGTTCCTGAATTTGTGGTTCCGGCGCACACAACGGCGATCTTAACAGCCTTCCCGGAACTGGCCAGTGTGAAAAGGAAATATACCCTGCAGCGTTTGTTCGGTGTGTTTGATCCGGTGCTCGATCCGACCAATGAGAAAGTATACGTATTTCTCGATAAATTATTTACTGAAATGGCGCATCTGTTTCCCGATGCTTATTTCCATATTGGCGGCGATGAGAATACCGGGAAAGACTGGAAAAGCAATCCGAAGATCCGGGCTTATATGAAAGCAAGGGGGATGAAGAATACCATGGATCTTCAGACGGCATTCAATAAGCGCATACTCCCGGTACTTCAGAAGAACGGAAAGACCATGATGGGCTGGGACGAGATCCTGCAGCCGGGCCTGCCAAAAAACATTGTGATCCAGTCCTGGCGGGGGAAAGAAGCATTTTACAGTTCGCTTAAAAAAGGATACAAAGCGATTCTTTCCAATGGCTATTATATCGATCTGATTCAGCCTGCTTCCTTCCATTATCTGAATGATCCGGCGCCGGACAGCGTGGGGCTTAGTCCGGAGGAAATCAGGCATATCCTCGGCGGAGAAGCCACGATGTGGAGTGAAATGGTGACGCCCGAAACAGTCGATTCGAGAATATGGCCGCGAACGGCGGCCATCGCGGAAAGATTTTGGTCGCCGCGGGAAATAAAAGATACCGACGATATGTATCGACGCCTGGATATCATCAGCCTCCAGCTGGAAGCGCTGGGTCTCCGGCATGAATCGTATAAACAGGGAATGATGCGCAGACTGGCGAATGGGTATGACACGAAGGCGCTGGAAGTATTGGCCAGTGTGATCGAACCACTGAAAATTTATGAACGCAATCAGGGGGATACGATGTATAGTGTATTCTCGCCCTTTACCAAAATAGCCGACCTGGCCGCACCTGATCCGCCATTGCCCAGAATTTTCAGAAGAGAAGTGGATTTGTTTTTAAAAGATCCCGGGCTGGAAGCAGAGAAAATCATCACCGATCAGCTTCTGGTCTGGAAAAATAATCATGTACATTTTATGGAAACCGTGCGGTCTTCCCCTGCCTTGCAGGAAGCGCTGTCCTTATCTGCAAATCTTTCCAGTGTGGCGGCAGCCGGACTAGCCGCCATGGAAATGATTCACAACGGAAAGCACGCAGACGGTGCATGGCTTGCACAACAATTGGCCATCACAGCCAGCGCGAGGGAGCAGGGAGGGCGCTGTGAATTGCAGGTGGTGGACCCGATTGAGAAACTAATAAAAGCAGCTGCCGGTCACAACGGTCATTGAATTCTTCATCCATCAAAATATCATTCATGCAGGAAACAATGGAAGGGCCCGTTCAAAACAAAAGCGGCCGGCTGATCGCTCTGGATATTTTCAGAGGGCTCACGATAACCACCATGATCATTGTGAATGATCCCGGCATTGAAGAACATGCCTATGCTCCTTTGCTGCATGCCAAATGGAATGGGATCACCCCTACCGATTACGTATTTCCTTCTTTTATCTTCATGGTAGGAATGTCCGTCGCACTTTCCTATTCAAGACAGCTTGCCAAAGGCCTTCCGCGAAGGGACATGCTTCGCAAAATATTCCGCCGGGCAGTCATTCTTTTTGCCCTCGGCGTGTTTCTGAGCATCCTGCCTTATTTTGATTTCGCGAATTACCGCATCCCGGGTGTATTGCAACGCATCTCACTGGTATACGCCGCCTGCGCGTTGCTCTTTCTTTATTCCGGATGGAAATTTCAGGCCCGGCTCGCTGTTTTCATTTTGCTGGCCTACTATGTGCTGATGACGATGGTTCCGGTTCCCGGATATGGCTATGCCATTCTGGAGCCCGGAAAAAATCTGGCCGCCTGGCTGGATGCGATTGTCATTCCCGGAAGAATGTGGCAGGGAACCTGGGATCCGGAAGGCATACTCAGCAGCTTTCCCGCGGTCGTTACCGGGATCTGCGGAATGCTCGCAGGTCAACTGATGCTGAGCAGACTATCAGCGGAGCAGAAAGTTATCCGCCTTTTTTTTGCAGGCTTTATTTCCTTTGCGCTGGCCAATGTATGGAACTGGTGGTTTCCCATCAACAAGAATCTATGGACCAGCTCCTTCGTCCTGTACACCGCGGGGTTGGATGCGATGGTACTGGCGTCCCTGTATTACGTGGCGGATATGCTGGGCTACCGGCGGGGATGGAAATTTGCGATGATCTATGGGTCCAACGCCATTGCGGCTTATCTCGTGGCTGAAGTATTTTCTGATCTCCTTGTAGTGAGATGGGGTGGAAGGGATCATGGTCAGAGCATCAACGAATGGGCGATCGAAAAACTGCTCAGGACCGGCATATCCCCGGAATTGTTGTCTTTTATCTGGGCCCTGGCTTTTTGCGCACTTTGTTTTATTCCCATTTATATGCTGTACCGGAAAAAGATCTTTTTGAAGATTTAAGAAACGAACATGAAATATACAGTTGCGATCATTCTTCTTTTATTCCTGTTTCAGCCGGGCTATGGTCAGTCGCCCGTAAAAGATGAAACGGTATACCGGGATAAAGATTTCATGCAGGAGTACAATGAAAATTATCCGGTTGGTAATACGGCGGAAGAAAACAATACCCGCAGCATCGCTGTCGACAAAAACGCAACGGTATGGATTGCTACAGCAAAAGGTGTAATGATGAAAAAGGATGGAGAGACGGACTGGAAGCCGCTTCCTTTTTCAGATGAAGACAAAGGGCCTGCTTACTCGGTTGCGGTGGATGATCTGTCTGCTGTCTGGATGGGCACCTGGAATGCCGTCTTTTCTTTCCGGAATGGCGCGTTGAAAAAAATACCCGGCACGCAGGGACCCATTTCCCTGATCTGCAATTCACGCGAAGGCGTATATGCGATCGGTCCGAATGGTATCTGGCTCTTTGACGGGAACCATTTTGTAAAAAAGAATTATTCCATCGCCCGTTCGGTACGTAGTGCGATATCTGACGGACGACAGGGACTCTGGGTTGCCAGTGATGTGGGATTATATCACTGCAGGGAGGGGGGCACGGATTATTTCCAGAAAACAAATGTGTTGCTGAGCGCTTATACGAAGGGGTTGGCATTCGATTCCGGCGGACAGCTTTGGGTGGCAGGCTTAGGCGGTGTTACCATATTGAAAGACGGGAAAAAACAACGCATGATCCGGCCTGCAGAAGGTTGTCCTTCGATCTACGCAGCCTGCGCCCGGCTATCACCCGATGGCATCATGTGGGTTGGAACAAAGCTGGGTGTTGTGCGGTATTCTCCGGACGGTTCCCATTCCCTTCTATTCAGCCGTCGCTGGCTGTTAGACGATCAGGTGAATGATATTGCATTTGATAAGAACGGTGATGCGTGGATTGCCACAGCCGGCGGCGTGGTTGTCATCAAAAAAAGAAAAATGAATCTCCTGTCGAAACAGGAATATTTTTACGATGTGCTGATGAAAAGACATATCCGGAAACCCTGGATCGCCGGGCAATGCCGGCTGGCAATTCCCGGAGATACCGCCTCCTGGCAGCCGGAAGATGACGACAACGACGGAGAATATGGCGGTAACTATCTCACGATGGAATGTTTTCGCTATGCCGTTACAAAAAGTGAAGATGCAAAAGAAAAAGCAGGAAAGGCATTTGCTTTTTTAAAACAGCTCCGCGAAGTAACCGGTGGCGATGGCTATTTTGCCCGCACCATCGTCCCGGCAGATTGGGCCGACCGCGTGCACGATGGGAACAGGCTTTATACAGAAAGAGAAAAAGCGGAGGAACTGGTAAAAGAACCGCGCAATAAACCGGTGGAGACCCGCTGGAGAAAATCGGCAGACGGACAATGGCTCTGGAAAGGGGATGCAAGCAGTGATGAATGGTGCGGTCACATGATGGGATATTATTTTTATTATGAGCTGGTAGCCGGTGACGCGGAGAAGGTAATGGTGCGCCAACAGGTGGCTGCACTGGTGGATCATCTTATCGCGCACGATTTTAATATGATGGATGTGGATGGTGAACATACGCGCTGGTCCGTCTGGTCGCCTGCTTCCCTGAATCATGATCCCGAATGGGCGCCCGACCGGAGTGAGAATTCCATGGAGCTGTTAGCCTTTTTGAAACTGGCTTATTATATGACGGGCGATGAAAAATACCAGCAGCATTATCTGCGGTTCATCAATAAAGAACACTATCTGGAAAATATGTCCTTACTCACGCAGCAGAATCCGGCCTGGTTTGTTTATTACGACGTGATGATGCAATCCTACCTGTATCCGATTTTAATTAGATGCGAAAAAGATCCGGTGCTGAAAACCTGGTATGAACAGCATATGGACCATTGGATGAACGGGAGAAGAAAGGACAAAAATCCCCAGATCAATTTCTTTTATTGTTACGCAAGAAATAAGAAACAGGAACTGGCTGCTTCGGCAGACTTTCTCCGCGATACGCCGCTTGATCTCGTGAACTGGACGATCGATCATACCAAAAGAGAGGGGGTTCGTCTGCTGCACGCGCCGGTTTTAGATGAGCTGGAGGTTCAGGAGCTTCCGCCGGCCAGTATCCGCAGTACGGTGCGCTGGGACAAAAATCCCTGGGCCGCCATTAATGGCTCACCGGATATTGAACGGGAGCCGGTTTTCTGGCTGCTCCCTTACTGGATGGGCCGTTATTTAAAAATGATTCAGGAACCCTGAAATTTCAAGAAATTACTTATGAGATTATCCATTAGCCTTTCGCTGTTCTTTCTTTTGAGCTCTCATGCCAACGGACAGCATCCGGCGCCCGGTCAGCCTGTTTATAAGGACCTTTCCTTTAAACAAAAATTCAGCATTCAATATTTACTGAAGAATGAAAATTCAACGGATATGAATGATGCGGACAGCATCCGTTTGCAAAAAGTATATTGCGACCGGAACGGAGTGGTTCAGGTTTTATCCTCTGCCGGTTTGTTAAGACCTTCCGGCGCTGAATTGCTCCATCCGGGACAGTTGGTTCCAGACCGGTTCTACCGGCCGCTGAAGGATATGAAGATTAAGGATATGCGGCTGTATGAAAACCAGTTTGTTTATGCAACGGATCGGGCAGTGCTCAGCAATGCCTGGGCAGGGGAAAGATATTTGAAACAGGGCATGCCCTCCGTAAAAATGTTTTGCGGCGGCGATGGTTTTTCCTTCCTGCTTTCTGACGGCAGCAACATTCAATACCTGAAAAATTCCGTTGTTGCGTGGGAAGGGCGTCTGGATGACCCTGCCATTGATATTTTATTTGATAAGGCAGGGAATTCATTTTGGATCCTTGGTGAACATTCTCTTACTGTTTTTTCCACAAAAGACCTGAAACTCCAAGGTAAATATAAGGGAGCGGGCTTAACCTGCTTCGCGCTTTCCGGGGACCAGCAGGAGATTATAACGGGTACCCATAGTGGCTATTTTACCCTGCGCGCTGATGGAACCGCTCCGCCGGCCGGCATGCAAACAAAACTTCCCTGTACCGATCTCACGGTTGTGCGGATCGTTGACGGGAAAACCTGGTTTGGTTCCACGCAGGGCGCATTCATGTTGCGCGCCGACGGGAAATCCGACTACTATGCCTCGAGGCGATGGGTGCCCTCCGGCAGGATCGTCGATATTGCCAGGGGCGAAAAGGACGCTGTACTGCTGCTGACAGATAAGGGCCTGGCAGAAATTCATTTTCAGCCGATGACCCTCTATGATAAAGCCCTGTTTTTTGAAAAGCAGGTGAGGCAAAGACATATCCGGAATGGTTTTAACTCCGGCATTTCCCACATGACGAACGGGGATCCGGAAACAGGAAGCCTGGAGGATTCGGACAATGACGGACTCTGGACCGCTATGTATCTCGGCGCGGAAGTATTTCGCTATGCGGTTACGCACTCTCCTGAGGCGCTGCAGAACTGCCGGGAATCGCTGGATGCCCTGGAGCGTCTGTTCACGATCACGCCCATCAAAGGATTTCCCGCGCGGTCCTTTGAAAGAAGAGGATATGCGGCTTCCGATACCCTGGTATGGAAGCATGCAGGGGATACCGGATGGGACTGGAAGTCGACCACCAGCAGCGACGAAGCCATCGGCCACATGTTCGTTTATGGCGCCATTGCGGAACTCGTTGATGATGCCGGTTTAAAGCGCAGGGCAATACACCTGATGGATATCCTGATGCAACATATTGTAGACCATGATATGTATATGGTGGATTGGGACGGTAAGCCGACGAAGTGGGCCAGATGGAATCCGGAATATGTGAATGCGCGCCCGCCAATGGTCGGCGACAGGAAGATCACTTCTTCCAATATTATCTCGATGCTGCAGACCGCCTGGCATTTTACCCATAAGGAGATTTACAGGAAAAAAGCATTTGAGCTGATGCAGCAATATGGCTATCTGGATAACCTGATGCGACCCATGAAAGACATTGGCAGCGCGCCTGCCAATGCCGATGAACTGAGTAAAGAACTGTCGGATGGGTGGAACCATTCTGATGATGAAATGTATTTCCTGGGCTATTGGGGTCTTTACCGTTATGCTTTTAATGATACCCTGAAAGCAAAATTCAAAGCATCGATTCTGGATCACTGGCAGGCGGAAAGGCCTGAAAAGGAAGCGGCCTGGAATATTTTTACGGCTATGACGGGGGTAAAGGATTTTGATCTGAATGAAGCGGTAAATTATCTGCAGCGTTATCCGTTGGATCTGATCAACTGGCGGGTGACCAATAGCCGGCGAAAAGATATTAGCTTTATTGCTCCGAATTTCCGGAGACAAACCATTTCCGAAGTTCTGCCGCCTGATGAACTGCCCATCAACCGGCATAATGCCAATCTCTTCGAACTGGATGGAGGAGACAATGGAGGCTCTGAGTACAGCGCAGGTGATATCTGGCTTTTGCCATACTGGATGGGAAGATATTTCGGTGTGATCGGCGCTCCGGAAAAACAGAAATAAAAGAAAGCGATATGGATCCGATAAACTGGGGAATGATCGGTTGCGGGAATGTTACCGAAAAAAAGAGCGGACCTGCATTTAATAAAGTGCCCAATTCCCGGCTGCTGGCGGTGATGGGAAGAAATCCTGAAAAAGCGGCGGACTATGCAGCCCGGCACGGAGTTCCGGTATGGTACGATAATGTGGATGATCTCATCAACGATCCCCGGATAAACGCAGTTTATATTTCAACCCCGCCCGATGTGCACCTGGAATATGCCCGGAAAGTAATGCAGGCCGGCAAACCCGCATACGTGGAAAAGCCCATGGCCCGCAACGCGGCGGAATGCGGGGAGATGAATAAAATCAGCCGGGAAACCGGCTCGCCCCTTTTTGTTGCGTATTACCGGCGCGCCCTTCCATACTTTATAAAAATCAAAGAGCTGATTGACCACTCCGTGATCGGGGAGATCCGCTGTGTCAATATCCGGTTGCACAATCCGCCTTATGCGGAAGAAACCGGAGATAATCCACAACCTCGCTGGCGTGTTTTTCCGGAGATCTCCGGAGGCGGGCATTTCCACGACCTCGCATCCCACCAGTTTGATTTCCTGGAATATGCTTTTGGTCCCATCCGGCAGGCCACAGGTATCTCCCGCAACCAGGCGGGTTTGTATCCTGCGGATGATTGCGTAGTAGCTAATTTTGAATTTGCATCCGGTATCCTCGGCAACGGAAGTTGGTGCTTTACGGTAAATAAAGAACAGAAAATTGACGAAACAGAAATTACCGGCTCTCTTGGACGGATCATTTTTTCTTTCTTCGACGGGTATACAATAACTGTTGAGAAAGGTAATTCAACACAGGTCTATGAACTTCCTTATCCGGAAAATGTGCAGCAACCACTGATTGATCTCATTGTTCAGGAACTGACCGGAACGGGGAAATGCCCTTCCACCGGTATTTCCGCTGCAAGAGCGAATTTTCTTTTGGATCAGATCACGACTGCTCCGCATAAAAATGAATTATTATTCACATGAAACCAATCGTTCAGATTTCATTGGATCTCATCAATATCGATGAAGCACTGGAAACAGCGGCCCTGGCGGTGAGCGCGGGCGTTGACTGGCTCGAAGCCGGCACACCGTTGATCCTGGCGGAAGGAATGCGTGGAGTCCGGGCACTGCGCGAAGCATTTCCTGCTGTTCCGATCGTAGCGGATCTCAAAACCATGGACGGCGGTTACCTGGAAGCAGAGATGATGGCTAAGGCGGGCGCTACCCATGTAGTGGTAATGGCGCGTGCTCATGCAGAAACCATTAAAGTTGTTGTAAAGGCAGGTTTTGATTTTGGCGTCAAAGTAATGGGTGATAATCTGGGCTCTCCCGATATGGTGGAAGCGGCGAAATGGCTGGAGGCGCTGGGCTGCGATTATGTTATTCACCATATCGGTTATGATGAACGGAGAGGCATCGCCGCGCAGGGTAAACGCATGCCGGGCCCGTTAGACCAGCTTCGGGAAGTGGTAAAGGCCGTGCGTGTGCCGGTACAGGCGGTCGGCGGACTGACCCTTGAACAGGCTATCCGTTGTCCCGAATATGGTGCGCCCCTGGTGGTGTTGGGCGCACCCTTAACCATTGATGCGGATTCGTTCAAAACAGCAGGAGGAGATCTGAAATCTTCACTCCGTCTGATTTGTGAAAAAGTACATGCATACGGCGATGTTCCGGCAGGTAAATAAATGAGTAACTTAAAAACTTAAATTGAAATAATGAAATCGGCTGCCGTTGTTAATTATGCTCCGGAGAAAGGATCTGTTGAGATCCGCGAAGTACCCCGGCCACTGATCGGAGAAGACGATGTGCTGCTGGAGGTAGCCTATGTGGGTGTTTGTGGCAGCGACCTGCATCAATGGACAGCAGATCACAGCTGGCCGGTAAATTATCCGATCGTACTCGGACACGAGTTCGGCGGCCATATTGTTGAAACGGGTAAACGGATCACCGGCTGGAAAGCCGGTGATCGGGTGGTAAGTGAAACAGCCGCCGTGATCAATCCCGACAGCCCCATGAGTCGTCGGGGTTTATATAATCTGGATCCGTCCCGCAAGGGATTTGGATACGGTGTGGATGGCGCCATGACCCGTTTCGTTCGCGTACCGGGCCGATGCCTTCATTCCATTCCCGATCATCTTCCTTTCGAGCATGCCTGTCTTACTGAACCCTGTTGTGTGGCTTTCAGCGCCGTGGTGGAAAACGCAAGGTTGAAACCGGGTGACCGGGTGGTTGTATTCGGGCCGGGAACTATTGGCATTTTATGTTCGGCAGTTGCCAGCCTTTGCGGCGCGGAGGTTGCGATTGTGGGTTTGGAAAAGGATAAACAACGTTTGAGTATCGCCAAACAATATGGCTGCGAAACCATCATCGGAGACGCCACGGCATGGGCAAGACAGCGAGATGGGCTCGGGGCCGATTGTGTTATTGATGCGGCCGGGGCCAGCATTACATTAAAAATGGCTATGGAAGTAGTTCGTCCCGGTGGACATATCAGCAAAGTAGGATGGGGTCCCCAGCCCCTGGGATTTTCCCTGGATCCCCTCGTGCAAAAAAATATCAGCTTACAGGGAAGCTTCAGCCATAACTGGCCCATTTGGGAACGGGTGATCGCCCTGCTTGCCAGCGGAAAACTGGATGTGAAACCCATCATTGGCGGAATATGGCCTGTTACCGGATGGCATGAAGCTTTTGAAAAAATGCATCAGGGCCAAACGGTGAAAAGTATATTAAAGCCGGTATAAAATAAAAATATGCGTCTTCAGAACAAAGTAATTATCATAACCGGAAGTTGCACCGGTATTGGCAAAGCCATCGCAATGCGTTGTGTTGCGGAAGGCGCATCGGTTATCATTCATGGTCTTGAAAAGAACCTGGGGGAAGAAGTGACAGCAGAAATTGGCAAAGAAAAAGCAGTATTGCATATTGAAGATATTACAGCCGAAGGTGCGGCACAGCGGCTGGTGAATCTCGCGCTGGAAACCTTTGGCAGACTGGATGCAGTTGTCAACAATGCGGCGATAGTGGTATCGTCCAATATTCATACAACGGATCCTGCTTTTCTTCGCCGGGTGATCGAAGTAAATACGATTGCGCCCTTCTCCCTGATACAGGCGGCCCTGCCGCAACTGCGAAAAGCAAAGGGCTGTGTACTGAATATCGGTTCGGTAAATGCCTGGAGCGGCGAGCCGAATTTACTTGCGTACAGTATTTCAAAAGGCGCATTGATGACCATGACCCGAAACCTCGGTGATACTCTTCACCGCGAAGATGGCGTACGCGTGAACCAGATCAATCCGGGTTGGGTGTTGACAGAAACCGAAACCAAACGGAAAAGGGAACACGGACTTGCTGAGGACTGGTACAAAGAAATTCCAACTGTTTACGCCCCCGCCGGCCGCATCCTGTCACCTGCCGAAATTGCGGCGGCAGCTGTTTACTGGCTGGCGGATGAAAGTGGCCCGGTGAGCGGCCAGGTAGTTGACCTGGAGCAATATCCTTTTCTCGGGCGCAACCCTCCAAAAGATACCACGACCATTCCTGCAAAAAAATAACAAATATTATTTATGCCGCAGTTAGCCGTTTTTCCCAAAGCGTTTATGCATGCTCTTTGTAAAGACGGCAGCATGCTTGTTTCCGAATGGATTGAACTGGCGGCAAAGCTTGATGTGGACGGTTTGGAATGGTATGCCGGTTTCCTCGAAATGCGGGATAAAAAAAACTGGTCTGTTTTTCGCCGGCAGGTGGAAGAGCGGGGTAAGAAGATCCCCATGCTCTGTTGCTCTCCGGACTTCACGCATCCGGATATCCGGTTCCGGGAGAAAGAAATTGAAAAGCAGAAGGGATGGATCGAAATGACGCATATTCTCGGCGGTTCCTATTGCCGGGTGCTCTCCGGTCAGCGAAGGCCCGGAATTTCCAACGATGATGGTGTAAAACTGGCTTCGGAAAGTATAGAGGCTTGCCTGCCCTATGCAGCTGAGCTGGGTATTGTGCTCATCCTGGAAAATCATTACAAGGATGATTTCTGGGAGTATCCCGAATTTGCCCAAAAAATGGATGTATTCTGTCAACTGGCCGCGTCAATACAGCATCCAAATTTTGCTGTAAACTACGATCCCAGCAACACTTATCTCGCCGGCGAAGATCCGATAGCGTTGCTGAAGCGTGTATCAGATCGGGTGGTCACGATGCATGCCAGTGACCGGTATCTGCTGGAGGGAACCATAAAAGACCTGCAGCAGGAAGATGCCGGCGTAACGGGCTATGCAAAGCGGTTGCGTCACGGTGAGATCGGGAAGGGACTGAATGACTATGACGCTATTTTTACGGAACTGAAGCGCGTTCATTTTAACGGCTGGATCAGTATCGAAGATGGAATGGATGGGATGGAACAGCTGGAGCGCAGCGTGGCATTTCTCCGAAAAAAAATGGGGCAATACTGGGGCTAATGTGATCTGACCCCGCCGGTCGTAATGATATCCGGATTTCCGTTCACCAGGCTGACATCACTGGCAGTTTCGAGTGCCGGCGCAGACATCGTGATGGTTCGGGCCGCTGTATCTTCTTTCAGTACATAAGCTCCTTTCGGAAACAGGTCTGTTGTGAACCGGGTACCGGGAAAATACGAAGCCCTCCCTTTTGAAACCGTCCGCACGGAGGTCATTTTGTTGCTTCCTTTTTTGCAGTCGAACAGGAAGCCATCCTCGGTGTAATAAACGACTGACAAAAACAGATTGTACTTTCCACTCTTCGCGTTCAGTCCGACCTGATCCAGGTAAACCGTATCCTGTGCGACGGCAGTGATCCTTCCGATCTGCGAAGTCGGAGCCGGCCTCAGGTCGCCTGTTAAAATATAATCGCCTGTTAGAAGATTTTCCGTATGACCAATGAAGTAACCCGTAAAATTGTTCCGGTCAATTACGACGTTTGCGCTTCCGATAGGAACCAGTTCTTCATAATCCTGCGTTTCATGGATTCGGTAACTGACCCCCTCCCGCGATTCGAAAGCGTACGATGAATTGTGGTAAAGCGGATCGATACCATTCATAAAATAATAAGGAACCGGATAGGTCTGATCTCTCCCGATTACTCCGCCAAACCACCTGCTGTATTGAATGGCCACGTTATCAAACAGGGGTTCGGGATTGGTGGCCAGTCCCCGTCCGTAAATGCTGGTAATAATGGGCGCGGTACTCATCGTCAAATCCCGGAACACGACCCGCGCATTGTTAAAGATCATCCTTTGCGTTTTACTGCCATTATAAAATCTCAGCATTCCGCCGTTGAAGACTGCAGGCCCCCCGGCGAACAGGTAATCAGCTGCCGGAAGTCCCGGGCCCGTAAGAAAGTCAATCTGAAAATTTATAAAGCTCGCTCCGGCAGCGCCGCCCACCGTTCCGATCCGTAAAAGGCTTTCTGCAAAAACATCCTTTGCACTCAGCGGGAAGCGGTCGGTGCGGATATAGAAAAGCTGATGGACATTTCCCGCAATATTCATCCCGTTAATCATGACCGACCCTCCTCCGGTTCCCCTTCCGTAATTCAGGCCATCCAGCACGGTATAGGTGCTGCTCCAGCATTTGAGCCGGTCGATATGGATTTCCTTGCTTTGATCCTGACCAATGGCGATGGCAATTTTTACTGCATCTATATTGCAATCAATAATGTTGATCATTTCGTCATTTGCAGTAAGCGGATTTGGAGTCAGAACAATACCTGCCGCGAACTGATGAACCGAACATTGTCTGATTTCCACGTCGCTTGTTCCTCCGCGCCCGGTGTTTGGCAAATACTGATCTCTCAAAAAACGGTATCCTTCTGCAGCTTTCAACAGATTTGAGTCGCAAAATGGGTCAATAACGATGCCTGCATAAGGTGCGTAGCGGCTGTCCTGAACGGATCCGTTATTCCATGCCGAATAAGGGATTGTTCCGATATTCTTATTTGAAATGGTCAGTGGAAAAGTATAACGGCCAACAAAACTGAGGTTTTCGATATGAATGCCGCGTCCCAGTTGTATACCGATGGCAAAACCTTCCTTAAAATCGCAAAGGATGGATGACAGATAAGAAGCCGGGGCAGATTTGGCGGGTGTTTCGCCCAATAGGCGTATAGAGAAAAATTTCCAGCGCCCGTTCACCACTTGCTGCAACAGGATGGGATGGGATATGCGGTAAGTTCCGATGGGAAAATATACTGATGTGGCGGAACCAGGATTATGGATAGCGCTGTCTACGGCTTTTTGAATGGCAGGGTAATCATCCTGCCTGCCGTCTCCCTTCGCGCCGAGGTCTTTTACATTGAGGCTGTGCTGACAAAAGACCGGTGAAGCAATGAAACTGGCGGCGGGGATCAACACTATAAACTGAAAAAACCGGGTGATCTTATTCATTCTTTTGTCACTTACAATTGCCAGTCTACAATGCGGTTTGCCCAATCGGCGCGATAGGGAGTGGTTACTTTGATATAGTTATCGGTATATCCTTCCATCATATCCTGCATCTTACTGCGTTCGAATAATACTTTCCGCGTTTGCCCGGAATGCAGGGCAGTGAAATATTGCAGTTTTTGAAAAGAGAGATTGCGCAGGATCTTATTGCGTTCGTTGCGAATCGAAACCGGCACAACGGGTTTAATTTCCAGCGCGCGGGTATTGTCGCGCTCGGAGTAAGTAAAAACATGGAGATAAGAAACATCTGTCGCATGGAGGAAGTCGAATGTTTCTTTGAAGTCTTCTTCGGTTTCTCCCGGAAATCCCACAATTACATCAGCGCCGATAGCTGCATGGGGCATAAGGGTTTTAATACGGGCCACGCGGTCGGCATAGAGCTCGCGTTGATATCTTCTGCGCATCATGCCTAATATTTTATTGCTGCCGCTTTGCAGCGGGATATGAAAATGTGGCATGAACCGGTCGCTGTTGGCCACCAGTTCAATGATCTCGTTTGTCAGCAGGTTGGGCTCAATGGAAGAGATCCGGAACCGCGGCATTTCGGTCATCCGCTCAAGCGCCTGCGTGAGTTCGTAAAAGCTTTCCCTTTTTCTTTTGTCAATACCCTGCGCTTTATCCGATTCCTTTTTTGGCAGGGACGGATTATTTACGGCCGGAAGGGGTTCTGCATATCCGAAATCGCCCAGATTTACTCCTGTCAGCACGATTTCCTGAATTCCGCCGGCGGCCAGCTGACGCACATTCTCCAATACATGATCAATATTATCGCTGCGGCTTTTGCCGCGGGCCATGGGGATGGTGCAGAAGCTGCAGGAATAATCGCAGCCGTCCTGCACTTTCAGAAATGCCCGGGTGCGGTCATTCAGGGAGAACCCGTCGTGAAAGGATTGTACTTCCGCAATATCGCAACTGCAGATTTTGGCTGAGTCCCCCTTAACGAGCTGGCCGATATGTTCAACCAGGTTAAATTTTTCGGCAGCGCCCAATACCAGGTTAACGCCTGGTATTTCAGCAATTTCCTGCGGTTTGAGCTGGGCATAACAGCCCGTGATCACCACAAAGCTTTCCGGGGATTTCCGCCGGATCTGCCGCACCAGGTAACGGCATTCCTTATCCGCATTTTCCGTTACCGAACAGGTATTGATCACATAAACATCTGGATCGGCATCGAATGCTTTTTTTTCGAACCCGGCATTCTGCACCAGGCGCGAAAGCGATGCCGTTTCTGAAAAATTCAGTTTGCATCCGAGCGTATGAAAAGCGATGGTTTTTGCCTCAGCCATGGGCGCAAAGATACAGCCGGGAAGGGCAATAATTGTGCTGTATCTTTAGCAAATTCCAGCTGTCAAAGTTGATCTCTTATGCGATTAAAATGCGTTTTATTTCATTATCTTTTTCTTGTTTTAGCATTTACAGCCTGCCATCATCCGGCTGCTGATTCCGATACCGCCCGGCCCGGCAAAAGTTTGGAAAGGACTCAGGAGCCCTTTAACCGCCATGGCCGGCTGATCTTTACACGACATGCACGGTGCCGCATGGATTGCCGGCATATTACCAAAAAGGAGATCCTTGAAGTATTGGATTCCGGCACGATCAACTATGCCAAAAGTGAACCGGACGCAAAACCGGATCCCAAATATGCAGTGGAAGATTATACCGATGAACGTCAGCATCTGCGGATTATCGTCGCGCCTTCGGGCGAAAAGCTCATCATCATCACCTGTATTGAACTCGACGTGGAGTGGCAGTGCCATTGCAACTGATGCATATGGGCCCAATTGATTATTTTCGTTTCAACAGAATGTGACTTAATGAAGGCTGGGCTAAGTTTTATCCGGATCATCTACAATATTTATGCATTTATCTGGTTCGCGGTCTTTACGTTGATCGCATTTCCGCTGGTGATTATTTTTTCCTTATTCGGAAAGGTCAGCGGAGGGAACGGGATTTGTAATCTGTGCAAAGTCTGGGCCGATTGCTGGTATTTTTTACTGGGCATCCGGCATGAAAATATTTTTGAATCGCCCTATGATCCCTCAAAGACCTATGTATTCATCAGCAATCATATTTCCTATCTCGACATACCCTGCATTTTCAAGGCCATCCGGAAACAGACTTTCCGGGTGCTGGCCAAGGCAGATCTGAAAAAAGTGCCTGTATTCGGGTATATCTATAGCCGGGGCGCGGTGATGGTGGATCGCGGCAGTACCCGCAACCGGGCGCAGAGTGTGCGGGAATTAAAAAAACTGCTGAAGCATCATGTTTCCGTTTTCATTTTTCCCGAGGGAACTTTCAATGAAACCGGCCATCCGCTGAAAACCTTTTATGACGGAGCTTTCCGGATCTCGATACAAACGGGAACGCCGCTGAAACCTCTGCTTTTTCTGGATAATTTCAGCTTAATGAATTATCGTTCCATCCTAAGTCTGAAACCCGGAAAATCCAGGGTGATTTTCCTGGATGAAATCAGTCCCGAAGGTTATACCTTAACCGATATAAATCTTTTTAAAGAAAAGGTATTCGGGGAAATGGATCGCAAACTCAGGGAATACCGGGCTGCCTGGATCAATTCCCGTTAGCCTGAACTTAGAACGGGTTCCATTGTTTAATTCTTAACAACGACAAAAATTTGTACGCAGAGATCATCATACCGCTCGCACTGCCTAAAAACTATACCTGGTCCGTTCCGGAAGATTTGCTCCCGGGACTGCAGCCCGGCTGCCGCGTGGAAGTAACCCTCCGGAATAAAAAATATGCGGGAATTGTTAAATGTCTTTTGGCTGAAAAGCCCGAAGCATTTAATCCCAAACCCATCGGGAATGTACTGGATGCAGAACCGCTGGTATATCCTGAACAATTAAAATTATGGGAATGGATTGCCGGATATTATATGTGTTCGGAAGGGGAGGTGATGGCCGCTTCCCTGCCCGCGCATTTTAAGCTGAGCAGCGAGAGTATCCTGGTTTACCAGGATGCCTTCGGGGATGATTTTTCCTCCCTGGATAATGAAGAATTCCTGCTGGCAGAGGCATTGCTGATCAAAAAGGAGTTAAAACTTTCCGAAGCGCAGGAAATCCTCAGCAGTCATTCGGTTTATCCGGTGGTAAAAAGGCTGATAGATAAATCGGTTTGTTTCGTCTGGGAAGCGCTGAAGGAATCCTATAAACCAAAAAAGGAAACTTATATTTTATTACACAGCGACTATGCAACGGAAGAAAAGCTCGCGCAACTTTTAAATGAGGATAAAAAGCTGCAGCGCGCCGAAAAGCAGGTGGAACTTTTGCTGAGTTACCTGCATCTGCAGAAAACAGAATTGGAAGTTACACGTTCTTCGCTGCTGAAAAAATCCGGTGCATCGGATGCGCAACTCAAAGGGCTGATCGCTAAAAATATCCTGGTGGCGGAACAGCGTTCCATCGACAGGCTGAGGACATTACCCAAAAATATTCAGATCGGGTTTGCGTTCTCTCCCGAGCAGCAGAGAGTATTTTCGGCAATTTCCGAACAATTCGAAACCAAACCGGTCAGTCTTTTGCATGGCATTACCTCCAGCGGTAAAACGCAGGTTTATATCCGGATGATCGAAAAATTCCTGCTGGCAAACAAGCAGGTTCTCTACCTGGTCCCGGAGATCGCGCTCACCTCCCAAATCGTACGCAAGCTGCAACAGCATTTCGGCGGTCATCTGGGTATTTATCACAGCCGGTTCAGTCATAATGAGCGGTTTGAGATCTGGAATAAAGTGCGGAGCGGAGAAGTTAAAATCCTGTTGGGCGCGAGGTCGTCTCTTTTTCTGCCTTTTGGCAGTCTGGGTCTGATCATCGTGGATGAAGAACACGACACTTCCTATAAGCAACAGGATCCGGCGCCACGCTATCACGCACGTGATACGGCAATCTATTATGCTTCCCTGGTCCAGGCGAAAGTGCTGCTGGGAAGCGCCACGCCGGCGGTGGAGAGCTATTTCAATGCAGTTTCCGGAAAGTATGGTTTCGCAGAACTGAAAGAAAGATGGGGACAGGTCGATCTGCCGGTTATCAGTCTGATCGATACCAAAAAGTTTCTGCAGAAGGACGGATCCAAAGTGATTGTCACGCCTGCTCTCCAGGAAGCCATCCGGCATTCGCTGGATCTTAAAAATCAGGTTATCCTGTTCCGGAACCGCCGCGGTTATTCTCCCTACCAGATCTGCCGGGTTTGCGGATGGATACCGCAATGTAAGAACTGCGATGTTTCATTAACCTATCATAAGCTGACGAATAAATTGCTTTGCCATTATTGCGGGAGCAGCTATCCGCCGGTAAATACTTGCGCAGCCTGCGGCAGCCAGCAGTTCATCCAGCGCAATTTCGGAACAGAAAAGATTGAAGAGGAACTGGAAACGTTATTTCCAAAAGCGCGCGTTGCAAGAATGGACGTCGATAGTGTTCGCGGGAAAACGGCGCATGACCAACTGATCAAATCGTTCGAGCAGCAGAAAGTGGATATCCTGGTCGGAACACAGATGGTTGTAAAGGGATTGGATTTTGACCGGGTTGATCTGGTGGGGATACTGGATGCGGATAGTTTGCTGAACTTTTCGGAATTTCGTGTGAATGAACGCGCATTTCAGCTGATGGAGCAGGTGAGCGGAAGGGCGGGGAGAAAAGACGGTAAAGGGAAGGTGCTGATCCAGGTGGCTAATACCAAACATCCGGTGTTGCAGTATGTGATGGATCATGATTATAAATCGTTCTATGAACAGGAAATGATTGCCCGGCAGCATTTTTTTTATCCTCCCTTTTCCCGGATTATTCAGATCAGCTTCCGGCATAAGCTGAAGGAAGCGGTGCAGGATGCGGCGGCTTTGTTTGCCCTGCAGCTGAAAAAGGATTTCGACCGGTATATTACCGGTCCGGCCGAACCGGTGGTTAGCCGGATCCGAAATCAATATATCATGGAACTGATGCTGAAACTTCCTAAGAATGGCAGTACAATTGCATATGCCAAGCAGGTTATTCAGCAGCAGCGCGCGATTATGCAAAGCGACAGGAAATTCAGATCGGTTAACATTGTTCCCGATATTGATCCGGTATAGTGAAATAAAAATGAGCCAGACATGGTTATAGAACAGCATAAGTCCCTGCTTCCTTACAATAGTTTTCATATTGATGCCATGGCGGATCAGTTTGTGTCTGTTTCCGACGTTGATCAGTTAAGGGAAGTGCTGCAGAAGGATCCGGGCAATGCGGTCTGGGTGCTGGGCGGAGGAAGTAATATATTGTTAACAAAGAATATCCGGGGCTCAGTTTTAAAAATGGATATCCGCGGTGTTGACCTGATCAAGGAAAATGAATCGCATGTTTATGTGCGTGCCGGAGCAGGAGAGAACTGGCATTCTTTTGTGTTGTACAGCATTGGCCGTAACTGGGGAGGGCTCGAGAACCTCTCCCTGATTCCTGGCAATGTCGGGGCTGCCCCCATCCAGAATATCGGAGCTTACGGTGCTGAACTGAAAGATTCGTTTTACGAGCTGGAAGCTTTCGACCGGAAGAACCGAAAAATATATACGTTTGGTCTGAATGACTGCGCTTTCGGTTACCGGGACAGTTTTTTTAAATCTGCCGGGAAGAACAGGTATATTATTTTGAATGTTACATTTATTCTGAATAAAACGCCGGTACTAAATACCAGTTATGGCGCGATTCAGGAGGAACTGAAGCAAATGGATATCCGGAATCCATCCGTGCGTTCCGTCTCCCAGGCGGTCATCAATATCCGGAGGTCCAAACTCCCGGATCCGGCAGAGATCGGAAATGCGGGAAGTTTCTTTAAAAACCCGGTGGTGGATCATGCTTTGTTTTTATCACTATCAAAAGCT